>Ga0214472_10004889_pt1 | contig 14099 bp, 13 predicted proteins | sample RVTome_6_FD_207662 | JGI IMG/M metagenome (GOLD analysis project Ga0214472, IMG submission 207662) | Soil microbial communities from uranium-contaminated site in the Upper Colorado River Basin, Wyoming, United States - RVT140D175 | ecosystem: Environmental > Terrestrial > Soil > Contaminated >... | reverse complement strand
GTCCAGTCGTAGAAGTACGCGCCGTGGGCCTCCCGGCTGGGTGAGTAGAAGTCCCACAGGGAGGGGAGCGTGTAGTTGGCGTGCCAGTCGGCGTTGCGCCGGCGCATGACGTCCCGGCCGGTGAGGTAGGTCGTCATGGTGGGATCCAGAATGGTGTTCCGCTCCCGCAGCTCCTTCAGGAACGCATTCCACGTTTCGCCGCCGGGCTTCACCAGGTTCCATTGACGAGCCACCTGGCCGAAGCGCCACTGCTCGTCGTTGTAGTTGTAGTCCACCGGCCAGGGCTGCACGTCGGTGTTCTCGTACATGGACTCGAAGATGCCGTAGAAATGGGTCACAGCGCCCAGGCCCAACCGGGCGGCGTCGAGCCCATTCATCTGCGCCACGCCGGTCTGCCCCAGGTGCGCCGTGGTGCCCAGACCGTGCTTCCCGGCCTCGTCGATCAGCGCCGCCATGATGTCCGGCCGGTGCGCGCCGAGTTTCAGGCCATCAATGCCTTTGGCCGCCGCCCAACGCACCCACTCCCGCGCCGCCGCGGGCGTCTCCACCGGTCCCTTGTCCCATCCGGTGCCGGCCCGATGGTAGGAAAACAGGCGCGGGGCGGTGATCTCGTTCTTGGCGCTGCGGGCCTTTTCGCTCAGCGACCAGTCGAACCCGCCGAACGGGACGCCACGCACCGTCGTGACCCCGTGTGCCATCCAGAGCTTGTAGACGTACTCGGCTTCCGGAGCCTTGGGTGTCCCGCCCGTGTGCACATGGAGATCCACCAGACCGGGGAGCACGTACATCCCGTGCGCGTCAATCTCTCGCGTGGCGTCCTTGGGGCGTCGCTCGGGGTTGATTTCGACGCCGGGCACACCCACGTCTGCGATGCGCGTGATCCGATTCCGTTCCACCACGATGTCAACCGGCCCGCGGGGGGGTGCGCCGGTGCCGTCAATCAACGTGGCGCCGCGAATGATCAGCCGATCGAACGGGCCGTCACCTTCAGCGCGAGCCGGGGCGGGCCGGGCGTCCTGGTCTTGCTGAGCGAGCACGTATGTCGGCGCTGCGCCTGCCGACACGGCGAGCACCAGGCCGAATACTGCGGCCGAACGCGAAAGCATCATATGCCACGGCTCCTGTAGGCGGATCGCGTGAATTGAGGGTGCCACAAAAGCTGCGCGCCGGGAAGCGCGAGGGCTAGTCCGCCGCGCCCTCTGCGCGGCGGTCCCGCAACTCCATGAGCGCGCGCTTCACGTACAGCCGCGTCATCTCTTTGCGCCACGCCAGCCCAAAATCGGTGTTGTCCATGGGCTTGGACGGCTTGAACGCAGCGGCGGCGGCGGCCTCGATGGCGTCGTCCGGCAGGTCGGTGCCGGCAATAGCTGCCGCCGCTTCCGGCACCTCCTGCGGATGGCTCGCGACCGCGCCTAACACCACGCGCGCCTCCGCGGCGCGCGTGCCGTCCCACCGGATCCACACCGCCACGCCCAACACCGGGAAATCGAACGATCCTCGGCGGCGCAGCTTCAGGTAGGTGGCATCCCAACCGTTCGGGGGCGGCAGCCGTACAGCGGTGAGCACCTCGTCCGCGTGCTTGGTGAGGTAGTTGATACCGTCGTTGTGGTAGAACCGGCCTGCCGGCACCACCCGCTCCCCCTTGGGGCCCACCAACACCAACTCGGCGCCAATGGCGACCATGACCGGCGCCAGGTCCGACGAGTTCACCGCCCAGCAGCGCGGACTGGACGGCGCCACCCAGCACACCTCGCCGTCCTTCTTCATGCAGAAGTGGATCGCCTTCCGCCATTCGTACGTCTGGTTGTAGTAGTTGCACCGGGTGTCGAGGCAGAGATTGCCGCCCAGCGTTCCCATGTTCCGCAGCAGTGGCGTGCTGATCAGCTCCGCCGCCCGCGCGACGGCAGGGTAGTGGGCACGGACGCCGGGATGCGCGGCGAGGTCTGTGAGGGTGACCATCGGACCCACGACCAGCCCGCTGAACGATCCGACTGCTGCCTTCTTGCTGGGGGAAATTGTCCCGAGCCGCGGCACTCCTCCCAACGCCACCACGACGCCCGGCTCCTGATGTCGCCGCTTCATGTTGGGATAGAGATCCGTCCCGCCGGCGACGTACATGCCCAGGGAGCCGGCGTCCTGCTTCATCTGGAGCGCCTGTTTCAGCGTCTTCGGCTGGAGGTAGGTGAAGAGCGGGAGCCGGAGCATCAGCGTACCGGCACCGCGTCACTCCTGCGGGTGCGCGGCCCGTCGGCGCCGGGCACCCGCCATTTGGCCCCATCGCCGGCAGCCGATCCGTCCCCGCCTTCCCACGGCGGCGGCACACGAATGGGTGCCGGCCATGGCACGTCGGGGAAACCGGTCGGTCCGTAGCGCGCCACGCCGCCCTTGGCTTTGTCCTTGAGGGCGCGGAGCACTTTCTCCGGCGTGATGGGTACCTCGTCAATCCGAACCCCCACCGCGTCGTACACGGCGTTCGCCACGGCGGGCGGCACCGGGAGCAGCGGACCCTGACCCACCTCTTTGGCGCCGAACGGCCCGTTCGGGTCCGGATCCTCCACCAGGTAGGTCAACACGTCGCACATCTCGAGCGTGGTGGGGCTCTTGTACTCCAGCATGCTGGGGATCTTGTGTACCATGTTCCGATTTCCCCGGTAGGGCATCTCTTCCATGAGCGCCTCCCCCAGCCCCATGTACACGCTCCCCTCCACCTGCCCAATGACACTCACGGGATTGATGGATTGCCCCACGTCGTGCGCGATCCAGATGCGGTCCACCCGCACGACGCCGGTTTCGGGGTCCACCTCCACCTCCGCCACAGCGGCGCTATAGGAGTACGCCGGAGACGGTCCCACGCCCGCCCCACGGTACCGGCCGGCGGGCGTCGGCGGGGTATAGCTGCCGACGGTTCCGATGGTGCCCTCGGCGACTTCCGCGAGCTGCACGGCTTCGGCGAAGCTCATACCGCGTTCGGGATCGGTCAGGTCGAACACCCGGCAGCCGGCGAAGACCAGCTTGTGAGGTGGGACGTCGAGCCGCGTGCTCACGTGGTTGGCCACGATCTTGCGTGCCTCTTCGGCGGCCTGCACCATGGCGTTGCCCGTCATGAGCGTGACCCGGCTGGAGTAGGAGCCCAGGTCCACCGGCGTGAGGCTGGTGTCGGCGGTCACCACGTGCACGTCCTCCAGCGCCACGCCCAGGATTTCCGCCGTGATGGCCGCGAGCACGGAGTCCGACCCCTGGCCAATGTCGGTGGAGCCGCAGAACACCGTGACGCCGCCACTCCGGTCCAGCTTGAGCTGCACACCCGACAGCGGCATGTCGTTCCACACGATCGCCAGCCCGGCGCCGCAGATGTAGCTGGAGCAGGCGATTCCCACGCCTCGACCGTTCGGCAGCTTCCGGAATTTGTCCCGCCAGCCCGATCCGGCCACCACCTTCTCGATGCACGTGCCCAGCCCAATGGAGCCGACGCGCAGGTAGTTCGCCGTCAGGGTGTGCGGCGGGACCAGCTGACGGAGCCGCATGTCGGCCGGGTCCAGCCCCAGCTCCTCGGCGATCTTGTCGAGCTGCACTTCCAGGCCAAAGCGGGGCTGCGGCGTGCCGTGCCCGCGCTTGGGCCCGCAGGGCGGCTTGTTGGTGAAGGCCCGGGCGCCCTGGAACTTGTAGCGCGGCACATGATACGTGACGGTCTGGAGCGCTCCAGTGTAATAAGTGCTCGCGACGCCGTAGGAGCCGTATCCGCCACCGTCCAGCAGGGTTTTGCAGTGCATGGCGGTGATGGCGCCCTCCCGGGTGACGCCCGTTTTCACCCACATGAGCACCGGGTGCCGGCCGCGGTGGCAGTAGAACACCTCTTCGCGCGTGAGGGTGATTTTCACCGGCCGTCCGGTCATCATGGCGAGCTTGGCCACTACCACTTCGTGATTGAGCGGATCGCTCTTGCCGCCGAACCCGCCGCCGTTGGGACAGGCGATGACCCGGATGCGCGATGCCGGCACGCCGAGCACGCGTGCCAGCGCCCGGTGATGCAAGTAGTGCGGCGTCTGGGTGGAGCTCCATACCGTGAGCTTGCCGTCGGCGGACCACTCCGCGACCGCCGCATGTTGCTCCATGGCCAAGTGGGTGCTGCCGTCGTAGAAGAACAGGTCTTCCCGCACCAGGTCGGCCTGGGCGAAGCCTTCGTCCACGTCCCCAAACTCCAGACTGGTGAGCTTGTGGAGGTTGCCGGTCTTCACGTAGCCGTGGATCTGGGGCTCCGGATGGGCGAGCGCGTCTTCGGGCGACTCGATCGACTTCAGGACCTGGTATTCGACTTCGATCAGGTCGACCGCGGCGCAAGCGATGTCTTCGCTGGTCGCGGCCACAGCGGCCACCGGGTCGCCCACGAAACGCACCTTGTCAGGGGCGAGCGCGTGCTCGTCCTGGCTGACCGGCAGAATCCCGAAGGCCACCGGCAGCTCGCGGCCGGTGAGTACGGCCTTCACGCCGGGGAGCGCCTGGGCGCGCGACGTGTCGATGCGGAGAATGTTGGCATGCGGGTGTGGCGAGCGGAGCAGTTTGGCGTACAACATGCGCGGAAACGCCAGGTCATCCGCGAAGCGCGTGACGCCGGTGACCTTGGCCACGGCGTCCACCTTGCGATGGGCCCGGCCGATGACGCGCCTTCCCAACGCCTCCCGTCCGGTGGCGCGGCGCTCGGACCCGTCCTTATCGCTCGCCATAGAGCGACTCCTCGCGTGGAATGGCGTCCTCACCCCGCATCCAGGCGGCGGCGAGCTCGATGGCCTCGTAGATCTTGATGTAGCCGGTGCACCGGCAGAGGTTGCCGGCCAGTGCCTCTTTGATGGCCTCGCGGGTGGGTGACGGGTTGGCGGCGAGCAACGCTTCGGCGGTGAGCATCACGCCGGGCGTGCAGTACCCGCACTGGGCCGCCCCCAGATCGGCGAAGGCGCGCTGGAGCGGGTGCAACTCCGGGCCGCGGGCCATGCCTTCCACCGTCCGCACCGCGTGGCCGTCGCACGCCAGGCCCAGCGCCAGACAGGAAAGCACCGGGGCGCCGTCCATCAGGACGGCGCAGGTGCCGCATTCGCCCAGCTCGCATCCGTGCTTGGTGCCCGTGAGGCCCAGGTCTTCCCGCAGGATCTCCAGCAGGGTCTTCTGAGGCGTGACGGCGAGCTCGACGGTTTCGCCGTTCACGTCGAGCGTGATGCGCGCTTTGGTGGCTCTCCCAGCGTCAGGCCGCCGGCGCGCCAAAGAGGAAGGCCTCCGTCTGCTTGGTGAGAAATTGTTTGGCCTTGGGATCCAGAAGATTCAGGCCGTAGTGATTGATCACGGCGGTCTGCTGCCGCAGCCACTCTTTCCAACACACCTGGCAGATGGAGGCGTGGATCTTCGTGCCCAGGTCCCCGGGGAGCGGCGGGCGGGGGAGCTGCTCGCGAGTCTGAGCGCACCGGGTGCAGGCAACGGAGGGCATGTGAGGCCAATTTAACCTTGCCCGCTGCCGACCGCGACGGCACACTTCCCGTCGTGGACCCGCAGCGTACGTCGGTCGGCCTCTGTGCGGAATGCCGCCACAGTCGCCACATTGCCACCCAGCGGGGCACCACCTTCTGGCGCTGCGGCCGATCCGACAAGGAGCCCGCGTATCCCAAGTACCCGGCGCTTCCGGTCCTCCGGTGCGCCGGCTTTGAACCTCCGGTGGAAGACGGTGACGCATGAAAGGTTCAACGCTCGGTGTCGTGCTGGCGGTCCTGGTGATAGGCGGACCCCACGCCCTCTCGCCTGGGGCAGCCCGTTGGTCGCCGTCCGCCCCTCAGGATCCCTACCTCGCGCAGGCCCGCCAACTGATGCGCGAAGTGCCCCTGATTGACGGGCACAACGACTTGCCCTGGGCTACCCGCACGGGCTTTGCGCTGAGCCTCGATTCCGCCGACATCGCCCAGCCGCAACCCCGCTTGATGACCGATATCCCCCGCCTCCGTCAGGGTCTGGTGGGCGGTCAATTCTGGTCGGCGTACTCCCCCAGCTCCTTCGAGGGGCGCGGTGCGGCGCGGGTGGGCATGGAGCAGGTGGATTATGTGCACCGCCTGGTGGCCCGATATCCGGAGACGTTTGAGTTCGCCGGAACCGCAGACGAGGTGGTGCGCGTTCATCGGGCCGGCAAGATCGCGTCCCTGATCGGGCTGGAAGGCGGGCACATGATTGAGAACTCGCTGGCGCTGCTCCGGCAGTTCTACGCCCGCGGCGTGCGGTACTTGACGTTGACCCATTCCCGGAACACCGACTGGGCGGACGCGTCCACCGATTCGCTACGGCACGGCGGCCTCACGCGGTTTGGCGAGGAAGTGGTGCGTGAGATGAACCGCCTGGGCATGCTGGTGGACCTCTCCCACGTCTCGGACTCGACCATGTGGGACGTGCTGCGCGTGACGCAGTCGCCCGTGATCTTTTCGCACTCCTCGTCCCGCCACTTCACACCGCACCCGCGAAACGTACCGGATGACGTGCTGCGGGCGGTGGTGCGGAACGGCGGCGTGGTGATGGTGAACTACGTGCCGTCGTTTATCTACCTTCCGACTTACCAGCACGGTCAGCGGCAGCAGGCCTACACCCGCGCCCTTCAGGGGCGCGGCGTGGACCCGGCCGCCGTCCGGGACTCCGTCGAGGCCTGGACCCAGGCCAATCCCGAGCCTCGTCCCCCTCTGGGCGTGGTGGTGGACCATATGGACTACATCCGGGCGGTAGCCGGCTCGGATCACGTGGGGATCGGCGCCGATCTGGACGGGATCGACAGCACGCCCATCGGCCTGGAGGACGTGGCGACGTTCCCGGCGCTGGTGGCCGAACTGCTGCGGCGGGGGTGGACGCCTGAGGACGTGAAGAAGGCCCTGGGGTTGAACGTGCTGCGCGTCATGCGCCAGAACGAGTCCGTCGCGGCACGGCTCCAGCGGGAGCGTGGCCCCAGCGTGGCGCAGATCGAGGTGCTGGACGGGTGGGGCACGAAGCCGCCGTGGGAAGGGCCACGGTGAGATGATGCGCATCGTGATGCTTGCCCTCGTCACCACGTTTGCCGCCGGCTGCGTTTCTTCGGTGGAGAGCATCCGCAGCAGGGACCTGGAGGGAGCGCTCATTGCTTTCCGCGGTAACGTGGCTGCCATCCACCGGCGGGATGCCGAAGGTTACCTTGCCCACTATCTGGACTCGCCGGAGCTGGTGATCGCCGGCGCCGACTCGCTGCGTCGGGGGTTTCTAGCGTTCGCCGCGGCGCGGCGGGCCAGCACCGATTGGCCGGATACGTTGATGGCGGGAGATCCCACGCTGGTGTGGCTGGCGCCGGGCGTGGTGTACGGGGCCTATCCCTATACGGTGGTGCAGGCGGGGGACAGCGCCTCGGGATGGTCGGAGCGGGTGCTGGTCAAGACGGGTGGCGGGTGGAAGGTGGCGGTGACCAGCCGGATCGATCGGTGCAGGTGTGAGTAGAGCCATCAGCGACCGCTTTCTCGGAGGTGCATGGTGACGAGGACCCTGCTGGTCTGCTGTCTGGCGCTGGCGTTCCCATCGATCTCCTTTGCGCAGAATCGGCAGGTCATCCGCCTGCCCGGGGCGCTGGAGGGCCTGCCGTTCTCCACCGCCGTGCGAGTCGGCAACGTGCTTTATCTTTCCGGCCAGATCGGCACCAAGCCCGGGACCACGGAGCTGGTCGCGGGAGGGATCGGGCCGGAGACGCGGCAGACCATGGAAAACATCAAGGCAGTGCTGGAGTATGCGGGCAGTTCGCTTCAACGGGTGTTCAAGTGCACCGTGTTCCTGCGGGATATTGGCGATTTCGGCGCGATGAACGAGGTGTACCGAACGTTTTTCCCTGCCGATCCCCCGGCGCGCTCGACCGTGGCGGGCAGCGGCCTGGCCCTTGGCGCGCGGGTGGAGATCGAATGTCTGGCCATCGCCGGCCCCTAGCGGAGGTTCCCATTCGTATGCGTGTTGCATGGTTGGTCTGCGCGGCGCTGCTGGCATCCACGGTGGCGGTGGCGCAGGACAGACAGGTGATTCAGCCGGGTGGCATGCTTTCCGCGGCCGTACGCGTGGGCCCCATGCTCTATCTGTCGGGTCAGCTGGGGACCGATCCTGCCACGCGACAGCTCGCGACCGGCGGCATTGGACCGGAGACGCGCCAAGCGTTGGAGAATATCAAGCGACTGGTAGAGGAGAACGGCAGCGCCATGCATCGGGTGGTCAAGTGCACCGTGTTCCTGGCGGACATCACCGACTTCGCGGCCATGAACGAGGTGTATCGCACCTTTTTCCCCACCGACCCGCCGGCCCGCTCCACTGTCGCGGTCGCCGGTCTGGTGCGCCAGGCGCGGGTGGAGATCGAGTGTATGGCGCTCGCCGGCACATGAAGGTCAACCGACAGCTGGCGGCTATCGAGCCGTTGATCCTGGGACGGCTGCACGGCGTGTCCGGAGACAACTGGTATCGCCACGTGCCGGGGAAATGGAGCATCGCGCAGGTCGTCCGCCACCTGGCGATCGGCATGGACTACTCGGCCGCGACCTTCGAGGCCCGTGCCGCCAAGACGGACATGCACCGGCGCGCCACGCCGCGGCAGGCCCTCCTGCGCCATCTGATTCTCGGCCTGGGCAAGTTCCCCAAGGGGCGGGAAGCACCCGCGGGCAGCGTGCCGGAGGACCGTCCGGATCCCGAGGCGGCCGCCGCGCAGTTCCGCATCGGACTGGCCAAGCTGGAAACCATGATCCAATCGTGGCCGGCCCAGCAGCAGGCAGGGGTCTTCGTCCGCCACCCGGTGCTCGGGGACCTCAACCTCCCCGAGTGGGTGCGGTTCCACTACGTGCATTGCCGCCACCACGGGCGGCAGATCGAAGCGCGGCTCAGGTGGTTGGCAACAACCGCGACGGGCTGAGGTCGGAGCAAGTCTTCTCAGTCCGCAGACAGCCCCTGGTCGCTCACCCCGGGAACCATCACCGCCGCCGGATTGCCTGCCTTGGTGAGGGCCGCGACCATGGCGCCTGCCACACCGACGGCGGTTTCCCGTGCGGCCAGCGCCAGCAGGCCTGAGCCCGCCCCCGAGATCGTCACGCCGTACGCTCCAGCGGCGCGCCCAGCGTCCACGGCCTGATCGAACCCCGGAATCAGGTCGCGGCGCCGCGGCACCGCGATCAGATCCTCCATCCCGAACCGAAGCAGATCGCCGTCACCCGTGGTGAGGCCCCGCACCAGGGCCGCGGCGCGCAGCGCCTGCCCGACGGCGATCTCCCGCGAAACGTCTGTGGGAAGGAGGGCACGGGCCGCCGTGGTGCCGATCGGCGCTTGGGGCACCGCCAGTGCCACGCCGAGCGAGGGATGCAACGACAGATGCGAGGGCGGGACGGACGCGAGAAAGAGACCGCCGTATACCGCCGGCCCCGCGTTGTCCGGGTGACCCTCGATACGCGCGGCCGCCCGGAAGACCGCGTCCCGATCCGCCGCTTGCCCGGACGCGACCTGCCCCAGCGCGAGCGCGGCCACGTGCGCGGCGGCCGAGGAGCCGAGGCCCTTTCCGACGGGAATGTCCGAGCGCGCGTGCAGGCGAAGCCCTTGCCGGATTCCGTGGACCTTGAGGGTGGTCGCGATGATGTCGCGCTCGGGATCGAGCCCGGCGAGGGTCCCCTCGTACCGGGGCGGTCCCGATCCTTCGACCAGCCGCGCCTCCAGCCAGAGATCCAGCGCGAGGCCCAGGCAGTCGAAGCCCGAACCGAGGTTGGAACATGAGGCGGGAACGCGAACGGTGGCGAATGCGGACATGAGCGGCTGAAGATACCGGTGCCGCCTCCCGGGGCACTACCGGCGCAGGGGCCTACTCGTATCGCAGGGCGACGATGGGGTCGAGCCTGGCCGCCCGCCTGGCGGGCCAGAGTCCGAAGAAGATCCCGACTCCCGCGCTGAACGCGAATGCCACCAGAATGGACATCGGCGAGATCAGCGTGTTCCAGTTGGCGAGTTTGGACATGGCAATGGCGGCGCCTGAGCCTCCCAGGATGCCGATGGTCCCGCCCAGCAGGCAGAGCACCACCGCTTCCACCAGAAACTGCAGCATGATGTTGCCGCGCGTGGCGCCGAGGGCTTTGCGAATCCCGATCTCGCGCGTCCGTTCCGTAACCGAGACCAGCATGATGTTCATGATGCCGATCCCACCCACGAGCAGGCTTACGGCCGCGATCCCGGCCAGGAGAAAGCCGAACGTCCGCGTGGTCTCCTCGAACGTGGCCAGGAACTCGGTGCGGTCCCGGATCTGGAAGTCATTGTCCCCGCCCGGCGCGATCTGGTGCTCCCGCCGCATCACCCGCTCGATCTCCAGCATGGCGAGCCCCACCGAATCTGGGTGGGCGACCTGCACCGTAATGGAGCGCAACCGGTCACGTCCGAAAACCCGGTAACGCGCGGTGTTCAGCGGGATCAGGATCTGCTCGTCGGGGTTCATGAACCCCTGGCCGCCCTTTTCCGACAGGACCCCCACGATCTCAAAGGGAATCCCCCGGAGCTGAAGAGTCTGGCCGATCATGGCCGCCCCGTTGGCGTTCAGGGTGGTGGGAATGGCCGATCCCAGCACGGCGACCCGTCGGCGGCCTTCGTCCTCGCCGGCGGTGAACATCCGGCCGGCAACCATGGTGTAGTTGTTGACCGGCACGTACGTAGGGGTCGTGCCGATCACGCTGACGTTGGTATTCTGATTGCCGTACTTAACCTGGGTGTTGCTGGAAATCTCCGGCACCACCGCTCTCAACGCGCGCGCATCCCGACTGAGCGCGATGGCATCGTCCACCATGAGACTGGTGCGCTGGTCGAAGCTCACGGCGACGCCCGCGCCCCGCGTGAACGACCGGCCCGGGTAAATCTGGAGCAGGTTGGTGCCGAGCGCCTGAATCCGGTCCTGGACCGACTTCTGCGCCCCGGTGCCGAGCGCCACCATGGTGATCACCGCGGCCACGCCGATCACGATGCCCAATGCCGTGAGCACCGAGCGGAGCTTATTGGCCCGGATGGCGCCCAGCGCCACCCCGATGATTTCGCCGAACAGCATCAGCGGGTAATGATCACCGGGCCCGGCGCCGGCGTGGTCTGGGTCTGTCGCTGGACACCGGGGAGCGCATTGTTCCGCATGAACTGATTGCGTTGCTGCGATTCCTCCTGCTGCCGGATCAGGCTGGCGCTGGGCAGGATCAGCACGGTGTCCTGCTCCGTTAGGCCGCTCACCACCTCGGAGTAGTCGAGGTCGGTGAGCCCGGTCCGCACCGGGACCGGTTGCGGCGCGCCGCTCCGGAGCACGAACACGATGTAGTCACCGCCGAAGAGGTAATCGGACCCACCGCTGCTGCCCCCGGTCCCCCCGGCCGCTCGCGTGGTCATCGCACCGGTCTCCCCATTGGCGCCACTGAACGCGCGGCCACCTCGCCCGCCGCCCATGCCTCCAGCGGCTCGGAGTTGCTGCATCACGGCCCGGTCCTCCGCCGAGAGGGACTGGAATCCGCCGCTCTGCATCTTGGTGAATACCGCGGTGACCTGGGACGCCTTGAGCCCGGGCGGCAGGGTGACCTCGCGGCCGTCCGGCGTAGTGACTTTCTCCCCTTCCGTTTTTCTGGCGCTTTCCTCCCAGCCGGTTTCAGAACCGGCTACCGTCCGCGCCCCGGAATCCGGCCGGGCGCGCTGGCGCCGGGCCTCCGCCACCTGCTGCAGCACCGCCTGAGGGTCCAACCCCAGCACGCCCGCCGCGGAGCCCACGTCGCGCTGCGTGCGCAAGGCCGCGTTGGGGATGGCCAGCACGTTCTGCCGCGAGCCGACGTGGATTTCGACCTCCGCATTCATCCCGGGCTTGAGCAGCGTGTTGTCGTTGGCGATGCGGATCAGGACCGGAAACATGGTGACGTTCTGCTGGACCGACGCCTGCGGCTCGATCTTGAGCACGGTGCCCCGGAACGGCCGGTTGGGAAAAGCATCCACCGTGATGGTGACGGGAAGCCCGGGCTGGATCTTGCCGATGTCCGTTTCGTCGACCAGCGTCCGGACCTGGACGGTGTCGAGATTGGCCATGCGCAGCAACACCGTGCCGCCACTCACCTGCGAGATGGCCGACGAAATCACCGTGCCCGGCTCAACGCTCCGCTGGATGATCACGCCGGTGCCCGGCGCTCTCACCTCGGTGTCTTCGAACGCGATCCTGGCGTCCTCCAGGTTCCGCTGCGCCCGCACCAACTGGGCGTTGGCATTAGCCGCCTGCAGCCGGGCGTTCTCGAACTCCTGCTCCGTGATAGACTGGGTCCGGAACAGCTCCTCCGAACGGCGGAGCTGTGAGGTCGCGTTGGCCAACTGCGCCTGGGCGACGTCCAAGTCTGCCTCCGCCTGCTTGAGCGCATTGGTGGGCGCCCGGGGGTCCACTCGGACCAGGAGTTGGCCCTGGCGCACCGCGTCGCCGGTCTCCACCGTGACCTGCATGATCTCCCCCGACGCCTTGGACTTCACCTCCACGGTCGTCACGGGCTCGATGGACCCGGCCGCGCTGGCCGATACCACGATGTCCCGGTGCGCCACCGCCACCGGTTGATAGACCGGCGCGGGCGCTTCCTTGGCGCACCCGGCCGCCGCTACGGTCACCACGCCCAACCACACTCTCCTCACGCGGCCCGTCCGGTGATCTCGTCACGCTCGATCCGGCCGTCCAACAGGTGGATCTGGCGGTGGGCATGCTGCGCGATGTCTCGCTCGTGCGTGATGAGGATGATCGTCTGGCCGGCGGCATGCAGGCCCTCGAGCACGCCCATGATCTCGCTGCTGGTCTGGCTGTCCAGGTTTCCGGTGGGCTCGTCCGCCAACACGATGCTGGGATCGTTCACCAGCGCCCGGGCGATCGCGACGCGCTGGCGCTGCCCGCCCGACAGCTCGTTGGGCCGGTGCCCCATCCGGTCGCCCAGGCCCACGCGCTCCAGCGCACGGGTGGCACGTTCCCGCCGGTCCTTGGCGCCGGCGCCGGCGTAGACCAGCGGCAGCTCGACGTTGTGCAGGGCCGTGGCGCGGGGCAGCAGGTTGAACGTCTGGAACACGAAGCCGATTTCCTTGTTGCGGATCCGCGCCAACTCGTCGTCGTTCAACTCGCTCACCTTCTGGTGGTTCAGCCAGTACTCGCCCGCCGTCGGCGTATCCAGACACCCGAGCAAGTTCATCAGGGTGGACTTGCCGGACCCGGATGGGCCCATGATCGCGGTGAACTCGTTGCGGCGGATCTGGAGATCCACGCTGCGGAGGGCGTGCACCACCTCCGCTCCCAACTCGTAGTCCCGCGTGAGCTTGTGGGTCAGGATGATGATGTCCGGAAGGGGCATGTCCCCGGTGCGGAAGTCCATGCCCTCCACCCGATCGCTCATAGCTCCCTCCCCAGCAGCGCTTCGAGTTCAGCCAGGGCAACCAGCAGGTTCAGCCGAGCCTGCACCAGCGTCACCTCGGCCTGACCCAGGCTCACCTGGGAGGTCAGCACATCCACGATGGTGGCGGCCCCCAGGCGATAGCGCTCCTGCTGCACCCGGAGGTCTTCATCCGCGGCGGCCCGGCTGGCTTCCGCGATCGTCACCTGCTGCCCGGCCGCGTGGAAGGCGGCCAGCTGCTGGGTGAAGGTCGCGTTGGCCTGCCGCCGGGCGTCGGCCGCGCGGGCCTCCGCCGCATCCCGGCCGGCGACCGAGCGGGACAAGGCCGTCTCTCGGCTGAACCCGTTGAACAGCGGCCAGGAGAGGCTGAATCGAAGCGACCAGCTGTTTCCCAGCCTGGGCCAGGTGGTGAACGAGTTAGGCGCGAGCCCCACGGAGTCCCGGACGCCCGCCCAGCTCTGCGAGTAGTTGGCGGAGATGGTGGGCAGGTACTGCGCCCGCGACACGCCCACCTGCGCTCCGGCGGCGCGGGCCTGTGCTTCCGCCGTCTCGACCGCCGGTGAGACCCGCACCACTTCCTCCCGCAGCGCGGCGGTATCCAGTCGCGTCAGGTCCGGCAGGCCGGGTGTGCCCGTGGCTTGGACGCTGCCGTCCACGCCTATCAGGCGCGCCAGGGTGGCCTCCGCCGTG
>Ga0214472_10004888_pt1 | contig 14101 bp, 9 predicted proteins | sample RVTome_6_FD_207662 | JGI IMG/M metagenome (GOLD analysis project Ga0214472, IMG submission 207662) | Soil microbial communities from uranium-contaminated site in the Upper Colorado River Basin, Wyoming, United States - RVT140D175 | ecosystem: Environmental > Terrestrial > Soil > Contaminated >... | reverse complement strand
CGGCTGGGGTGACAGCCTGGGGCGTCGCGCCCGAGAGCGTGAGGGCGGCGGCGACCCCGAGCGTGCGGATCGATGGGCGGATCATGAGGCCCCAGCTTGGCGCGAGCGGCCCTTCAGCGCCAGGCGGCGAGGAGCCGGAATCGATTGACAGCGCCTACGATCGGCGGCAACAATAGAGCATCTGCGCGATCGCGCCGGCCCCCCCCCAAGGCCCTTCGAAACATGGTCCCGATGCCCACCGCATCCGACGGGGGAATGTCCACCCAGCTTCGCTATGGGCTTTACGGCGCGGGGTTCGGCACGGTCTTTCCGTTCGTGGCGACGCTGCTCGACGTCGGCCTCCGCGATCTGGGCTTCTCGCTCGGTGGCTTCGCCGCGGCGCAGGCCACGCAGCCCCTTCTCTGGATCATCGACTTCACGCCTGTGGTGCTGGGGCTGTTCGCCGCTCGGCTCGGCGAGAGCCAGAGCGAGGTGGAGGAGCTCCAGCAGCAAGCGCTCGAGCGGCGGCTCGGAGTCGAGATCGACAGGTTCTTTACGCTCTCGCCGGACGGTCTGGCGATCGTCGGCTGGGACGGCCGCTTCCAGCGCATCAACCCTGGGTTCACCCGCTTGTTCGGGTACACGCTCGCTGACCTCGACGGTCTCTCGCCTCTCGATCTCACCCACCCTGACGACGCGGACGAGCAGCGCAGGCGCGCCGACCGGGTCCAGGGCGGCAGTACCCTCAAGGGCCTGGAGTCGCGCTTCCGCCACAAGTCCGGTGACTACCGATGGATCGAGTGGAGCGCGGTGCCCGTGCCCGAGAGCCGCGCCAACTATGCCGTGGCCCGCGACGTGACCGGGGCCCGCACGGCCCGGGCCCAGCTCCAGGCCGCCAAGGAGGCGGCGGAGGCCGCCAATCGCGCGAAGAGCGACTTCCTCGCGAACATGAGCCACGAGATTCGCACGCCCATGAACGGCATCCTGGGCATGACGGGCCTCGCACTCGATACGGATCTCACGCCGGAGCAGCGGTTGTTCATCGAGGCGGTGGACGAGTCCGCGCGATCCCTGCTCGGCATCGTCGACGACGTCCTCGATTTCTCGCGCATGCAGGTGGGCAGGCTCGCGCTCGGGTCGACAGCGTTCGATCTCGAGGACAGCCTCGGGGAGTCCCTGAGGACGCTGGCGGCGCGCGCCGCCGAGAAGGGAATCGATGTCGTCTACGAGCAGGCCGCGAACGTCCCTGCGCGCCTCGTGGGAGACCCCGCGCGCCTGCGCCAGGTGCTGGTCAACCTGGTCGGCAACGCGATCAAGTTCACGGAGCGGGGCGAGATCGTGATCAGCGTGGGCGTCGCGAAGCGGAGCGACGACCAGGTCGCCCTCTCGATCTCGGTGAGGGACACCGGCATCGGCATCGACGACGACGCCAAGGTGCGCATCTTCGAGGCATTCGCCCAGGCTGACACGTCTGCGACGCGCCGTTTCGGAGGCACGGGGCTCGGACTCGCGATCTCGTCCCAGCTCGTGGAGATGATGAACGGACGTCTCACCGTCGAGAGCGAGCTCGGCGTCGGCAGCGTGTTCTCGTTCACCGCGGAGCTCGCGGCCGCCGGCCCGAGTGAGGCGGAAGCGAAGTCCGCGGCGAAGGCGCTCAAACGGCGCACCGTGCTCCTGGTCGACAACAGCACTGCCACGCGTCAGGCTCTGGCCGCGTACGTCCGTCGATGGGGCGGGCAGCCCGTTGCAGTCGAGTCGGCGAAGGCGGCGCTGGGTGAGGCACGGCGGGCCCAGGCCGCGGGCCGCGGCTTCGACCTCGTGATCTCCGATGCGCACATGCGGCCGATCGACGGCATCGAGCTCGCCCTCCAGCTCGCCGAGGGCGACGAGTTCGGAGAGCCCGAGACCGTGCTGATCGGGCTGGCTGGCCGGGCATCGGAGCAGGCGCGCGCAGCCGAGCTCGGCATCGGTGCCTATGTCACGCGACCCGTCCTGCCGGGGGACCTCCTCGATGCGCTCACCAACCACGCCCGTCGCCGGCCGGCTGTGGCGCACGCGGCGCCGGCTCAGGCCCGCGAGGCGCGCCGACCCCGCTGGGGGCTGCGCGTGCTGCTGGTCGAGGACAACAAGGTCAACCAGATGCTGGCGGTTGCGCTGCTCACGAAGCGGCGCCACGACGTGACCGTCGCCGACGACGGCCGGCAGGCGGTGGACCTCGTGCGCCGCTCGGAGTTCGACGTCGTGCTCATGGACGTGCAGATGCCCGAGATGGATGGCCTCGAGGCCACACGCCTGATTCGGCAGATGGAGGCGAGCAGCGCGCGCCGCATCCCCATCATCGCGGTGACGGCGCACACGATGGAGGAGGACAGGCAGGCGTGTTTGGACGCCGGCATGGACGACTACGTGCGGAAGCCCATCGATCCCGAGGAGCTCGCGGCCGCGATCGAGAGGTGGACCGGCGAGCTACCGGACTTCGAGCTCCAGCGCGCGCTCGAGCTGGTGGAGGGTGACGAGGGCGTGCTCGAGTCCATCGTGAAGCTCTTCCTCGAGCAGACCCCCGAGCGCCTGAACGCGATTCGCCGGGCGCTCGACGCCGGCGACGCGGTCACGCTCGAGCGCTCCGCCCACACTGTCGAGGGCGCGGCGTTCGGCCTGGCGATGCCGCGCCTGCGCGACATTGCGCACCGCATCGCGATCCACGGCCAGCGGGGCGAGCTCGAGGAGGCGGCCGCGCTCGTGGCCGATCTCGACGAGGCGGTGGGGAGCAGTACCGCCGCCGTCCGCCTCGCGGTCGACGTGGCCTGAGGCCGCGAGCTCCGCGTCGGGGCGCGGACAGCGGCCGGTTACTGGCTGACGGGCCGCCTCGCGGGCGGCAGCTTCGCCACTCCGATCGTGTTGGTATCGGCGCCGAACCAGATCGAGTTCGTCTCCGCGTCGAAGTACATATGACGGACTGTGCCTCCGCCACTTTCGACTTCGGTCACGCTGAAGATGCTCTCGGTGCGCGGGTCGAACCCGACGAACTGGTTGGGCCGCACGCCCGTCTCGACGAGCCAGACGCGGTCGTCTCCGTCGACCGCCACCGCGTAGGGCCGTGCTCCCTCGCCGCTGGGCAGCGGGTATTCCTTCACCTCGCCGGTGGCCGGGTCGAGCCGGCCGAGCATCCCGCGCGAATAGTCACCGTACCAGACAATGTCGTCCGACGTGAGGTCGAGGCGCCGCGGGCGTGCTCCCTCGGGGAGCTCGAACGTCTCGAGCTCGAACGTCTCGGGGTCCACCGTGCCGATGTGGTTCGTGTTGAAGAGGGCGATCCAGGGACGGTCCTGCGAGTCCATCACGATCCCATAAGGGCGGCTGGAGCGTCCGACATCCGGGACGCGTGCCTCGACGAGCCTCACGTCGCCCGTCTCCTTCCACAATTTGCCGATGAAGTTGGCCTGCTGGGCCGTGAACCACACGTCGCCGTGCGAGTCGAAGGTGAGTGTGTGCGGGTCGCGGACGCGCGTGTCCGGCATCATGACCTTCTCGATCTCTCCCGACTCGGGGTCGAGCACGCCGATGTGCGTCGCGCGGTTGCCGGCGTAGTAGATCGTGCCGTCGCCGGAAACGATGAGGTTGTGCGGACCCGTCCCTTCCTCGAGGTCGTACTTCTCGAATCCGCCGGTCTCGGGATCGAGTGCGGCGACGTAGTCCATCCGCTGACCGACAAACCAGACGCGGCCGTCGGGCCCGACCATCGGGTCGCGCGGGCGGGAGCTCTCGTAGGGTACCACCCACTCGCGGAGCTCGGGGTCGCTGTCGGTCTGCGCGGCGGCGGAGGCCGGCGCGACCGGGAGTAGGGTGGCGAGGGTGAGCGCGAGGGCAGGGGCACGCATCGGGTCCTCCGGGGCTCTGAGTCTCCTTGTCGCCGATACCTCTGGGACACGTCGCGCAAGCAGGGCGCTGAGGGCGCGGGCGCACCCCGCCGTCGCCTCGGAGCCTGCGGCCCCCTAGTTTGCCCCCATGTCCGACACGGTTGCGATCTGCTCTCGGCGGGAGTTCCTCGGCCAAGCGACCTGCGCTCTGCACCTCGGGCTCATGGCCGCCGCGACGCCGTGGTGGGCTCGGCGCGCTTGGTCCGAGCAGGAGCGCTTCCCGGTCGTCGCCTCGGAGCCGTGGGGCCGCCTCGAGCACGTCGCCGAGGGCGTATGGGCGCTCGTGTCCACGCCGCTCGAAGACCGGACCACGCTCTGCAACGGCGGCATCGTCGCGGGACGCGCGGGCGTGGTGCTGGTGGAGAGCTTCGCGACGCGGAACGGGGCTCGCTGGATGGCCGAACAGGCTGCGCGCCTCACCGGGCGTGCGCCCACACACGTGGTGCTCACGCACTACCACTCGGATCACACGGGGGGGCTCGCCGCCGTAGGGGAAGGGAACGTGGACACGCTCGCCACGAGCGTGACTCGGGACCTCACCGGTGACCGCAACCAGGGCGCGCCCCTCGAGCTGCTCGCCGATGCCGTCGTGCTCGACGCGCGCAGGCCGACCGAGATCGACCTCGGCGACAGGTCAATCATCGTCGTGCCGCGCCGCGGGCACACAGACTCGGACGTGAGCATCGAGATCCCGGAGGCCCGCACCGTCTTCTGCGGCGACCTGGTCTGGAACGGCATGTTTCCCAACTACGTGGATGCCACACCCTCGCGACTCTCCCGCGAGGTCCGCGTGATGCGCGCCACGAACGCCACCACGTATGTACCCGGGCACGGGCCGCTGGCGGACGCCGCGGCGCTCTCCGACTACATCGGCCTTCTCGACCATGTCGAGGATGCCGCGCGCCGCGCCCTTCAGCGTGGCATGAGCGCCGACGAGGCGGGCGCGGAGTACCGGCTCCCCACCGGGCTCGAGAGCTGGACGCTCTTCAGCCCTGGATACTTCGCGCGGGCGTTGGGGGCCTGGATGTCGGAGCTGAGGGGCTGAAGCGCTTCCGCGTGCGGCTACCAGTGCACGGCCACGGCGTCGTCGTCGCCGCCGATCGTCCAGCGGAATGCGAAGAAGAGCGACTGCGCGCAGACGGGACCCCTCTGGACGAGGAAGGCCCCGGACCGCATCGCGCGATCGGCCATCACCTCCCGGTCTGGGCTGAAGGCGGTCTCGATCCGCACGACGGAGTCGCCGGAGCCGAGCCAGAGGGGGCCGCCGCGCGCGAGGTCTTCCGCCGGCGAAGCCTCGGGCACCCGCGTGATGACGAAGAGACTCGAAGCGGCGCGGCACCCGGGGCGCCCGATGTCCGGGCGGTCGAAGATCGATCCCGTGATCGCGTGCGGCCGCTGGAGCTGGAGCGCGCCCCACGTGAGCGCGGGCGAGGCGAGGTAGCCGCTCGTCGCGCCTCGCACCGGCGCGTCCCCGAGGCCGACGCTGGTCAGCGCTCGCTGGGATTGAGATCGTGTCACGCCCGGAGGCCCCTCGTCCGCGAGCCGGTCGGCGACCGCGCAGCCTGTCGTGGTCGCGAGTGAGAGGCCGAGCGCCAAGCCGATCGAGCGCCGGAGCAGCATCTTCGTCGCCATGCGGCAAGATGCGCTGGACGGCCCGCGCACGACAGTACGTAAGGTGACGTAGCATGTCGCGTAGACCGGCCCTCTGGATCCTACTCGCGGCGCTCGGCATCGGCGGAGTCATCACCGCCGTGCGGCTTTTCTCCGTCGCGCTTCCGAACATCTCCATCGACATCACCATGGACCGCGAAGGGGCGCTCGGGCTCGCCGCCGAGCTCGCCCTCGAGAATGGGTGGGGCGCGCCGGATGACCGTTCGGCGGCTTCGTTCGGTGCGGTGGCCCCCGAAGTCCAGATGTACGTGGAGCTCGAGGGCGGGGGTCGTGGGGCATTCGCGCGCCTCTCCGCACAGGGTGTCTATGAGCCCTACCAGTGGCGTGTCCGCCGCTTCGCGGAGCGCCGCGTCGAGGAGAGCATGGTCGGCTTCACGCCCGCCGGCCGGGCGTACGGCTTCCGCCTCCGACTCAGCGAAGCCGACGTGGGCACCGGAAACCTCGACGGTCCGGCCGCACGCATGCTCGCGGAGGCCACGGCCTCGGAGTGGGGCGTCGACATGGCAGCCTACCGGCTGCTCGAGTCCTCGCAGGAGGCGCTACCGGGAGGGCGCGTCGATCACGAGCTGGTCTTCGAGCGCACGGATCAGAGCCTCGGTGAGGCGCGCTTCCGGATGCGCATCGGCGTGGCAGGGAGCCAGGCCTCGGAGCTCACGCACTTCGTCTACGTGCCCGAGGCGTTCTCGCGCCGGTACGCCGACATGCGCGCCACCAACGACACGATCGCGTTGGCGTCGCAGGCGCTGTTCATGTTGCTGTTCGTGCTCGTGGGCGCGGGGTTGGGGAGCGCCCTCCTCCTGCGGCAGGGGTGGCTCGAGTGGCGGGTGCCGCTGGCGTGGGGCGCCGTCATTGCCTTCTTCTTCGGGCTGAACACGGTGAACCAGCTGCCGCTGTCGTGGATGTCGTATGACACGGCGCTCTCGTCGACCAACTTCGTGCTCCAGCAGCTCGGCGCCTCCGTCGCGATCGGGCTTCTCGGAACCCCCCTCATCGCGTTCTTCCTGCTCGCGGGCGAGTCGCTCGGGCGGCGTGCGTTCGCTGGCCACCTGCAGCAGTGGCGGTTCTGGTCACCCGACGTCGCCTCGTCGCGGACGGCGATGGGAATGACGGTCGCGGCGTACCTGCTTGTGGGCATCCAGCTGGGGTACGTGGTGCTCTTCTACCTGGGCACGCAGCGCCTCGAGGGGTGGTGGTCTCCGGCGGACGCGCTCGTCCAGCCGGACCTGCTCGCGACGTACCTGCCGTGGCTCCGGGCCGTCTCGGTCGCGCTCTTCGCCTCCTTCTGGGAGGAGAGCGTCTTCCGGGCGGTGCCGATCGCCTGCGCGGCACTCCTCGGTGCCCGGTACGGGAGGCGGGGCGCGTGGATCTGGAGCGCGGTGGTGCTCCAGGCCGTCGTCTTCGCTGCGGCTCACGCGAACTATCCGCAGCAGCCGCCGTACGCGCGTGTGGTGGAGCTCACGGCGCCCGCGCTGCTGTGGGGCGTCGTGTACGTCCACTACGGTCTCGTGCCCACCATCCTGGCTCACTTCCTCTACGACCTGTCGCTCGTCTCCCTCGTCCTCTTCGAGTCCCGGGCGCTCGTCGATCAGGTCGTGATCGTCGCCGTGGCGCTGGCTCCCCTGGGGGTCCTCTTCGTTGCGCGCGCCCGTGCGGGCACCCGTGATCATCCACCCGAGTGGGCCTTCAACCGCGCCTGGTCACCGCGGCCTCCGGTGGCGACGGGTGCGGAGGATGCCGGACCGGAGGGGACCGCCGGACCCGACGCCGGTGCGCCCGCCCTCGACGCTACGGCCGGGTCGGCGCCCGAGAGCCCGGCGCGGCGGCGCCTCCCTCCCTGGTCGATGCCGGTGGCGGGCGGTGTGGGTGTCGTCCTATGGCTCGGCGCCCAACTCGCCGCGCCGTCTCCGCCCCGGCTGTGGGGCGACGCCGGGGCGGCACGCGTTGCCGCTGCCGCCGAGCTCGGCGCAGTAGGGGCTCCCGTGGACGGGTGGAGCTCACACGTGACGGTGAGCGCCGGCCCCGCGGCGGGGCGTGACTACGTCTACGAGGAGGCCGGGCCGGAGGCGTTCGCCGCGCTCCGCGGCACGTACTTCGACGCTCCGCGCTGGGTCGTGCGTCACGTCGACTGGGAGGCCGACCCGGAGGCGCGGGTCGAGGAGTACCGGGTCTGGGTGGGGGACGAGGGGCGCGTCGACCGCGTCCGGCACTTGCTCCCGGAGGCGCGGCCCGGGCCTTCGCTGACCCTCGACTCGGCGCGCGTGATCGCGGTGACCGCCGTGGCGGACAGGCTCGGTCTGGAGGCGTCCGGGCTCCGCCAGGTCGAAGCGGAGGAGACGAGCCTGCCGAGCCGGACCGACTGGACATTCACGTTCACCGAGGTCGGGCTCCTCGGCGACGTCGAGGGCGAGGCCCGGGTGCAGACGCGGCTCGCCGGTGACGAGGTGGTGGATGTGGCGCGCTCGGTGCGAGTGCCGGAGACCTGGGCACGCGAGCGTCGCGAGGCCGACACTCGCAGGACCGTCATGAGGGGTGGCTTCGCGCTGCTTCTCGCCGCCTGCTTCGGCGCGGCTGTCATTGCCGCCGTGGTGACCTGGAGTCGTGGCCGCCTCGCTAGGGGCGTGGGCGCGCGACTCGGCCTGCCCGTGCTCACGGCGATCGCGCTCTCCGAGGCCAACTCCTGGCCGGCCACCGTCGCGGGGTTCTCGACCGTGCAACCGTGGGGCTTCCAGACGGGAAGTTTGGCCATGGCGCTCCTCATCACCGCGCTCGTGGCGGCACCGGCCGTCGGCTTGGTCGGGGCGCTTGCGGTCACGTGGCTAGGAGGCCGCAATGCCTCGCCTGCGCCGCGGGGCGCCGCCGTCGCGCTTGGCCTACTCGTCGGCGGGGTCATCGCGGCTGGCCAAACGGCGATCGCTGCCGCCCCCGCGCTCCGAGACTACTCCGGGGCGGCGGCGCGCATCCCCTTCCTCGACGAGCCGCTCCGGGTGGTCCTGCCCTACTTCCTGCTCACCCTCGCTGTTCTGATGGTCGTCGCGATGCGCACTCGCTTCTCGGGTCGCCCCGTCGTGCAGAGCGCGCTCCTGACGCTCCTCGCCGTGGGGTCGGTCGTCGTGGTCCCCGCGACCTTGCAGGCCTCCCTCCCGCTCTGGGGGCTCGGCGCGCTCTCCGCGAGCGTGATTCTCCTCGGCGCGTTGCACATCGCCACGGCCGATCCCGCCCTGGTGCCTGGCGTCGTCGGCACGGCGGCCGCGCTCGAGGCACTCGCGTTCGCGTGGGAGGCGCCCCACACGGGCGCGCGACAGGGCGGCCTGCTGGCGGCGCTGGTGGTGTGTGGGCTCGCGTGGGCCTCGACGCGACTGCTGACCTCGAGCACCTCCGCGGGGGATGCCGGTCAGTCGATCGACGGAGCTCGGGACTCGCTGGGGAGCGTGTAGAGATGCAGGGTCACCATCGTCGCGACGAGCAGTAGGAGCACCACGAGCCAGAGCCGTTCGGCCATGAGAAGGGCCGACGCGCCGATGAACACCCAGAGCACGACGAGCGACACCCGCCTGGCGCTGCGTGAGATGATGCCGCGCTCGCGATAGTCGCGGAGGTAGCGTCCGAACAGGCGGTTCTCGTACAGCCAGCGCTCGGCTCGCGGGGAGCTGCGCGCGAAGCACCACGCAGCGAGGAGCAGGAAGCACGTCGTTGGCCAGACCGGCACGACGATGCCCACGACCCCGAAGACGACGCTGGTCGCGCCCGTGGCTAAGTACACGCCGCGGCGGAGAGGACCCGGAAGCCGGTCCAGCGCGTGCTCCGCCGCGTCGTGATCGACAGGACATTCATGGGACACCTGATGCGCTCCGGCTCCGGGGCGGGACGACACAGTCTCGAGAAAGTCCACGCCGGGCTCGGGTGCGGCAACCCCGGGCGTGGCCTTTGCCGGTTCAGTCCGAGAGGAGGTCGGGCTGAGTTGCTTCCTATTCCCCAGCGTACTGCTCGCGGAGCTTCGTCTTCTGCACCTTCCCCGTCGCGCCCATCGGCAGCGTATCGACGAAGATCACCTCGTCGGGGAGCTGCCACTGGGCGAGCGAGTCGCCCAGATGCTCGAGCACGGAGTCCTTGGTGGGCGGCGGCTGCGACGACGCGACGGCGACTAGTAGAGGCCGCTCGCCCCAGCGCTCGTGCGGCACGCCGATCACGGCCGCCATCGAGATCCCCGGGTGTCCCATCGCCGCGTTCTCCACGTCGATCGAGCTGATCCACTCGCCGCCGGACTTGATGAGGTCCTTGGTGCGGTCCGTGATCTGCATGCAGAAGGTCTCGTCCACCGTCGCCACGTCGCCGGTCGGGAACCACCCGTCCGCGGTGAGTCTCGGTGTCTCGTCCCTGTAGTAGCCGTCGACCACCCACGGGCCGCGTACCTGCAGCTCACCGAAGGCGACGCCGTCATGCGGCAGAGGGGCGCCGTCCTCGCCCACGATCCGCAGCTCCACGCCGAAGGGCGGGCGCCCCTGCTTCACGTGATGCCGGGAACGCTCCCTCACAGGCTCCGCCCGCTCCTCCGGGGTGAGCCGATGAGTGGAGCCGAGCGGGCTCAGCTCGGTCATCCCCCAGGCGTGGCGGAACTCGATCCCGAGATCCTCGATCGCCTCGATGAGCGAGCGCGGCGGGGCCGTTCCGCCGAGCAGCATCATCCGGAGCGCAGGCGGCTTCGCGACTCCGCGCTCTCGCCAGTGGCGCAGGAGCGGAATGAAGACCGAGGGGACGCCCGCACACATCGTCACCCCCTCGCCCACGAGCTGCTCCGTGAGCCCCTCGGGGTCGAGCCTCGGTCCGGGGAAGACGACCTTGGCGCCCACCGCGGCGGCCGCGTAGGGGAGGCCCCACGCGTTCGCGTGGAACATCGGCACGATCGGGAGCACCGCGTCGGCGCGGCCGAGCCCAAAGACGTCCGGCTGGATCACGCCGTAGGCGTGCAGCACGGTCGACCGGTGGCTGAAGAGCGCCCCCTTGGGGTGGCCCGTCGTGCCGGAGGTGTAGCAGAGCGACGCGGCGTGGTGCTCGTCGAGGTCGGGCCAGTCGTACGCGCCGTCGTGCTCCGCGACGAGCTCCTCGTAGGCGACGGGCCCGGGGAGCGAGCTGCCGGGAAGCTCGCCCGCGTCTCCCAGCACCACGCACGTCTCGACTGCGATCTGGTCGGCGACCGCCTCGACGAGCGGCACGAACGAGGGGTCGACGAACAGCACCCGGTCGGCCGCATGGTTCAGGATGTAGACGAGCTGCGAGGCGTGCAGCCGTGGGTTCAGCGTGTGGCAGACCGCGCCCATCCCCGACACCGCGTAGTAGGCCTCGAGGTGACGGTGCGTATTCCACGCCAGCGTACCGAGCCGATCACCCTGGCGGACGCCACGCGCCTCCAGCGCTCCTGCTAGGCGCTTCGCGCGTGCCCGCACGTCGCCCCACGTGCTTCGGTGCGTCCCACCGGTCGCCGTGCGCCCCACGACCTCCCGACCCGCGTGCACGCGCCCCGCGTGCTCGACGAGTGAGGATACGAGGAGGGGGACCTCCATCATGCGTCCGCGCATCGCGTGTGCCTCCCTTTCGTCAGGGCGCGCCCATCAGCGGATCCGTCACGCCGATCACGTGCACCGCGATCAGGCCCAGGATACCGATGACGAGCAGGTAATAGATCGTCGGAATGATCGTCTTCCGGAGCGTCGAGCCCTCCTTGCCCAGGAGCCCCACCGTGGCCGACGCCGCGACCACGTTGTGGATCGCGACCATGTTGCCTGCCGCGGCTCCGACGGCCTGGAGTGCCACGATCATCACGGTGGACATCGCGAGCCGCTCCGCCACTCCGTACTGGAATGCCGCGAACATCAGGTTGCTCACCGTGTTCGAGCCCGCGATGAACGCGCCGAGCGCCCCGGTCATTCCCGCGAAGAACGGCCACACCTGACCCACGTTGCCGGCGACCCACTCGGCCATGGCGAGCGGCATCGAAGCGAGGGCCGCGCCGTTCACGTCCGAGTTGATGTAGACGCGCACCATCGGAACGGTGAAGACGAGCACGATGCCGGCGCCGACGAGCACCTTGGACGACGACCGCACCGCGGAGACGAGCTGGGCGCCTTCCATGCGGTGCAGCACGGCGGTGATGCCGACGACGATGAGCAGGATGAACCCCGGCAGGTAGAGCGGAGTGGTCGATCCGGTGATCCCGGACCCGAAGATGTCGGCCCACGCGATCGTCACGGCCGGAGCGCGCAGCCACTGATTGAACGGCAGGCTCGGGAGCCGGGAGAGGACGAGAAGAAGGCCGAGGATGGCGTACGGCGCCCACGCCATGACCGTGCTGACGCCCCGCGTGTCGGATGCCTCCGAGAGCTCCTCCTCGATGCCGCTCACCCAGTCCTCCTTCCACTCGGAGCGCGGGGGGAAGTCCCAATCGTCCTCGGGGAGGAGCCAGCCCTTACGGGCGACGAAGACCGTGATCGCGAGGCCCACCGGAGCTCCGAGCAGGGAGGGGAACTCGGGCCCGAGGAAGGTGCCGAAGAGCACGTAGGGGACCGTGAACGCGAGTCCTGCGAAGAGCGTGAAGGGCAGGACCTTGAGCCCCTCGGTCCAGGAGCGATTCGCGCCGAAGAAACGCGTCGTCATCGCCACCATCCACGTGGGGATGAGGATGCCGGCCGTCCCGTGCAGGAGCACGACCTTGGCCGTGACGAGGCGCAGGTAGTCCATCATCGTCAGGCCGGCGGCCGCGATGTCCGCGTTGAAGTCCACGCCGCCGAGCCCGCCCTGCGCGCCGACGAGGATCGGTGTGCCCACCGCGCCGAACGTCACCGCGGTGCTCTGCACCATCATGCCCAGCATGACGGCGTTCGCGGCCGGGAAACCGAGCGCGACGAGCAGCGGAGCCGCCACGGCCGCCGGCGTGCCGAAGCCCGCCGCGCCCTCGATGAACGAGCCGAAGAGCCAGGCGACGATCACGATCTGGACGCGCCGGTCGTCGCTGATCCCGTGGAACGACTTGCGGATCGCGGAGACGCCGCCCGAGCGCTCGAGCGTGTGCAGCAGAAGGATCGCGCCGAAGATGATGAAGAGCAGATCGAACGTGAGGAAGAGCCCCTGCACGGAGGCCGCGGCGATACGGGACGGACTCATCTGCCAGGCCGAGAGCGCCACGGCGGCCGCCGCCACATACGCGGCGGGCATCGCGTGCTTCGCCGCCACCCTGAAGCCGATGAGGAGCACGCCTCCGAGCGCGATCGGGAAGAGCGCGAGGGCCGCCTGCATTCCGAGGCTCATGTCTGTCTCGCTGTGTCGGGGATGATCAGAAGGGCACGTCGAGCGCCTCGCACAGGAAGCGCATGAGGGGCGTGCCGGCAGCGAAAGTCTTCGCCAGCCGCTCGGGGAGGTCGCCCTTCGTGACGAAGGCGTCGTCGAGCTCGACGACGCCGATGAAGTCCTTCCTCTTGAGGTCTTCGACGAGGGGATGGTCCGAGTCGAAGCCCTTCGGCGGCCGCTTCAGACTGTCGCCCGCCAGCTCGAACGTGCCCGTGAACGCCTTCGACGTCGTGGCTCGCTTCCAGGCGGCCGGCTCCTCGACGATGCGCTCGCGAATGAGCCGCAGCGCGCCGGCCTCGGGGTGCCAGATGCCTACGCCGGCGAAGACCGACTTCGGCTCGATGTGCAGGTAGTAGCCCGGCGCGTGCGCATCCCTCGCGCGGTCGTGGCGGAAGTGGATCCCCACGTGCGTCTTGTACGGGCTCTTGTCCTTCGAGAAGCGAGTGTCCCTGTGGATTCGGAAGAGGGAGCGCGGCGTCGCCATGAAATGGGGGCTGAGCTTCGCGAGCTTGGGCGCGAAGTCCGCGATGAAGCGGAGCGCTGGGTCCTTCACCGCCTCCTCGTAGCGGTCCTTGTTCGCCGCGAACCACGCGCGCTCGTTGTTCTTCTTCAGGTCCCTGATGAAGCGCAGGGTGTCCGGCGAGAAGTGGGCGGGCTTCACGGATGGAGCCTCTGGGTGGCCCAAGCGTTGCCCTCGCGCAGGAAGACGAGTCTGTCGTGGAGCCTGTCCGCGCGGCCCTGCCAGAACTCGATCCGGGAGGGCTCGAGGCGGTACCCGCCCCAGAAGCGTGGATGAGGCACGTCGCCGCCCGCGAAGCGCTCCTCGGCCTCGCGCGCCCTGCGCTCGAGATGGTCGCGGGTCGCCAGGGGCTCGCTCTGGCGCGACGCCCAGGCGCCGATCTGGCTCCCACGCCCGCGCGTGGCGAAGTAGGCCGCGCTCTCCTCCTCGCTCACGCGCGCGACGCGGCCGGCCACGCGCACCTGACGGTGGAGGACGGCCCAATGGAAGCAGAGCGCCGCGCGCGGGTTCGCGTCCAGCTCGCGCGCCTTCTGGCTCCCGTAGTTCGTGAAGAAGACGAAGCCCCGCTCGTCGACTCCCTTGAGGAGGACCATGCGGGCGGAGGGCACGCCGTCCGCCGTTGACGTCGCGAGGGTGACCGACTCCGGGAGCAGGATCCCCGACGCGCGGGCCGCCT
>Ga0214472_10004887_pt1 | contig 14103 bp, 13 predicted proteins | sample RVTome_6_FD_207662 | JGI IMG/M metagenome (GOLD analysis project Ga0214472, IMG submission 207662) | Soil microbial communities from uranium-contaminated site in the Upper Colorado River Basin, Wyoming, United States - RVT140D175 | ecosystem: Environmental > Terrestrial > Soil > Contaminated >... | reverse complement strand
TCGACCGTGATCCCGCGCGGCTCGACCAGGCGGCGGAGCTCCGTGGCGATCGCCTCGGCCAGCTTCTCGCGCTCCGAGGTGTAGAGCGCGCGCGCCTCGTACTGGGCCGTGACGCCGCGCGTCACCGAGCGGAACTGCGGCTGCAGGAGGATCTCGGCGTATTCGGTGCCCACCGTCCGGTAGACGTCGGCCGCCTTCTCCGGGTCGAGGTGGAAGAGCGCGCTCACCTCGAGCTGCACGGTGAGGCCTTCCTGGGACGGCACGTCCATCACTTCCTTCATGTCCTGCGTCTTGACCGACATCTTCGCGATCCGCGCGAGCGGGTTGACGAGGTTGAGACCGGACTTGAGCGTCTGGGGCGAGACGCGGCCGAAGAGATCCACGACCCCGACGTGTCCGGCGGGCACGACGACGACGGCTTGGGCGAAGCCGACGAAGGCGAGGCCGATGGCGACGAGGAGCGCGAGCGGCGCGCTCGGTGAGCCCTGCCTGCGCGCGACGGACCAGGCGGAGAGCGCCACGATCGCCGCGGCGATTGCGAGGAAGAACAGCATTGCACGTCTCCTTTCAGACGGATGATCGCCTGGATTCTACCCGGCTCCGGCCGCTGCGGCCGGTTCAAACGCTTCATCCTTCCTGAGCCGATTGGCTCTACGTGGCGACTCGAGCGGGGCCTAGCCTTCAGGGTGTCGAAGTCTCTCGACCGCTCGGGCGACGCTTCGCCCGCCAGGAAAGGAACGAGCCCATGAGCGTCAGCCAGCTCGCGAGGTCGATCAAAGCCTCGCCCACCCTGAAGCTCAACGAGACCGCGGCGAAGCTGCGGGAGAAGGGCGAGCCCGTGATCCATCTCGGCGGCGGCGAGCCGAAGTCGAAGGCGCCGCTCGACGCCGTGCTCAACTGCGGGGCGCAGCTCAACACCGGCGAGGTGCGCTACGCCCCCGCCGACGGGCTGCCGGCGCTCAAGAAAGCGATCCTGCGCTACACGGAGGAGAACTACGGCCGGATGCTCGCGCCGCAGAACGTGATCGTCTCGAGCGGCGCCAAGCAGTCGATCATGACCGTGCTCTACGCGATCCTCGAGCCGAAGGACGAGGTGGTCTACCCGGCGCCCTACTGGGTGAGCTACCCCGAGATGGTGAAGCTCGCGGGCGGCGTGCCGGTCGCGGTGACGCCCGAGGACGGCAGCTTCGTCCCGACCGTGCCCGACATCGCCGACGAGGTGAGCTCCTACACGAAGGCGATCGTCCTCAACAGCCCGAACAACCCCTCCGGGATCCTGTACCCGGCCGAGTTCGTCGCCGAGATGGTCGAGTTCTGCGAGAAGAAAAACCTGTGGCTGGTGATGGACGACCTCTACAACCGGCTGGTCTTCGACGGCAAGAAGGCCCCGAATCCCTACGACTACGCGAAGCAGGACGTCTCGCAGTCCAAGCTCGTCGTGGTGCAGGGCGTCTCGAAGATGTACGCCATGACCGGCTTCCGCATCGGCTGGGCGCTCGGCAACCGCGAGCTGGTGGAGGCGATGACCAACATCCAGTCGCACCAGACCTCGGGCCCGGTGACGGTCTCGCAGTGGGCGGCGATCGGCGCGCTCGCCGGGGTACAGAGTTCGATCGAGTCGCTGCGGCTCACGCTCGAGAACCAGCGCAACGTGATGGTCGAGCGGCTGGCGGCGATCCCCGGCGTCCACGTCACCAAGCCGAGCGGCACCTTCTACTGCTTCCCCGACATGAGTGCTTACATGAAGGACTCGCAGAAGCTCGCCGAGCTTCTCCTCGAGCGGGTGCGAGTCGTGACCGTGCCCGGCAAGGAGTTCGGCATGGACGGCCACTTGCGCCTCAGCTACTGCGGGACGATCAAGGAGATCATGGACGGCCTCGAGCGCATCCAGTGGGCGCTCGACCCGCAGGCGCCCAACGAGCTCATCCTCGGCGAGCGCAAGCTGGTGAGGGACTGGGCATGAACCTCTACATCGACGTGAGCTCGCCGGCGCTGGGGCAGGCGGGCGCGCTCGCCAGCCTCTACGGGCTCGAGAACCACGGCCTCACGAACCTGCGCCGCGTGTACTGGAACCTGCCGGCCGCGGCGCTCTACGAGGAGGCGGTCCACCGCTCGGAGGGCCGTATCTCCGACCACGGGGCGTTCGTGGTCGACACCGGCAAGCACACCGCGCGCGCGGCGGCCGACAAGTTCGTGGTGCGCGAGCCGCAGACCGAGGAGCACGTGTGGTGGGGCCAGTACAATCGGCCTTTCAACCCGGAAAGCTTCAGCGCGCTGCACGCGCGCCTGTGCGGCTACCTCCAGGGGCGCGACGTGTTCGTGCAGGACGTGTACGGCGGGGCCGACCCAGAGCACCGCCTCGCGGTCCGCATCGTCGCGCAGAAGGCCTGGCACAGCCTGTTCGCGCGCACGATGTTCCTGAAGAACCGGACGCTCGACGAGTTCAAACGGCACGTGCCGGACTTCACGATCATCGCGGCCCCCGGTTTCCAGGCCAGCCCGATGAGCGACGGCACGCGCAGCGAGACCTTCATCGTGCTGAACTTCCGCCAGAAGCTCGCGATCATCGGCGGCACCGGCTACGCGGGCGAGATCAAGAAGACCGTCTTCACCGTCCTCAACTACCTGCTGCCGCTCGAGGGCGTGCTGTCGATGCACTGCTCGGCGAACGTGGGTCCGGCGGGCGACGCGGCGATCTTCTTCGGCCTCTCCGGCACGGGCAAGACGACGCTCAGCGCCGACCCCGCGCGCCGCCTGGTGGGCGACGACGAGCACGGCTGGGGACTGTCCGGCGTCTTCAACTTCGAGGATGGCTGCTACGCGAAGATGATCCGGCTCTCGCCGGAGGCCGAGCCGCAGATCTTCGCGACCACGCGGCGTTTCGGGACGATCCTGGAAAACGTCGTCTACGACCCCGTCTCGCGCATCCTCGACTTGAACGACGAGAAGCTGACCGAGAACACCCGCGGCGCCTACCCGCTCGACTTCATCGCGAACGCCGTCCCCGACAAGCGCGCGGGCCACCCGAAGAACGTGGTGTTCCTGACCTGCGACGCGTCGGGCGTAATGCCGCCCATCTCCCGCCTCGACCCGCAGCAGGCGATCTACCACTTCATCTCGGGCTACACCAGCAAGATCGCGGGCACCGAGATCGGCCTCGGCATCGAGCCGGAGATCACCTTCAGCGCCTGCTTCGGCGGGCCGTTCATGGTCCACCACCCCTACGTGTACGCGGACCTGCTGCGCAAGAAGATGCTGGAGCACGGAGCCGCGTGCTGGCTGGTCAACACCGGTTGGACCGGCGGGCCGTTCGGCGTGGGCAAGCGCATCAGCATCGGCCACACCCGCAAGCTGCTGAACGCAGCCCTCGGCGGGGCGCTCGACGCGGTGAGCTACCGCAAGGACCCGATCTTCGGCTTCGACGTGCCCGAGAGCTGCGAGGGCGTCCCGAGCGAGATCCTGGAGCCCGCCAACACCTGGGGCAGCCGCGACGAGTACTACAGGAAGTACGACGCGCTCGCCGCCCGCTTCATCGAGAACTTCAAGGTGCTGGCGCAGGGTTGTCCGCCGGACACGGCCGCCCACGGCCCCAAACGCCTGACGGGCGTGCCGACCCGGGCTTCGAGCTAGCGGCGGCGGGCGGCCTCCGCCCTGGCTCGGGCGACCAGCGCCCGGAGGCGCTCGCGCGCTTCGTCGGTCCGCAGGCGGCGAGCAGCCGCCGTCCGGAGCGAGGCCATTCGCAGGCGGTGGCGCTTCAGCAGCTCGACCACGTCGGCATCGTCCCGCGCGCGCCCGGACATGACCTTGAGCGCCAGCAGCTCGGAAAGCGCCGGCACCGGCAGCGGCTCGACGTCGACAGTGACGAGCTGCGCCGGATCCGGGAACTCCTCGGTGGATCGCGGCGCAGTCCTCTCGCCCTCGACGCAGATGTCCAGCCCGACTCCCAGCTCGGTGTTCTTGAACCCTTCGGCGTAGCGCTTCCAGCCTGACTCCGCGCGGAGCCTCCGGTAGAGAGCCACGGCCTCCCCGCGCGCCACGAGGATGTCGACGTCGGCCGTGACCCGCATGTAGCCGTGATGGTTCACCGCGAGACCGCCGATCACGACCGGCCTCACGCCTGCTTCTTCGCAGATGCGCGCGAGGTCGTCAGCCAGCCGTCGCTTGGCATCCTCGGGCCGGAGCGAGTAGGGCTTTCCCTTCTCCATCGACGCCATCGCCTCCAGGGCACGGATCAGGCTCGTGGCACGCACGGAGAAAGGGTACTCCTCCGGCCCGACCGGCTCCAGCGCGAGTCGGTCTGCGCTCGATGAGGCTTAGAGTATCGTGGCCTGATGCCGCAGGCCGCCGCGGGGCGCTCACCGCTCCTGATCATCTTCATCGTCGTCTTCCTCGATCTGCTCGGGTTCGGGATCGTGATTCCGATCCTCCCGTACTACGCGGAGGCGTACGGGGCGAACGCCCTCACCCTCGGCTGGCTGCTCGCCATCTACTCGGCGATGCAGCTCGTCTTCGCGCCGGTGTGGGGCCGGCTGTCCGACGCGCAGGGCCGGAGGCCGATCCTGGTGGCGACGATCCTGGGCCAGGGGGCGTCGCTGCTGGTGCTCGGCTTCGCGCCTTCGCTGGCGTGGCTCTTCGTCGGCCGCGCCCTCGCCGGCATCTGCGGCGCGAACCTCTCGACCGCCGCGGCGTACATCGCGGACGTCACCCCCGAGGAGGGCCGCGCCCGCGGCATGGGCGTGATCGGCGCCGGATTCGGCCTCGGCTTCATCTTCGGTCCGGCTATCGGCGGGCTGCTCTCGCACTGGGGCTACGGCACGCCGATGTTCGTGGCGGCAGGAGTCGCCCTGGCGGCCGGCCTCTTCGCCTGGGCGCGGCTGCCCGAGCCGCCGCTCGACCCGGACCTGCGGCAGCGGCACCGCCGGTCGCTCGACGGCGCGGCGATCCGCGAGTCGCTCGGGGACGGGCGGACACGGATCGCGATCCTGCTGTTCTTCGTGCTGACGCTGGCCGCCACCCAGACCGAGACGGCGTTCGCCCTCTTCCTCGAGTCGCGCCACGGCTACGGGGCGCGCGAGGCCGGCCTGCTGCTCGGTTTCACCGGTCTCGTGATGGCAGGCGTCCAGGGCGGCCTGATCGGCCCGCTGTCGCGGCGTTTCGGCGAAGCCCGCCTCGTCGCCCTGGGCGCGCTCTCGCTCGCCGGCGCGCTCGTCGTGTTCGCGAGCACGCGCCACATCGGGCTCGTCGTCGCCGCGCTCGCGTTCCTCGGACTCGGCATGGGGCTCACGCACCCGTCGCTGCAGAGCCTCGCCTCGCGCGGCGCCGCGCCCGGCCGCCAGGGGGCGACGATGGGCGTCTACCAGTCGGCCGGCAGCCTGGCCAGGATCCTGGGACCTCCCGTGGCCGGCTTCCTCTACGACAGCCAGGGAATCGCGGTTCCGTTCCTGGCCGCCGCGGCCCTGTCGCTGCTCGCCTGCGGTGTCGCGGCCACGTGGCAAAGCTCCGGTTTCGTGCGAGAGGCCACCTTGACCTTCCGGCAGGGCGGCTTCAGGGGCACGCTCCAGCGCTACGGCTGGAAGCTGTTCGCCGGCTTCTTCCTCTTCTACCTGGTCCGCGACGTCACGCTCTATATCGTCCTGCCCTACCTCGCGGCGCGCGGAGTCCTGTCGGCCTGGCGCTGAAGAGCGGGGATTCAGGCGCGCACACCGGGCGCGCTGGCGTCCTTCACGGGGTCGCGCCGCCGCGGTGGAGGCTGCCGCCGCAGGTGGTCCAGAACGGCCGCTGCGCCGCGCTCGGCCTCGGCGAGATCGGCCTCGCCGACTTCGGACGGCCCGTAGCGTGCCCGAAGGAAGGCGTTCGTCGCCGCAGCGAGGGGCTCCCGAGGCTCGGCGAGCGCCGCGGCGAACTCGTCGGGCGTCTCCGCGGGCCGCCTCGGGAACCCGGCCCGCTCGGCTCCCCGCAGCAGCCCGAGGTAGGCTTGCACGATCCGGCCGCGGCGTCCCCGGTAGTGCGGAAGGCTGCGGCTCTGGGCTCGTTCCGGGCGGATCGGCTCGAGCGTGCCGCGGAGCGGCTCCGGCGTCTCGATCGCCTTTCGCTCGCCACGCTTCGAGCGAACGATCCATCGGCCAACGAAATAGACCGCCACGGCTCCCACCAGGCCGGTCATGACCATCGCGCGCAGCGCCCGGCTGTCGAGCTCCCGCTTCGGCTTTTCCTCGCGCGGGCGATAGCTGTCGTCCACTACCTCGGGCAGGGGGCTCAGGCGCGGCTGCGGCGCGGCGGAATGAACGCCGAGGCCGACGGCGAGCGCCACCGGCAGCACGACCCGCGCGCTGAGCAGCAGCGCGCGGGCGGTGTGGGGTCCCTCCTCGAGGCGGTGCGCCGCGATGAGCCGCGCGTGGTGATCGAGCCCGACGTAGAGGCCCACGAGCGCGAGCGTCGCGCCTGCGGCCCAGGCCCCGAGCGCCCCGCCGTGAAGGCCCGCGAGGGCCACGAGCGCCACCGCGTGACCCAGCACGCTCCGCGGCTGCGGCGTGAGTCGCGCCAGGCCGAGCACCAGCAGCAGGAAGCCCGAGAGCAGGTTGGTGAGGAAGCGCAGCAGCCCCGGCGTCGGGCTGCCTGCGGCGAGGACGAGAGCCAGCACCAGCACCGAAAGCTGCAGCGTGCCCAGGAACACGGCCATGCGGTCGCGACGCTTGTCCTCGATCACTTCGAAGGCGTCGCCGAGACGCTCCCCGACCAGAAGCGCGACCCCGAGCGCGATCGCCCAGCCCACGAGGGCCATGGGTGTGGCACGGCCCCAGGCGAGCATGGCGCAGGCCAGCGCGTTGAGCGACAGCAGGTAGAGGATCGACGTGCCGAGGGCCTTCACGAGCCGGCCTCGGCGGGGCGGGCGAGCGAGAGGAAATCGGGATGCGAGAGGCGCTCTTCGGGCGTGTCGTCGGGGCCCAGCACCGCGCCCGGCACGTCCAGGTCCAGGAGCCGGCCGACGAGCGCGGCGCGCAGCGCGCGTGCCTCCTCGACGGGGACCGGCGGCCGGTCCACCTGCGTGAAGGCGGGCGCATCGATCGCGACCACCACGGGATGCGCGGACGATGCCCGCAGCGAGCTCAGGACTGCAGCGAGGGCGTCGAGGTCGATCTCGGTCGTTGCGATCAGCAGCGCCGCCATGGCACCCGGCGGCACGAAGGCACGGTGCCGCTCGATCAGCGAGGTGAGCGGGAGGCTGCCCGTCTGCTTCGCGACCACCAGCTCGTGGAGTACCGCCGCGAGATGCGCTTGGCCCTGCCCCGCCGGGATCACGACGGGACGCTCGCCCTCGGCCACCAGCGAGAAGGCGTCGCCCCGGCGGTGGGCCGTCCACAGCAGCGAGGAACCGACCCGCACCAGGTACTCGAGCGTCGACTTGCGGCCGAGCCCGGCACGCCCGCGCCGCTCCAGGTCGAGGAACAGCGACAGCCGCGGCTGCAGGTCGCGCTCGTGCTCGCGCACCATCGGCGAGCCGCGCCGGGCCGTGGCGGGCCAATGGATGCGGCGCACGTCGTCGCCAGCGTGGAACTCGCGCACGCCGCGGAACAGCAGGCTCTCGCCGGCGGCGGCAGCCGTGACGTCACGCGCGGCGACGCTGGAGCGCCCGCCGACGAGCGCCGCGACCTCGATCCGAGCGGCCGCGGGGTACACCTCGAACGGCTCGAGCCGCGCGACCTCGCGCTGCGCAAAGAACAACCCGAGCGGGTCGTAGCGGCCGACCACGAGCGGGCCCACGAAGTAGACGCCCCACTGGCGTGCCACGAACGCGCGGTAGGACAGGATCCGGCGGTGCAGGCCCGGCAGCGGACCGGGCTCCAGCACGCTCTGGCGGTCGGCCAACCCGGCGCCGAAGTGGTCGCCGGCGACCACGAAGCGGGCGGGCCGGCGCGAGTGGTTCTCGATCGCGACGTCCACCGTGACCAGGTCGCCCTCGAACGCGCTCGACGGGAGCCGGCGCCGGACCTCGAGGCTGGCGAGGCCGTGTCGCGCGGCCAGCCACGAAAGCGCGAGCAGGACCGCCCAGCCCGCCGCGAGCCCCACGAGCGCCGGCGTGCCGCTCGCGAGGCCCAGCAGCCCCGAAAGCGCCGCGACCGCGCTCAGGAATCCCCGCCAGGGGGAGGTCTCGTCCACGGCGCTACTGTCGCTCGAGGTCCACCGGGACCTCGACCTTGCGCAGGACCTCCTCGACCACCCTTTGCCCGCTCACCCCCTGAACCAGCGAGTGGGGCTTCACCAGGACGCGGTGGGCCAGAACGGGCACCGCCAGGTCCTTCACGTGGTCCGGTGTCACGAAGCTCATCCGGCGGATGGCGGCGAGCGCCTGGGCCGCGTGCAGCAGCATCAGGCTGCCGCGCGGGCTCGCCCCAAACGCGGCGTGAGGGTGCGCTCTCGTCTCGGCCACGAGCCGCTGGACGTAGCGCATCAGGGATTCGTGTACGAACACGCGGCGCACGGCGTCCTGGGCCTGCATCAGGTGATGGCCGTCCATCACCGGCTTGAGGTCGCGGATCGGGTGGAACTCGCGCTGCGCGCGCAGGATGTCGAGCTCGTGCGCGTCGGCAGGGTAGCCGATCGCGACCCGCATCATGAAACGGTCGAGCTGCGCCTCGGGCAGCGGGAAGGTGCCCGCCATCTCGATCGGGTTCTGTGTCGCGATCAGGAAGAACGGCTTCGCGATCGGGTAGGCGACGCCGTCGACCGAGACCTGGCGCTCCTCCATCGCCTCGAGGAACGCGGACTGGGTGCGGGGCGTCGCGCGGTTCACCTCGTCCACCAGCAGCACGTTCGCGAACACCGGCCCGGGCCGGAACACGAACTTCGTCTCCTTCGGGTCGTAGATCGAGACACCGGTCACGTCGCTCGGCAGCAGGTCGGGGGTGCATTGCACGCGCCGGTAGACACCCTGGATCGAGAGCGCCATCGCGCGTGCCAGGATGGTCTTCCCGACCCCGGGCAGGTCTTCGATGAGGACGTGGCCACGCGCGAGCAGGGCGGCCACGATCGTCTCGACCACGTCGTGCTTGCCGAGGATCACGCGCTCGACGTTCTCGATCAGGCGGGCGAAGACCGGGAGTCCGCCCGTCATCGGCCTTCCCGCGCGTCCCTCCGTGCTCTCACCTGACATCGGCAATCCTCTCGCGGGCCGCCCGGCCTCGGTGGCCGACGGTCGCACCATGGTACGGGATGGCGGCGCTGTCCGGTGTGTGGACGGCCGAAATCCTGCACTCGTCGCGGACGGCCGCCACAATCCACTCAATAACAAGGGTTTACAGACTGGCCCGCTCCTTGCATCGAACAGGTCAGGGTCAGGGGTCCGAGGGCGACATGGCAAACAGGGAAAAGGGCTACTCACTGGTCGAGCTGATGGTCGCGATGACGGTCACGCTCATCATCAGCGGTGCCGTGATGCAACTGATAGCCGCGGGCCAGACCGCGTTCAGCAGGGACCCGCAGCTCGCCGACCGGCAGCAGAACATCCGAGCGGGGATGGACATCCTCGCGCAGGACGTCTACCGGGTCGGCTTCGGTGTGCCTCAGTTCGCCCAGGTGCTGACGGACAACCTGGACGGTGTCGGTCCGATGGGCTCGGGTGGCGCGGCCACCGACGAGATCGAGATGTTCATGGCCGCCGACTGCCCGCCCGTCGAGGTGTGCGAGGTGAGCGGTGTGGCGGTGTTCACGAAGGAGCTGCTCTCATCCAGCGCCTGCTACCAGTTCCCGGCCCTCGTCTTGATGGCGAACGAGAACACGTGGGGACTGCGCTGGGCCGAGGCGCCGGGGGGCGCCAACCCCGGAAGCAAATGCGCGGGCGCTACTCCTGGCACCAAGGGCGGCACTGCGAACTTCCCGCCAGGCCAGGCGCCGCTCGTCAACCCGCCGGGCGGTTTCGCGGGCTGGAACCCACCACCGCAGTACATGATGCTGGGCCAGGCGGTCCGCTACCGGGTCAACCTCGACGCCGACGGCGTCGCGAACCTCGAGCGGAGCGCCTTCGGCGGTCAGCTCGACATGGACGGCAACAGCACGTGGCAGATCATCGCGCGCGGCGTCGAGGACCTGCAGGTCGAGTACCAGAACGGCGCCGGCTGGCAGGACGAGCCCGGCGTGATCAGCTGCGGCCTGAACTGCGTGAGCCCGACTCCGGCCGAGCTGGACACGCTGGTGCGGCGCGTGCGCATGCGGCTCTCTGCGCGAGTGACCGGCGGCGGACAGCTCACGGGTGAGTCGACGAGCGTCGTCGGCACCGCCGTGCGCGGCCAGCTGGTCACCGAGATCGTGCCGCGGCCGGTCTCGGCAACGCTCCAGATGTACGGGATCGTGCAGTAGCGGGCCTCCGCGGGACGCACCCTGCTGACGACGCGTCGGGCTCCTGCGGTATCGTCTCCCGGTGTCGCGGATCATCGGAGGGGCGGGCAAGGGCCGGCGGCTGAAGACGGCGGCGGGTGTGGCGACGCGGCCCACCGGCGCGCGTGTCCGGCAGTCGCTCTTCGACATCCTGGCGCCGCGTCTCCCGCAGTGCCGCTTCCTCGACGCCTTCGCGGGGAGTGGCGGGGTCGGGCTCGAGGCGCTCTCGCGCGGTGCGTCGCGCGTCGTGCTGGTGGATCGCAGCGCCGCGGCCGTGGAGGCGGCCCGGGAGAACGCGCGGGCACTCGCGCACGCCGGGGGCGAGGTGCAGGTGTTCCGCCAGGAGGCGCTCATGGCACTCGCCGCCCTGGCCGACGAAGGCCGCCGGTTCGACGTCGTCTTCCTGGACCCGCCCTACGAAAGCGATCTCTACGAGGCGTTCATCGAGCTCTCGGGCGAGCGCCTGCTCGCCGCGGACGGAGTCGTGGTGGCGCAGCATTTCCACAAGCGCGCGCTTCCGGAGAGAATAGGCGCCCTCATCCGCACGAGACAGAAGCGCGTCGGGGACCACTGCCTGAGCTTCTACTCGCGCGGTGGAGAGCCCGAGCCGCCCGGGACGGACGGGCGGGCATCGGCCGGAGGCGAGAGGGACACGGAATGAAGAGACGCCGCGAGGGCTCGCTCGCCGTTTTCCCGGGCTCGTTCGATCCGATGACCAACGGCCACCTGGACATCGTGGATCGCGGCCTCGCCGTCTTCGACCGGGTGCGCATGGCGATCCTGCTCAATCCCGAGAAGCAGCCGCTGTTCTCCGTCGACGAGCGGCTCGCGATCATCCGCGAGGCCTACCGCGGCAACCCGCGGGTCGAGGCGGACACCTTCTCGGGCCTGCTCGTCGACTACGCCCAGCGCGTGGGCGCGAGTGTCATCATCCGCGGCATCCGCGCGATCTCGGACTTCGAGTACGAGTTCCAGATGGCGCTCATGAACCGGCGCCTGAACCCGCGGATCGAGACCGTCTTCATGATGCCGGCGGAGAGCTACTCGTACGTCTCCTCGCGTCTGGTGAAGGAGGTGTTCCAGCTCGGCGGGCGCGTGAGCGACCTGGTGCCGCCGGTGGTCGAGAGGCGCCTCAGCGAGAAGTACGGAACGCCCGTGCGGCCGCGTCGCGGCGCGCGGGCCAAGCGGGGGAGGAGGAACTGAGGTGAAGACGGCGGGAACCGGGCCGAGGCTCGCGGCGCGCGCGCGCAGCCTGGAGGTGTCGCCTACGGTGGCGATGGCGGCCAAGGCGCGCGCGCTCAAGGCCAAGGGCGTGCGGGTGTACGACTTCACGGTCGGCGAGCCGGATCAGCCGACCCCGCGCCACGTGGCCGACGCGGGCAAGGCGGCGATCGACGCGGGCCGCACCAAGTACGCCCCGGCCTCGGGCCTGCCCGAGCTGCGCACGGCCGTGGCGCAGCGCTACCGCGAGGACTTCCGGGTGTCATTCGCGCCCGAAGAGGTCGTGATCGCCGTCGGCGGCAAGCAGGCGCTCGCGCTGCTGTACCAGGCGATCCTCGACCGCGGCAGCGAGGTGATCGTGCCGATCCCGGCGTGGCCCACGTTCGCCGAGGCCGCCCGCGTGGCCGGGGGCACCCCCGTCTTCGTCCCGCTGCACGTGAAGGACGGCTTCCGTCTCACGGCCCGCGCGGTAGCCCGCGCGATCGGGCCGAAGACGCGCGCCCTGGTGGTCAACAGCCCCTCCAACCCCACGGGCGCCGTGATCGAGCCGGGCGAGCTGCTGAAGCTCGCTCGCCTCGCGAAAAAGCACGGCTTCTGGCTGCTGTACGACGACACCTACGCGCACCTGGTGTTCAAGACGGCCGGACCGCCCGCGCTCCAGGAGGTGAAGGACGCCGCCGACGGCCACCTCGTCGTGGTCGGGACCGTGTCCAAGAGCTACTGCATGACGGGCTGGCGCGTGGGCTGGGTGATCGGACCCCGGCCGCTCGCCGACGCCGCTACCGCCCTCAACTCGCACTCCGTGCAGGGGCCGGCCACCTTCTCCCAGGTGGCCGCGGCTCACGCGCTCCAGGCGCCGCAGCAGGAGGTGCGCGAGCTCCTCGCCGAGTACCGCCGCCGCCGCGATTTCCTCCACCCGAGGATCGCGGCGATCCCCGGTGTCTCCTGCCCGCTACCCGACGGCGGCTTCTACCTGTTCCCGGACGTGTCGCACTGCCTGTCGAAGGCGCTGCCGGACAGCCTGGCGCTCGGGGCGAAGCTGCTCGAGGAGAAGGCCGTGGCGATCGTCCCCGGAGAGGGCTTCCACGCGCCCGGGGCCTTCCGGCTCTCCTTCGCGACCGCCTTCGAGGACCTGCAGGAGGGCGTCCGTCGGATCGAGGCCTTCTTCGGGGAGCACGCCCGGCCCGGGCGCGGACGGCGGTGAGCGCTCTGCCGTTCGCGCCGGGAACGCCGGTCCTGATCTTCCTGCACACGCCACGCGAGAAGGTCTTCGGCGTCCTGCTGGCGCTCCAGCCGGCCGGGATCGCGGTGCGCGGGATCGATCTCGCCGCTTTCGACGACTTCCGGCGCCAGGAAGCGCGGGGCGAGACCGGCCTCGGCCTCGTGACGCTCTTCTACCCGATGAGCCGGGTCGAGCGGATGGAGCGGGACGCGACGGTCGGAGGCATCGAAGGGATCGCCGACCGGTTCCGGCGGGAGACCGGTCGCTCGATCCTCGAGGCCGCGGGCCTCAGTAGCCGAAGAAAGCGCCGCTGATCGGCCCCACCTGCGCCAGGAACGGCACCGCCAGGAACAGGTCGCCGTTCTCGCCGATCGAGCGGCGGTACGGACGCAGCGGCGCCGGCCGCGCGGCCGCGTAGCCGTTCGTCCAGAACGCGGACCAGCCGTAAGCCGGGCGCCCCGAGCGGTAGAAGTCGGCGATCTTGTAGGCGGGATCGTTCGGCAAGCCGGCCCACGGTCCGAGCGGCGACTCGCCCGAGCGATAGAAGGACGAGATGTCGTAGGGATTTTTGAGGACGCGGATCGCGGGTCGCGTGTCCGTCTCGGCCGGTTCGGGCGCCGTCTCCTGCGCCGTCACGCCCGCCACCGCCGTCAGGCTCAGCACCACCGCCAGCGTCATGCGCATCGCCGTCCTCCCTCACCAGTGTAGTACGTGATTGCGGGAATGCATTCCCGTGACGGGGATTACAGGAGTGCTTTCGCAAAAGTGTCATCACGCAAATCGCATGCCCCTGCGTCACGCTGCTGTCATAAGGTGCAAACAGGACCAAGGCATTCATTCCATTGGTCTTGCAGAAGGGGGGGCGTGGGGTTTCCACAGGGTTTTCCACAGATTGTGTGGAACCAGAAACGGCGTCTTCTTCGCGCTCCCGAGACCGTCGCCGGGCCTATCGCCACGATGAGGTGCGCGGGGGATGTTCACGTGCCGCAAAGAGGTGATAATCGCCGTCGTCCGACCGCCGTCGCACCTCCCACATGCATCGAAAGGGTCACCGTTGAGCCTGCGCATACTCGTCCTCGAGGGCATCACCGAGCGTGGCGCCGAGATCCTGCGGTCCGAAGGCTGGACCGTCGACATGGAGAAGGCCCTGCCGCCCGCGGAGCTGGCCGAGCGGGTGCCGCCCTACCACGCGATCCTGGTCAGGAGCGGCAGCCAGATGAACGCCCAGGTGATCGACGCGGCCAGGAGCCTGCGCGTGATCGGCCGCGCCGGAGTGGGCGTCGACAACG
>Ga0214472_10004886_pt1 | contig 14104 bp, 13 predicted proteins | sample RVTome_6_FD_207662 | JGI IMG/M metagenome (GOLD analysis project Ga0214472, IMG submission 207662) | Soil microbial communities from uranium-contaminated site in the Upper Colorado River Basin, Wyoming, United States - RVT140D175 | ecosystem: Environmental > Terrestrial > Soil > Contaminated >... | reverse complement strand
TCGCGCTTTATCCAGATTTCCTGGCGGCAACCTCGCCGACCGACCTGCGCCTGCGCTTCCATACGCCGCGCAGCCATTTCCCCGAGCCGCTGCTGAAACGCTTCACCCAGATCGACTACGAACGCGAGATGGCCTTCATCGCGTTGGATGTGACGACCGGCGCCATGGCCGGCGTCGCGCGCCTGGCCACCGATCCCAGCCATGTTGCAGGCGAGTTCGGCGTTCTGGTCAGAACCGATCTCAAGGGCCGGGGTCTTGGCAGCCGGCTATTATCCCTGTTGGTCGACTACGCGCGCGGAGAGAAGCTGGAGGCGATCCAGGGATTTGTCCTGAGCGAAAATACCTCCATGCTGAAGCTTAGCCGCGAGCAAGGCTTTGTTCCCAGCACCCTGCCCGAGGAGCCGGGCGTCGTGCTCGTCAGCTTGCAACTGAGGGACGTGGCATAACCATTCAGCGGCGCTGGCGCAGCATTGCCAGATTTCGGCACACGCTTTCGACCGTTTCCCCGATTTCGCCGGCCGTGTTGTATTTGGCGATGCCGATGCGTGTCACGCCACGCTCCGGCGGGATGCCGAGCTGGTGGACAATGCCCCAGGCGTAATTGTGGCCCGCCCAGCAGAATATCCCTTCGCCATTAAGCATTTCGACCAGCGAAGACGGGGCAATGCCGTCGACGGTGAACGAGACCGTGGCCACGCGCTCGGACAGGCGATCGCCATTGGAAATCCCGATAATGCGCAATCCGTCGATGTCGCGAATGCCGTTGATCAGTTGCCTTGCCAGCGCCGATTCATGTTTGCCCGACGCATAGAAAGCGGTAACGACTTTGTCGCGTCGATTTCCGGTTGCGCCGACAAGTTTGCCCATCGCGGCGAAGTGGTCGATCGTCGCCTCCAGGCCCGCGAGCAATTCGATCTGCGGTGTGCCGGTCTCATAGCGTGTCGGGTAATCGTTCGAAGAGCAGCGCAATTTGTAGGGCTTCAGCGCATCCAGCATTTCCCGGCGTCCGTAGACGATGCCGAGATGCGGACCGTAGAACTTGTAGGAGGAGCAGGCGAGAAAATCGCAGCCGAGTTTTTGGACATCGATCAGCCCATGCGGCGCCATCTGCACGGCATCGACATAGGTAACCGCGCCGGCTTCGCGCGCCAGACGCACCAATTCATCGATACGGTTGATCGAGCCGGTCAGATTGGAAGCGTAGTTCAGCGCGACCAGGCGCGTCTTCCTGCCGAGCAAGGGCTTCAACGCTTCCGGCTCGATCTGCCAGCTTTCCTCGCTGAACGGCAACCACTTCACGGTGATGCCGCGATCCTCCGCCGCCTGCATCCATGGGCCGACATTGCCTTCATGATCGATCTGCGTGAGCACGATCTCGTCCCCGGCCTGCCAGTCGCGCGAAAGTACTCGCGAGAACTGGTAGGTCAGGCTCGTCATGTTCGGTCCGATGACGATCTCGTCGGCCGATGCGGCACCGAGAAACTCGGCCATTGCCTGGTGCGCGCCGGCGAGAATTTCGCCGGCTTGCCGGCTGGTCATGAAGGCTCCGCCGAGATTGGCGTTGCGATGCAGCACGGCGTCGCGGATGGCGTCGCCGACGGATCGCGGCACCTGCGTGCCGGCCGGATTGTCGAGATAGATGCGACGGCGGCCGCCATCGGTTAGTGCCAGGGCGGGAAACAGGTTACGCACTGAATCAATCGGAAAATCAGCCTTCATCCCGCGTCCTTGCCACTGCCCACCGTTCGATAGGCGAGTATCGCCGCGGCCAGGTCTTCCAGCGCCGCCCCGACCGACTTGAACAGGGTGACTTCGTCTTCCGATGTCCGCCCCGGATGTTCGCCGCGCGCCAATTCCGATAGTTCGGCGCGAACTTTCGATGCATCGAATTTTCCCGAAGCGATCGGGATCGCAAGATCGCCGCCTTCCTTGAGGGCGCCGGCCCGCGTATCGACGAATACGCTGGCGCGCAGCACCGCTTCGTCGTCGCTCTCGCGCATCTGCGGCGTGAACGCGCCGATGAGGTCGAGATGCGCTCCGGGCGTCAGCCAGGCGCCGTGAACGAGCGGATCGGCCGAAAGTGTCGCGCAGGAAACAATGTCGGCCTCGCCGACGGCTGATTCCAGATTGGTCACCGCCGACGCTTTTGCTCCGCGAACCGATATTTTGGCGGCGACCGCTTCGGCGTTTTCCCGGGATCGGCCCCACACCGAAATCCGTGAGATCGGCCGGACGGCCGAATGCGCCTCCGCCAGGTTCGGCGCGAGCCGCCCGGTGCCGACGATCAGCAAATGCGAGGCATCCTTGCGCGCGAGATAATCGGCCGCCAGCGCCGAGGCTGCGGCGGTGCGCCGCGCCGTCAGCTCGCCGCCATCGAGCAATGCGAGGTTCTCGCCCGTTCGCCCGCTCATCAGCATGTAGGAGGCGTTGACCGCCGCAAGTCCTCGTGCCGAATTCCCGGGAAACACATTGGCGATCTTGACCCCGAGATATTCGCCGGGAACCCATGCCGGCATCAGCAGCAACGTCGCGTTGTCCTCGCCGGGCACATCGACACCGTGATGGTGGCGCACCGGTATCACGCAGCCCTTGGCGAACATTTCGCGTAGCGCCTCGATCAGCGCCGGCATTGGCAGCGCCGCGCGGGTCGCAGCTTCATCGAGTAGCAGCAAGATCGACCTCAGACCGCCGCGGTGACCATGATCTCGACGAGATATTGCCGCGCCGCGAGCCGCGCCTCGACGGTGGCGCGCGCCGGCGGGTTCTTCGGGTCGATCCAGCCTTCCCAGACGGCGTTCATCTCGCCGAAGGTGGCGATTTCGACCAGCCATATCTGCGCCTGCAGAAGCTTGGACTTGCTAGAGCCCGCCTCGCCAAGCAGCCGGTCGATATTTGCAAGAATCGCTTTCGTCTGTTCGGTGACGTTTGCCCCCTCGGCGACCTGTCCCGCCAGATAGATGACACCGTTGTGAATGACGGCCTGGCTCATGCGCGTGCCCGGCTCGATACGCTGAATCGTCATGGATGGATCACCCCTGTTTCGGATTTCGAATCGACGGACTGAATACCATCAGGCTCGCCAGTTCAAAAAGCACCTGCGCGCCGGCATGCACCGTATTGTGAGTGGCGTCGTATTCCGGCGCGACTTCGACCACATCGCCGCCGATGATGTCGAGACCTTTCAGGCCGCGCAGCAGTTCGAGGATTTCCCGCGTGGACGGCCCGCCGATTTCCGGGGTGCCGGTGCCCGGCGCGAACGCGGGGTCAAGACTGTCTATGTCGAAGGAAACGTAGACGGGGCCGTCTCCAACAACGGCGCGCGCCTTGTCGACGATCGCGGGAATGCCGAGATGCGGCATCTCCTCGGCATGGATCACCGTCATCCCGGATTCGTAGGAGAATTCCCAAAGATATTCGGCCGAGCCGCGAATGCCGATCTGGATCGTGCGCTCGGGATCGAGCACGCCGTCGAGCACCGCATTGCGGAATGGCCCGCCGTGATGGAACTTGGAATGCTCGAACGGCGCGCTGGTGTCGCAGTGTGCATCGATATGGACCATGCCGACGGGGCGCTTCGCGCCGACCGTCTTCAGGATCGACTGGCTGATCGAATGGTCGCCGCCGACCGCGAGCGGCACTACGCCTGCCTCTACAATCTCGGTGAACCAGGTCACGATGTCTTCCTGGCATAGCTCGAGGTTGTAGCGGCTGCGGAACGGGACATCGCCGATATCGGCGATCCGCAGCTCATGCACCGGCGCGCATTCGAGCACGTGATTGTAGGGCCCGATCCGGTCGATGGCGCGAAGCGCGCGCGGGCCGAACCGGGCGCCCGGACGATTGGTGACGCCCAAATCCATCGGCACGCCGCAGATCGCGACCTGCAGGTCGCCGAATTCCGGCTCGCTGGCGGAAACCGGCCGATAAGGCGCGGAAAGGAAGGTCGGCACGCCGCTATAGGGAGGCGGACGCTGCCCAGACTTGGAGAATATCCGGTCCGCAACCTTGCGGAACTTCGGATCGTGCACCTCGCCCGGCTCGGGCGAACCGTACTTCTTGCGCAAATCCGCCAATTTTTCTGCGTCCCAGACCATCGAATCTCCTCGGCAGTTGGTCCGATTCCAGGCACCTTGGCCAAGCTAGCGGCAACTGGCCGGCAAGGCGATACGCAAATGGCAATCGACCGACGTGGCTCGCGCGCAAACGCTTGATTGCGTTGCGCAACCATGCTTGGCTTGATTCCGGGACAGGATTTCGGGGGCCCGATGACAGCGAAAACCACCCGCAGAAGCGCGCGCAACGCCGCCAAAGCGGCGGCCGTCCCTGCCGAAATCGTCATCGAGCTTCGCGACATCCACAAGAGCTACGGCGCCCTCGAGGTCCTCAAGGGCATCAGCCTGAAAGCGGCCAAGGGCGATGTCACTGCCCTGATCGGCTCTTCCGGCTCCGGAAAAAGCACGTTGCTGCGTTGCGTCAACCTGCTCGAGACGCCGCAGCAGGGCGAAATACTCTTTCGAAACGAGGCGGTGCATTGGCGCCAGCGCGCCGGCGGCCGCGAACCGGCCGATGCCGCGCAGGTGCGCCGGATTCGCACCAATCTCTCCATGGTTTTCCAGCAGTTCAATCTCTGGTCGCATCTGACCGTGCTCCAGAACGTCACCGAGGCACCGGTGACCGTGCTGGGCAAGCCGAAGGCCGAAGCCGAGCAGATCGGCCGCAAATTGCTGGCCAAAGTCGGCATCGGCGAAAAATGCGACAACTATCCATCACAGCTCTCCGGCGGCCAGCAGCAGCGCGCCGCAATCGCTCGCGCATTGGCCATGGAGCCGGCTGCGATGCTGTTCGACGAGCCGACCAGCGCGCTCGATCCGGAGCTGCAAGGCGAAGTCGTGAGGGTTATCAAGGGGCTTGCCGAGGAAGGCCGCACCATGCTTATCGTGACGCACGACATGAAGTTGGCATCCGACGTGGCAAACCACGTGATCTTTCTTCATCAGGGTCTGATCGAAGAAGAGGGGTCGCCCTCGGCGCTCTTCGGCAGGACCCGGTCCAAACGGCTGCGGCAATTCCTGAGCGCTGCCGCCGCCTGAAAAACGAGCCTCAGAAGGGAACGCAAAACATGAGGAAATTGCTTCTTGCGGCGGCCATCGCGGCTTTTGCAGCAACATCCGCCTATGCCCAACAGACGATCCGGATGGGCACCGAAGGCGCCTACGAGCCGTACAACTTCATCAATGACAAGGGCGAAATCGACGGGTTCGAGCGCGAACTCGGCGACAAACTCTGCGAAATGACCGGCTACAAGTGCGAATGGGTCAAGAATGACTGGGATTCGATCATTCCGAACCTGATGTCGGGCAACTACGACACCATCATGGCCGGCATGAGCATCACCGACGAGCGCAAGGAAAAGATCGATTTCACGCAGAACTATTTCCCGCCGGCGGCCAGCGCTTATGTCGCGCTGAAGGGCGCCACCAATGACGTGACCAACGGCAATGTCGCCGTCCAGGTCAACACCATTCAGGCCGGATACATCGCCCAGTCGAAGGCGACGATTGTCGAGTATGCGATTGCCGACGAAACCGTCGCCGCCGTGCGCAATGGCGAAGCCGATGCGGTTTTCGCCGACAAGGATTATCTCGCCAAGATCGTCGAGGAGAGCAACGGCGAACTGATCTTCGTCGGCGAGGACATTCAACTCGGCGGCGGCATCGGTATGGGCGTGCGCAAGTCGGACGCCGCCATGCGCGACAAGTTCGACACGGCGATCGCGCAGTTGAAGAAAGACGGCACGCTGAACACGATGATCGAGAAGTGGTTCAAGATCAAGAACGCGTTCTGATCGACGTGGATGCCGGGGCGGCCGTTTCGGCCGCCCCGCTTTTCCGGGGCAATCCGTCGTGGAGATGTGTGCGGATCCGAAAGTCCTCGAAGGGCTTTCCTGGTTTGCCTGCTACCTGACGACGCCCAAACACTTCCAGTTCTATCTGAGCTTCCTCACCGTCCTGGCGCTGATCTTCATCACCGCGCCATTCACGCTCCTGCTCGGATTTGCCGGGGCGCTGGCGACACGCTCGCGGTTTTTGCCGTTGCGCTGGATCGGCACCGCATACACCTCGATGGTGCGCGGAGTGCCCGATATCGTCTTCTTCCTTTTCGTACCGATCGCGCTCGACCAGGTGCTCGAATACGCGCGTCACCGCGTCCTGTGCCCCGAGGTCACGGATCCGGTTTATCGCGGCAATGATTTCGTCGTATGCGCGATCGCGAAACTGCCGCTCAATTCCGCCCCGCAATGGACTCATGAAATTTACGGCTTCGCGCTGGCTATCGTTGCTTTTTCCGTTGTTTTCGGCGCGTTCGCCGCAAACACCATCCACGGCGCGCTGTCCGCGGTGCCGCGCGAGCAACTGGAAACTGCTCGCGCCTTCGGCCTGAATGAGCGCCAGACCTTCAGGCGCATCCATTTGCCGCAGATGTGGGTCTACGCCCTGCCCGGCCTTTCCAATGTCTGGATGATCCTGATCAAGGCCACCCCGCTGCTCTTCCTGCTTGGCATCACCGACATCGTCTATTGGGCACGCGAACTCGGCGGCACGAAGACTTCCTTTTTCGAGTATCCCCACTCAGACTGGCGGCTATGGTATTTCCTGGTCCTGCTCGTCTTCTATTTGGGACTGACCTCGGTCAGCGAAAAAGTCTTTGCCGCCCTTCGTCGCCGCGTGTCACGCGGCCAGGCGGTGATCGGTGAGATCGCAGAGGCGCTGCGATGATCTGCGGCCAGGCGCTCGCCAGCTACGGATTTCGGTCGATCGGCCTCGGCGAACGAGCCCTGCCGCGCGCAGATATTGCCGTCTGCGAACAGATTGTCCTGATTGGCTCCGGTGTCATCTGGAACCTCTATCTCGCCGCGCTGGCGGTGGTCATGGGATTCTTTTTCGCCACCGCGCTTGCGGTCGCGAAGAACACCGCCAATCCGTGGTACCGCAAGCCGGCCGCGTGGTTCATCTTCGTCTTTCGCGGCTCGCCATTGTTCATCCAGTTCTTCTTTGCCTACGAAGCCTTTGTCCTGCTGCCGCGCGCCGGCATCGACATCCCGCTCGGAATTGCCACGATCACCGCCGAAACCGGCTGGCTCACCAAGGCATGGCTCGGCGCGCTGATCGTGCTGTTCCTGAATACATCTGCCTACAGCGCGGAAATTTTTTACGGCGCGTTGCGGGCGGTGCCGAGTGGTGAAATCGAAGCCGCCAACGCATTCGGAATGTCGGGATTTTCCCGCTTCCGCCGCATCATCTGGCCGACCCTGCTGCGGCTCGCCTGGCCATCGTACACCAACGAAGCGATCTTTTTGTTCCACGCGACGACACTGGTGTTTTTCTCCGGCTTTCCGGCCTGGCGCCAGCAGGGTGACGCGCTCTATTACGCAAGCTATTTCGCCCAGAGGACCTTCAACCCGTTCGTGCCCTACCCGATTGCGGCGATCTATTTTATCGCCTGCACCATCCTGATCATCCTGCTGTTCGGCGCGATCAACCGTCGGCTGAACCGTCACATCGATCCCGAGTTCCGGGCGCGCCTGCGTTTTCGCCCGCAATTCATGCGATAGTCGCCGCCATGGAAATCGCCTCTTATTGGAAGAACTTCGTCGCCGGCGAATGGGTCGACGGCGGCGCCGGACGGCTACCGGTGGAAAACCCCGCGACCGGCGAAATCCTTGCCGAACAGGCCCTGGCCAACGCGGCAGACGTCGATCGCGCCGTCGCCGCCGCCAAGGCCTGTCACGAAAGCGGCGTGCTGACCAAGGTGCGGCCGGTCGAGCGCGGGCGCATGATCCGCGCAATGGGTCAATACATCGCCGACCGCGCCGAAGACCTTGCCGAGCTGGTCTGCCTGGAATCGGGCAAAACGCTGGCCGAGGCGCGCGGCGAAATCCGCAACACGGCGCGCTATTTCGAATATTACGGCAACCAGGCCGAGACGCTCGAAGGCAAGTCAATTCCGCTCGGCGCAGCCTACGCCGATTTCACCGTGCTCGAACCCTATGGCGTCTCGGCGCAAATCATCCCGTGGAATTTCCCGATGGAAATCGCCGCGCGCTCGATCGCGGCGGGGCTTGCGACCGGCAATGCCTGCGTCGTCAAGTCGCCGGAACTCGACCCGCTTGCGCTTCACGTTTTCGGCAAGGCGGCCGAAGCAGCGAACGTGCCGAGAGGCGCAGTCAACATCCTGTGCGGCCTCGGCCACGAGGCCGGCGCCGCGCTTGCCTCCCATCCGGATGTCAATCAGATCGTATTTACGGGTTCGGTCGCGACCGGTTCGGCGATTGCGCAGGCAGCGGCGCGCAACATCGTGCCCTGCGTCCTCGAACTCGGCGGCAAGTCGGCGGCAATTGTTTTTGCCGACGCCGACATGGAACGGCTGATGAAATCGGTGCGCAGCGGCATCTATCTCAATGCCGGCCAGGTCTGTTCGGCGATGTCGCGCGCCGTCGTCCATGAATCGTTGCACGACGAATTTGTCGAGCGCGCTTCGGAACTTGCCAAATCGATACCGGTCGGTCCGGGCATCGAGTTCAGTGATCCGTGGTCCGGCATGGGGCCGCTGATTTCGGAAAAACAGCGCGACCGCGCCGAAGGTTTCTGCATTCGCGCCGAGCGCGCCGGCGCGCGTGCGGTCGCCGGCGGCCACAAGCTCAACCGGCTGGGCTGGTTCCTGGAGCCGACCGTATTCGACCGCGTCGATCCGCAATCCGAGATCGCCCAGAACGAGGTGTTCGGCCCCGTCCTGTCGGTGATCAAATACCGCACCGACGAGGAAGCCATCGCGATCGCCAACGGCACGCCCTACGGTCTCGTCGGCGGCGTCTTTACGCGCGATATCGACCGAGCGATGCGCACAGCCAAGCGTATCCGCGCCGGCCAGGTCTTCGTCAACGAGTGGTACGCCGGCGGCGTCGAAACCCCGTTCGGCGGCTACGGAAAATCCGGTTACGGCCGCGAAAAGGGCCGCGAAGCGCTGTTCAATTATGTGCAGACGAAGAACGTGGCGATTGGTCTAGGGCAGTAAGGCAATAAGGCAGTAGGGCAGTAGGGGAATAGGATAGGGGCAACTGCCCAACTGCCTTATTGCCCTACTGCCTTACTCACTTCTTCAAACGTACCGATTTACGATATTCTCCAGCAGTTCCTGCCGCCCCGAGCGCGGCTGCGGTTCGATCTTCTGCTTTTCGACACGCGCGGCGATTTCGTCCAGGCCGCGTTTGCCGCCAAGCATGGCCTTCGCCTCCGATGATTTCCATCCGGCGTAGCGCTCCTCGACGTTTGCCTTGAGCACGCCGTCCTCCAGCATTTTTGCCGCCGCCCTCAGGCCACGCGCGCAGGTGTCCATGCCGCCGATATGGGCGATCACCAGATCCTGCGGGTCGAGCGACTGGCGCCGCAATTTGGCGTCGAAATTGGTGCCGCCGGTCTTGAAGCCGCCGGCCTTCAGAACCTCGTAATAGGCGAGCGCGACTTCGGGAACGTTATTGGGGAACTGGTCGGTATCCCAGCCCGACTGATAGTCGTTCCGGTTCATGTCGATCGAACCAAAGATGCCGAGCGCATTGGCGAGCGCGATTTCATGCTCGAAGGTATGGCCGGCCAGGATCGAGTGGCCCTGCTCGATATTGACCTTGACCTCGTTTTCGAGGCCGTGCCGGCGCAGGAAGCCGTAGACGGTCGCGACATCGTAATCATACTGGTGCTTGGACGGTTCCTGCGGTTTCGGCTCGACCAGGATCGTGCCCTTGAAGCCGATCTTGTGCTTGTACTCGACGACAAGATTGAGGAACCGGCCTGCCTGCGCGTCTTCGCGCTTGAGATCGGTGTTGAGCAGCGTCTCGTAGCCTTCGCGCCCGCCCCAAAGCACATAGTTGCCGCCGCCGAGCTTCTTGGTTGCGTCGATGCAGCTTTTGACCGTCGCCGCGCAGTAGGCGAACACGTCCGGATCGGGATTGGTTGCGGCTCCCGCCATGAAGCGGCGATGCGAAAACAGGTTGGCCGTTCCCCACAGCAATTTGACGCCGGTCTTTTTTTGCTTGGCGGCGAAGACGTCGACGATCGCTTCGAGATTCTTGCGGCTCTCGGCGAAGCTCTTTCCTTCCGGCCGCATGTCGGCGTCGTGGAAACAGTAGAACGGCACGCCGAGCAGCGAGAACATCTCGAAGGCGACATCGGCTTTCAGTTTGGCGTGCTCCATGGTGTCGCCGAACCACGGCCGCTCGAAAGTCGGGCCGCCAAACGGATCGCCGCCCGGCCAGGCAAAGGAATGCCAATAGGCGACCGCAAAGCGCAGATGGTCTTCCATGCGCTTGCCCAGAATTTTTTCGTTCGCGTTGTAGTGGCGGAAAGCCAGCGGATTGTCGCTGTCCGGCCCCTCGAATTTGATCTTCTGGATGTCGCCGAAAAATCCTGTCGTCATCTCAAACTTCCCTGATTGCTGAATAAAGTGCCCGGTACCGGGTAAACGCTTCGTCATAGGCGCCAGCAAGCGCCTGCTCCGGTTCGACCGTTTCGGCAACCGGCGGCGGCGCGCAGATCTGCGCTGGATCGGCTTTTTCGGCGGCGATCAGTCCAAGGCGCGCCGCGCCGAACGCCGCGCCGAAATCGCCATCCGCCGGAACATCGACAGGTATGCCGAACGCGGTCGCGACCATCTTCAGCCACAGTCGCGAGCGCGAACCGCCCCCGACCGCCAAAACGCGTTGCAGGCTCGTTCCCGCTGCCGCCAAGGCATCGCGGCTGTCGCGCAGCGCGAAGGCCACACCCAGCAGCACCGCCTGCGCCATCGCCGAAAGGTCGGTTTGATGCGCCATCCCGTGGAAAACGCCGCGAACCTTCGCATCGTTATGCGGCGTTCGCTCGCCCGCCAGATAGGGCAGGAACAGTTCCGACCCTGGCGCCGATAACGTTTCCCCGAGAGACGCGATCAGTTCTGCGGGTTCCTTGGCCACGATTGCCGCGAGCCAGTTCAGCGAATCCGTCGCCGACAGGATCACGCCCATCTGGTGCCACTTGCCCGGAACCGCGTGGCAGAACGTGTGAACCGCGCTTTCCGGCAGCGGCCTGTAGGCGTCGTTTGCCGCAAACAGCACGCCGGACGTGCCGAGCGACACGAACGCCTGGCCCTCGGCCAAGGTGCCCATGGCGCAGGCCGAAGCCGCGTTATCTCCGGCCCCACCCGCGACCGGCGTTCCGGCCGTCATGCCCCAGCGCTCGGCAAGTTCGGCCCGCAACCGGCCGGCCATTTCGGTACCCTCGGCCAGCGCGGGCATATGTTCCTTCGACAGGTGCGTTTCCGCCAATAACTCGGCCGACCAGTCGCGCTTGCCGGTATCGAGCCACGAAGTTCCGGCGGCATCCGACATTTCCGAAATCGCTTCGCCCGTCAGCCACAGCCGCAGATAATCCTTCGGCAGCAGCACCCGGCGGATTTTTTCGAAGACCTTCGGTTCGTTTCGTTCGAGCCACCGCAATTTCGGCGCGGTAAAGCCGGGAAACACGATGTTGCCGGTAATCCGTCGAAACCGCTCATCCGCATCCAGTTCGGCCGCTTCCCGATGCGAACGCGTGTCGTTCCAGAGGATCGAGGGCCTGAGCGGCTCATCGCCGGCGTCAAGAACTGTCGCCCCGTGCATCTGTCCGGAGAGCCCGATGCCGCGCACCGCCGCCAATTGGCTGCCCGCAGTCGCGTGCAGTTCGCCGATCGCCGCTTCGGTAGCCGAAATCCAGTCGGCCGGCGCCTGTTCGCTCCAGCCCGGTTGCGGTCGCGACACCGTCAAGGGAGCGTTGGCACTGGCGACAGGATGCTGTGAATCGTCGATCAGAACGGCCTTGACGCCGGAAGTGCCCAAATCTATGCCGAGATACATGAAAAACGCCCGCCGGATTTCTCTGTAAACGATTACATTGACGACGGCGGGGCCATCAAGCCCTAAAATAATAAAATCCTTGCAAATATTAGCACTTCATATGCACGGGATTCCGGGCGCGTCGGACGCTTGCCAAGGCAAGCGCGGCTGGTTAAAAGCCGGGCGAGTCCCGAAAGCCTAAGTGGTCGTGTATTTTTCCGAATCCGGTTGCAGCGAAACCTTGGTTCCGGACACGGTTTCGGCTTGCGGTTGCGATCGACATACACACGGTGCGGGCGGATTGCCGCCCGCATTTGCATGAATGAGAGGATTGGAAGTGAGCAGTACGTTCGACAAGGTCGCAGACATCATCGCCGAAACCAGCGAGATCCCGCGCGAGGAGATCACCCCGGAAAGCCATACGATCGACGACCTCGGCATCGACAGCCTCGATTTCCTCGACATCGTGTTTGCGATCGACAAGGCCTTTGGCATCAAGATTCCGCTGGAGAGCTGGACGCAGGAAGTAAATGACGGCAAGGCGTCCACCGAAGAGTATTTCGTCATGAAGAACCTGTGCGCCAAGATCGACGCGCTGGTTGCGTCAAAAGGCTGAGCGCTTTCAGTCAGATCTGCGGAACGATCCGCTCGACAGGCCCCGGCAATCGGGGCCTTCCCGTTTTTGGTTCAACCGGAATCCGGCATGTTGCTTGAATATTTCCAGATGATCGACCGGATTTCCTCGGTCGACCTGGAAAAGAAAATTCTGCAGGCACGCTCCGTCGTGCCCGAGCAAAGCACGGTATTCGAAGGCCATTTCCCCGGTCATCCGCTGGTGCCCGGCGTGCTCCTGATCGAGACGATGGCACAGGCGTCCGGCATACTCATCATGCACACCATCGACTTCTCCAGGATCCCGCTGCTTGCCGGCATCAAGGAAGGCAAGATGCGCGATTTCGTCGGCCCGCGCGCCATACTCGACATCAGGGCCGAAATCGAACATGAAGGTTCGGGTTTTGCGGTGACCCGCGCAGAGATCCGCTCTTCGGGCAAGCGTATCGCGAACGCCCAGTTGACCTACACCATCATGCCGTTTCCCACGCCACAGTTACGGGAATTGATCATGGGTCAGGTTGCTGACATGAAGAAATCCGACTGAAGGCTCCGCAAGCGACAGCCGGCCCGGAAAGCGTTTGGTATTGCCATGAAAGAAGTCTGGATTACCGGTATCGGCCTCGTTTCCTGCTTCGGCGAGGGCGCGCAAAACCATTGGCAGGTGCTCGGCGCCAATCCGGCGCCCGCGCCGGTCGTCGACCAGGAAACCTTCAAGCCCTACTGCGTCCATCCGCTGCCGCAGATGGACTGGTCCAGGCAGATCCCGAAGCGCGGCGACCAGCGCCAGATGGAAAACTGGCAGCGGCTTGGCACCTATGCGGCCGGCATGGCGCTTGACGATGCCGGAATCAAGGGCAACGAGGACCTGGTATCGACGATGGACCTTGTCGTTGCCGCCGGCGGCGGCGAGCGCGACATTTCCGTTGACGAAAACATCCTGGCCGAAGCGGTTTCGCGCAACGATCGCGACAATCTTCTGCTCGAGAAACTGCCGTCCGATCTGCGCCCGACCCTGTTTCTGGCGCAGCTGTCCAATCTGATGGCCGGCAACATCTCGATCGTCCACCGTGTCACCGGCTCCTCGCGCACCTATATGGGCGAGGAATCGGCCGGGATCACCGCAGTCGAAAACGCGCTCGCGCGCATTCGCGGCGGCCAGAGCACGCACCTTCTCGTCGGCGGCGCCTTCAACGCCGAGCGCATCGACCTGTTGCTGGCGCTGGAATTGGGGCACTACATTCACCGCGGCCCGCATGCCGGCGTCTTTGCCCGACAAGCCAAAGGCGGCGGAACGGTCACCGGCAGCGTCGGCGCATTCCTGGTGCTTGAGGAAGCCGGACATGCCAAGGCGCGCGGCGCGAGGCCCTATGCCAAACTCACCCGCGTGGTCTCCGATCTCGGCGTCCGCGACGAAGCCGCCACGACCAGGCGGATCGACGGTCTTGTCGAGCGCCTGGCGGCGCCGTCCTCCGTGGCAGTGATTTCGGGCGCAACCGGCTGTGCCCCGGTAACCAGTCTTGAGTTTGCCCGCCTGCGCGAGAAGCTCGGAGCCGACACTCCAATCCGCGCGTTGACGACGATGATCGGCAATCC
>Ga0214472_10004885_pt1 | contig 14104 bp, 10 predicted proteins | sample RVTome_6_FD_207662 | JGI IMG/M metagenome (GOLD analysis project Ga0214472, IMG submission 207662) | Soil microbial communities from uranium-contaminated site in the Upper Colorado River Basin, Wyoming, United States - RVT140D175 | ecosystem: Environmental > Terrestrial > Soil > Contaminated >... | reverse complement strand
ATACGGGGTGCTCTACACCCCGTATACCCTCCTGCCCCATGCCCGCCCCGCTCGCCGCGCTCGTCGACCTCTGGCGCGCACATCCGATCGGTGGCGTCGATCGGATCGCGGTGCCTCCGCCGGTGCGCGCCTACTTTCTCGCTGGCCTGGCCCTGGAAGCCCGGGGTCCGCTGCTGGCGATCGTCCCGGGTGAGGTCGATGCAGAGGAATTGACGGAGGACCTGGAGCTGTTCACGGAGTCGACGGCTCTGCTACCGGCATGGGAAACGCTGCCGTTCGAGCACATCTCGCCCAACCTCGGCACGATGGCGGCACGCGCCGAGGCGCGTCACGCACTGCGCACCGCCGGAGGTGGGACGGTGGTGGTGGCGTCGGTGCGCGCTGCCATCCAACGGGTTGCCTCGGCGCCGGTCGAGCCAGTTGCGGTGACCGAGGGGGAGCACATCGACTTCGATCGACTCGTCGACCATCTATCCGGACTGGGATACGAGCGAACCCACCGGGTGGAAGGCCGGGGACAGTTCTCGGTGAGGGGTGGGATCGTCGACGTCTATCCGGGCCAGGCACGGAGTGCCGTCCGTATCGACGTTTGGGGCGACACCGTCAGCGAGATCACCGAGATGTCGATCGCCAGCCAGCGGTCGGAGGGTCGCATCGACCGGGTTCTCGTCTTCCCGGTGCGCGAGCTCCGGCCCGACGAGACGATCGCCGCCACCGCACGTTCGCTTCTGACCACGGCACCGTGGGCGTCGTCGTCGTGGGAACGACTGGCGGCTGGTGCCACCTTCCCCGGGATGGAGTCGTGGCTCCCATGGCTGACGCCACCCCGATCGGTCGTCGACGAACTCTCCGAGAAGGGCGGCGTCGTCCTATTCGATCCTGTTTCCTGCCGGGAAAGAGCTGGGGCGCTGGCGACCGAGGAGTCGGACCTCGCCGCCGCCCTCGCCACCACCTGGGGGGTCGATCCGGTGGCCGCCGCGGAACATCCACCGCTGTTCCTCGACCTCCCCGGGTCGGGAAAAGGGATCGTCGAGGCGCCGCCGGCTCCCGCACGGCCCGAAGACCCGACTCTGCGGGTCCGTGGACTGGACGCGGTTCCCGGCGATGCCGAGTCGGTGGCCACCGCCCTCGGGCGCCTCATCGCCGATGGAACGAAGGTGGTGATCGCGATGGATGGGGAAGCCGCCGCCGATCGCGTGGCCCGGATCCTGGGCGAGGCGGGCCTCGGACTGGCGCGTGCCGACGGGTTCGCCGGGGAGTCCCTGGTCATCGGAGCGGGCATTCACCGTGGATTCGTGCTCCCCGACGTCGGCGTCGCTGTGCTCGGCGAGCAGGAGATCGCAGGGCGGCGGCGTGCCCACCGCCGCCCTGGTCGCACCCGTGCCCAGCCGGCCGAGGGATACGACGACTTGCGAGCCGGGGACTACGTGGTCCATCGGCAGCACGGCATCGGTCGTTTCGAGGGTCTGGTGACCCAGAGGCTGGGCGACGTGGAACGGGACTACCTCCTGGTTGCTTACGCCGGTCACGACCGGCTCTACGTGCCGACCGATCAGCTCGGGGCCGTCACCCGATACACCGGTGGGGAGGCGCCCAGGCTCAGCCGGATGGGAGGAGCCGACTGGGAGCGCACCCGGAGCCGGGTTCGGGCCGAAGTCGCTGCCGTCGCCGAGGAGGTCGTGGCGCTGCACCGGACGCGGGCACTGGCCAGCGGCCACGCCTTCGGACCCGACACCCCGTGGCAGCGTGAGCTGGAGGATGCCTTCCCGTTCGAGGAGACCCGCGATCAGTTGCTGGCGATCGATGACGTCAAGGCGGACATGGAGAGCGACAACCCGATGGATCGGCTGGTGTTCGGGGACGTCGGCTTCGGCAAGACCGAGGTGGCGGTGCGGGCGATGTTCAAGGCGGTGCAGGCGGGCAAGCAGGCGGCCATGCTGGTGCCGACGACGCTGCTCGCCCAGCAGCACTTCCAGACGATCGGCGAGCGGTTCGCTCCATTTCCAATCCGCGTAGAGGTGCTGAGTCGATTCCTTACGGGCGCTCAGCAGCGGTCTGTGGTCGCTGGACTCGCCGACGGCACCGTCGACGTCGTCGTGGGGACGCATCGCCTGCTGTCCGAAGACGTCTCCTTCCGGGACCTCGGCTTGCTCGTCGTGGACGAGGAGCAGCGGTTCGGCGTCGCCGCCAAGGATCGGATCCGCAGTCTGCGATCGTCGGTGGATGTTCTGACCCTCACCGCGACCCCGATTCCGAGGACGCTGGAGATGGCCCTGACCGGCATCCGGAGCGTGAGCCGCATCGCGACACCGCCAGAAGATCGTCACCCCATCCTGACCTTCGTCGGACCGTACGACGAGCGAGCGGTGGCGGCGGCGATTCGCCGGGAGATGCTGCGCGATGGGCAGGTCTTCTACGTGCACAACCGCGTGGCATCGATCGACTCGGCGGTGGCGCGTCTCAGATCCCTGGTGCCCGATGCCCGGCTCGCCGTGGCCCACGGTCAGATGAGCGAGGGTCGGCTGGAGCAGGTGATGCTCGACTTCTGGAATCGTGAGTACGACGTGCTGGTAGCCACCACCATCATCGAGTCCGGTCTGGACCTCCCGCAGGTCAACACGCTCATCGTCGAACGCGCTGACGTGCTCGGTCTCGCCCAGCTGTACCAGTTACGCGGGCGGGTGGGGCGATCGTCGCAGCGCGCCTACGCCTACCTGTTCCACGCCGAGTCGGACCGGCTCACCGGGGAGGCGCACCGCCGACTCGAGGCGATCGGTGAGTTCGCCGACCTCGGCTCCGGATTCCAGCTCGCCATGCGCGATCTCGAGATCAGAGGAGCCGGCAGCGTCCTGGGCAACATGCAGTCGGGCCACATCAGTGCCGTCGGGCTCGACCTCTACGTGGAGTTGGTCGCCGATGCCGTCGAACAGCTCACCACCGGCAAGACCTCCGAGCGTCAGCCGCCCGGGGTGCGGATCGAGATGCCGGTGGAGGCTCACCTTCCCGACGATTACGTGCCCGATCAGGAGAGCCGTCTCGAGGCGTATCGCCGGCTGGCGGCCGCCACCACCCACGACGACGTCGACGACGTGGTCGCCGAGTGGGAGGATCGATACGGCTCCCTGCCGCGGCGCGCCGATGCCCTGGTGGAGGTGGCCCGACTGCGCGCCGAGGCGCTGCGGGTGGGGATCTCCGAGGTCGTCGCCAGCCGCCGCGATGTGCGGCTCACCCCGGTAGCGCTGAAGGCCTCCGAGGAGGTTCGACTCGAGCGGCTGCGGCCGGGTGCGTTGCTGCGTGATGGCTCGCTGTTTCTCCCCAAGCCCCGTACATCGGTCGCCGAGTTGAGCGAGTTCCTCCGTACAATGTGGCCCCCCGACGGGAAGTGACCCCTTTGCGCAAGATCGTGCCCATGGCTCTCGCCTGCCTGCTCGCCGCCTCCTGCGGCGGGAGTGGAGCGGTGATGGCGCGTGTCGGCGACGCCACCATCACCGAGGGCGATGTCGCCGCCCTCTACGAGGCGCGGTCGATGCCGATCGGCGATGATCTACGCACCACCCTGTTTCGGCTGGCCGCCCTCGAGGTGCTGGTCGCCGGCATGGAGGCCGAGTTCGGTCTGGAGGTGGACACGACCGAGGTCGACACCCTGTTCGAGCAGCTCCAGGCCGACCTCACCGCGCGCGGGATCACACCCGCTGAAGCCCTCGGCGTCGCCAACGCCGGCATCGGCATGGTTCGCTTCAACGCCGAACTCGCCGTGATCCGGGACCAGGTGTCGCAACGCCTGCTGAGCTCCGCCGAGTACATAGACGCCTTGTATCAAGAAGGCATCGGGGTGACCACGGTGTGCGTGCAGCACGTGCTGGTGGCGACCGAGGACGAGGCACTCGAGGTCCTCGAGCGTCTCGAGGACGGCGAGGACCTCGGCGACGTAGCCGTCGAGGTATCCCTCGACACCTCCGAACGCGGTGACCTGGGCTGCCGGCTTGCCAGTGAGTTCGTGACCGAGTTCGCCCACGCATCGGTGCTCGCCGACATCGGAGCGCCGACCGGCCCGGTGCCGACCCAGTTCGGGTTCCATGTCCTGGTGGTGTCCGAGCGCGAGGTCCTCGACCGGGCTCTGGTCGAGGCCGATCCGCTGCAGTACCTGTCGACGGTCGACGCCAGCTTCGCCTGGGACGACTGGGTCAACGAAAGGTTGCGCGCCGCCGAGGTCCAGGTCGAGCCGCAGTACGGGACCTGGACGCCGAACGGTATTCAGGCTCCGGACGACGAATGAGCGCCATCCGGGTGGTCGGGCTGGGTCCGGCGAGCCTGGATTGGGTCTCGCCGAGGGCTACGGGCATTCTCCTCGACCCGGGTGCGACGGTGGTGGTGCGCACGCTCGAACACCCGGCGGCGGAGGAGCTGGCGGCGCAGCGCCCCGTGGTGACCTGTGACGACCTCTACGAGTCGGCCGACACCTTCGATGGCGTGTACGCCGCGATCGTGGCCCGACTGGTGGACCTGGCAGCGTCCGGGCCGGTCGTCTATGCCGTTCCCGGGTCTCCGATCGTGGGTGAGCGTGTCGTCGGGTTGCTCCGTCAGGCCGGGGTGGCGGTCGACCTGGTCGCCGCACCGTCGTTCATCGAGGCTGCCCTGGGGGCGGTGGGCGTCGATCCACTCGAGCGGGGACTGCAGGTGCTCGACGCCCACGAGCTGCCGTATCCGCTCCTCCTGGGAATTCCGACGCTCTTCGGCCAGCTGGACTCGGCGATGGCCATCGACGCGGTGCGCGACGGGCTGCTCACCGTCCTGGATGCGGAAGCGGAGGTGACCCTCGTGAGCGACGCTGGGGCGGCGAGCGAGGCGACGCTGCGGCTCCCGCTGGGCGAGCTTCGTGCGAGTCATGCCGGATTGCGGGTCAGTCTGTTCGTCGACGTTCCCGCCCCCGGCTGGCCTGGATTGGTCCGTACCAGTGCCCGCCTCAGACGGGACTGTCCGTGGGATCGTGAACAGACCCATCACTCGCTGACCAAGCACCTCCTCGAGGAGGCGCACGAGGTGATCGAGTCGATCGAGCGCCTCCCACCGGAGGCTCCTCTCGGCACTCCCGATGTCGCCGGTTACGTCGAGCTCGAGGAGGAGTTAGGAGACCTGCTCATCCAGGTGGTCCTCCACGCCACGCTCGCTTCCGAAGCCGGCATGTTCGGAATCGAGGAGGTCGCCGAGGGGCTCAGACGCAAGCTCGTCTCCCGGCACCCCCACGTGTTCGGCACGGTCGACGCCACCACACCCGAACAGGTCATGGCGAACTGGGAGGCGATCAAGCAGGACGAGAAGGGCCGCCGATCACGCCTCGATGGCATCCCGATCGGACTCCCGGCGCTGGCCAGGGCATTCGAGACACAGGCCCGGGCCGCCTCCGTCGGGTTCGACTGGCCGTCGGTGGAGGGACCACTCGACAAGGTGGCCGAGGAAGTGGCCGAACTCGCCGGGGCGGAGGAATCCGGCCGCTCCGACGAGTTCGGAGACCTGCTGTTCTCCATGGTCAACGTGGCGCGTCACCTCGGCATCGACCCCGAACAGGCTCTGCGTCGCACGGTGGCGCGATTCGAGAGCCGCTTCCGAGCCATCGAGGCCGGAGGCAACATCCAGGGTCTCACACTCGCCGAGATGGACCAGCGCTGGGAGGCAGCGAAGAGGGACGAGGAGCAGAGGAGTCACCAGTCTCCAGTCGCCAGTCCCCAGCAACAGCCAAAGAAGCCAGCGACCCCGAAGTAGGTCACGCTCTTGCCAATTGCGAATTGCGAATTGCGAATTGCGAATCGCGAATCGCAAACTGCCAATCGCGCCCTCAATCCCCCACCTACCGCGAACGAGCGACTACCTTCCACCTTCCAAAGGAGGGCCTGTGACGATCCGATCGATCCAGGCTCGCGAAGTCCTCGACTCCCGGGGTAACCCGACCGTCGAGGTCGAGGTGACGCTCGCTGGCGGTCACTTCGGCCGTGCGGTGGTTCCCTCGGGGGCTTCGACGGGGGCTCTCGAGGCGATTGAGCTTCGAGACGGCGGCGACCGCTTCGGCGGAAAGGGCGTGACGCGGGCCGTCCGCAACGTCGTAGACACCATCGCACCATCACTGATCGGACGCGATGCCCTCGACCAGGAGGGCATCGACCAGGCGATGCGGGACCTCGACGCGACGCCCAACAAGGGCAACCTCGGCGCCAACGCCATCCTCGGCGTATCACTGGCCGTGGCCAGGGCTGCCGCCGTCGGCTCCGACATGCCGCTGTTTCGGTACCTGGGAGGTCCATCGGCCCGGGTGCTACCGATCCCGCTCCTCAACGTCGTCAACGGCGGGGCCCATGCCGCCAACTCCATCGACGTGCAGGAATTCATGCTCGTCCCCGCAGGATTCGGGACGTTCGGTGATGCCCTGCGTGCCGGCGTCGAGACCTATCACGCGCTGCGTCGGGTGCTGGCCGGGCGTGGCCTCTCGACCAACGTCGGCGACGAGGGCGGTTTCGCTCCGGATCTGGCGGGCAGCCGGCAGGCACTCGATCTGATGGTCGAGGCGGTCGAGTTGGCCGGTTACCGGCCCGGTTCGCAGATCGCCTTTGCCCTGGACGTGGCCGCAACAGAGTTCCATCGCGAGGGCACCTACGAACTGGAGGGGGGTTCCCTCACCGCTGACGAGGTGGTCGATTACCTGGCGGGGTTGGTCTCCGACTATCCGATCGTGTCGATCGAAGACGGGCTCGACCAGGCCGACTGGGACGGTTGGCGAACCCTGACCGAGCGCCTCGGTCAGCGTGTGCAGATCGTCGGCGACGATCTGTTCGTCACCAACCAGGACCTGTTGCGTCGTGGCATCGATTCGGGGGTGGCGAATGCCATCCTGGTCAAGCTCAACCAGATCGGCAGCCTGTCGGAGACCCTCCACACCATGGAGATTGCGGAGAGGGCCGGCTACCGCCGGGTGGTGTCCCACCGGTCGGGCGAGACCGAGGACACCTTTATCGCTCACCTCGCCGTCGCCACCAATTCGGGCCAGATCAAGACCGGGGCACCGGCGCGAGGGGAGCGCACGGCCAAGTACAACCAGCTGCTGAGGATCGAGGAGGCGCTGGCCGCCAACGCTCGTTATGGCGGCTGGGATGCCCTCGGGAGGCTCCCGTGAGCCGCGACCGGCGGGGGATCGGACTGATCGGCGTGTCGGCGCTGTTCCTCGCAGTGGTCGTGGCCATGGGCGTGTCCGGGATCCTTCCGTTCCGCCAGATCATTGCGAGCGATCGGGCGGTGGAGCTCTCGGAGCGCAAGCTCGATGCCCTCGTCGAGGAGAACCGGCGTCTGGAGCGGGAGGTGGCTGCCCTCCAGAGCCTCGAGGAGGTGGAACGACTCGCCCGCGAGGACTTCGGGCTCGTGATGCCCGGTGAGATCGGGTACGTGTCGGTGGCGGTCGACGCCTCGGTCGACGATGTCGAGGTCCTCCCCTCGACCCCCGAGGAGGACAAGCCGTGGTGGCGGTCCGTTTGGGACTTCCTCACCGGGCGTGACCTGGTCACCGATGGGTGATCGCGAGGTCGTCGCCGCCCAGTTGGGCCGACCGTTGCGCTCGGAAGCCGACGTCGTTGTCCGGTGTCACCTCGAGGTCCCGGTCGTGACCCGTGTCCCGCCGCGCCTGGACGACGGAACCCCGTTCCCGACCCGGTACTGGCTGAGTTGTCCGCTGGCCGTGGTGCGCATCGATCGGATCGAGGCCGCAGGCGGCGTCGCCAGCATGGATCAACGGCGTCTTTCCGATCCGGCTTTCGGTGGGCGGCTCGTCGCAGCGCACGAGCGGTACCGAAACGAGCGAGATGCGGCCCTGGTCCTCGACGCCGGACCGCGCCCGTCGGGGGGAATCGCGGGAAGCAATCGCGGGGTCAAGTGCCTGCACGCCCACTACGCCGATCATGCCGCCGGCAACGACAACCCGGTCGGAGAGTGGGCGGCCGATCAGGTCGAGCCGCTGGACTGCACGACACGATGCATCGTCGCAACCCCGGACGGCGTTGTGCGCAACCCGGAGTGGACCGAGCCGACATGATGGTCGGGGCGGTCGACATCGGGACCAACACCGTACGCCTCCTGATCGCCGACGCTTCGACGGATCCGCCGTCGGAGGTGGAGCGCCTCAGCGTCGTCGTGGGACTCGGCCGGGGCGTCGATCGGGCTCGTCGCTTCGACACCGAAGCGGTGGAACGCGCTCTGGCCGCGCTCGGCGGTTTCGTCGCGAGGATGAACCAAGCGGGGGTGGTCCGCCGATCGGCTGTCGCCACTTCGGCCAGTCGAGACGCGGCAGATGCCGATGCCTTTCTCGACCGGGTTGCCAATGTGATCGGGGTCCGGCCACGGGTGATCTCGGGTGACGAGGAGGCCCGACTCTCGTTCCTGGGAGCGACTCGATCGTTGCCCGGATCGATGCCGGTGGTGGTCATCGATCCCGGGGGAGGGAGCACGGAGTTCGTGTTCGGCAGCACCCGGCCCGACTACCTGGTGAGCATCGATATCGGGTCGGTGCGGCTCACCGACCGCCTGCTTCCCGATCGACCGGCAACGCCGGAACAGATCGCCTCGGCCACTGCGCATGTTCGCGATCTGTTGGCCCCCGTCACCCTGCCGGGGCGTCCATCGCGGGCGGTCGGCGTCGGGGGGACCTTCACGTCGCTGGCTTGCATCGCCACCGCCTCCGAAACCGATGTCCCCGCGGTGGTCGACGGCACTGGCATGACCCAGGTGACGCTCGACGGTCTCGTCGGTGCTCTCGCCGGGTTATCGATCGAGGAGACGGCGGCCATTCCGTCACTCGACCCGGCCCGCGCCCCCACCATCCTCGCCGGCACCATCGTCGCGGCCGAGGCGGTACGCCACGTGGCGGTCGACGCAGTGACGGTGTCGGTGCGGGACCTCCTGGATGGGGTGGCGATGGAGGTGGTGGGGGGCGGGTAGAAGAGCGTGGAGCCGGCTGGTGCATGCGACCGGCGCCTCAGCGCAGGGTGATCGGGCCGTCGCTGGTGCCGACCGTCACCGAGCCCACGCCCGGCCGGCCATCTTCGACGGTGATCGGCAGACCGTGGCGCCCGAGACGACGATCCAGGTCGTGCTGCTCCCCGGTCAGCACCAGTGACAGCCCTCCGGTCGGTGTCACCCGGTGCTCGGCCGCCATCGCGCCGGGATACGCCCCGGAATCCCATTGGATGAAGAACACGCTGGTCAACCCGGTGAACATCGCGGAGGCGCCCACGAGACGCCACGAGATCGTGGAGCCGTCGGGCCGGGTGCGCGACATCGCCACCGGTTCGGTGTGGAGGCGGGCGGCGACCGAGTCTGCATCGCCCGTGCGAAGGCACAGGGCGGTAGGTCGTGGGGTCGGCTCCACCCGGCGCATCGCCCAGCGTCCCATCTCGCTGTCCCTGGCCTCGTTCGGATCGACGACCGCCATCAGCTCCAGATAGGTGGACCCGAGTGGGACGATCCGGTTGGCGGTTCCGTGACCGTCGTGTCTCCCGCCCGGTACCGACACGAGTCCGTGGGTCGAGTACATCCAGTCGTGACCGGTTGCGAGGTCGCCGACCAGGATGATGACGTGGTCGATCTCCACGGGTCAGGCTCCTGGCTCGGGGGTGAACTCTCCGGCCGCCACGGCCCGCAGCGCGTCCTGGATGGTCGATCCGTCGAACGCCGCGGTCAGGTCGACCTCGATCCGGAGGACCCCCCTGTCGGCCTTGCGAAGGGCGCCGAGCCGCTCCAGTGGCCGGAGGATCTCGACGTTGTCTCCGAGCACCCAACCGCGAAACGTCGTGATCTCGTTGTGGAGGGCGGTGGCGACAAGGAGGCGCAGCAGGATCGTGCCCAGGCCCTTGCCCTGATAGTCGTCTACGACGATCACCGCGGCCTCGGCGATCGTCGGATCCTTGGCATCCCGGACATAGCGGGCGACGCCGAGGCCCTGCTGATCATCATCCGGGTCGACGGCGACCCAGGCGAAGTGATTCGTGTAGTCGATCTCGGTGAGGTAGGCGAGCTCCCTCGGTGACAGGCTGGTCACGGGACGGAGGAAGCGTCGATACCGGGACTCGGGCGAGACTCGTCTCAACCCGGCGGCGAGGGCGTCCTTGTCCTCAGGTCTGATGGGACGCACCGTGACCGTCGACCCGTCGCGCAATCGGGCTGGGTGTTCGCCGTAGTCAGTCACCGATTCAGCCTCCGGTGGCCAGTGGCCAGAGTCAGGTCCGGGGAGCATAGGTTTCGGGGTCGCTCGGGGCGTCGGTACGCTGCCGGTCGCGGCCCGGGTGGCGAAACGGCAGACGCGTCGGACTTAAAATCCGAGGTCCCGAAAGGGGCGTGGGGGTTCGAATCCCTCCCCGGGCACGCAGCCAACCCATCTGCCTGGAGCCTGGTACTCAGGCCCCGCGCTTGGCGATCGACTCGGCGTTGTAGGGCTCGATCATGATGCACTCGCCCGGGCACTCTTCGGCCGACTCGATCACGATGTCGACCTGGGAGTCGGGGACGCGAGCCACACCCCGCGCGCCGTCGGGCCCATGCCCGTCGCCGTCGCCGCCGTCGAAAAGGATGGTCTTGCCGAAGTGCTTCGTCTCCTCCTTGACGACCCACAGACCGTCGTCGCGACCGCGGAAGACATCGGGTGCGATCTCCTCGCAGATGCCGTCGCCGGTGCAGAGGTCCTGGTCGATCCAGACCATCCACTTCGTCTCAGCCAACACGCACCTCCATTGCTGCCTCGGTTTGCCGTTGGCGGGTCCATCTTCGCACAGTCGGTGTCGCTAATAGGGATCGAAGCCCCGGCAGAGTCCTCCAGAGCGTCATGAGGGCGACGCCGCCCAGTCGCTCACCATGCGGTCCAGAGTGTCCAACGGGACGAGGCCACTGCTGAGCACGGTGTCATGGAAGCCCTTGATGGCGAAGCGGCCACCGAGCGCCTCCTCGGCGTGACGGCGCATGCGCTGGATCTCGAGGCGCCCGATCATGTAGGACGTCGCCTGGCCGGGGAAGGAGATGTACCGGTCCACTTCGTTCTCGATGGTGGTCAGGCTCATCGGCGAATTCTGCCGGAAGTAGTCGATCGCCTGCTGGCGGGTCCACCCCATGGCGTGGATGCCGGTGTCGACCACCAGGCGGCCCGCTCGCATCGAGTCGGCGGAGAGCATGCCGATCCGCTCCAGCGGGCCCGAGTACAGGCCCATCTCGTCTGCGAGTCGTTCCGTGTAGAGGCCCCAGCCCTCGGCGTATGCGGAGATGAGAGCCTGCTTGCGGAACTCGGGCACGCCTTCGAGTTCGCCGGCGATGGCCAGTTGGAGGTGGTGTCCGGGAATGCCCTCGTGGTACGCCATCGACTCGATCTCGAAGGTATGCCACCTGGAGGGCTCGGCGGTGTTCACGAAGAAGATTCCCGGTCGTGACCCGTCGGCGGCCGGCCTGAAGTAGAAGGCGGTTGGCCCGGAGGCGGTCTCCATCACCCGGCAGTCGGCGACCGGGAGTCGGCCGAACCAGTCGCCCATGGCGGCCCTGGCCTTGGCCAGTGCCGCTTCCGCCGCCACCACGATCGTCGGCCCGTCCTCGAAGTGCAGGTCAGGGTCGTCGCGCAACCGGTCGAAGATGTCGTCGAGATCGGAGGTCCCGAGGACCTCGGCTCCGAGCGTCCGATACTCGTCGGCGAGCGACTCGATCTGGGCGAGTCCGAGGTCATGGATCTCCCGCGGCCGCTTGTCGGTGGTCGTGTAGCGGTAGAGGGTTGCGGCGTACGCCGCCTCGCCGTCGGGAAGGTGGCAGAGTCCCGGTTCGTCGTCCGAGCGACCCGCCGGAACGACGGTATCGGCAATGACGTCGCGCCACCTGCGCAGGGCAGGGCGCAACACATTGGCTGCCACCTGCGCCATCTCGGCACGCCATGCAGCCTCTCGATTCCATCCGGTGGGCGCCTTCAGCTTGACCAACGGGTCTTCATCGCCATCTGCGGCGAGCAGCTCGTCGGTCATGGCGATCGTCTTGACGGCGGTCGAGGCGATCGGCACCCGGCCGGCGGCGACGCCATCTCGGAGCCGGTCGGAGGCTGCATCGAAATAGGCGGCGATGCCGTGGAAGCGCTCCGGCATCGCTTCGGCGTGTGCCGGCAAGGTGAGGGGGTAGTGCGGGAGTGTCACCGGCAGCATCGCCTGCGCCCCGACCGTGTGACTGACATAGGCTTCGGCGAGGCGGGTTGCGGCGACAGCGGCCCGGCTCGACGCCTCGAAGATGAGGACGTCGCGGGTAATGCGCTCGTCATCGGTGAGGTCGCCTGGGTCGATCGCTTCGGCTGCGGCCGCGAACTCACGCGATCGGGTGATGGCGCGATCCTCGGCGGCACGGGACGGGTCCTCATAGTGGCCGTCGTACCGATGATCACCGAGCATCAGCGCCTGCGTCGGGTTCTCCTCCAGGACGAACTCCCAGTAGTCCCTGGCGAGCCGGTCGAGTGGTTCGTTCATATCGATATCTCCCTGTTTCCTCCTCGATCCTACGGGTAGTACCCGGGTCCCGGCTCAGCCGAGGATGTCGACGAACTGATCGAGTGACGATGGGTTGGCCAGCGCATCCTTGTTGGTGATCGGCTCGCCGGCGACAGTGAGCCGCACGGCCTTCTCGACCTTCTTCCCGCTGATGGTGTATGGCACCTCTGCGATGGCCACCACCCGCCGCGGCACATGGCGGGGCGACGTCTGGTCACGGATGGTCCTCTTGATCCGAGCGATCAGTGCCTCGTCGAGATTCTCGCCGTCGGCGAGCACCACGAACAGGACCACCTCCGTGTCTCCCTCGGTGTCGTGGCCGATGACTATCGAATCCACGACCTCAGCCATGGTCTCGATCGCCCGGTAGATCTCGGCGGTGCCGATGCGTACGCCGCCGGGGTTGAGGGTCGTGTCGCTGCGGCCGTGGATGACGACGCCACCCTCGGGGCGAATCTCGATGAAGTCGCCGTGGGTCCACACGCCCGCGTGCTCGGCGAAGTAGGCGTCGTGATAGGCACTCCCGTCCGGGTCGTTCCAGAAGGCGACCGGCATCGATGGGAACGGCTTCGTGCACACCAGTTCGCCCTTCTCACCGATCACGGGCTTCCCATCGTCGTCCCACGCCTCGACCGCCATCCCGAGGGCGCGAGCCTGCAGCTCCCCGCGACGGACCGGGAGCGTGGGCACGCCGATGGCGAAGCAGCCGATGATGTCGGTGCCTCCGCTGATCGAAGCGAGGTGGACGTCCTCCGAGACCTTGTCATAGACCCAGTCGAATTGGTCGGGGTTGAGGGGCGACCCGGTCGATCCGAGCCAGCGGATCGATCCGAGATCGGCGATATCACCGGGGCGCACGCCGCCCTTGGCGTTGGCGGCGAGGAACCGGGGACTGGTGCCGAAATGGGTGATCCCGGTGGACTCGGCGAGACGCCACATCGCCCCCAGGTCCGGGTGGGATGGGCTGCCGTCGTACAAAACGATTGCTGCCTCCGAGCCCAGGCCGCCCACCAGCCAGTTCCACATCATCCAGCCGCAGGTGGTGAACCAGAAGAGTCGGTCCGACGGTCTGAGGTCGGAGTGCAGTTGATGCTCGCACAGGTGTTTTAGCAGGGTGCCGCCGGCGCCGTGCACGATGCTCTTGGGGGGACCGGTGGTGCCGGACGAATACAGGATGAACAGGGGATGGTCGAAGGGCAGCTGGGCGAAGTCCGGGTCGGTGGCCGGGACCGAGGCCAGCGTGTCCCAGGCGATCTGACCGGCGGCAGCCCCGCGGCCGACACGGTCGATGACGACGGTGTGACGGATCGACGGGATGGCGGACACGGCGGCGGCGACGGTGTCGGTCACCTCGTGGTCGGTCCCGTTGTAGCGATATCCGTCCACGCAGATGAGCACGGTGGGTTCGATCTGCCCGAATCGGTCGATCACGCCCATTGCCCCGAAGTCGGGTGAGGTGGAAGACCAGATCGCCCCCGACGCCGCGGTGGCGAGCATGGCCACGACCGCCTCGGCCCCGTTGGTGACCAGGGCGGCGACCCGGTCGCCGACACCCACTCCGAGCTCGCCCA
>Ga0214472_10004884_pt1 | contig 14105 bp, 15 predicted proteins | sample RVTome_6_FD_207662 | JGI IMG/M metagenome (GOLD analysis project Ga0214472, IMG submission 207662) | Soil microbial communities from uranium-contaminated site in the Upper Colorado River Basin, Wyoming, United States - RVT140D175 | ecosystem: Environmental > Terrestrial > Soil > Contaminated >... | reverse complement strand
GAGGTGCCGGCCACCAGCGCGAAGGCGAGCATCACGGCCCAGCGCAGGTTCAACGAGGCCACCAGCGCGCGCCGGTAACCGGCCGTGAGCCCTTCGAGAAAGCGCTCGATGGCGTTGTAGAGCCGCCCGTGCTTCTTCTCGTGCCGCAGCAGCTTCGAGCACATCATGGGCGACAGGGTGAGCGCGACGAAACCCGACACGATCACCGCCCCGGCCAGGGTGAGCGCGAACTCGGTGAAGAGCTTGCCGGTGCGCCCGGTCATGAAGGCGACCGGCGCATACACCGCGGCAAGGGTCAGCGTCATCGCCACCACCGCGAAGCCGATCTCCTTGGCGCCGCGGAAAGCTGCCGCGAGCGGCGCCATGCCCTCCTCGACGTGGCGGTAGATGTTCTCCAGCATCACGATGGCGTCATCGACCACCAGCCCGATGGCGAGCACCAGCGCGAGCAGGGTGAGGGTGTTGATGGAGAAACCCAGCACCAGCATGAGCGTGAAGGCGCCGATCAGCGACACCGGGATCGTCACCAGCGGCACCAGCATGGCCCGCCAGTTGCGCAGGAAGAAGAAGCAGATCACCGCCACCAGCAGCACCGCCTCGGCGATGGTGGTGAACACCGACTCGATGGAACGCTCGATGAACACCGTCGAATCGTAGGAGATGGTCATGGTCATCCCCTCCGGCAGTTCGGCCTCCAACTGCGGCAGCATGGCGCGCAGCGCGGTGGCGAGATCGAGCGGATTGGCGGTCGATTGCTTGATGAGCCCCATGCCCACCGCCGGCCGCCCGCGAAAGCGCACCGACGTGCGTTCCGAGGCGGCCGCCACCTCGACCCGCCCGATGTCGCGCAGGCGCACCGGGTAGCCGTCGGGGGTGGCCGGCTGGCGCACCACCACCGCCTCGAACTGGGCCGGCGCGGCGAGATCGGTGGCCGCCACCACCGAGAATTCGCGCTGGGCGCTCTCGATGCGTCCGGCCGGGAACTCCACGTTCTGGCGCCGCAGCGCGTCCTCGACGTCCTGCGCGGTGAGCCCGAAGGCGGCCAGCCGGTCGCGGTCGAGCCAGATGCGCATCGAGTACTCGCGGGCGCCGAACACGCGCGCGTCGGCCGCCCCGGGCAGCGTCTGCAGGCGCGGCTTGACGATGCGCGTGGCCACATCGGTGACGTCCAGCGGCGAGTGGCGATCCGACGAGAAGGCCATCCAGATGATCGGGTTGGCGTCGGCCTCGACCTTGGCGATGACCGGCTCCTCGACGTCGTCGGGCAGGCGGCTCCTCACGCGCGAGACGCGGTCGCGCACGTCGGCCGCGGCGCTGGCGGGATCGCGATCGAGGCGGAAGCGCACCGAAATCTGGCTGCGCTCCTGGCGGCTGATGGAGGAGATCACATCGACCCCCTCGATGCCGGCGAGCGAATCCTCGAGCGGCTTGGTGACCTGCGACTCGACGATCTCTGCGCTGGCGCCGCGATAGGTGGTGTCGACGGTGACCACCGGTTCGTCGATGTTGGGGTACTCGCGCACCGTGAGCCGGGTGTACGACACCAGCCCGATCAGCACCACCAGCAGCGACAGCACGGTGGCGAAGACCGGGCGCCTGATGCACAGATCCGAGATGACCATGGGCGGACCCCGTCCTCAGCCGGCGCGGGCGCGCTCGTTGGCGGCCGGCGCACTCTGCGGCGCGGCCGCGCCGCTGGCGGGCACCACCGTGACTTTCGTGCCGTCGCGCAGCTTGAGGTGGCCGGCGGTCACCACCACGTCGCCGGGCGCGACCCCGTCCACGATCTCGACCTGCGCCGCACGCCGGTTGCCGGTGCGCACCTCGACGCGTTTCGCTGTCCCGTCGACCACCCGATAGACGTACTGGACGTTGCCTGCGGCCGGCATCAGCGCCTCTTCGGGCACCACCGGCACCGCGAGGCGCTCCGCGAGCGTGAGCCGCACGCGCACGAACAGGCCCGGGCGCAGGCGCCCGGCCGGGTTGTCGAGCTGGGCGCGCACGGCCACCGAGCGCCCCTGCGCATCGACCAGCGGGTCGATCGCGACGACGCGGGCGGCGAGCGGCTCGCCCGGGAGGGCGTCGCTCGCCAGCGCCAGCGTCTGGCCGCGCTGCAGGCGCTGCAGATAACGCTCGGGCAGGCGGAAATCCACCTTGAGGATGGAGATGGCCTCGAGATTGACGAGTTCCTCGCCGTCCTTGACGTAGTCGCCCACGCTCACGTTGCGCATGCCGACCACGCCGTCGAAGGGCGCGAGAAGTGTCATGCGCCGCCGGCGCGCCTCGGCGAGCGCCACCGCAGCGCGCGCCACTTCGCGCCGGCTGGCGGCCTCGTCGCGCGCGCTGTGGCTCACGAACTTGCGGTTGAAGAGATCCTCGGTGCGCCGGAAATCGGCTTCGGCCAGCGCCAGCGCCGCCTGCGCCTGCTGCAGTTCGGCCCGCTGAACGGCGGCATCGAGTTCGACCAGCACCTGTCCGCGCGTGACCGGCGCGCCCTCGGTGAAGCGGATCGCGCTGATCCGTCCGGCCACTTCGGGGCGCAGCACCACCGACTCGCTCGAGCGCAATGTCCCCACCGCGGTCACTTCGTCGGGCATCGACACGGTGGCGACTTCGGTCACCTCCACCGCCACCACCGGGGCCGAACCGCCGGCCTGCGCCGGCGTCGCCGCGCCGACCGGCGCGCGGTTGGCATACCAGCCGTAGCCGCCGACGGCGAGCAGGCCGGCAAGGCTGAGACCGACAATCAGGGCGCGACGGGCTGACATGCGGCGGAAGACTCGGGAGGCGCCGGATACGCGGTGCGCGCTCGGGACGCATTGAAGAGAAAGGGGCGCGCCGCCAGGCACGCCCGCTCATTGCTGCTGACCGGCACGCGGCCCACTAGTTGCATCGCGCCGGTCGCCCTCAGGCGACGGTGGTGGGCGCCTCGCCCGCCGCGCGCGCGGCGATGCGACCGATACGGAACACGGTCTCGCCGGCCGCGGCGAGTGCGCGCGCGGCGGCCTCGGCATCCGCCTCGGCCACCACCACCACCATCCCGATGCCGCAATTGAACACGCGGTACATTTCCTGGTCGGCCACGTTGCCGGCGTCCTTCAACCACTGGAAGAGCGGCGGCAGCGACCACGCGCCGGCGTCGATGCGCGCGGTGAGCGCCTCGCCCAGGATGCGCGGCACGTTCTCGGTGAGGCCGCCGCCGGTGATGTGGGCCATGCCCTTCACCACGCCCGGCAGCGCGCGCATCAGCGCGAGGAGCGGTTTCACATAGATCCGGGTGGGTTCCATCACCACGTCGCGCAGCGGGCGGCCGTGGAAGTCGGCATCGAGATCCGGCTGCGCGCGCTCGAGAATCTTGCGGATGAGCGAATAGCCGTTGGAGTGCGCGCCGCTCGAGGCGAGCCCCAGCACCACGTCGCCCGGCACGATGCGGCTGCCGTCGATGATGTCCGACTTCTCCACCGCCCCCACCGCGAAGCCGGCCAGGTCGTACTCGCCGTCCGGGTACATGCCGGGCATCTCGGCGGTCTCGCCGCCGATGAGCGCGCACCCGGCCAGTTCGCAGCCGCGCGCAATGCCCCCCACCACGCTCGCCGCGGTGTCGACGTCGAGCTTGCCGCAGGCGAAGTAGTCGAGGAAGAAGAGCGGCTCGGCTCCCTGCACGAGGATATCGTTGACACTCATCGCCACCAGGTCCTGGCCGACCGTGTCATGCTTGTCGAGCTGGAAGGCGAGCCTGAGCTTGGTGCCGACCCCGTCGGTGCCGGACACGAGCACCGGCTCGCGATATTTTCCGGTCAGCTCGAACAGGGCGCCGAAGCCGCCGATGCCGCCCAGCACCTCGGGGCGCATGGTACGTTTGGCGAGCGGCTTGATGCGGTCAACCAGGGCGTCTCCGGCGTCGATATCCACGCCGGCATCACGGTAGGTCAGGGAGGTCAAGATCTTTCCTCTAGCTTGCAGGATGCGGGATGCGGCCCACCCGGCGGGCATGACAACTTGAGGCCACGCCGCCAAGTGGCTACATTTACGGGTTTCGCGGGTGCCAGGCGCCCGCGCCAAGCGAGCGATTTTACTCGAAATGAACCCTCCCCGCGCCGACCGTCTGCAAACCGCTGCCTGGGCCGCGGTGGGCCTCGCCTTGCTGGCGCTGTTCTACGCGCTCGCCCCGATCCTCGGCCCCTTCGTGGTGGCGGCGGTGTTCGCCTACATCTTCGCCCCGGCGGTGCGCTGGCTGGTGACGCACCGCGTGCCGCGGGCTGCGGCGGTGCTGCTGGTGATCATCGGCTCGGGAAGCCTGCTCGTCGTGCTGCTGCTGATCCTCGCGCCCACCGTCTACCGCGAGGCGATCGATCTCGTGCGCCGCCTGCCCGACCTCGCCGAACTGCTGAACACTCGGGTCGCGCCGCGCATTGAGCAGCAATTCAACATCGACCTGCGCTTCGACGCGGACTTCGCGCGACAGTGGATCAGCGAGAACTGGAACACCGCGCAGGACCTGATCCCGATCGTGTTCGGCCATCTCAAAGAAGGCGGCATGGCCGTGCTCGGGTTCCTGGCGAGCGCGTTCCTGGTGCCGATCGTCATGTTCTACCTGCTGCAGGACGGCCCGCACATGGGCGGCCGCCTGCGCCGCATGGTGCCGCGCCCGATGCTGCCGCGCATCTTGCGCATCATGCGCGACATCGACTCGGTGCTCTCCGAGTTCCTGCGCGGGCAACTGTCGGTGATGCTGCTGCTGGCGCTCTTCTACAGTGTCGGGCTGTGGCTGGCGGGGGTGAAGTTCGCCCTGCCGGTGGGTGTCATCACCGGCCTGCTCGCCTTCATCCCCTTCATCGGTTTCGGCGGCGGGCTGCTGCTGGCCATCCTCGCGGCGCTGCTGCAGGCCGAGGGCTGGCCGCCGCTCATCGGGGTGGCGGTGGTCTATACGCTGGGGCAAGTGATCGAGAGCTACGCGCTCACCCCCTACCTGGTGGGCGAGCGCATCGGGCTGCATCCGCTGGCGGTGATTTTTTCCCTGATGGCGTTCGGCCAGCTGTTCGGCTTCGTCGGGGTGCTGGTCGCGCTGCCGGCCAGCGCGGCGATCCTGGTGGCCCTGCGCGAGGTGCGCACGGCCTGGCTCGCCAGCCGGCTCTACCGCGGCGGCGGCGCCCGCGAGGAGAGCGGGCAGTGAAGCAACTGGTACTCGACATCCGCCCGGACGCGGCGCCCACGCTCGCCAACTTCGTGGTCGGCGCGAATGCGGAACTCGTCGCCACCCTCGCGCACATCGGGCAATGGCACCCTGCGGCGGACACCGAGCAGGAAACCGGCGACGCGCCCCGGTCTCCCCCCGGGGGAAATCCCGCGTTGCGGCCGGTCTTCCCGGCCTCCCATCTCTATTTGTGGGGCCCCGGCGGCAGCGGGCGCACCCACCTGCTGCGCGCCACCGTCGCCGCCGCCGCCGCGGCCGGGCGGCCTGCCGCCTGCCTGGCGGGGCCGGCGGTGGGCGACAGCTTGCCGGACACGCCGGGCCTGCTGCTGACCGTCGACGACGTCGAGCAATTGGCGCCGAGCGGTCAGATCGCCCTCTTCAACGCCTTCAACCGCGCGCGCGGCACGGGCCAGACGCTCGTGCTCGCGGGCCGCGCGGCCCCGCTGCATCTTGGGCTGCGCGAGGACCTGCGCACGCGCATCGGGCAGTGCCTGATCTTCGAGCTGCGCGGGCTCGACGACGAGGCGCGCGCGGCCATCCTTGCCACGCTCGCGCAGCGGCGCGGCCTGCCGCTCTCGGACGACGTGACCGACTTCCTGCTGCGCCACGGCCGGCGCGACCTGCCGAGTCTGCTCGCGGTGCTCGATGCGCTCGACGCCGCCTCGCTCGAGCGCAAGCGCGCCATCACCCTGCCGTTGCTGCGCGAGATGATGCAGGCGGGGCTCGACATCTGAGCCCTGCCCGGGCTCCCACCGCATTTTCAAGGACATCAGTTTGGATCTCGTTCTCTTCGATCTCGACAACACGCTGCTCGACGGCGACTCGGACTTCGCCTGGGCGCAATTCCTCATCGCCAAGGGCGTGCTCGACCGCGAGGTGCAGGAGGCGCGAAACGTCGCCTTCTACGAGCAGTACAAGGCGGGCACGCTCGACATCTTCGAGTTCCTCGACTTCCAGCTCGCCCCGCTCGCGCGCCACCCGCGCGCGCAGCTCGACGCCTGGCATCGCGAATTCATGGCCGAGGCCATCGCGCCGATGATCACCGACCGCGCACGCGCGCTGGCGCACGAACACCTCATGCGCGGTGCGCTGGTCGCGGTCGTGACCGCCACCAACAGCTTCGTGACCGGGCCGATCGTGCGCGAATTCGGCATCGCGCACCTCGTCGCCACCATTCCCGCGCAGGAGCAAGGCGCCTTCACCGGCAAGCCGCGCGGCATGCCGGCGTTCAAGGCGGGCAAGATCGAACGCGTCGAGGCCTGGCTGGAGTCGCTCGGGCTTTATCTCGGCAGCTTCGAGCGGAGCTGGTTCTACAGCGACTCGCACAACGATCTCCCGCTCATGAGCCGCGTGTCGGACCCGGTGGCGGTCGATCCCGACAACATCTTGCGCGCGCACGCGATGGCCCACGGCTGGCCGGTTATTTCACTGCGTTAGGCGGGGCCGCGCCACGCATCCGGCCTGCCGCAGGCACTTGTCGACGCGGTCGGCCGCCCGGGCGCCGCGCGGCCGCCATCGCCTTCGGGAAGCGCCGACCTGCGCCCCGGCAAGGGTCGGATCGCCGGGCCTCACGCACATGCGAATCGACCGCCGCAGTATTGAACCAGCCCGGCATGAGCTATGATTACGCGCTCATGTCGACCGTCCCACTCACTTTCCAATGATCCGCAAGTTGCTGCGCAAGGTCTTCCGTCGCGCCGCCGCGCCCCTCAATAACGAACCCGCGCTGGTGCCGGTGGCCCAGCACGGCATCCGCCGCGAGCACATCTCGCCGGTCGCGCGCAAGGTGTGCACCGTCCTGCAGGAGGCCGGCCACAAGGCGTTCGTGGTCGGCGGCGCGGTGCGCGACCTGCTGGTGGGTCACCCACCCAAGGATTACGACGTCGCCACCAGCGCCACCCCGGAAGAGGTGCGCGCGCTGTTCCGGCGCTCGCGCATCATCGGGCGCCGCTTCAAGATCGTGCACGTGATGAGCGGTCAGGAAACGATCGAGGTGTCGACCTTCCGCGCCGGCCAGACCGCCGAAGACGGCGATACCGACGAGCATGGCCGGGTGCTGCGCGACAACGTGTTCGGCACGCAGGCCGAGGACGCCACGCGGCGCGACTTCACCGTCAACGCCCTCTACTACGACCCGACCACCGAACAGATCGTCGATTACCACCACGGCGTGGCCGATCTCCAGCAGAAAACCCTGCGCATGATCGGCGACCCGCGCACCCGCTACCGCGAGGACCCGGTGCGCATGCTGCGCGCGGTGCGCTTCGGCGCCAAGCTCGGGCTCGTCATCGACCCCGAGGCGCGCCAGCCGATCCGCGAGATGGCGGTGCTGCTCGAGAACGTGCCGGCGGCACGCCTGTTCGACGAGATGCTGAAGCTGCTCTTTTCCGGCTATGCCGTGAAGTGCCTCCAGCAATTGCGCGAAGAGGGCCTGCACCACGGGCTGCTGCCGCTCCTCGACGTGATCCTCGAGCAGCCCATGGGCGAACGCTTCGTGTGGCTGTCGCTCGAGAACACCGACGAGCGGGTGCGCCAGGACAAGCCGGTCTCCCCCGGCTTCCTGTTCGCCACCTTGCTGTGGCACCAGGTGCTCGCCAACTGGGCGGCCCGCAAGCAGGCGGGCGAACACAGCCAGCCGGCGCTCTTCGTGGCGATGGACGACGTGCTCGAGGCGCAGGCCGGCAAGCTCGCCATCACGCGCCGCATCGTCGGCGACATCAAGGAAATCTGGGCACTGCAACCGCGCTTCGAGCGGCGTTCGGGCAAGACCCCGCACCGCCTCATCGAGCAGCCGCGCTACCGCGCGGCGTGGGATTTCCTGCGCCTGCGCGCGCAGTCGGGGGAACTCCCGCTGGAGATGCCCGAATGGTGGGACCGCTTCGCGCATGCCGGGCACGAGGCGCGCGAGGCGATGCTGAGCGCCGCACCCACCGCCGAGGGCGCCGAGCGCAAGCGCCGCCGCCGCCGGCGCAAGCCCACCGAAGCCGGCACCGACACGGCCATCGCCGACGCATCATGAGCGACGTGGCGGCGGCCCCGCTGCGCGCCCACGTCGCCCTCGGCGCTAATCTCGACGACCCTGCCGCCACGCTGCGCGCGGCCTTCGATGCGCTCGCCGCGCTGCCCGGCACGCGCCTTGTCGCGCGCTCGGCGCTGTACCGCAGCGCCCCGCTGGGGGTGCGCGGGCAACCCGACTACATCAACGCGGTGGCCGCGCTCGACACGCAGCTTTCCGCACCGGCGCTGCTCGCGGCGCTGCTGGCGATCGAAACCGCGCGCGGGCGCACGCGCGACTATCACCACGCCCCGCGCACGCTCGACCTCGATCTGCTGCTCTACGCGGACGAGGTCATCGACCAGCCCGGACTCGCCGTGCCGCACCCGCGCATGCACGAGCGCGCCTTCGTGCTCGTGCCATTGGCCGAGATCGCTCCCGCTGCGATCATCCCCGGGCACGGTCCGATCGCCGCGCTGCTCGCCGGCGTGCAGTCTCAAGCCATCGAACGACTCACCGACTGATCCGGCGCGATCATGACGACCTGGGTGCACGGCCTCCCCGCGACCTTGCAGGCGATCCCGGTCTGGATGCAGACCGCGGGGCTGCTTGCCGCGTCGAACGTGTTCATGACCTTCGCCTGGTATGGCCACCTGAAGGGCATGCAGTCGAAGGCCTGGTTCGTGGTCGCGCTGGTGAGCTGGGGCATCGCGCTGTTCGAATACCTGCTGCAGGTGCCGGCCAACCGCATCGGTGCCACGGCATTTACCCTGCCCCAGCTGAAGATCATGCAGGAAGTGATCACCCTGCTGGTGTTCGTGCCGTTCGCCGTGCTGTACATGAAGCAGCCGATCAAGCTTGACTACCTTTGGGCGGCCTTGTGTATGCTTGGCGCCGTATATTTCATCTTCCGCAGCTAGGGACGGCGCAGGCATGCTCGACAAGGCGCGCTACATCGTGGTCGAAGGCCCCATCGGCGCGGGCAAGACCTCGCTCGCCCGCCGCCTGGTCGAGCGGCTGCAGAGCCAGTCCCTGTTCGAGCACCCGGAACGCAACCCCTTCCTCGCCCGCTTCTACCAGGCACCCGAACGCTGGGCGCTGGCGACGCAGCTCGCCTTCCTGTTCCAGCGCATCGACCAGCTCGCCGCGCTCGCGCCGGTGGCCGAGCAGCGCATCGTGTCGGACTTCCTGCTCGACAAGGACCCGCTGTTCGCGGCGCTCAACCTGGCCGACGACGAGATGGCGGTGTATCAGCGCATCTTCGACACCATGAAGCCGCCTGCCCCGCCCCAGCCGGACCTCGTGATCTACCTGCAGGCGAAGCCCGAGACGCTGATCGAGCGCGTGCGCCGGCGCGGCATGGACGCCGAGCGGCGCATCACCGAGCACTATCTGGAGCGGGTCGCCGAACGCTACGCGCGATTCTTCTACCAATACGAGGCCGCGCCGCTCTTCATCGTCGATGCCGAAGTCTTGAACCCGGTCGAGCAGGACGACGACTTCGAGCTGCTGCTCGACCGACTGCGCAACATGCGCAGCTTCCGGGAGTTCTTCGGCTACGCCGGCTGATTGCACGCACCGCGCGTCGCATCCGCGGGCGCGCGGTCGCTTGTGCAACGCCGCATTTTGCGGAACACTCCCGTCCTTCGCAGGAGTCCTTTCATGAGCCATCTTCAGGACGAAAAACCCGTCACCCTGTTCGAGCTGGGCAAGATGCGCGCCGAAGGGCGCAAGATCGCCATGCTCACCTGCTATGACGCGAGCTTCGCCGCGGTGCTCGCGCGCTGCGCGGTGGACGTCGCGCTGGTGGGCGACTCGCTCGGCAACGTGCTGCAGGGCCAGAAGTCGACCCTGCCGGTGACGCTCGAGCACATGGTCTATCACACCGAATGCGTGGCGCGCGGGTGCACCCGCCCCCTGATCGTGTCCGACATGCCGTTCGGCAGCTATCACGAGAGCCCCGCCCAGGCCATGCGCAGCGCCGCACGCCTGATGGCGGCCGGCGCGCAGATGGTGAAGCTCGAAGGCGGCGCGTTCATGGCCGAGACGGTGCGCTTCCTGGTCGAGCGCGGGGTGCCGGTGTGCGCCCACATCGGTCTCACGCCGCAATCGGTGCATCAACTGGGCGGCTACCGCGTGCAGGGACGCAGCGAGTCCGGCGCGGCGCAATTGAAGGCCGACGCGCTCGCGCTCGAGCAGGCGGGCGCCGCGCTCATGGTGATGGAAATGGTGCCGGCCGCGGTGGCGCGCGAGGTGACCGCCAGCCTCGCCTCGATGGCCACCATCGGCATCGGTGCCGGCCCCGACTGCGACGGCCAGGTGCTCGTGCTCCATGACATGCTGGGCGTCTATCCGGGCAAGACGGCGCGCTTCGTGAAGAACTTCATGCACGGCGCGGCCAGCATCGACGAGGCTGTGAGCGCCTATGTCAAGGCGGTGAAGGAAGGCCGTTTCCCCGCGCCCGAGCACTGCTACTGAACCCCTCCGCGAGACTTTGCAGCATGCAGATCCATACCACGATCGAGAGCCTGCGCGCCGCGCGCGCCGGCGCCGGCAAGGTCGCCTTCGTGCCCACCATGGGCAACCTGCACGAGGGCCACATCGCGCTCATGCGCCAGGCCGGCGCGCGCGCCGATGCGGTCATCGCCAGCATCTTCGTCAATCGCCTGCAGTTCGGGCCGGGCGAGGATTTCGACAAGTATCCGCGCACCCTCGCCGCCGACTGCGCGATGCTCGAGGCGGCAGGGGTAGCGCACCTGTTCGCGCCCGACGAGACGGTGCTGTACCCCGTGCCGCAGCGCTATCACGTCGAGCCGGCGCCGGCCCACATTTCGGTCCTCGAGGGCGAATGTCGCCCGGGGCATTTCCGCGGCGTGGCGACCGTGGTGCTGAAGCTGCTCAACATCGTGCAGCCCGACGTCGCGCTGTTCGGCAAGAAGGACTACCAGCAGCTCATGGTGCTCAGCAACATGGTGCGCGAGCTGGCGGTGCCGGTCGAGGTCCTGCCCGGCGAGACGGTGCGCGCCGCCGACGGCCTCGCGCTGTCCTCGCGCAACGGCTACCTCACGCCCGACGAGCGCGCCGAGGCGCCGCGTCTGTATCGCCGGCTGGCGGCCATTCGCGATGCGGTGGACGGCGGGGATCGCGATTTCCTGAAGCTCGAGACGCAGGCGGTGGCCGATCTCGCCGCGCATGGCTGGGCCCCCGACTACATCACGGTGCGCCGCCGCGCCGATCTGCAGCCGCCGGCGCATGCAGACGGCCTGCTGGTGGTGCTGGCGGCGGCCAAACTGGGCCGCACCCGCCTCATCGACAACCTGGAAATCTGAGTATCGAACGCGCGCCTGTTGCGTCCGGGGGCGCTTCGTTTCAAGCTATATCGACATGACCCACCATGCCGGATGGGCGCATGGGGCAACAAACAACACGAGGAGCGATGCAAGCGATGACTACCACTACCGTGCGGCAGATTCTTGAACACAAGGGTGGCGGGGCCCGTTCGGTGGCACCGGGCGTGAGCGTGTTCGAGGCGCTCGCCGTGATGGCCAAGTACGACATCGGCGCCGTGCTGGTGATCGAGAACAGCCGGCTGGTCGGGATCTTCACCGAGCGCGATTACGCCCGCAAGCTGGTCCTGAAAGGATTGAGCTCGAAGGACGCGACGGTGGGCGACCTGATGACGCCCAATGTGTGTACGATCACCCCGTCGCACACGCTCGACGTCGTCATGAACATCATGACCGAGAACCGCTTCCGCCATCTGCCGGTGGTCGATCACGGCGAGATCGTCGGCATCGTCACCATCGGCGACGTGGTGAAAGCGGTCATCGACCAGCAGCAGGCCACCATCCAGCAGCTGTCGAACTACATCGCGGGCGACATCGCCACCTGAGCATCCGGGGCGGGCGGCTTGCGCGCCCGCCGGCTGCCGCCGACGGATTGGTCGAAAGCGGCCCCGCCCCGACAAACAAGGAAACGCCCATGTCCCGCCGCATTCCACACCTGCTCTTCGCCAACCCGCTTGCACAGTGGAGCGAGTTCGCGACGAAGACCGGCGAGATGCTGACCGCCTCGGCCGAAGTGATCGGCCATCGCACCAGCCGCATGGTGTTCGCCGGCCCCCTGCCGAATGCGCGCGATCAGGACGAATTCACCTTGATGGGGCAGGAAAAGTTCGAGGCGGCTTCCGAATCGGCGGCCGCCATGACCGGCCACATGATGGCCACCCAGCAGCGGCTGCTGGCGAGCACCCTGCGCCACATGCTGTACGGATCGTCGGCGATGCTCTCGCTGGCCTCGGTCCGCTCGGCCGAGCAGGCGGCCGAGCACCAGGCGCGATTCGCGCGCGCCCTCACCCGCTCCGCCATCGCCGCCTCGCGCCTGTCCAACACCCCCGCCTCGCTCGCCCGCCACGGTCTCGAGCCGATCCACGCGCGCGCCACGGCCAATGCCAGGCGGCTGGGCGGGAAGTAAGCGCACCGTTTTGCCGCCCGCGCGCCAGTAGCGCCGCCCTGCTTGCCCGGCGGCCAAGCGCAGCGCTCACCCGCTCGTCCTCCTGATCGAAACCGCCGCCTGCCGCGGTCGAATTCGACGCCGATGCGGCGAGTTCGATGGCTCGCCGCGCCGCCCGCGCAGGGTGTCCGGCATTCTTTCGGCTGTTCACCCGGTCGGTCCTTGCGGGCCCCTGAAGAGCTGCGATCTCCGGTTTCCCCAGGGCCTTCCGGGCGAACGCCCCGCCAGACCTCGTGGCTAGATCTTCGTGACGAATGTCCATGCGTGGTAGAGCGCGAGTAGGCTGAGTGCGGAAATGACGATAAAGGCATTCCATGTCTTTGGCATTGAAGACGGTACCCGTCGGCATTGCGTATGCAATCTGGTGCGGCCTGGGGATGGCGCTGATCAGCCTCGCCGCATTTGTGCTCTACGGGCAGAAGATCAACTTTCCCGGATGGATCGGCATTGCACTGATCCTGTGTGGGGTGGTCGTCCTGAACGTTTCCGCGGTCCCCCGGCAGACTGATCCGGCCGCCGCGCAAGGGCGGGCGTCAATCGGCCCACGCCCAGACGGACCGCCATCGCCGACACACGGCCCTGCGTCCGACTCGACGGGCTAGATCCTGATCGTCGCCCACCGGGCCCACGCGGACTCGGCCGGAAGCGGCGGCGCGAACAGGAAGCCCTGGCCGAAGTCGTAACCGGCGGTGCGCAGCATGTCGCGCTGCGCCACGGTTTCGACCCCTTCGGCGACCACCTGGATGCCCAGCTTGTGGGCCACGACAATGATGCCCTCGACCAGCCCGCGGGCATTCGCGTCGGTCGCCAAATTGCGCACCAGGCTGCCGTCGATCTTCACGACTTCGATGTCGAAGTCGGTCAGACTCGACAGCGCCGAACGGCCGGTGCCGAAGCCGTCGAGCGCCACGGCGAAGCCGGCCTCGCGCACGCCACGCAACTCCTCCACCACTGTCGGGGAGCCATCGAGCAACATGCCTTCGGTGATGTCGATGCTGATCCGACTGCGGGCCAGCGCCAGCGCGTCCACGATCACGCCCCAGCGCGCGGCGCTGCCCGGTACCGCGAGCTGCTTCGGCGACACATTGACGCTCACCGGGATGTCGTGCCCGGCTTCGTCCCGCCACTGCCGCGCCCAGCGGGCCGTCTCGGCGAACACCCAGTCGCCGAGGGCGCCGGCGAGGCCGACATCCTCGATGACGGCGATGAATTCACCCGGGGCGACGATGCCGCGCTGCGGGTGACGCCAGCGCAGCAGCGCCTCGGCCTTGACGATCTGGCCGGTCGCGAGATCGACGATCGGCTGGAAATGCACTTCGAACTGTCCGCCGGTGAGCGCCACGCGCAGGTCGCTGATCAGGTCGAGCCGCGCCTGCGCGGCCCGCTGCAGGCTCGGCGTGAAAT
>Ga0214472_10004883_pt1 | contig 14106 bp, 9 predicted proteins | sample RVTome_6_FD_207662 | JGI IMG/M metagenome (GOLD analysis project Ga0214472, IMG submission 207662) | Soil microbial communities from uranium-contaminated site in the Upper Colorado River Basin, Wyoming, United States - RVT140D175 | ecosystem: Environmental > Terrestrial > Soil > Contaminated >... | reverse complement strand
CTATGGCCGCGAGCGGGCCGGGTTGGCTGCGGCGGTGATCAGTTATCGCAGCCGTAGTGCGATCCGCGATGTGGGGCGTGCATTGGGGTTCGACGACGCCTATCTGGGCTGGCTGATCACCCAGCTGGATCGGCGCGATACCGAGCAGCCCTGGCTGGAGCAGCTTCGCGCAATCGGTGGCGAGAACCCGGCGCCGATGTTTCGCCACCTGCTGGCCCTGGTGCCGCAGATCCTCCATTTCCCGCGCCATCTGTCGCAGCATGTGGGCGGCTTCGTGATCTCGTCCGGGCCTCTGCATGAACTGGTGCCGATCGAGAATGCGGCAATGGAGGGGCGGACGTTGATTCAGTGGAACAAGGATGATCTCGAGGCCCTGGGCCTGTTGAAGATCGACGTGCTGGCCTTGGGCATGCTCAGTGCACTGCGCCGCGCCTTGCAACTGCTGGGCGAACGGGACGGGCGGGAGTGGCGGATGCAGGATATCCCGCGCGAGCAGGAGGAGGTATATGCCATGCTCGGCGAGGCGGATTCGATGGGGGTATTCCAGGTGGAGTCGCGGGCGCAGATGAACATGCTGCCGAGGTTACGACCGCAAACCTATTACGACCTGGTGGCGCAGGTGGCGATCGTGCGCCCCGGGCCGATTCAGGGCGATATGGTGCACCCCTATCTGTTGCGGCGGCAGGGCAGAGAGGCGATCGACTATCCGAGCGAAGCGGTGCGTGAGGTGCTCGAGCCTACCCTCGGGGTGCCGATCTTCCAGGAACAGGTGATCCGGTTGGCGATGGTGGCGGCGGGCTTCAGCGGTGGTGAAGCGGATCAACTGCGCCGGGCGATGGCGGCGTGGCGGCGTAGCGGGCATATCGCAATCTACCAGCAGAAATTGCGCGACGGGATGCTGGAGAGGGGGTACAGCGCCGAGTACGCCGAACGGATCTGCCGCCAGATAGAGGGGTTCGGCGAGTACGGTTTCCCCGAGTCCCATGCCGCCAGTTTCGCGCTGCTGGTCTACCTGTCGGCCTGGGTCAAGTGTCATGAGCCGGCGGTCTTCTGCTGTGCCCTGCTCAACAGCCAGCCGATGGGGTTCTACTCGCCGTCGCAACTGGTGCAGGATGCACGTCGGCATGGGGTGCAGGTGCGACCGGTGTGCGTCAATGCCGGCGCTTACGATTGTACTCTCGAATACGATGCCGGCTGCGAACGGGAGGGGCGGCAGGGGGCGTTGCGTCTGGGGTTCAGGCTGGTGAAGGGGTTGTCGCAGCAGGCAAGCGAAAGGCTGGTCGAGGCGCGCCCTCCAGGGGGGTATCGCTCCGTTGCCGATCTGCGTGCCCGGGTGCGGCTTGGGCGTCGTGATTACGATGCGCTGGCGGCGGCCAATGCGCTGCAGGCGATTGCAGGACACCGGCATCAGGCGCGCTGGACCCTGCTTGATGATGCGGCGGTTCTGGAGCTCGATACACAGGCGGCGGAAATCGGTGCCGGCCCGGTGTCCGGGTGCGCAGCCGTGATGCCGGAGCCGGATGAGGTCAGCGAACTGCAGGCGGACTACCGTCATCTGGGTCTGACGCTTGGCCGACACCCTCTGGCGCTGTTGCGGGAGCAGGGCCGGCTGCCGCGCTGTGTCCCCTCCGACCGTCTAGGCACTATCGACAGCGGCCGCCCGGTGCGGGTTGCCGGGCTGGTGACCAATCGGCAACGTCCGGGAACGGCTACGGGGATCACCTTCGTGACGCTGGAGGACGAGCAGGGTCAGATCAATCTGGTGGTCAGGCAGTCAACCGCCCGCGCCCAGCGCAAAGCATTGTTGGGCAGCCGGATACTGCAGGTGGACGGTATCCTCGAGCGCGAGGGGGAGTTGGTTCATGTGCTGGCGGGACGCCTGACCGACCTGACCCCCTTATGGAGCGGGTTGAACAACCGCTCCCGCGATTTTCATTGAGGAGACGCCATGAAGCGATGGATCAGATATCGTCCAGCGAGCCGGATGCGCGGGCGAGTCGCATCGCTTCGTGCTCCTCGAGAGCAGCCAGTTCCTCGAGCAGATCGACCGCCGGGGTAGCGACGGCACGACCGGCGAGGAAACGGTACAGGTCGATAATCTTGCCGTGCTCCGTCTCGATGCTGTTGATGATCTCCTCCGTCGACAGGGTGGAGAAGGGGGCGTTGATCTCCGCAATCGGTTTGATCGGGGTCTTGTTCAGATACTCCATGATCCAGGTATCGAGCGCGTTCAGGTTGTCGCTCTCTTCAAACGCGCGGACCGCTTCCGCCAGTTTGGTCTCATGCTCCGACAGGTAGTCCAGCAGCATGCGGGCGCGCTCGTTCTGATGTGCGGCGCTGCTGTGCTTGAGACTTTCGGCCAGTTGCTGATGGTAGGCTCTGGTCCAGTGAATGATGTCGCGAAAGGTGTCGATCTGCATGCCGGCTCTCCTTGACCCGGGCCTGTTCGATCCATATCCGTTCGACAGCTCGGGGCGGGGCTCTAAAATCGGTTTTGTCACCCACTCTGGTTACAGAGGTGGCTGATTACAGGATATGCCGGCCGGACAGGATTGCCAGCTTTGCGAGCCTCAATCGTGCGGCAGCCAGACCGAGATCAATACGGTGATCAGCAGCAGTGCCGTGGACAGCCACAGACAGGCGGCGAGGCCGCCGGCTCCCAGCCCCGCGGCCTGAAACATCCAGCCCGAGAGCAGGGTGCCGAGCAGCCGCCCCATCGCGTTGGCCATATAATAGAAGCCCACGTCGAGGGAGACGCCGTCGGCTCGCGCCAGGCTGACGATCAGGTAGCTGTGCAGCGAGGAGTTGATCGCGAACAGCACGCCGAACAGCAGTAGACCGCCGATCAACAGCGGCGCCGGATCGACCGCCGTGCCCAGGCCCAGCGCGATCAGCGCCGGAATCGAGGCCAGCGCCGCGGCCCATAGCATCGCTGCGCGGCCGTTCGGCACCCGTCCGCCGGCCCTGCCGGTGATGCGCGGCGCAACCGCCTGCACCATGCCGTAGCCGATGATCCACAGCGCGAGAAAGCCGCCGGTCTGCCAGTGATCCCAGCCCAGGGTCTGCGACAGGAACACCGGCAGCGCGACCACGAACCAGACATCGCGAGCGCCGAACAGGCACAGGCGGGCGGCCGACAGGATATTGATCGCCCGGCTCTTGGACAGGATATCGCGGAATTTGGGCTTCGACTTCGCCTTGCCGAGATCGCGCTTCAGCAGTACAAGGCTCGCGAGCCAGACCAGCGCCAGTGTCACGGCCATGGCTCCGATCGCGCCGGTGAAACCGAGCAGCATCAGCAGCGCGCCGCCGAGGAAGAACCCCGCCCCCTTGAGCGCGTTCTTGGAGCCGGTCAGCAGCGCTACCCATTTGTAGAGCTGCCCCTGCGCCTGCTCCGGTACCAGCAGCTTGATCGAGCTTTTCGCGCTCATCTTGTTCAGGTCCTTGGCGATGCCGGACAGCGCCTGGGCCGCCATCACCCAGGGCACGGTCAGCATCGCGGCGGGAACCAGCAGCATCGCCAGCGCCACCACCTGCAGGCCGAGCCCGATGTTCATCGTGCGGTTCAGCCCCAGGTGGGCGCCGAGCCAGCCGCCGACCAGGTTGGTGATGACACCGAAGATCTCGTAGAATAGGAACAGCAGCGCGATCTCCAGCGGCGAATAGCCCAGACTGTGAAAGTGCAGCACCACCAGCATGCGCAGGGCGCCGTCGGTCAGGGTAAAGGCCCAGTAGTTGCCGGTGACGACCAGGTATTGGCGGATCTCCGGGGATAGCCGGCTCAGCATCTATCCAACCGCCCGACTTTCAACGCCAGTTCCGCGGTGCGGTTGGCGTAGCCCCACTCGTTGTCGTACCAGGCGTAGAGCTTCACCTGGGTGCCGTTCACCACCATCGTCGACAGCGCATCGATGATGCTCGAGCGCGGGTCGGTCTTGTAGTCGACGGAGACCAGCGGACGCTCCTCGTAACCGAGAATCCCCTTCAGTTCCCCCTCGGCCGCGGCCTTGAGCAGCGCATTGACCTCGTCGGCCGTGGTGCTGCGCTCTACCTCGAACACGCAGTCGGTCAGCGACGCGTTGGCCAGCGGCACGCGGATCGCGTGGCCGTTCAGCTTGCCCTTCAGCTCCGGGAAGATATGGGTGATCGCCGTGGCCGAACCGGTGGTGGTCGGGATCAGACTCTGGCCGCAGGCGCGGGCGCGGCGCAGGTCCTTGTGCGGCGCGTCGAGGATGGTCTGGGTGTTGGTGATATCGTGGATCGTGGTCATCGAGCCGTGCCTGATGCCCAACTGCTCATGGATCACCTTGACCACCGGCGCCAGACAGTTGGTGGTACAGGAGGCGGCGGTGACGATGCGATGCTCGGCGGGATCGTACAACTGGTCGTTGACGCCCATGACGACATTGAGCACGCCGACCTCCTTGACCGGCGCGGTCACCACCACGCGCTTCACGCCCTGCTCCAGATAGGCCTGCAGGACCGCCTTGCTCTTCATCTTGCCGGAGGCCTCGATCACCAGATCGCAGCCGGACCAGTCGGTTTCGCCAATGGTCTTGTTGTGGCTGGTGGCGATACGGCGATCGCCGATCAGAATGGCATCGCCATCGGCGCGGGCTTCATGGCTCCAGCGCCCGTGTACCGAATCGAAGTTGAGCAGGTGCGCCAGCGTGGCGGCATCGCCGGCCGGATCGTTGATCTGCACGAACTCGATCTCGTCCCACTCCCAGGCCGCGCGCAGCGCCAGGCGCCCCATGCGACCGAAACCGTTGATACCTACCTTGATTGCCATGTCGGGGTCTCCCGTATAAGACGTTTATGAATCGAGTTCGTGAGTGTGTTGCGGTGCCTGCCGGAGCGCGTCGGCCGACGGGGTATCGAACCAGTGCCGGGTGCGATTGGCGATCGCCACCAGCGACAGCATCACCGGCACCTCCACCAGTACGCCCACCACCGTGGCCAGCGCCGCGCCGGAGTGCAGGCCGAACAGCGAGATCGCCACCGCCACCGCCAGTTCGAAGAAATTGGATGTACCGATCATGCACGCCGGTGCCGCTACGTTGTGCGGCAGGCGCAGCCAGTAGGCTGCGGCATAGGCGATGATGAAGATGCCATAGGTCTGGATCAGCAGTGGAATCGCGATCAGACCGATGGTCTGCGGTTGCGCGATGATCGTTTGCGCCTGGAAACCGAACAGCACCACCACGGTGGCCAGCAGACCGAGAATCGACCAGGGCTTGAGGGTGTGCAGAAAGCTGTCCAGCCGCACACCGTCGCCCCGGCGCTCCAGCCGGTGCCGGGTCCAGATACCGGCTGCCAGCGGCAATACCACATAGAGCACCACCGACAGCAGCAGGGTTTCCCAAGGCACGCGGATATCGCTGACGCCGAGCAGGAACGCCGCCAGCGGCGCGAACGCGAACACCATGATGATGTCGTTCACCGACACCTGCACCAGGGTGTAATTGGGGTCGCCCCTTGTGAGCTGGCTCCAGACGAATACCATCGCCGTGCAGGGCGCCACGCCAAGCAGGATCATGCCGGCGATATACTCACCCGCGCTGTGCGGGTCGACCCAGTCGGCAAAGAGCACGCGGAAGAACAGCCAGCCCAGCAGCGCCATGGTAAACGGCTTGATCAGCCAGTTGATCGTCAGCGTCAACAGCAGCCCTTTTGGGCGCTTGCCCACATCCTTCACGGCGCTGAAATCGATCTGCACCATCATCGGGTAGATCATCACCCAGATAAACAGCGCCACCACCAGGTTCACATGAGCGAACTCCAGTGCCGCGACCTGTGCGAACAGCCCCGGTATCAGGTTGCCGAGCAGGACCCCGGCCAGGATGCACAGGCCGACCCAGAGCGTCAGGTAACGTTCGAAAATGCCCATGCTTATCTCCCTATACGGCCGCACTCATGCAGGCTTGTCCGCCCGCAGAGGGGCGTGCCGACATGGCGGCGAGCCGAGCGGTCGCCGTGGCGAGTTGCTCGGGGTTGTGTGCCTGGGTCAGGCGCAGCACCTCGCGCATCCAGTCGCTCATCAGCGGATGCAGGCGGTAATAGACCCACTGGCCCTGGCGCCGGTCCAGCAACAGGCCGCTGCGACGTAGTTGCGCCAGGTGGCGTGAGATCTTGGGTTGGGGCTGGCCGAGCGCCTCCATCAGTTCGCAGACGCAGAGTTCGCCCTCCTGCTGGATCAACAACAGGCTCTTGAGCCGCACCTCATCCGCCAGCGCCTTGTAGAACTCCAGCGGCGACAGGCCGGTGAACAGCTCGCCGGTGGCCTTGCTGTTGACCTCGACGAACAACTGAATCCGCTTGTTGATGGCATGCAGGGTCTTGACGAACGCCCTGGGGTCGGCAGAACTCTTGGGATCGTCGAAATCCCAGGCCATCACCACGCCGCTGCCGGGCCAGTTTTGGCACTCCTGACGTGCTTTGCTGCATAGCGTGATCACGAAATCGAAATGCTGTTGCGCCAGGCTGTCGATCGATTTGGACCGCAGGCCGTCAGCCCCGATGCCGAACGCCTGCAGTGCTTCGACCGCCCTCGGGTCCACCTCGTCGGGCTGGGTGCCGGCACTGCACACCTCGAACCGGTCGCCGGCTTGATGGCGCAGCAGGGCTTCCGCGATCTGCGATCGGGCCGAGTTGGCGGTGCACAAAAAGAGAACGCGTGTCTTCATATCGCCTCCGGAATCTCTAGTGCGAATCATATATATGGTTTTTCAGATATTCAATCATGTATATGTTATCGGCGTCGGGTCCGACCACTGAGTCGGGCTCTATGGCTATGGCCCTATATTTCGAGCGACTATCGGAATGGATCGTCCCGATGGGCCGAGGATGGGCCGGGGTCTGTCCGGTAATACGGCCGAGTACCGGATGCCGCTTAGCAGTCGCGCGGTTAAGCGCTATGTTTAAAGGCACGGCGCAATCGAACCGCGCAGTCGATGGGCGGGCAGTGGGAGGACAGCATGACACGCGATCAATTTCTTCGGGCATTGGCCGGACAGAGCGCCGAGCTGAAGCGGGAGGGCCTGTACAAGAGCGAACGCCGGATCACCTCGCCGCAGGCGGTGGATATCGATCTGAGCGACGGCCATACCGTCATCAACTTCTGCGCCAACAACTACCTGGGGCTGGCCAACCACCCGGCGTTGATCGAGGCGGCGAAGCAGGGGCTCGACGAGCACGGCTTCGGCATGGCCTCGGTGCGCTTCATCTGCGGCACCCAGGATATCCACAAGCAGTTGGAGGCCCGGCTGGCCGCTTTCCTGGGCATGGAGGACAGTATCCTCTACTCCTCCTGTTTCGACGCCAACGGCGGTCTGTTCGAGACCCTGCTCGGACCCGAGGATGCGGTGATCAGCGATGCGCTGAACCACGCCAGCATCATCGACGGCGTACGCCTGAGCAAGGCGCGGCGCTGCCGCTACGCCAACAACGACATGGCCGAGCTGGAGCAGCAACTGAAGGATACCCGGGACTGCCGGGTGCGACTGATCGCCACCGACGGCGTGTTCTCGATGGATGGCGTGATCGCCGACCTGCCGGCGATCTGCGATCTGGCCGAGCGCTACGATGCCCTGGTGATGGTGGACGACTCCCACGCCGTCGGCATCCTCGGCGAGCATGGTCGCGGCACGCCGGAGTATCACGGCGTCACCGATCGGGTGGATATCCTCACCGGCACCTTCGGCAAGGCGCTCGGCGGCGCTTCCGGCGGCTATACCGCGGCGCGCAGCGAGATCGTCGACTGGCTGCGCCAGCGCTCGCGCCCCTACCTGTTCTCCAATTCGCTGGCACCGCCGATCGTGCAGGCGACATTGAAGTCGTTGGAACTGGTGGAGGAGCACGGGTCGGCGCTGCGTGAGCGGCTGTGGGAGAACGGCACCTACTTCCGTCAGGAGATGGAGAGCGCGGGTTTCACGCTCACCGGCGGCGAGCACCCGATCATCCCGGTGATGGTCGGCGATGCCGCGCTGGCCGGTGAGTTGGCGGAGCGACTGCTGGCCGAGGATATCTACGTGATCGGCTTCTCCTACCCGGTGGTGCCGATGGGGCAGGCGCGGATCCGCACCCAGATGTCGGCCGACCATAGTCTGATGCAGTTGGAACGGGCGGTGGAAGCGTTCACCCGGATCCGGCGCGAGTTGGGAGGATTTTGATGCGTGCACTGGCGAAACTGCACCCCGAGGAGGGGATCTGGCTGCACACCACGCAACGGCCGAAGCTGGGCCACAACGATCTGCTGATCAAGATCCACAAGACCGCGATCTGCGGCACCGACGTGCATATCTACAACTGGGACCAGTGGGCGCAGCAGACCATCCCGATCGGCATGACGGTCGGGCACGAGTATGTCGGCGAGGTGGTCGAGATCGGCTCCGAGGTGGAGGGGTTCACGCTCGGCGACCGGGTCTCCGGCGAGGGCCATATCACCTGCGGCCACTGCCGCAACTGCCGCGCCGGGCGGCGCCACCTGTGCCGCAACACGGTGGGGGTCGGCGTCAACCGGCCCGGCGCCTTTGCCGAATACCTGGCGATTCCGGCGATCAACGCGTTCAAGATCCCGGACAACATCTCGGATGACCTGGCGGCGATCTTCGACCCCTTCGGCAACGCGCTGCACACCGCGCTGTCGTTCGACCTGGTCGGTGAGGATGTGCTGGTCACCGGTGCCGGTCCGATCGGCATCATGGCGGCGGCGATCGCCCGCCATGTCGGTGCCCGTCACGTGGTGCTGACCGACGTGAACCCCTACCGGCTGGCGCTGGGACGGCGGATGGGGATCATCCACTGCGTCAACGTGGCCGAGCAGTCGCTCGACGACAAGATGCGCGAGCTGCAGATGAACGAAGGCTTCGACGTCGGCCTGGAGATGTCCGGCGCCGAGCCCGCCTTCCGCGGCATGCTCAAGGCGATGAACCACGGCGGCAAGATCGCCATGCTCGGCATCCCCAGCGGCGAGATGGCGATCGACTGGGGGCAGGTGATCTTCAAGGGGTTGATCATCAAGGGGATCTACGGCCGCGAGATGTTCGAGACCTGGTACAAGATGGCCTCGGTGCTGCAGTCGGGACTGAACCTGACCCCGATCATCACCCACCGCTTCCCGATCGAACAGTTCCAGCAGGGGTTCGACGCGATGCGCTCGGGCGAGGCGGGCAAGGTGATCCTGGAGTGGGATTGAGGCTCGCCCGCTCCCGTTATTTGAGCCGGCCGAGATAGTTTCGGCACAGGTTCTCGGCAAACAACGCCTGGTACTTGTTGCGCTGCTTCTGCAGCGACGCCATCTTGCTCGATGACCCGCCCTTGCGTTTCAGATCGGTGTAGTAGTCGATCCGGTCCTTGATCGACTGGCACGTGGCCAGGCTGCCCTGTTCGAGCGCGTGGCCGGCGGGGATCAGGGCGAGATTCAGCAGCAGTACGGCGGTAAGGCGTGGCAGCATTCCGGCCATCATCGTTACTCCCTTAACATGACAATTCGGCGGTGTATCGGTGGCGCATTATACCGTCTGAACACCGGATAAAAGCCAGTCCAAACGAAAAAAGCCCGCCCCCAAATAGGGGCGAGCCAAGGTTGTCGAATTTCTGCACTGAAAACGCTTCGTTATGCCCCGATGATGCCGCCATCCTGGCGACGCACCACCATGATGGTGGAGCGCGGCTTGCTGTTGCCGCCGGCCGGGAAGTGCGAGGGTGCCAGCTTTTCGCCCGGGTGCTGCACGCCGACAAACAGGGTGCGCTGGTCCGGTGCGAAAGTCAGGCCGGTGATCTCGCAGGCGATCGGACCGGTGGCGAAGCGGCGAATCTCGCCGGTGGCCGGATCGGCGCAGAGCATCTGGTTGTTGCCCATGCCGGCGAACTCGCCTTCGTTGGAGTAGTTGCCGTCGGTCTGGATCCAGAGCCGGCCGTCGGCGTCGAAGCCGAGGCCGTCCGGGCTGTTGAACATGTTGTCGGCGTTGACGTTGCTGCTGCCCTTGTACAGGCCTTCGCCGATGGTCGGGTTACCGGCAACCAGGAACAGATCCCAGTCGAAGCCGGTGGCGGTGTGATCGCCACCGCGCGGCCACCAGCGCACGATCTGGCCGTAGTTGTTCTTCTCGCGCGGGTTCGGGCCGCCCACCGGCTGACCCTCCTTGCCACGGTTCTTGTTGTTGGTCAGGGTGCAGCAGACGCTCTTGCCGTTCGGATGCACGGCAACCCACTCCGGGCGGTCCATGGTGGTGGCCCCGACCTGGGTGGCGGCTTCACGGGCGAAGATCATCACCTCGGCCTGGTCGGCAAAACCGTTCTCCTTGGTCAGGCCGTTCTTGCCGTGGGTCAGCTCCAGCCACTCGCCCTGGCCCTTCAGTGCGCCGTCCTCGGCGCTGAACCTGGCCACGTACAGGGTGCCCTCTTCGAGCAGGTCGTGGTTGGCGGCCTTATCGTTCGGGTTGTACGTGTTTTTGGAAACGAACTTGTACAGGTGCTCGCCGCGCTCGTCGTCGCCCAGGTAGACCACCACATGGCCGTTGTCGTCGACGGTGACGGCGGCGTTCTCATGCTTGAAGCGGCCCAGCGCGGTGCGCTTCTTCGGTGTGGAGGTCGGGTCCATCGGATCGATCTCGACGATCCAGCCGAAGCGGTGCGGCTCGTTGGGATTCTTCGCCAGATCGAAGCGCTCGTCCCGGGTGAACCACTGGTACTTGCTCTCGTTCTTCAGGCCGTAGCGTTTCTGGTGCTTGTCCTGGCTGAAGTTGGCATCCGAGGAGCCGAAGTAGCCGTTGAAGTTCTCCTCGCAGGTCAGGTAGGTGCCCCAGGGGGTCTGGCCGTTGGCGCAGTTGTTGAACGTGCCCAGCACCATCTTGCCGCTATTGTCTGCCGAGGTTTGCATCAGCGCGTGACCGGCGGCGGGGCCGGTCAGTTCCATCGGCGTATAGGCGGTGATGCGGCGGTTCAGGCCGGCGCCCGGCTGTACCTGCCACTGACCCTTGGCGTTGCGCTTGATCTCGAAGATGGAGGCACCGTGCGCGGCCTGGGCCTTCTTCACCTCGTCCGCGGTCAGCGCCTGCTTGCCCTGGTGGGCGAACAGGTATTCGTAGTTGGTGTACTCGTTGTTGACGGCGATCAGGGCGTGGTCGTCACCCAGCGGGAAGAAGCTCATGCCGTCGGTGTTGTCGCCGAACTGGCCGGCCTGGGCGGCGGCGTCCTGCAGGCCGGACTCGTCGAACGCCGGTGCGCCCGGCAGGATCGGATCGCCCCAGGAGATCAGCGGCTCGGCGATGTAGCCTTCCGGCACCGCGAAGGTGTCGGCGGTGCTGGCGGGAATCTGTTTGAAATCGAGCAGCGTGCTTTCGGTGGCGGCGGCAACCGCTTTTGCCAGCGGCGTGGCGGCCAGGAACAGACCCATGGCGGCGGCGCTGCCCTGCAGGAATCCGCGGCGGCTCAGTCCCTTTTGCACCAGGCGATCGAAATCGCTGTGCTCGAGTTCGATATGATCTTCTTCGTCGTAGGCTTTGTTGGCTTCGTGGTTCATCGTTTTGTTGTCCTGTCGTTCAAGAAAATGCCGAAGCGCATTTGATAACAGGTGCAGATGACAGAAATAAGAAACACGGCGTCGGTTGTTGGAGTCTGGGCCGTTATATGAGGGGTGTCTAATTTTTGTGCATCGGTAGACTTGAAGCCTCGCAAAAGAACCCTCATTTAGTGTTGTAACAGAAAACCGGAGTTACTCCGGCGCAGCAGCGTTCAGAAGGAGAGCCCATGCGTCCCGACAAGTTCACCTCCAAACTGCAGGAAGCCCTGGCCGATGCCCAGTCGCTGGCGATCGGCAAGGACCACAACATGATCGAGCCGGTGCACCTGCTGGCGGCATTCCTCGAGCAGCGCGGCGGCTCGATCCGGCCGCTGCTGAAGCAGGCCGGTGCCGAGCCGATGGCGCTGACCCGCAAGGTCGGCGAAGCGCTCGACCGTCTGCCGGTGGTATCCAGCCCCGACGGAGAGATCCGCCTGTCGCAGAACATGGCGCGCCTGTTCAACCTGACCGACAAGCTGGCGCAACAGAGAGGCGACGAGTATGTCGCCAGCGAGCTGATCCTGTTGGCGATGCTGGAGGACAAGGGCGATACCGGCAAACTGCTGAAAGAGGCCGGGGTGACGCGTGAATCCCTGACCGCCGCGATCAACAACGTGCGCGGCGATCAGGCGGTGACCGACCCCAACGCCGAGGAGAATCGCCAGGCGCTGGACAAATACTGCATCGACCTGACCGAGCGCGCGGAAAGCGGCAAGCTCGACCCGGTGATCGGTCGCGACGACGAGATCCGCCGCACCATTCAGGTACTGCAGCGTCGCACCAAGAACAACCCGGTGCTGATCGGCGAACCCGGCGTCGGCAAGACCGCCATCGTCGAGGGGCTGGCGCAGCGCATCGTCAACGGCGAGGTGCCGGAGGGACTGAAGCACAAGCGCGTGCTGGCGCTGGATATGGGCGCACTGATCGCCGGGGCCAAGTTCCGCGGCGAGTTCGAGGAGCGGCTGAAGGCGGTACTGAACGAGCTGTCGAAGCAGGAGGGCCAGATCATCCTGTTTATCGACGAACTGCACACCATGGTCGGCGCCGGCAAGGCCGAGGGTGCCATGGACGCCGGCAACATGCTCAAGCCGGCGCTGGCCCGCGGCGAACTGCACTGCGTCGGCGCCACCACGCTGGACGAGTACCGCCAGTACGTGGAGAAGGACGCCGCGCTGGAGCGCCGCTTCCAGAAGGTGTTGGTCGACGAACCGAGCGAGGAGGACACCATCGCCATCCTGCGCGGCCTGAAGGAGCGCTATGAGGTGCACCACGGTGTCGACATCACCGACGGCGCCATCATCGCCGCCGCCAAACTGAGCCAGCGCTATATCACCGACCGTCAACTGCCGGACAAGGCGATCGACCTGATCGACGAAGCCGGCTCGCGCATCCGCATGGAGATGGACTCCAAACCGGAGGAGATGGACCGTCTCGACCGCCGCCTGATCCAACTGAAGATGGAGCGCGAGGCGCTGAAGAAGGAGACCGACGACGCCTCGCGCAAGCGCCTGGCCGAACTGCAACAGAACATCAGCAGCCTGGAGAAGGAGTACTCCGACTTCGAAGAGGTGTGGAAGGCGGAGAAGGCCACGCTGCAGGGGTCGGCCCAGGTCAAGGAGCAACTGGATCAGGCCCGCATCGAGATGGAGCAGGCACGCCGCGCCGGTGATCTGGCCAAGATGTCCGAGCTGCAGTACGGTCGTATTCCCGAACTTGAGAAACAGCTGCAGGCCGCCGACAGCGCCGAGCATGAACACGCGGAGATGACGCTGCTGCGCAACAAGGTCACCGAAGAGGAGGTGGCCGAGGTGGTCTCGCGCTGGACCGGCATCCCGGTCAGCAAGATGCTCGAGGGCGAGCGCGAGAAGCTGCTGCGCATGGAAGCCGCGCTGCACCAGCGCGTGGTCGGTCAGGACGAGGCGGTGATCGCCGTCTCCAACGCCGTGCGCCGCTCCCGTGCCGGTCTCGCCGATCCCAACCGCCCGCACGGCTCCTTCCTGTTCCTCGGCCCCACCGGCGTCGGCAAGACCGAACTGTGCAAGGCGCTGGCCGGCTTCCTGTTCGACACCGAAGAGGCGATGGTACGCATCGACATGTCCGAGTTCATGGAGAAACATTCCGTCGCCCGCCTGATCGGTGCGCCGCCGGGATATGTCGGCTACGAGGAGGGCGGCTACCTGACCGAGGCGGTACGGCGCAAACCCTACTCCGTGCTGCTGCTCGACGAGGTGGAGAAGGCGCACCCGGATGTGTTCAACATCCTGCTGCAGGTACTGGAAGACGGCCGCCTCACCGACGGCCAGGGCCGAACCGTCGACTTCCGCAACACCATCGTCGTCATGACCTCGAACCTGGGTTCGGATCTGATCCAGAACTACACCGAGGACGACGACTACAACCTGATGAAGAGCGCGGTGATGGAAGCGGTGGGTATGCACTTCCGCCCCGAGGTGATCAACCGCATCGACGAGGTGGTGGTGTTCCACAGCCTGCGCAAGAGCCAGGTCGCCGGTATCGCCGAGATCCAGCTCGAACGCCTGCGC
>Ga0214472_10004882_pt1 | contig 14107 bp, 9 predicted proteins | sample RVTome_6_FD_207662 | JGI IMG/M metagenome (GOLD analysis project Ga0214472, IMG submission 207662) | Soil microbial communities from uranium-contaminated site in the Upper Colorado River Basin, Wyoming, United States - RVT140D175 | ecosystem: Environmental > Terrestrial > Soil > Contaminated >... | reverse complement strand
TACCGTTATAGCAGTGTATACCTGGGGAGCACGGCGGGCAGTCCACGCCGCCGCAGTCCATGCCAGTCTCGTCAGCGTCCATAATGGCGTTGGTGCAGTGGCCACCGGTGCACGGCGGGCAGTCCATACCGCCGCAGTCAATGCCGGACTCGTCGCCGTTCCTCATGCCGTCGTAGCAGGTCGGACAAGGTATGCAGTCTCCTCCGGCGCAGTTGGCGAAACAGGCCGAGTCCTGGCCCCATACCTCTATGTCGTCAATGTACCAGCCCCTGCCGAAGTTATTGTCCGCGGTCACGGTGTTGAACTCGAACATCAAATAAACAGGGAAGCCGGGAGGACAATATGGGGAGAGGTCTATATCGACATGATACCACATGTAGTCGTTGCGGCCGCACTGGTATACCGGTATCCAGTTGACGCCATCATTCGATGCGTATACTATCATGGTGTCGGTCGGGCATATTGCAATAGGAGGACAGTCAGTCTGCTCCCAGCTGTTGAAGCTCAGAACCGGGTTTGGCGGAAGGGTAACCGGGTTTAATGTGCGGATGAAACCGGTATTAGTACCGCCGGTATCATAATCAGTCCCGTCGCCGTAGTACATGCCGACAGGCTGCGACTGCCCGCCGCTGGTGGTGGTGATGTCGTCCTGGGCCGTATGCCAAAGTCCGGTTGTCATCCAGTTCACTGGCGGCTGGCCTGGAGGGGCGGTCTCGAAACTGTCGTAGAATGTTGTTGAAGGATGGGTGGCGAGCGCAGGCAGCGCGGTGAATACCACCAGTAATACTGACAATATCCCGGATAACAATAAAGACCTTCTCATACGACTCCTCCACGGTTCAAGAAACTTGCGCGATAATAATTAGCACTATAGTAGTTAAGCTACGTAAACTTAAAACGGTATTGCTACGAGCAGGATTGCATTGGACTTACATGGGATGCGGCCCGGCATAAACATTGAGCTACCTGGCTGCATATATTACACTTAATTTTCTTTAATACAAGCAATAATTATGCCAGAATTAATCAAATGTCTGCATTTTTTCATGAAAGTATTTTAACCTCTTACAAATCAAGATGTTGCACTTTGTAATGTTTTTGGTAACGATGTCCCGGACCAGCGTTCAGTCTATTTTTTTGGGATATGGATGTGCTATATCGCGCAGCTTATGCGTGAAATCACTCAATGGCGGACAGCGTTAATAGAGTTAGAGGCCAACCCATATTATTGACGGGTTAGCAGGACCGAGTGCCAGCAAAAAGGTTCGATAATAACTACAAAGGCCGCACCCATTACTGGATGCGGCCTGTTAGAAATTATGCGGTACAGTCTGCCTAACTTTTACGAAGTGTCCGGTACAGCAAGTCGAACCCGTCCAGTCCGGCTGCCGGATGGCTCCTTACCCACCTGTCTACCTCGTCCGCGGTGTCCGGGCTTATGTCCTCGAACTTCATGCCACGTACGTACGACCCATCCAGGTATTGTTTCGTAGATTTGCACCACACCACTCTGGTGTTGCACCTGATGGTAATGCCGGATTGGGGGAGCGTCAGCTCCAGCATGTGCATATCGCCGTCAAGGCAGGGGATGTGGTTGTCTATGTATACCCCTGAGCGGCTGACATTCTTGGCCAGCCCGAAGAATGACTTCTTTTCACCTACCCGATAGACCGGGATATTCGGTACCGGCGCCCTCGGGTTGACCCTGGCGATGTTAGGTGTATTGTTCAATTTTTTCCCTGTTGTCTGAGTTTTGCGACTCTCATCTTCCAGATAGCACTATCTGTATACCATGATAAGGCGTGCATGGCAACTACATTTAATAAATTTAATTACTAATACTACAGGGTTATCAACCAGTTGCGGTACATATTTTCCGCGGGAAACCGGGATGTGGGGCTGTGGTCTGCTATGGCAACGGGGACCTTTCGGCCCCCGGTTGACTAAACTTAAACTGTGCGCCTTGCCTTGCTACTGCACCGCGTACGGCCCGGAGTTCATCTGTGCCTCGTATGAGGCGGTCGAGCCGGGTGTCGGCGCTTTGCTTTATTTTGTCGTCCCGACCTAAGCGGAGGGATCTGCTCCCTCTCGACGTCACCCCGTGCCTGACACGGGGCCCAGGAATTTCTACTTAATCGGCCAGCCACCGTATCCATCTATAGCCGCGTCGATTTCAGACATTATGCGTATCGTCTCGCCCAGCGCGGAGACTACCTTCATGTAGTGCGTAAGGTCATCGTATGACAACGGGCGTCCTTTTCTGTCCTTCAGCCATTTCTGGCAGACCTGGTATCCTCCAACATGGAACTCCCAGACCTCCGGCGGCACGCCGTCGAAGTACTGCGTCCTGTTTATCCAGACCCTGCCTTTGTCCTCACCTTTCGGTTCCGTGTAGACAACGTTTTCGACCGTGTTGTCTCCAGCCACGGGGAATGTAGCGATTTCCGGGCCGCTCTTTTCCATCAGGTGCAGGCCGGTAAGCTCCTCGCCGAGCGCGCAGAGTTCGCGGAACAGTCCAGCGTTGGTCGTCAGCGGCAGGCGCGGGAAGTCCATCTTCAGGAACTCGGCGTACCGCTCGCGGTATGTGAGCGAGTGGAATACCGCGTACATGTAATGGAACACGTCCTCCGGGCCGAAAGTCTTTTTCCGGTCGCCCATCCCGTCTGGTATGAACTTCATGGCGAGCTTCCCGGCAAAGTCAGCGATGAATTCTGGCGCGAGGTTCGGCCTTCTGCCAGCCGCGAGTTCTCCGCCGAAGAGGTCTTTTTTGTCTTTGGATGGATACAAGTAAAGAGCGAAATTGTAATTTTGCTCCTTGGTGTTTGTTGAGACAACACAGCTTTCCGCAACATCCTTAGACACACTAACATGTCTCCAACTTGTAGTGCTGATTTGCCGTGGAACTAAAAGGCACAGATTTTCCTTACCTGCTACGTGTTCAACAAGTTCTCGACGCGGGTAATCCATTGCCACCGGGCTAAAATAGCACTTCCGAACATCGAAAGGCCGGTACAGGCAATTAAGGAAATGGTTCTCCCAGCCTTTGTCTTTTTGTAATTGTTTCCTCGCATCCGAAAGCTTCCAATCTCTATTATCATGTAGTCCATATTTATTCCAAATATCTTCGTCGGTTAATGAACTGGATTTAAGTACTTTGATACGTTCATGTAAATGTGTCTCTTCAAAATCAATGGCAAAGCTGTCCCGGTGTGTCTGAAAACCGAGAACATTCACCGGCATCATATCTTTTACATGCCACGCCTTTTGATATTCAGAAAATAGTTCCAAATGATAAGGCACAAAGAGATAGTACGGCGACACCGGCTTCAGGGCCGCCCAGCCGGTATTGGCGATGTCGCTGTCCCACAGCCATTTGTACTTGCCCTCGCGCGGACCGAACAACTCCGCGTGCCTTACCTTACACGCGGCCTTTTCGCCGTTAGATCGTTTGACAAAGATACCGATCGCCACGCCCTGCTGGATGTCGAACACGTTCTTGTCCGGCCCTCCGTCCGGTGCGGTCTCCTTCTTCTTGGAGTTTCCGTGCAGGTCGAGTATGTATATGTCGTCAAAGGTGTCCATAAGGCTCTGGCGCATGCCGCGGAACGTCGGGTTGTCGAGGTATCCGTGGTTTGATATGAAGCCGAGCACGCCTTCGCCGGTCTGCTCGATACGCCACTGCGCGAACCGTATGAACTTCACGTAGTCGTCGTTCAGCCATTTCGGGTTACGCTCTCCTAGCGGCTTTCCGTCTACTTCGAAATAGTTCCCGGTTGCGCCATCAACCTTAAGTTCTTTGCCTTCTTTATGGGTAACCTTCCCCCTTAGAAGATAATTTATCCAGTCGCCGGTATTGGCGGAGTGCCCCGAGTAAGGAGGGTTGCCGAGCACGACCATTACCGGCGTATCGCGCTTTACTCCCCCTGCTGCACTTGCTTCCTCAAAAAGCCAGTTGGCAAGCGGCAGCCTGTCAGACGACTCGAACGCCTCTTCCAGCGTGTTAGTCAGGTACACGCCAAGCCGCTCATCCGTGCCAAAATCGTACCCTGTCTCTGCAAGCTGAAGGCCCAGCTTCATGTGCGCCACCGCGTACGGGGCCATGAGAAGCTCAAACCCGAACAGACGGGGAAGCAGGTGCTCCGAGACGTAACCGGACCACATGCCCCTGTTGCCCTTGAAGGTGTCGTATATCTGGTCAACCACGCCGTGTAGGAACGTTCCGGTGCCGGTCGCCGGGTCCAGTATCTGCACCTTGTGAAGCTCGACCTTGCCCTTGCCGTCCGGCGCGTTAATTTTGACTTTGCTGTTGTCCGCCAGTCCAGCGGCAAGTTTGAAATCGTTTTTAAGGATGTGGTCTATGCTTCGGACGATGTAGGAGACGACCGGCTCCGGCGTGTAGTAGACACCGCGGGCCTTCCGCATCTTCGGGTCGTATGCAGCAAGGAAGGTCTCGTAAAAATGGACAACAGGGTCCTCTTGCCTTGTGCGCTTCCCGAAGTCCGTAAGGATGGCCTCCATGTCCGCGCGGTCAAGCAGTTCGGCAAGGTCGTCAACCGCCCATGCGATTCGGTCGTCCAGGTCCGGCCCGGCAATGTGGTTGAACATCCTGCGCAGGAACGGGTTTGTCTTGGGAAGGTCGTAGGCTGCGTGCTCGCGGGTGAACCGTTCTCCGGATTTCTTGTTGCAACGTGCGGCAAACAGGCCGTAGCAGATGGTCTGGCTGTACATGTCCGCGAACTGACCCGGCGTAAGGTCGTGGATCAGCACCTTGCGGAAGCCTTCAAGCTGGTCGTGCAACGGGTCCGGCCTGTCGTCTGTAAGGTCTTCTGAAGCAAACGCCTTTGTCAAGCTGTCCCTTGTTATACGGGCAAGCGCCGCCATCCTTTCCGCAAGCTCCCTCGGCGAGCCTACGGTCTTGTTACTTGTGTTCATGAAGCCGGTCAGCAGTTCTGTAAACTGCGCGGTGCCTTCCTTGTCCAAGACAAGCCTGTCGTCCTTGCCTCTTTTTGCAAGCCGGACAGTCATCCGGTGTTCACCGCCCACGTACCAGCGAAACTCAAGGTAGTCTGTAAGGATGAGGTTTGAGAGCCCGTCCAGGTAACGGGACATCTGCTCGGATTTTTCCTCCACGGAAAGCGGCTTGTCCACGTCCTTGGCTTCTATGTACCCGAGCGGCACATGGCCCCGCGTTATGATGTAATCCGGCGCGCCGCATGCAGAGCGTTTCGGCTCGTTGGTTGAGACAACGCCTGGATAAAGAGACTCTATGAGCGACTTGAGGGAGGACCGGTGCGTATGCTCCGTGGCATCGCCGCGTTTCAGGGCCGCTTCGATTTCTTTAAGATACTGTTTGATAGGGGTGTCTGCCATTGCGTATCCGGCCTCCGTAACAGCCATTATGTATGCCCGGCGCGGAGCGTTACTCCCCCCGCCCAACCTCGCGCATCCGCTCCACGGTGGGGAACGCGGACGCGTCCGTGTGCGGCAGGAAGAGCGCGGACACGTACTCGTCCATAAAGTGGCGGGATACCGACAGCTCCATGTAGGTCATCTTCCGCGCTATCTCCTCCACGTCCTTCCTGAGGTTCTTCGATATGAGCGCCATATACGCGCCCATGATGGATGTGTTGCCCAGGAACTCGAACTTCTCAAGCGGCAGGTCGGGCAGCAGCCCGATGGTTATGGCGCGCTCGACGTCCAGGTAGTTGCCGAAACCGCCAGCGATATACACCTTGTCAAGGTCCCGCACGCCGTGGCCGACCTCGCCCAGTAGCGTCGCGATGCCCGCGTATATCGCGCCCTTCGTGCGTATGATGTTTTCTATGTCCGGCTCGGTGAAAGCGATGTCATTGTCTATGCCGGTGTCCTTCGCCCATACGAGCACGTACTCCGGGCCGTCCTCGCCCGCCCTCACCCGCTCCGTGCCCGCGTCCATGTTCAGCTTGCCGCGCTGGTCTATGACGCCGGTCAGGAACATCTCCGCTATCAGGTCTATCATCCCGGAGCCGCATATGCCGGAGGGCGGGACGTTCCCTATCACCGCGTACCTCGCCTCCTTCGTCGCCTGGTCGATAGCCACCTTCTCTATCGCGCCGTCCATCGCGCGCATCCCGAACTTCACACCGCCGCCCTCGAACGCGGGGCCCGCCGAGCACGCCGCCGTCACCATCCAGTCGGAGTTCCCGACGACTATCTCCCCGTTCGTGCCGATGTCTATGAAGAGCGCAAGCTCCGGCTTCCTGTACATCCGGGACGCGAGTATCCCGGCCGAGATGTCCCCGCCGACGTAGGACGCGACACCCGGCGTGGAGTATATGAGGCCGAACTCGTTGACGTTCAGGCCGAGCGCCTTCGTGGGCAGCACAGGGAAGAACGTGGCGGTCGGTATGTACGGCTCCTCGCGTATGTGGGAGGGGTCCACCCCGTAGAAGAGGTGCGTCATCGTCGTATTGCCTGATATGACTATGTTGTCGATGGCCTCCGGCGCGATATCTTTTCTGACCGCCATCTGCTCGATAAGCTCGTTCACCGCGCCGACAACCAGGCCCTGAAGCTCTTCGAGCCCGCCCACCTCGGCCGCGTATACAATGCGCGATATTATGTCCTCGCCGCAGCGCACCTGCGGGTTGTACGTGGATGCGTAATCCACCACCTTGCCGCTGAACAGGTCTACCAGGTACACGACCAGCGAGGTCGTGCCGACGTCCACCGCCGCCCCGTACCGCCTTTGGGTGGTGTCTCCGGGCTGCACGTCCGTCACGTCGAGGACGCCGCCTATTACTCGGAACGTCACGGTGACCGTCCAGCCCTTCTCTCGCATGACCCCGCCGAGCTTCCTGATGATGGGCAGGTCAATGTTAATTTCGTCCGCGGCATACCCGCGCTTGTCCAGCTCCCTTTTCAGCCGCTCGACGTCCGATATGCTGTCGTCCAGGTCCGGCGGCGGGAGCTTCAGGAACACCTTGCGGCTGACCGGCCTGTTCTCGCCCTCGCAGGAACGCTCCACTATCTTGTACAGGGCGCTGAACTTTGAACCTACCGCGATCTTGCTCCCGCGCCTCATCTGGGAGCCGAGCGGTATCTCCACCACGAGGTCCGATGTGGCCCTCGTCATGCAGGCGAGGTGTACGCCTTCCTTCTTGTCCTTATCCTTCAGGAAGGCGGAGTCCCTGGTATCGACCGTGCCTTCCTTGACTATCACCCTGCACCGGCCACAGTTGCCTTTGCCGCCGCAGGTCGCATTTATGTGTATGCCGCCCGCGCCCGCGGCTTTCAATATCGTCTGTCCAGGCAGGGACTCCACGGTCTTCCTGTTAGGGAAAAACGTTATATTTTTGGGCATATCGTGTTACCGTCCACGTTTATGGTTTTTCATATACAAGCGGGAGTAAATACTAACATCATATACCGCGCCCGTCAAGGTCGTATATTGCCATGTCCGCATTGACTTAACCCGCTGCTCTTGGTAGATTATACTAATCGGTTATTACGGTTTATTGCGCAGGGGAGAGGGTATCCCGTCAACTGTTTATTGCGCTCTATCGAAAGGGAGGACACCAGGATGGAAAGTTACAAGAGGAAGACGGCGATGGTAGCCGCGGTGCTGGCGATATTCACGCTGGGGTTTTTCGCGGGGAGCATCCATACGAGAAACGTCATGGCGATTGAGCTTGGAGGGTTGACGCAGACGGTGGACAGCCTCAAGAACCTCGGTAAATCGATAGTAGCGATGGAGAAGAACGTAAACGACCTACAGGCCAACATAAACGACGTGAAGAAGGTCAGGGACGACCTCGCAACATACCAGGGCGTCTATAACAGGGTCATGGGCACCGGGCAGAAAGCGCCGCCGGGACAGCAGGGCGTAAGCCCGGAGCTTCAGAAGGGTATACTCGACATGCTTGCCCCGCAGCCCGCGCCAAAAAAATAACTTTGCAGGATAAGGAGGCCATAGCCATGAAGAGAACAATTGCAGCCATTCTGGTACTTTCTACTTTAACCCTGTTCACAGGCGGCTGCGCAACCATGCAGTCCGAGGAGCACAGGGGCGCGGTAACGGGGGCGGGAGTCGGCGCGGTTACAGGCGGCGTAATAGGCGGCGTCATCGGCTCCCAGTCCGGAAGCACCACGGAAGGCGTGCTACTGGGCGCGCTGGTAGGCGGGCTTGCGGGCGCGGCGATAGGACATTACGCATACGACCAGAAAAGGACAGAAGAGCAGGCCCAGCAGCAGTACGCATACAACTACGACAAGTCCCAGGTGAACCTGGTAAGGATCGAGTCCGTGTCCTCGGCGCCGAGGACGGTCAAGCCAGGCGAGAAGGTCGAGCTTGTGGCGACATACACGGTGCTCGGAAGGCAGGGCGCCACGTTTGAAGTAAACGAGGTCAGGGAGGTCCGGCTCAAGGGGACGCTCCAGGGGAAACCGGCTATCACGGTGCAGCGCCAGGGCGGGACATACGAGAGCAGGGTGCCGCTGGTACTCCCGGCTGACGCGCAAAAGGGCGAGTACGTCGTCGAGACGACCGTATCGTGCGCAGGCAGCAGCGACACGAGGGAGAGCACGTTCACCGTAAACTGACACCTGCCGTCCGAAGCCGAATAATACGCACGCCGCCGCCCGTCCCGCACGAAGGGCGGCGGCATCTTGTCCCTATACGCTTGACACCACGCCCGGCAAATGATAAAACATCAATTACATTAGAAAAACCACGACTGTAAAAGTTCTTGCGACGGTTTCCGGGCGGGGATATATGATCACGTACCTCATAGCCGCATTGATACTTACCGGCATACTGTCCTCGTGTATCTTCATAATATACGAGCACAACAGCCCGGCCGCTACAATGGCCTGGCTTCTTGCGATGATATTCCTTCCGTTTGTAGGCCTGTTCGCGTACTTCCTGATAGGAAGGCGCAGGCTGGATATGCGTGTCCAGCTCCTGAAGGCGATCAGGGACGAGGTCGGCGACATCCGCGACAAGCTCGACTTCGACGGTGTGATAAAGACCGTCCTTAAATCAACCGGCGAATCCAACCGCCACCACGACCTGATGCTCCTCGGCTACCGCTTCCCCGGCCTCCCGCCGACGTACGGAAACACCACCGAGGTCCTGAAAAACGCGGACGAGGCATACCCTGAGATACTGAAGTCCATCGCGGGCGCGAAGCACCACATCCACGCCATATACTACATAATACAGCCGGACGGCTCGGGCCGGGCGTTCAGGGACGCGCTTGTGCAGAAGGCCAAGGAAGGCGTGGAGGTCCGGCTCCTGTACGACGACATAGGCTCGTGGAGGATGAAACCGGATTTTTTCAAGCCGCTCGTGGATGCCGGGGGAAAGGTGGTGACGTACCGCCCTGTCAGCTTCTCCAGGTTCAGGACGATATATTCGAACTTCAGAAACCACAGGAAGATTGTGGTAATAGACGGCCGGAGCGCTTTCACCGGCGGCATCAACATCGGCGACGAGTATCTGGGAAAGGTCAGCGAGTTCGGGTTCTGGCGGGACACGAACATAAAGATAACCGGCCCGGCCGCAGGCCACCTGCAGCTCGTGTTCGCCGAGGACTGGTACTACGTGACCGGCGAGCTTCTGACAGATTCATACATCGGCCTCCCGCACCTGGATGAAGACCCCGAGGGCATCGTCCAGATAGTGCCTTCCGGCCCGGACCGTTCAAGGGAGCAGATTGCGCAGCTTTATTTCACCGCAATAACATCCGCCAGAAGGACGCTCTACATCACGACGCCGTACTTCGTCCCGGACGAGGCGGTACACGCGGCGCTCGTCGCCGCATGCCTTCGCGGCGTGGATGTCAGGCTCCTCGTCCCCGGCAAGTTCGACAGGAAGATAATGAAGTACGCCAGCCGGTCGTACTACAGGGAACTGCTCCGGGCGGGCTGCCGCATATACGAGTACAAGAAGGGGTTCATACACGCCAAGACGCTGGCCGCCGACGGCGACCTCGGCATCATCGGCACGGCCAACATGGACATCAGGAGCTTCCGGCTGAACTTCGAGGTGTGCGCGGTATGTTACGACAAGGACGTTGCCGCGGAGATGGAGCTTCAGTTCCTGGAGGACCTGAAGGGCTCCGAACGCATCATGCGCAGCACGTTCTCCAAGCGGCCGCGCGTGGATATATTCCTTGAAAACACCGCGCGACTTATGTCGTCGTTGCTATAAACCGGCCCGTGCACTGCTGCATTATTAAAAGAAGCTTAATAATTACAATATCCTTGACACCGCCGCTTCATCCGGTCTATTATGGCCAAACAGTCATTCAACCATTCCTGGGTAACATGAAAGCCGATAACCTGCTGAAAATGGAAGAAATACTGGCAAACGAGCCGGGTGCGGCGTGCCGTTGCCTCATGGAGCTGAGCAGTGTTTCCGTGGTGCTGCTCGACCGCGACATGGCCGTGCTGGACTGCAACCGCGGCTTCACGGAGATGCTCGGGCTCGATGCCAAGCCCATCGGCATGGGCGTCGGGGGTTATATGGAAGGGCTTGAGCCACCGGCCGATGGAGAGTTCAATACCACCGTCATCTCGCTGGCTGGCGGCTCCGGTGCACGGACTTCGTTAAAGGCCCACATTACCGCGCAAAAAGAAGGCTACCTGCTCTTCGCAGAGAAGCTCCCATTGCCCTCGCCGGATGATGCGGCGTCTCTCCGCGCCGAGTTGGGCCGGGTAAACAGTGAGCTTGCGAGGCTCAGGAACACCGACCCGCTTACCGGGCTAACCAACTTCGACTTCTTCATGGGCGAACTCAAGAAAGCCGTGTCCCTCGCGCGTCGCGGCGAGATGCCCCTGTCCCTTATCATCTGCGACCTGGACAACTTCAAGTTCGTCGAGGACACCTACGGGCGCGAGGTCGCGGACAAGGTGCTTGTCGCGTTCGCGAGGATAATGGACGACAACACCAGGGAGGAAGACACGCCCGCCCGCTTCAGGGGCGACGAGTTCTCGCTGCTCCTGCCGAACACGCCGTCCGGGCATGCCGTCCGCTGCGCAGAGAGGATGTGGCAGAACGTGCGGGACCTTCAGGTGGAGGGTGTGAAGGCGAAGCTCTCAGCCAGCTTCGGCATCACCGAGCTTGCCGGCGAGGATACGGTCGAGTCTTTAATCGAGCGCGCCGAGTCCGCGGTCTTCCGGGCGAAGACGGCGCACCCGAAGAACGTGACGGTGGTTTGAGGTTTACGCGGGGCCATACACCCTCGGCACCCGCTTCGATATCCCGCAGAGCACCTCGTAAGAAATAGTACCGAGCGTGTGCGCGACATCCTCGGCGGTGATGGCCTCCCCTGACTGGTTCCCGATGAACACCGCCTCGTCTCCGACCGCGACCAGTTCCACGTCCGTCACGTCCACCATTATCATGTCCATGCATACGGCGCCGACAACCGGGCAGCGCTTCCCCCCGGCCAGCACATGGCCCTTGTTCGTCAGCCCCCGGCTGACACCGTCCGCGTAACCGATAGGGAGCGTTGCGATCAGGCTCGGCCTCTTCGTGTGGTACGTCCGGCCGTAGCTTATCGGCACGCCCGCCTCCATCCGCTTCAGGTGAATGATGGCGGTCTTGACCGACATCACGGGCCGAAGCTCCACAGGCTCGTCCACGCATGCGGACTCGCAGCAGCCGTAGAGCATTATGCCCGGCCTGACCATGTTGAAGAGCGCGGGCTTGAACCCCATAACGGCGGCTGAACCGGCCGCGTGCGCAAGCGGGAACTCTATGCCAAAACCCGCAAGCCTGTCGAGCACGCCTCCGAACAGGTCCACCTGCCGCTCAGCGAACGTTATGTCCTGGCCGCCGACATCCGCCAGGTGCGTCATGATGCCCTCCGGCGCAATGCCGGGAAGCCCGGCGACCTCGCGTATGAAGGAGGCCGCGTCCTCCGGCGGAAGCCCTACCCTGCCCATGCCCGTGTCCACCTTGAAATGGACCGGGAGCCGCATGCTCCGCCTGACCGCCGCGTCCGAAAGCGCCCTGGCCTGCGTCATCGTGAATACAACCGGTGTCAGCCCGGCAGCTACTATATCGTCCGCCTGGTGGTCGAACACCCCGCCGAGTATGAGGATGTGCGACTTAATCCCCGCGTGGCGCAGCTCGAACCCCTCCTCGACGAGCGCGACGCCCAGCATGTCCGCGCCGGCCCATTCGAGCCGCCTCGATACCTCGACCGCGCCGTGTCCGTATGCGTCCGCCTTCACGACCCCCAGGACCTTCCTGCCGCCCGCGATACGGCGGACGACCGCGAGGTTGTGGTCGAGCGCTTTTAAGTCTATGTATGCCCTTGTGGGCCTGCCAGTACTGTATTCCATGGCTATACTTTACCCGATAACACCGGACGGGGCAAGCCAATTGTACATAAGCACACCAAATTCCATCCGGGTCCGGCGAAGTCCGGCGTCCAGACCCCTAATTGGATTGACTTTGCAATGCGTTATATATATCATTGGAAAGATGAAGAAAGCAGGTTTCACAACCACCGTCCCGGTGGAGGTCATACTCGCCTCTGGCAGAATTCCGGTAGACCTGAACAACGTGTTCATAACCTCGCCCCATGCCGGGGAGATGGTCGAGAAGGCCGAGTCCGAGGGGCTTCCGCGCACCACATGCGGCTGGATAAAGGGGCTGTACGTCGCGGCGCGCGATGCAGGCATCTCGGAGGTGGTCGCGGTCACGCAGGGCGACTGCAGCAACACCCACGCGCTGATGGAGCTCTGGCAGTCCGAGGGCATATCCACCATCCCGTTCGCGTTCCCGTACGACAGGGACGCGGACCTCCTCGCCCTTCAGATAAGGAAGCTCGCATTCGCACTGGGCGCGGACGAGGAAGGCGTCAGGGCTTCGTTCGAGCGGTTGAAGCCGCTCCGCGAGAAGCTCAGGCGGCTGGACGAGATGACCTGGAAAGACGGCAAGGTCACAGGCGCGGAGAACCACCTCTGGCTCGTGTCTTCGAGCGACTTCGACGGCGACCCGGACAACTTCGAGTCAAGGCTGGATGCATTTCTCGCGGACGCGCATGACCGTGCGCCTTTGCACGATAACGGCGCGGTGCGGCTGGGGTTCATAGGCGTGCCCAGCATATTCACGGACTTCTACGGCACGGTGGAGTCCTGCGGGGCGTCTGTCGTATACAACGAGGTGCAGCGGCAGTTCTCGATGCCTTACGACACGGACGACGTGTACGAGCAGTACGCACGGTACACATACCCGTACGACGTGTTCGGAAGGATCGCGGACATCAAGGAGCAGGCAGGGCTCCGGGAACTGGACGGTATAATACACTACTGCCAGAGCTTCTGCTTCCGCGCGATCGAGGACCTGCTGATACGGCGCGGGGTAAAGCTCCCGATGCTTACGATAGAGGGCGACAGGCCGGGGCCGGTGGACGCGAGGACGCGCATCAGGCTCGAAGGTTTCATAGAGATGCTGTCCGACGCAAAGAGAGGCAGGTAGGAATGCCGTGCGGGATGGACCTGGGAAGCCGGGTCGTCAAGATAATAGACATGAAGGACGACGGCGTCAGGTCGATGATAGGCTACGACACGGTCGAGTTCTACAAGGCCTTCGGGAAGATGGAGGGCAAAGAGCTTGCGGTCGCGTTCGAGAAGCTCGGCCTATCGCCTGAGCTTCTGCGGCTGACCGTGACCGGATACGGCAGGAACACCGTCCGCGTGAAGGGCGCTCGCTCGATATCCGAGGTCAAGGCGCACACGCTTGGAGCAATACACCAGACCGGGCTTACCGAATTCACACTGCTGGACATAGGCGGGCAGGACACGAAGGTGATATCGGTTAAGGGCGCGCGCATGGAGGACTTCATCATGAACGACAAATGCGCCGCGTCATCCGGCAGGTACATAGAGAACATGTGCCGCATACTCGGCATGTCGCTCGAGGACATATCGGGCTGCCTGAAGAACCCGGTAAAGCTGTCCGCGACCTGCGCCATATTCGGGGAGAGCGAGATAGTCCAGAAGATAACCGAGGGCGTGCCATACGAAGAGATCGCAGCCGGGGTGAACCTGACGATTGTAAAGCGCGTGCTCCCGATGCTCGCAAGGTTCCCGGACAGCCCGATAGTTTTCT
>Ga0214472_10004881_pt1 | contig 14108 bp, 11 predicted proteins | sample RVTome_6_FD_207662 | JGI IMG/M metagenome (GOLD analysis project Ga0214472, IMG submission 207662) | Soil microbial communities from uranium-contaminated site in the Upper Colorado River Basin, Wyoming, United States - RVT140D175 | ecosystem: Environmental > Terrestrial > Soil > Contaminated >... | reverse complement strand
AACGTCAAGCAGCTCATCCGCCAGACACGGCCCGGATTCGACGAGCGGGCGTACGGCGTCGCCAGCTTGGTCGATCTGCTGCGGGCGGCGCACCGCGAGAACGTGGTCCGCGTCGAGCGCGATCGTCAGGGTGTGATTCGTGTCTTCCAGGCGTCGGCGACGCCCGCGGCCGGACGGGCGGTGGCGCAGCCGTCGTCGGGCGTCTACGACGTGGAGACCGATCCGGCGCTCGCCGAGGACCTGGCCCGCGCGCACGGCCGTCTTCCCGCGCAAGCTCCTGTGGACGCCGACGAAGCGGCCACGGCCGCCGAGACCGAGGGCATGCCGGCTGTGGCGGACGAGTCGTCCGCGAGCGCCGACGGCACCACATCGAACGCCAGACCGGCCGCGAAGCGCATGCGGAAGGCTGCCTCGACCCCGGCTGCCAGGCGGAAGCCGCGGGCGAGGCCGTCGAAGAAGACCGAGGTCGCTCGGTAACTTTGACCGACGCGTGCCAATTCTGTAATTGGGGAATCCCCAATCCCTCGTCTGCCTCCTGATGTTCCCGCGGCACTGGACTTGCACGCCTGCGTCGTTGTCCGCGCGTAGGCGCGGACGGAGAGCAGGTGCATGGAGCGTTCGCCGTACGTCGAGGTCGTCGGGGTCGATGATGCCCCGAGGCCTTGCGAGTATGCCGTGGTGATCTCGAAGGGCGCGTCGACTTACAGCGCGACCGTTCGCGATCTGCCCGGCTGTGCGGCCGTGTGCCGGACGAAGGAAGACGTCGAACGCGTGATTCAGCAGGCGATCGCCGGGCACGTCGCCGGTCTGCGCCGTCAGGGCCGGCCGGTCCCACCGCCCCGCAGCTACGTCATCATGGTGGGCACCGATTAGCGTGTTCGACGCCTGAATCCCGATCTCTTCGAATCCGCCAGCCTTTATTGCGACCAGTCTCATTTGTCGTGTTAGGATGAGGTGTGCTCGCGACCCGCGTTCGCCTGAGCGACCTGCCCGAAGGCGCGCTCGCCACGTTTGACCAGGCCGACGTCGATCTGCCCATGCAGCGGCTGCTGGGCTCGCTCGGCTTCACGGCCGCGTGTCAGGTGCGCCTCTGCAAGTCCGGGGAGCCGTTCATCGTGCGTGTGCGCTCGAGCCGGATCGGACTCTCGCGGGCGCTCGCGGCCGCGATCTACGTGATTCCGACGAACGGATCGATCTGACATGCCGGTTCCAGCCGCTGGCGGCGCGGCCGTCGCCTCCGTTCCGGCCGTCCGCCGGATTCTGCTCCTCGGAAACCCGAACACCGGCAAGACCACGGTCTTCAACCGGCTGTGTGGCGCGCGCGCCAAGACCGCCAACTTTCCGGGGACGACGGTCACGTTCCGGATCGGGCAGGCGTTTCTCGGCGAGGGGAGGCCGCTGCAGGTCGTGGACCTGCCGGGTCTGTACGTGCTCGACACCGACGCCGACGAAGCGCGCGACGCGCGCAGCCTGCTGCTCGGCGACGACAACCACCGGCGGCCCGATGCGGTTGTCGTGCTCGTCGACGCGTCGAACCTCGTGCGCAATCTGATGCTCGTCGGCGAGCTCCGCGCCTTTGGCGTGCCCGTGATTGTCTGCCTGAACATGACGGACCTGGCGACGCGCCGTGGCGTGGAGATCGACGCCGGGCGGCTGGCGAACCGGATCGGCGCGCGCGTGGTGCCGATGGTAGCGTCGAAGGGCATCGGCATGGCGGCGCTCGTGCACGAGCTCGAGGCCGTCTTCGCCGCCGGGTGCCCGCCGGGCGAGCCGTCCGACCTGCCCGCGCCGGGCGCCTCGATCGAAGCGCTGGCCGCCTGGGCCGACACCATCGCCGCCGAGGTCGTCCGCCAGCGCGGGACGCTGGACGAGATCGACCGCCGCACGGATCAGGTCGATCGCGTCGTCACGCATCCGGTGGCGGGAACGGCGATCTTCGTTGCCGTGATGGGCGGCCTGTTCTGGGCGCTGTTCGAGCTGGCGGCGGTGCCGATGGATTTGATCGAGGTCACGTTCGGCACGCTCGGCAGCTTCGCGCGCGCGTGGCTGCCGGCCGGCGCGCTTCAGGACCTGGTCACCGACGGCGTCATCGGCGGCATCGCGGGCACGGTAGTGTTCCTGCCGCAGATCATGCTGCTGTTCTTCCTGATCAGCCTGCTGGAGGATACGGGGTACCTGGCGCGCGCGGCCTTCGTCAACGATCGGTTCTTCCGCCGGTTCGGCCTGCCGGGCCAGGCGTTCGTGCCGCTGCTGACCGCGCACGCCTGCGCGATTCCCGGCCTGATGAGCACGCGGCTGATTCCGGACAAGCGCGATCGGCTGCGGGCGATTCTCGTGCTGCCGTTCATGAGCTGCTCGGCGCGCCTGCCCGTCTACGTGCTGCTGACGAGCCTGCTCTTTGCCGACCGACCCGGGCTCGCCGGGCTGGCGTTCGCCGGAGCGTACGTGCTCGGCGCGGCGGCGGCGTTCGTCACGGCCGCAGTCTTCGGCCGCACGCTCGTCCGGGGCCGGCCGCGGCCCATGGTCCTCGAGCTGCCGAGTTACAAGCGGCCGTCGTTGATGAACGCGCTCTTCACGGCGCGCGACCAGGGCCTGTCCTTTCTCAAGACGGCCGGGACGATCATCTTCGCGATCTCCGTCGTGATGTGGTGGCTCAGCGCGTATCCGCGATCGGCGCCGCCGGCCGACGTCCTGGCGCTCCGGGCCCAGGCCTCGGCGCCGGGGCTGCCCGTGGACGAGGCCGCGCGGCTCGCGGCGGAGGCCGACGCGCTCGAAGGCCGCGCAGCCCAGGCGTCGAGCTTTGCCGGACGCCTCGGCCAGTTCGTCCAACCGGTGTTCGCGCCGCTCGGGTTCGACTGGCAGCTGACCGACGCCATTCTGACGAGTTTCATTGCCCGTGAGGTGTTCGTGTCCACGATGTCCGTGCTGGCCGGCGCGTCGGACACCGCCGACGTCGACGAGGGCGTCATCCAGCGGATCCGCACGATGACGCGCGAGGACGGCGGCCCGGTCTTCACGCGCGCGACATCGGCGAGCGCGCTGGTCTTCTTCGTGCTCGCCATGCAGTGCCTGGCCACGCTGGCCGTCACCCGCCGGGAGACGGGTGGGCTGAAGTACGCCGCGATACAGTTGGGGTACATGTCCGGCCTGGCCTGGGCGGCCGCCTTCGTGGTGTACCAGGGTCTTCGCCTGGCCGGGATCGGATAGCCGCCGTGACGCCGCTCCTTCAGGACATCATCGTCGGGCTCGTCGCCCTCGGCGCGGCCGTCTACGTCCTCCGGCGCGTGCTCGAGACCGTGCGCCCCGAGCCGGCCCGCGAGGGCTGCGAGCATTGCGGGCTGCAAGGTGACGCCGGCCATTCCGAAGAACCGCATTGACGATCTGGCAATCTGAGATTGACGATTGATTGAGCATTGCGGGATCGAGTCATCGGAGATTGCGTGCACGCAATCTCCGACATGAATCGATTCGTCAATCTTCAATCAATCGTCAATCTCAGATTGCCAGATCGTCAATGCAGACGTCAGAACGCCACCATCCTGGTGAACTTCAGAATCACGCTTCGTCCGGCCGGCACCCCGGGGTCGTCCCTGAACTGCTGCTCGTTGTAGACGACGAAGAAGTCGCTCAGGGGATGGTGGATGAAGTTCAACCGGATGTTGGCGTTGAACCGGTTCGCGTCCCGGTCGAACTGCACCAGGGAATCCACGTACATGTTGGTCGTGAACGAGTAGTTTGCCCGGAGCGTCCAGACGGCTTTGACGAACTCGCCGTCCGGGATGCGCAGGTCCGCATCGACGCGGTTGATGCCGAGGCTCAGGAGCGACTGCGGAGTCGGCCGCACGTTGAGGTTGAGGCTCAGGCTCGTGGCGGTGCCGCTCCACAGCCCCCCCGTCTCGACGTTGCCCGAGACCGACACCGGCAGGCTCGCGTTCGTGCCGCCGCGCAGGGCGAATTCGTGCCACGAGTACGCGCCGGGCGGCACGGCCGCGGCATTCGGTGAGAGCGACAGCGGGCTGCTGATCTCGTCGTACTGCGGGTTCATCGAGATCTCGACGTCTCCGCCCTTCTCGAACACGACGGACAGCGCCGTGTGCAGCCGCTTGCTGATCATCCGGCCCGACAGATCCGTGTAGTAGTTCCACGTGAGGTGCGGATGCACTTCGCGGATGCCCCGCGCGCGCAGCGCCGCCGGCCTCGGCCGGACGCCGACGTCCAGGGCGCCCTTCTGGACTCCGGTGCGCCGGTAGTACGACAGATCGCTCTGAAACCCCTCGCCGATGTTCAGGTAGGTGACCTTGAGGTGCGCGAGGTTGCCCTCCTGGTTGAAGGACGTCTGGAAGGCGTACTGGCCGCCGCCCGCGCCGGGCGTCTCGGTGCCGACGAGATAGGCGTTGAGGTCAGCCGTGCCGACGCGCACGTTGCCGTCGACGCCGAACACCCGGTTGTAGTCGCTGCCGTCGTCGGTCGACTGCCGCAGCTGCACGATCCCGCCGACGTAGGAGCCCGACGAGCCGCCGCGGCGCGCGCGCAGCACGCTGTAGTTGGTGTTCGGCTGCGTGCCGGTGGCCCGGGTTTGCACCGACAACAGGCCGAGCTCGAAGCCCGCTGCGTTGCCGGTGAGGCGAGCGCCACCGAAGATGTCGATCGGCACGCCCGCGTCATCGAGGCCGATGCGGCGGCTGTGGAACAGCAGCAGGTCCGTCTCACGCCCCGGCCCGCCGGTCGAGGCCGAGAAGCGGCCGCCGCCGCCGGTCGAGCCGCGGAAGTTGCGCGGCGCGTCGCCGACGTAGAAAACGCCCGCGTTTTCGATGAAGAAATCGCGCTTCTCGGGGTAGAACGTGCTGAACTGCGTCACGTTGACGGTCAGCTCGTCGGCCTCGACCTGCGCGAAGTCGGGGTTGAGGGTGCCGTCGAACGTGAGCGACGGTGTCACGCCGTACTTCACGTCGACACCGACGTCGGCGCCCGGATCGAACGACGCGCCGGCGCTCGCGCTGCGGACCGTCTGCGCCACCAGATACGGCTTCACCTGCAGGTTGCGCCCGGGCTGGAGGTCCGGCAGGCCCTCGAGGTTGCCCGCGAGCGAGAGGCGCGCCAGCGTGTAGGCCCGCGGCACCGGCGACCAGTAGGCCACCTCGTTGTTGCGCCGGATCCGCCGGCTGAAATTGATCCCCCAGCGCGCCGTCGCGCCGGGCTCGAACCGCAGCGAGTTGAAGGGGATCGCCATCTCGACCGTCCAGCCCTCGTCGGTGTCCCGGGTGGCGACGAACCAGACGGCGTCCCAGGTCGAGTTGGTCTGGCGTCCTTCGTTGGTGATCTGCTGATCGGCCCGCGAGCCCGCGCGGTTCGTCATGAAAACGAAGCCGTTCTGCCGGTCCGCGAACGTGTCCAGGATGACCTCGAATGTGTCCTGGTCCGAGTTGCCGAAGTCCTCCCGGATCTGCGTCACGATCCCCGATCCCGGCGCCCGATCGCGGCAGAACGCGGCGATGTAGAGCGTCGCGCGATCGAGCGCGACCCGCACTTCGGTCGGCTCGGTGGACGGCTGGCCTTCGAGCGGCTCCGCCTGGACGAATCCGGTCACCGGGGTCGCCCGGCGCCACGCTTCCTCGTCCAGGAGCCCGTCCACCCGGATCTCGCCGGTAACGGCGACGGCGGTGACGAGCAGGCGGCCGTCGGCCGAACGGGCCGGAGCCGGCACGGGCGACGTCGGGCCGTTGCCGGGTTTCTGCGCCAGGGCGGGTGACGGGAACGTGGCAACCAGAACAAGAGAAGCGAGCGAACGAGCGAGACGCGACCGCATTGCGTCCGCATTTTCTCACGGAGTCGCACGCCGGCCGAAAGCGGCCGTCCCGCGCGTCGGCCGGGCAAGGCCGGGCGCCAAACACGCCGCGGGCGGTCGCCCGCTTCAGGCGCTCGTCCGGTACTGGTCCAGGAACCGTTGCTCCGCGTCGCTGTCGCCGATCAGGATCAGCTGACCCCGCTCGGGCAGCGGCAGGTTCGCGTTGGCGTTGATCATGGCGCCATCGGATCGGCGGACGCCAAGGACGTTGCAGCCGGTCAGCGCCCGGAGGTTGGCCTCGACGAGCGTCTGTCCGGCGAGCGAGGCCGGCATCGGCGCCGTGAAGACGTCGAGGCCCTCGGCGAGGAAGAGCAGCCGGCTTTCCCGCAGCATGTTGTAGATGACGTGCGCGCCCATCGACGGGTAGGACAGCACGAAGTCGGCGCCGACCCGGTGCAGCGTGGACGTGTTCCGCTCGAGGGTCGATCGGCTGAGGATGAGCATGTCGGGCCGCAGACGGCGGCAGTAGAGCGTCAGGTAGACGTTCACGTCGTCTTCGTGCGTCGTCACGATCACGCTCGACGCCTGCTCGATGCCCGCGTCCTTCAACACGTCGAGATCGGCCGCGTCGCCGAGCACGACGCGCGACGTGCCCCGGGCGCGGCCCGGGACCTTCTCGACGATGGCGTGCTCGATGCCGCGCTCGCTCAGGGCCGCGGCGGCCGCTCGGCCGACGCGGCCGCCGCCGATGATGACGACGTAGGTCGGCGTGAGGTCCTCGAGGCCGAAGTCGGCGTCGTAGTCGTCGAGCTGGCTGCGCGTCCCGGCCAGCAGCAGCACCGTGTGCGTGGTGATCACCGCGTCCGGATCGCCCAGCTGGAACCGGCCGCGCTCCCACATGCCGCCGATGTTGACGTTGTGCTGTTCGCGCAGCCGCGCCTCACGCAGGGTCTTGCCGACCAGCCGCGTGTTGACGGCCGCGGCCTCGGCGATCAGCAGGCCGTCAACGTCGCCGATCACGTGCGTCCGCCCGTCCCTTCCGAACACGCGCCGGGCCATGAAACGGCCGAGCAGCTGTCCGAGCCGCAGCACCTGCGTGCAGCCGGCGAGCTCGAGGATGTCGACCGAGGCGGCCGTCGACGCGGTGGCGACAATCGGGACGCGATCGGTGCACTCACGGACCGTCGCGGCGATGTTGGTGTTCGTCGTGTCGGCGCCGGTGGCCACGACGAGCGCCGCCTGGTCGACCCGCGCGCGCCGGTACGCCTCCGGGTCGTCGAGGTCGCCGACCATCACCGGCACGTCGTCGTCGTGCAGGTCGAGCGCCCGCTTGACGTCGGGCACGAGCACGACGAACTTCGTGCCGAACTGCCGCAGCCGCCGCGCCAGCACCTGCTCGATCGGCCCCCAGCCGGTGAGCAGCACGTGACGTGACGTGTCCGGCGGCAGCGACCGGGGCGCCCGCGCCGCGTTGCGCGCCTCGAGCCAGGGCGCGTAAAAGAACTGGATGAACGTGAACGGCAGCAGGATCAGCATGAAGACCATGCCCGACAGGACCACGACCACCGAAAACGCCCGCCCGAGGTCCGACTGGAACGTCACGTCGCCGAAGCCCAGGGTCGACATCGCCACGATCGTCCAGTAGACGCCGGTGAACCAGCTGTGCAGCTGGCCCTCGTGGGCCATCAGGAAGTGAAAGGTGATGCTGTAGATCACGACGAGCGCCGCGAGCAGCGTAAGCAGGCGCCGCAGCAGCATCAGGTTGACTTGCGTCCGGCGCTCCGGGACGGCGCTGGCCAGCACGGCCGGGAGGATCTTCATGTCCGCTAATCATTCACGGAATCTTTTTGAATAGTCAAAGTATTGGCGCGGCCGCCCGGTACGGCACGTGCAGGAGCGCGTGGGGTGGTCCGGCCCTCCGATCGCCAGCAGCTCGGAAAACTGGGCGAAGACCTGGCGTGCCGGGAGCTCGAGCGCCGCGGGTACGCAGTTCTTGCCAGGCGGTACCGCACGCGCTTCGGCGAAATCGACATCGTCTGCGAGCGTGACCGGTCCGTCGTGTTCGTGGAGGTGAAGGCGCGACGCAGCGCCCGCTTCGGCACGGCCGCCGAGACGGTCTCGTTTCAGAAGCGACGCCGCATCGGCGCGATCGCGCTCGACTACCTGTCGTGGACGGGGCGCCTGGAGGCGCCCTGCCGGTTCATGGTCGTCGCGATCGACGGGATCGGCACGACGCGTCAGACCGTCCGCGTCATCGACGACGCCTTCGTCGTGTGAGGGCTCAATCGACGCGCAGGGCCACCACGGGCTCGAGCCGGAGCGCGCGCCGCGCCGGCCGCCAGACCGCGAGCAGCGAGGTGCCGGTCACCAGCGCGGCGATCGCGACGAACGTCCCCGCACCGGCGGCGGGAATCTGCTCCATCTGCGACGCGATCGCCTGCGAGATCCCGAGCGCCAGCAGCAGGCCGAACGCGAGCCCCCACGCCAGCTCCCGAGCGCCGCTGCGCAGCAGGAGCCGGACGATGTCGCCCGGGCTCGCGCCGAGGGCCATCCGGATACCGAACTCCCGCGTCCGCGTCGTGACGAGGAACGACAGGACGGCGTAGAGGCCGATCACCGCCAGGCCCATCGCGCCGACGCCGAACGCGAAGAAGAGCATGGCCATCGCGTCGAGGACGGCCTTGTCCGCGTAGATGGTGTCGTAGAGCGTCCGGATCTCGATGAGCGGCAGGTCCGGGTTGACGGCTTCGACGGCGCGCCGCAGGGCCGGGGTCGCGTCGAGTGGCGCCCCGGTTGTGGCGAGCAGGACACGGAACGCGACCGGCCTCGCCTGCAGCATGGGCAGATACACGCCGGCGCCTTCCGGGTCCTCGACGTCGTGCATTAGCAGGCTCGAGACGACGCCAACCACCTCGAACGACATGCCGTTGAGCCGCAGCCGCCGGCCGAGGATCTCACGCTCCCCGGAAAAGCGCTCCGTGAAGCTCTCGTTCACGATCGCGACGCCGGGCGCGCGCGAATCGTCCTGCCACGTGAACAACCGGCCGCGCGTGCGCGGCGCATCCGCCAACGCGAAGAATTCGGGTGTGACGACGGCGGTGTCGACCCACGCCGGGGAGGCGCCGGGCGCTGACGACTCGTCGGCCCACGCGAACGCCAGGGCCGTGCCGTTCCGGCCCGGAAAATGGCTCACGAGTGCGGCGCGCGCGATCTCCGGCTGGCTTTCGAGCGCCGTCGTCAGATCCCGCGCGAACCGGACGCGCGCCTCCGTATCGTCGCGCAGAGGACTCGGCACGCTGAGCTGGGCGGTCAGCAGCTCCCCCGCCGGGAACTTCAGGTCAACGGCGCGGAGCGAGGCCGCCAGGGTGACGAGCGTCGCGGTGATGATGAGCAGGCCGCACGCCATCGCGAGCTGGACGACCATGAGTCCGCGGCCCAGCCGTCCGATGCGGAGGCCGCCCGCGCGGGCGTCCTGCTGCATGAGACTGCCGGCGCCGACCGAGGAGGCCCGGAGCGCCGGCAGCAGGCCAGCCGCCGCCGCGGCGACGAACCCGAGCAGCCCGGCGAACGCGACCACGGTCAGGTCGATCCGGAAGTCCATCCAGTAGGCGTCGAGGATGTTCGTCGAGGCACGGCCGAAAAAGCGAACGCCGACCGACGCCATCGCCAGGCCGATCGACGTCGCGACGGCCGCAAGCGCGGCGGACTCGAACAGGTGGAGCGCAACCAGACGTTGGCGTGTCGCGCCGAGCGCGGTGCGGATGGCGGTGTCGCGCGCCCGCGCCGCGGCGCGCGCGAGCAAGAGGTTGGCCACGTTCGCGCAGGCGATGAGCAGGGCGATGGACACGACGACCACCAGCAGGTACAAGCCGCGGCGGATTTCAGGCGGCGTCTCCTGGTCGATGAAGGCGAAGGCACGCCCGCTGCGGCCCTCGTGCGTCGCCGGGTGCTCGGCCGCGAGCCGTGCCATGTCCAGCGCGAGCTCGGCCGAGGCCATCGCCACAGTTACGCCAGGAGCCAGCCGGCCGAAGACCTGCAGTCCGCCGCCGTCGGGCCGGGCCGCGCGGTCGATCGCGAGAGGAAGCCAGAGGCGCGCGCGGATCGGGAAGCCGAAGCGCGGCGGCATGACCCCGACGATGACGCGCGGCTCGCCGTTGATGCGCATCGATTCGCCGACGGCTGACGGGTCTCCGCCGAGGCGAAGCTGCCAGAGCTCGTGGCTTACGAGCACGACGGGCGGGGCGCCCGGTTCGGCATCGGCCGGCTGGAGGCGACGGCCATGGAGCACCGGTTCGCCGACGATGTCCAGAGCGTTCGGCGTGACGGCCGCGCCCGAGACACGTTCGGGCCGCGCCCGGTCGTCACTGACGTTGACGCCGACGCTCTGGTACGCCGCGAGATCGGTGAAGCTCGTCAGCGTGTCCCGCCAGCGATGAAACTCGAAGGCGCCAGGGGCGACGTTGTCGGAGCCCCGCGCCGGGTGCGTCATGACCGCGACCACGATCGACTCGGGGTCGTCGACCGGGAGGTTCCTGGTGCCGCCGTGCGTGATGCTGAACATCGTCGTCGTAAAACCGATGCCGAGCGAGAGGGTCGTCACGGCGGCAAACGCCAGACCCGGGCTGCGAAGGAAGATGCGCAAGCCTTGGCGCAGATCGTTGAGGTATGGGGACATCTGGCGCCTCCGGGATCGGTGGAGAAGACGATGCTCCGCGCGGGCAGGTTCAACGACCCGCAGCCACGCGTCTCCCATATACTCACCGCCATGCCGCTCAGGCGGTTTCAGACGACGCGCTGGACGCTCGTCCTGGCGGCCGCGGGCGCGAAGGGTCCCGACGCCGAGGCTGCCCTGGCGTCGCTGTGCGAGATCTACTGGCCGCCCGTCTACGCGTTCATCCGACGGTCGGGTCACGACGTGGACGCCGCCCGGGACCTGACGCAGGCGTTCTTCGTGCGGGTGCTCGAGAAGAACTACTTCGGCGACGCGCGGCGCGAGCGCGGGCGCTTCCGAACCTTTCTTTTGACGTCGGTCCGCAATTTCCTGTCGAACCAGCGCGACTGGGAGACCGCCAAGAAACGCGGCGGCGGCGTGTTGCCGATCTCACTCGAACAGCAGGACGGCGAGCGCGTCTACCAGCTCGAGGCGGTCGAACACACGACGCCCGAGCACCTGTTTCAACGTCGGTGGGCCCTCACCGTGATCGGCGCCGCGATGAACAGGATTCGCACGCGGTACGAGACGGGCGGGAGGGCCGACCTGTACGCGCGCCTGAAGCCCTACCTCACGGGGGCCGAACCCCAGTCGTACGCCGAGCTCGCTCATGGGCTTGCGGTCAGCGAAGGGTCGCTGCGGGTGGCCGTGCACCGCCTGCGCCGCCAGTTCGCCGCCGCCCTCCGCGAGGTGATTGCCGAGACCGTCGCCGAGCCTGGCGAGGTTGACGAGGAGCTCCAGTACTTGCTCGGTGTCGTCAGCGCGTGAAGGTCCGAGGGTCCGAAGGTCCGAGGGTCCGAAGGTCCGAAGGTCCGAGGGTCCGAAGGTCCGAAGGTCCGAGGGTCCGAGGGTCCGAGGGTCCGGGGGTCCGAGGGTCCGGGGGTCCGAAGGTCCGAAGGTCCGAAGGTCCGGGGGTCCGGGGGTCCGAAGGTCCCAGGGTCCGACCCGTCCGCGAACCGCGCACCGCGAACCGAGGCCCCGATTCTGACATAAGGTATGCGGCTGTGACTGCTTCCTCCTCGACTCATGAGCTGCTCGAGCGCGGCGCGGCTTCGGCCTGCGCGATCTCCGCGCCGGAGCGACCGGACTGCACGTTCGGCGAGCTCTGCGCGCAGGTTGACCGGACGGTGCGCGCGCTCAACGCGCTCGGCATCGGCCGGAACGACCCGGTGGCCATCGTGCTGCCGAACGGACCCGAGATGGCGAGCGCATTCGTCGCCGTGGCGACCGCCGCCACCTCGGCGCCGCTGAACCCGGCCTATCGTGCCGACGAGTTCGATTTTTACCTCACGGACCTCGAGGCGAAGCTTCTCGTCGTGGCGGCGGGCGTGGAGACGCCGGCGCGCGACGTCGCGGCCCGGCGGGGCATTCCCGTCGCCGAACTCGTCGTCGATCCGTTGAAGCCGGCCGGTACCTTCGACTTGTCCGGCGCGGCGCGCTCGGGACCGGCCGCGCGCGGCGGCACGGCCGGACCCGACGACGTTGCGCTCGTCCTGCACACGTCGGGCACGACGTCACAGCCGAAGATCGTGCCGTTGACCCAGCGGAACGTGTGCGCGTCGGCCGCCAACGTCGCGGCCAGCATCGCGCTCGAGGCGGCCGATCGCTGCCTGAACGTCATGCCGCTCTTCCACATCCACGGGCTGATCGCGGCGGTGCTGGCCTCGCTGCACGCCGGGGCCTCGATCTACTGCACGCCCGGCTTCAACGCGCTGCGCTTCTACGCGTGGCTCGACCACGCCAGCCCGACCTGGTACACCGCCGTGCCGACGATGCACCAGGCGATCCTGGAGCGGGCCGGGCGCAACGCGGAGGCTGTCTCGCGCGCGCGGCTGCGCCTCGTCCGGTCGTCCTCGGCGTCGCTGCCGCCGCAGGTGATGGCGTCGCTCGAGGAGACGTTCGGGGCGCCCGTCATCGAGGCGTACGGCATGACGGAGGCCGCGCACCAGATGGCGAGCAACCCCCTGCCGCCCCGGCCGCGAAAGCCCGGATCGGTCGGCGTCGCGGCGGGACCGGATGTGGCGATCATGGATGAGGCCGGCAACCTGCTGGCGACCGGGGCCACCGGCGAGGTCGTCATCCGGGGGGCCAACGTCACGGCGGGCTACCGCAACAACCTGGACGCCAACGCGACGGCCTTCTCGAGCGGATGGTTCCGCACGGGCGATCAGGGCGTGATGGACGAGGACGGGTACCTGCGCCTGACCGGACGCCTCAAGGAGATCATCAACCGCGGTGGCGAGAAGATCTCGCCGCGCGAGGTGGACGAGATTCTGCTGGATCATCCGGACGTCCGCCAGGCCGTGACGTTCGCGGTGCCGCATCCGAAGCTCGGAGAGGACGTCGCCGCGGCGGTCGTGCTCCGGGATGGGGCGTCGGTCACCGAGCGGCAGATCCGGGAGTTTGTCGCCGAGCGATTGGCCGACTTCAAGGTCCCCAGGCGCATCGTCGTGCTCGACGAGATTCCCAAGGGGCCGACCGGCAAGCTCCAGCGGATCGGGCTGGCCGAGAAGCTCGGCCTGACGTCGTGAGGGGCGCCCGCCCGGGCCGGCGGCCGGCCGCGCGGCCATGAACATCTGCATCTACGGCGCCGGCGCCATCGGCGGCTACCTGGGTGTTGAGCTCGCGCTCTCGGGCGTTGACGTGACGCTCATCGCGCGAGGCCCGCACCTGGAGGCGATTCGCGCGCACGGCCTCACGCTGCTCATCGACGGCGAGCGCAAGGTCGCGCGCGTGCGCGCGACCGACCGCCCGGCGGAAGCCGGCCGGCACGACTACGTGATCCTCGGCCTGAAGGCGCACTCGGTTCCGCCGATCATCGGCGGCATGGCGCCGCTCGTCGGGCCGGAGACCGCCGTCGTGACGGCGCAGAACGGCGTGCCCTGGTGGTACTTCCACCGCCTGCCGGGACCGCACGAAGACCGCCGCGTCGAGAGCGTCGACCCGGGCGGCCGCATCTGGGAGACGCTCGGTCCCGAGCGCGCCATCGGCTGCGTCGTCTATCCGTCGTGCGAGATCGTCGAGCCGGGCGTCGTGCAGCACATCGACGGCCGCCGGGTCATGCTGGGGGAGCCGGACGGGTCGAAGTCCGACCGGGTCGTGCGGCTGAGCCAGGCGCTCGCGGCCGCCGGGCTCAAGGCGCCCGTGCGGCCGCGCATCCGCGACGACATCTGGCTCAAGCTCTGGGGCAACTGCTCGTTCAACCCGGTGAGCGTGCTGACGCTGGCCACGCTCGAGGAGATGACGTCGCATCCGCCGACGCGCGAGGTGATCCGGCAGATCATGACCGAGGCCGCGGCCGTGGCGGAGGCGTTGGGCGTGAAGTTCCCGGTGGACGTCGAGACCCGCATCGGGTGGGGCGGCGACGTCGGCGCGCACAAGACGTCGATGCTCCAGGATCTGGAGCGCGGCCGCCCTATGGAGATCGACGCGCTGGTTGGTGCCGTGTCGGAGCTGGGCCGGCTCGTCGGCGTGCCCACGCCGACGCTCGATGCCGTGCTCGCGCTCGTTCGCCTGCGGGCCGATCTCGCGACGCGCTAAGGGCCTGGAAGGGAATAACTGACCCATTTGGGCCGCCGATCCATCCCGCCGGCCGGCGTTGCTCGTCGCTTG
>Ga0214472_10004880_pt1 | contig 14109 bp, 12 predicted proteins | sample RVTome_6_FD_207662 | JGI IMG/M metagenome (GOLD analysis project Ga0214472, IMG submission 207662) | Soil microbial communities from uranium-contaminated site in the Upper Colorado River Basin, Wyoming, United States - RVT140D175 | ecosystem: Environmental > Terrestrial > Soil > Contaminated >... | reverse complement strand
GAAGCGGAGATCGTCCTTGTCCTTGGCCGTGAGGCAGGAGACCGGCAGCGGCAGCCCCGGCAGCGACACGCCCTTGTGGTCCGACACGACCCCACCGGCCGTGACGCGGCAGTACGCCGCGCGCGGCTCCAACCGCTCTACGACCAGCTGGATCGTGCCGTCGTCCATCCAGATCTGGTCGCAGGGCTTGAGCGCGGCGATGAGCTTCGGGTGGTCCAGCGAGGCGCCCGCGGACGTTCCCAGCACCGTCTCGGTCGTCAGCACGAAGGGCTCGCCCGACAGGAGCATGGCGCGGCCGCCCAGGAAGTTGCCGAGCCTGACCTTGGGGCCCTGGAGGTCCTGGATGATGGTGACCGGGTGTCCCCGCTCCGCCTCGCCCTCGCGGATGGCGCGGATCACCGCCGCGTGCTCCTCGTGGGTGCCGTGGGAAAAGTTGAGCCGCGCCACATCCATGCCCGCTTCGACCAGCTTGCGCAGCATGGCGGGCTCACGGCTGGCCGGCCCGATGGTGCACACGATCCGCGTCCGTCTCACGTGAGCGCCTTCTTGAGGATCTGCCCCGTGTAGGACCTGGACGCCTGCCGGGCCACGTCCTCGGGGGTGCCTGCGGCGACCAGGCGACCCCCATCGTTGCCCCCCTCGGGCCCGAGATCGATGATCCAATCGGCGGTCTTGATGACATCCACGTTGTGCTCGATGATCACCACCGTATTGCCCTGGTCCACCAGCTGGTTCAGCACCTCGAGCAGGCGCCGGATGTCCGCGAAGTGCAGGCCCGTCGTGGGCTCGTCGAGGATGTAGAGCGTCCGCCCCGTTGCCCGGCGCGACAGCTCCGTGGCGAGCTTGACGCGCTGGGCCTCCCCGCCCGACAGCGTGGTCGCCGACTGGCCGAGGCGGATGTAGTCGAGCCCGACGTCGTGGAGCGTCTGCAGCTTCTGCTTGATCGCCGGCACCGGGTCGAAGAACCCGAGCGCCTCGGACACGGTCATGTCGAGGACCTCGGCGATGTTCTTGCCCTTGTAGCGCACTTCGAGCGTCTCCCGGTTGTAGCGCTTGGCCTTGCAGACCTCGCATGTGACGTAGACGTCGGGCAGGAAGTGCATCTCGATCTTGACCAGGCCGTCGCCCTGGCAGGCCTCGCAGCGGCCGCCCTTGACGTTGAAGGAGAAGCGCCCCGGCTGGTAGCCGCGCATCCGCGCGTCCGACGTCCGCGCGAGCAGCGTCCGGATCAGGGTGAAGACGCCCGTGTAGGTCGCCGGGTTGGAGCGGGGCGTCCGCCCGATCGGCGACTGGTCGATGTCGATGACCTTGTCGAGGTGCTGAGCGCCCTCGATCCTGTCGTGCTCGCCGGGGCGCTCCTGGGCGCGGTGGAGCATCTGCGCCAGCGCGCGGTACAGGATGTCGTTGACGAGGGTGGACTTGCCCGAGCCCGAGACGCCGGTCACGGCCGTGAAGGTGCCGAGCGGGATCTTGACCGCCATGCCCTTGAGGTTGTGCTCGCGCGGGTTGTGGATCGTGACGTCCTTGCCGTTGGGCGCGCGGCGCGTCTTCGGGACGGCGATCTCCTCGGCGCCTGAGAGGAACCGGCCCGTCAGCGAGGCGGGATGCGCGGCGATCTCCTCCGGCGTGCCGACGGCGACCAGGTGGCCGCCCAGCTCCCCCGCCCCCGGGCCCAGGTCTACGACGAAGTCGGCCGCGCGGATCGTCTCCTCGTCGTGCTCCACCACGAGCACGGTGTTGCCGAGGTCCCGCAGCCGCTTGAGCGTGTCGAGAAGCCGGTTGTTGTCGCGCTGGTGGAGCCCGATGCTGGGCTCGTCGAGGATGTACAGCACGCCGACCAGGCTCGAGCCGATCTGGGTCGCGAGCCGGATTCGCTGCCCCTCGCCGCCCGACAGCGTGGCGGCGGCGCGGTCGAGCGTCAGGTAGTCCAGCCCGACGTGGGCCAGGAACCCGAGCCTCTCGCGGATCTCCTTGAGCACGCGGCGCGCGATCTGGGCGTCCCGCTCGGAGAGCGTCAGGGTCTCGAAGAACTGGCGCGCCGACTTGATGGAGAACCGGACCACGTCCGCGATGGAGCGCCCCGCGATCTTGACGGCCAGCGTCTCGGGCCGGAGGCGCGAGCCCTGGCAGGCGGGGCAGTCCCTGAGCGCCATGAAGCGCTCGAGATCCTGCCTCACCTCGGGGGACAGCGTCTCCTTGTAACGGCGCTCGAGGATCTTCACGGCGCCCTCGAAGCCGTCGCCGGTCTCGCCGTGGAGAATGACGTCCCTCGTCTTCTTCCCGAGCTTCCCCCACGGCGTCGCGAGGTCGAACTTGTAGCGGCGGGCGAGCACGCTGAGCGTCTGCTTGAAGGTCGAGGCTCCCTGGCCGGCCCAGGGGGCGAGCGCCCCGTCCTTCAGTGACCGGGCGGCGTTTGGCGCCACGAGGGCCGGGTCGATCTCGTACCGCGAGCCGATCCCGCCGCACTCGGCGCAGGCGCCGTAGGGGCTGTTGAACGAGAACATGCGCGGCGACACCTCCGGGAAGGAGATGCCGCAGGCGGCACAGGCCAGCCGCTCCGAGAAGACGTGGGACGCTCCGTCCGCCACCTCGACCTGGACCACGCCCTCGGCGAGGCGGAGCGCGGTCTCGAGCGAGTCGTTGAGCCTCCCACCGAGCGTGTCACGGATCACCAGGCGGTCCACGACCACCTCGATCGTGTGCTTCTTGGTCTTGGCGAGATCGATCTCCTCGCTGAGCTCGTGGAACTGGCCGTTGACGCGCACCCGGACATAGCCCTGGCGGCGCAGGTCGAAGAAGAGCTTGCGGTACTCGCCCTTGCGGCCCCGCACGACCGGGGCCAGCACGATCAGGCGGCTGCCATGCGGCAGCGCCATGACGCGGTCCACCATCTGCTGGACCGTCTGCGCGGAGATCACGGTACCGCACGACGGACAGTGCGGCACGCCGATCCGCGCGAAGAACACGCGGAGGTAGTCGTAGATCTCCGTGACCGTCCCGACGGTCGAGCGCGGGTTCTTGGACGTCGTCTTCTGCTCGATCGAGATGGCGGGCGACAGTCCCTCGATCGAGTCGACGTCGGGCTTCTCCATCTGCTCGAGGAACTGCCGGGCGTAGGCGGAGAGCGATTCGACGTAGCGCCGCTGGCCTTCCGCGTAGATGGTGTCGAAGGCCAACGAGGACTTGCCCGAACCCGAGAGCCCGGTCAGGACCACCAGCTGGTCGCGGGGGATTTCGAGGTCTATGGACTTGAGGTTGTGCTCGCGCGCCCCGCGGATGACGATCCGGTCGTTGGCCATCGGAGCCCCATTCTAGCCTTTGCTCGCGCGCCGGGCGAGCCGGAGCACGAAGGCGGCAGCCGGCGCCGCGGCCACGGCGGGGTAGGCCAGCGGCAGCCCAGCCCAGCCCGGCGAGCCGCCGCTCGTCCATTGCCCCAGGAGCGCCAGGGCGGCAAAGACCGCGAGCCCCACGAACCCCGCCCAGGTGCCCCAGTGTGCCCGCGCCGCGGGCGCCGGCAGCAGCACCGCCGGCGCGAGGGTGGACGCCGCGAGTCCCAGGGCTGTTAGAACGAGCGCCCACGGCTCGGTAGGCCAGAGGCTCGCCAGCGCCGCCGCGGCGACGATGGCCGACCAGAGGCCGAGATCGTGGCCGATCTCGCCGCCTCCCGTGACGTCGAGCCCGCCAATCCGCTCGCGGAGCGCGACGCTCGAAGCAAAGAAGCTTGCGAGCCCTGCGATCGGGAGGAGCGCCGGCACGAGCCGCCCCGCGACCCACGGCCCGGTGCCCACGGCCCAGGGTACCGACGGCGGCCTCACCAGCCGCTCGAGGGCAACACCGCCCAGGAAGATGTCGGGAGCGCCGAGCGCGCAGTAGACGGCCCAGCCGAGTCCCCAGGCGAAGACCGCGAGGAGCCCGGCGCCGACGCCGGCCATCTCGCCGCGGCCGACCCTGCCGACGGCGCCGAAGCCGATGAGCGCGAGCGCGCCGCCCGCCAGCGTGAGGAGAAGCCCCCAGCGCCGCGAGGAATCTCCGCGCCGGCCGTCGGCCCAGGCGATCCCGGAAGTCGGCGCTCCGGGGACGGCCTTGCCTGCCTCGAAGCGGAGCCGTGCGCCCGGCGGCCACGTCAGCTCGTCGCCGGGGCGGAGCGTCAGCGACTGCCCGGCCTGGAGCTCCCAGTCGCTCTCGCTCACTCGCGCCCCGTCGCGCGCGCGGACGTGGAGCTGGGCCGGGCCGGCTGCGGTGATCCGGTGCTCCTCCTCGAAGACCAGCACACCGTCCCCGCGCCCCGCGCGCAGCTCGCGCCCGGTGCTGACCCACGGGCTCGAAGCGGGAAACCGGAACGCGGGCTGCGAGGCCACCCGCTCCCAGGCGCCCATCGGGCCCATCCCGGCCCCGCGCGCGAGAAGGAAGAGCGGCACCGCCAGGCCGAGCAGCGCGGCGACGAGAAGCCACGGCACCAGGCGCCCGGCCCCGCGCCACATCACGAGGAGCCATGCCCCGCCCGCCGCGATCCCGATACCCTGCCACCGCGGCGCGCCAAGCCACGCCGCCGCGTCACCCGCGAGCACCAGGCTGGCCCAAAGGAGAAGCCCGGCGACAAGAAGGAGAATGACGACCGGAAAGAGGGCGTCGCGGGCGGGAGGGGCGGCCCGCGCATCGCCGCCCGCCACCGCGAGCGCTAGGAGCGGCGCGACCAGGAGGAGGAGTCCGGCCCAAACGCCGTCGGGCCCGCCCTCGAGGACAAGGCCCGGCAGCGCGAGCCAGGCGGCCGGAGTGAGCCAGAGGGCCAGCGTGCGCGCGCCGGATATCACCGGTGGAGGACCACCGCCACCAGCCACGCGAGCGCGGGGGCGACGACGGCGCCGTACCACCACAGGAGGGCGAGACCCGCGACGCGGATGCTGCCGGGCTCCGAGGGCAGCGCGCCGATGAGCGGGTAGGCGGCCAGCAGGAGCAGGAGCAGGGCGGGGCGCGCAAGTCTCACGACGGCCGCATCATAGCAAATCGGGGTAAAATGGCCGAAGCTCTCAACCCCGAACGAGGAGAGGCCATGACGGAGCGGATCAAGCGTGTGATGGTCGTGACCGCGCACCCGGACGATTCGGAGTTCGGCGCAGGCGGCACCGTGGCGAAGCTCACCAGAGAAGGCAAGACCGTTACCTACTGCATTCTCACCAACGGCAACAAAGGCTCGAGCGAGCGCAGCATGACGCCCGAACGGCTGGTCACGATCCGCGAGGAGGAGCAGAAGAACGCCGCGCGCGTGCTCGGGGTGGACACGGTGGACTTCCTCGGCTTCCCGGACTGCGAGCTCGAAAACACCCGCGAGACCCGGATGGCCGTGACGGCCGCCATCAGGCGCCACAGGCCGGACCTGATCATCTGTCAGAATCCGAACCGCACGAAAAACCTCGGCGCCTCCCATCGCGACCACCGGACGGCCGGCGGCATCGCGCTCGACTGCGTCTACCCGCTTGCGCGTGACCACATGGCATTCCCCGAGCTGATGGCGCAGGGGCTCGAGCCGCACAGGGTCAAGGAGGTATACGTGATGTGGTGGGACAACCCCGAGGTCGTCGTCGACACCTCCGACACGATCGACCTCAAGATCAAGGCGCTCCAGTGTCACGTGAGCCAGCTCCCGGACATGGCGGCGATGGAAAAGCGCGTCCGCGAGCGCGGCGCCCTGCTCGGGAAACCGAAGGGCTACGCCTACGCCGAGACCTTCGACCGCATCCTGATCGAGCGCTAGCACCGGGCCCGGCCCGCTGCCGGTGCACCCTGGTCGCGGAGGACTCCCCTGATGGCGGGATCGACAACGACGCCGACGACGCTGACGGAGCTGATGGGCCGGAGGGTCTCGGCCGAGCCGGACGCGCCGTACTTCCACCTCTACGACGAGGCGGTCACGTACGCCCAGCTCTGGAGCGAAAGCGCCCGCTACGCCGCCGGGCTCCGCCGGGCGGGCATTGACCGCGGCGACAAGGTCTGCCTGATCTATCCCACGTGCAAGGAGTTCTTCTTCACGTTTTTCGGCGCGCTCCGGCTGGGCGCCGTGCCGGTTCCGCTCTACCCGACGCTGGGCGTCGAGGCGACAGCGGGTGTCTTCCGCGATTCCGAGGCCAAGGCCGTCGCCACCATCGGCTGGTTTCGGAAGGGCGTGGAAGAAAGCCAGGCCGCCGCGTCCAATATCCGGCACGTCCTCGAGCCGCAGGACCTCGAAGTGGACGGGTCCGCTCCCGCCTTACCCACGGCGGCCGAGACCGACACGGCCTTCATTCAGTACACCTCCGGCAGCACCGGCAATCCCAGGGGCGTGGTGCTGAGCCACGCCAACGTCACACAAACCGTCGCCTTCATGGCCGAGGCGGCTCAGCTCACCCGTGACGACGTGGTCGTCTCGTGGCTCCCCCTCTACCACGACATGGGGCTGATCGGCTGCGCCTTCACGCCGTCCTCGATGGGCGCGGACCTGTGGCTCCTGCCGCCCGACCTCAAGAACCCGCGCATCTGGCTCGAGCTCGTGACCAAGGTGCGGGCGACCTTCACCGTCTCCCCGGACTTCGGCTTCAGGAACTGCGTGCGCAACATCGGCGATACCTCGGGCATCGATCTCTCCTCGCTCAAGCAGGCGCTCTCGGGCGCCGAGCCCGTGCGCCCGAGCACCATCGAGGCGTTCGAGAAGAAATTCGGCGTCCAGAACCTGATCACGCCGTGCTACGGGCTGGCCGAGGCGACGCTGGCCGTGGCCATCTGGCCGCGCAGGACGCCGCTCCGCCCCGACCCCTCGGGCAGGTTCCTCTCGGTCGGGCAGCCGTGCAGGGGCGTGTCGGCCAGGATCGTGGACGAGGCGGGGCCGGTCGCGCCAGGGCTCGAGGGTGAGATCTGTGTGCAGAGCCCCGGCGTCATGCAGGGCTACTACAACAACCCTGAAGCGACGCGCCGGGTGATCTCTCCAGACGGGTGGCTACGCACCGGTGATCTCGGATTCGTCGACCGCGAGGGCTACCTCTTCGTCACCGGGCGGCTGAAGGACCTCATCATCGTGGGCGGCGAGAACATCGTGCCCGCGGACGTGGAGGAGATCGTGGATCACATCCCCGGCGTGCGCTACTCGGCCGCCGTCGGGATCGAGAGCGAGCGTACCGGCAGCCAGCGCCTCCACGTGGTCGCCGAGGTGCGCGAGGGCGCCGGCGACACGGAGGCGTTGAGCTGGCTCGTCCGCGAGATCGTCCAGCGCGTCCACCAGGGGCGCGGCCACCGCCCCGCCCGCGTCCTCCTCGTCCGCCCGGGCACCATCCCCAAGACGTCGAGCGGCAAGATTCAGCGCTCCCGCCTCGGCCAGATGATTGCCGGCGGCGAGCTCGGCGACCGCCTCGTTTATTCGTCGGGCGGTCACAGGGATTAGGGCGTGGAATTCGGCTGCCACCTGCCCGTTTTCGGTCCCGCCGCCACCCGCGCAGGCCTTCTCACCTTCGCCAGAGAGATGGAGCGGCTCGGCTACGAGAGCCTCTGGGCGAGCGACCACATCGTCATCCCGCACACGATCCGATCGCGCTACCCGTACAGCGACACGGGGCAGTTCCCGCTGGGACCGGACGTGACCTTCCTCGAGCCGCTGACGGCGCTCGCCATGGTCGCCGGGGTCACCGAGCGCGCGAAGCTCGGCACCACCGTGCTCGTACTGCCCCACCGCCACCCGGTGCTGGCGGCGAAGGCGCTGGCCACGCTCGACCACCTCTCGGGCGGCCGCGTCATCCTGGGCGCCGGCGTCGGCTGGATGCGCGAGGAGATCGAGCTCCTGGGCGCGCCCTTCGCGGAGCGCGGCGCCTGGTCCGACGAGGCGATCCGGATCATGCGCGCCTGCTGGCGGGACGAGCGCACGAGCTTCCACGGGCGCTTCTTCAACTTCGACGACATCGGCTGCTTCCCCAAGCCCGTCCATGGCGACATCCCCATTTGGATGGGCGGGCATGCGGAACCCGCGCTCCGCCGCATCGTCGCGGTGGCCGACGGATGGCACGCCGCCTTCCCTACCACGGCCGGACTCGAGGCGGGCCTCGCCCTGCTGCGCGAGGAGTGCGCGAGGCAAAAGCGGCCCTTCGGGGAGCTGACCATCACGCTGCGCGCGGGCCTCGCCATCCGCCCGGCCCCGGGCGGACCGGACCGCAAGGCGCTCCAGGGCACGACGGCGGAGATCGTGGAGGACCTCAGGCGCTTCAAGGCGCTCGGGGTGAGCCACGTGCTCATGGAGGCGGGCTACCGAGACCTCGCCCAGATGATGCGCACCTTCGAGACCTTCGCGCGCGACATCAGGCCGCACGTCTAGGCCCGGCCGCCCCCATGGACTTCGGCTGGCATCTGCCCTGCTACGGCCGCCTCGCCACGCGCGAAAACCTCATCCTCGTGGCGCGCGAGGCGGAAGCGCGCGGCTTCGAGTCGGTCTTCGTTTCCGACCACGTCGCCCTGCCCTTCGAGCCGAAGACGCCCTACCCCTCGAGCCGGACGGGCGCGTTCCCCGTCCCGCCGACCGACGCCTTCCTCGAGCCCCTGACAGCCCTCGGCCTCGTCGCCGCGCTGACGGAGCGGGTGAGGCTCGGCACCACGGTCCTCGTCCTCCCTCACCGTCATCCCGTGCTCGCGGCCAAGACCATCGCAACCCTCGACAATCTCTCGGGGGGGCGCATCATCGTGGGGGCGGGCGTCGGGTGGCTCCGCGACGAGGTCGAGCTCTTCGGAGTGCCCTTCGAGCGGCGCGGAGCGTGGAGCGACGATGCGCTCGGGGCCATGAAGCGCTGCTGGGCCGATGAGCGCTCCAAACACCACGGTGAGTTCTTCCACTTCGACGACGTCGGCTGCTTCCCCAAGCCCGTGCAGAAGCCGTATCCCACGCTCTGGATCGGCGGGCGCACTGCGGCGGCCTACCGGCGCGTGGCGCGCTTCGGCGACGGCTTCCACGCTGCGTGGTCGGCACCCGGCGCCATGCGAGAGCAGATCCGCGAGGTGTGGGCGGAATGCGATAAGGTCGGCCGGCTCGGCACGGATCTGACCTTCTCCGTGCGCGCGGGCTACAGCATCCGCGAGGACACTTCGCCGCACCCCAAGGCGAGCCTCCTGGGCCCGGCCCGGTTCATTGTCGAGCAGATCCAGCGCTACGCGGAGGTGGGAGTGAGCCACATCGTGCTCGAGGCGCCGGCGCGCGACCTCGACGAGCACCTCGCGCTCATGCGCCGCTTCACCGAAGACATCCGCCCCCTCACCGAGTCCTAGTCCTCCGTCGGTGGAGCCTAGATTCCGCCGCCCGGCCCAAGGGAGGCCCGGGGCGCCCCCGGTGCCTCGCCACGCCCGGGCGGCGGGAAGCTACGCGGCGTTGTGGAAGATGACGCCGAGCGTGTAGCGCTCGCCGGAGAGGACGCGGCTCACCCCGTGGCGCATGCTGACGCGGTACTGGCCGCGGGCGCCGGCCGCGGGCCGGTATCGCGTCGTGAAGATCACCGCCTCGCCCCGCTCGAGATGCACCACGCTGCCGCGGGACTGTGCGCGTGGACGCTGCTCGACAAGCAGGAACTCCCCGCCCTCGAAGTCCTTGCCCGGATCGCTCAACAGCACCGTCAGCTGAAGGGGAAAGACCACCTCGCCGTAAAGATCCTGGTGAAGACAGTTGTAGCCTCCGGCGCCGTAGCGCAGAAGCAGCGGCGTGGGCTTCCTCTGGCCGCGGCGCGCGCAGAGAGTCAGCAATCCCGCGAGGGCCGCGGCGTGCCGCACGCGCGTCTTGAGCGCGGCCTCCCATCGGTTCGCGATGGCCGCCAGCGGCGGATACATACGCTCGCGGATCTCCTGGACGATGGGCGGGAGCGGCTCGGAGAAATACTTGTACTCGCCCACGCCGAAGCGGAACCGCGCCATATCCACCCGGCTCCTGAAACGCGAAGGGTCCGTGTAGAGGCCGCGCAGTCCGGCGCATTCCCAGGGCGTCAGCAGCTCGGGCGTGCGGGCGAACCCCCGCTCGTCGAGCGCGGTCCCGATCCCGGCCCAGTCGAGCCGGATCAGCCGGTCGGCGATCGACGCGCTCACGCCGCTTGGGGCTTGCAGACCTTGCACGGGCGGTAGCCGATGGAGCGGGCGTCCTCTACCGACGCGAAGACTACGCGGTTGTCGGGGCGCATGTGACGGCCGTGGATGCAGCCGACGCGGCAGACGATGCGGGTGCTCGTGCAGCCCTCGTAGACCGGCGTGGTGCGCTCGAGGGACAGGAGCCGGCTCTTCACGTCCGCTCCGAAGAGATAGCCGCCGAGCCCGCCGCCCGTCTGCAGCACGCGGTGGCAGGGCACGATGAAGGGCACGGGATTCCTTCCGAGCGCGGTACCCACGGCCCGCACCGCCCGCGGATGGCCGATGCGCTGGGCGACCCAGGCGTAGGGACGCATCTCGCCGAACGGGATGCGACGGGCCGCGGCGAGCACCTTCTTCTGGAAGTCCGGCGCCCCGGAGAGATCCACGGGCACGGAGAAGAAGGCACGCTTGCCCTCGAAGTACTCGGACAGCTCCTCGCGCGCCCGCTGCGCCAGTCTGCGCGCGGCCGCCGTGGCCGGCTTCGGGAGGCGCCCAGCTCGGATCAGCGAGACGCCCTCGGGGGTCGCCTGGATGGAGATCCGGTCCAGAAGCCGGCCGATCTCCCGCGCTGACGCGCGCGCCGCCATGAGCACCGGCCCGGCCAGATCGCCAGGCTCGACGTCGGGCTGGAAGTACCGCGTGAGGATGTCGTCGATGCGGTCCGTCTTCATGCCGTCCCTCCCTTTGTGAGCGCCGTCTTGAGCAGGCTCTTGCCCCGCTGGAGCTGGCTCTTCACCGTGTTGGTCGAGATGCCGCGGATGCGCGCGAGCTCGCCGTAGGAGAGCCCGTCCACGTACCGCAATGCCAGGAGCACCCGCGCCTCGGTCGGCACGCGCTGGAGTGCCCGCCGGAGGTCAAGGTGCTCGCCCGGGGGATCGGGACGTGCCGGAGGCTCGAGCCGGCCCGAGCGGCTCTTGCGGCGCCTCAGCTCGTCCACGCAGACGTTGGTGAGGATCCGATACAGCCACGTGGAGACGGCCCACTCGGAGCGGTACGTCCCCGCGCCCAGGTAGCACTGGAGGAGAGCGCGCTGCACGGCATCCTCAGCGTCGGCCCGCGATCCCAAGAGGCGCCGCGCCACCCCGAGCAGCCGCCCCCCATACCGGCCGGCAAGCTCGCCGAAGGCCGCTTCGTCCCCCCGCGCCACCCGCCCCATCAACCGCCGCTCCTCCTCCAAGTCGCCCATACACCCACGTATACGGCCAGACGACAGAGAAAGGGTGGAAGCCGAACTACGAGATAGAAAGGCAGGCACTAGGACGAAAAGTCAGGGCGGAGGGGGCCCGGGGATGCCCCCCGAACCCCCATGGCCGTCGGGAGTAGCAGTTCGAGCTGAACGGCGAAACCGTGAGGCGAGGCCCGAGTTGATCGGCGCCCCGGGCCCCCTCCGCCCGGCACCACGCGCCTGATGGAGGGTGCCTAGATTTTCGCCCCCGACTTGTTCCAATCGTCGAGGAACTTCTTGATTCCGACGTCCGTCAAGGGATGCTTCATCAGCATCTCCAGCACCGCAAACGGCATCGTGCACACGTGCGCTCCCGCCTTCGCCGCGTCCACCACATGCAGCGGGTTGCGGATCGAGGCCGCCAGCACCTGCGTCTTGAAGCCGTAGTTGCGGTAGATCTCGCAGATGTCGCGGATCAGATCCATGCCGACCGCGCCGATGTCGTCGAGGCGGCCGAGAAAGGGGCTGATGTAGGTCGCGCCCGCCTTGGCCGAGAGCAGCGCCTGGGGCGCCGAGAAGCAGAGCGTCTGGTTGATCCGTATCCCCTCGCCCGAGAGATACTTGACGGCCTTGAGCCCGTCCTTGGTCATCGGACACTTGACCACGACGTTCTTCGCCACCTGCGCCAGCTCCTTGCCCTCCTTGACCATGCCTTCGAAATCCGTCGCCACAACCTCCAGGCTGACGTCACCCGGGACGACGGAGCAGATCTCCTCCACCAGCGGGCGAAAGGGGCGCTTCTCCTTGGCAATCAATGAGGGGTTGGTGGTGCAGCCGTCCACGAGCCCCATCGCCACGCCTTCTTTGAGCTCGGCGACGTTGGCGGTGTCGAGAAAGATCTTCATGGCATGCCTCCTATTGTGGGAACCTCGAGTCCCAGTGTAGTCGCGCCCCGGGCAGCGGGCAAGCTTCAGCCGCCGAGGCGGCGCCGGTAGGCGGCGAGCCGCGCATCCAGGCCCGCCCGGTCGAGAATGGCAGCGGTCCCCTCGGCTTCGACTGAAGCCGCCGCCGCGCAGGCCGCCGCCGCCGCCGCCTCCCACGCGTCACCTCCACGCTGATATTCGACCAGCAGGGTGGTCGCGAAGACGTCGCCCGCGCCCGTCGCGTCGACCTCCGTCACCGCGTCGGCCTCGACGTGGTACGGATCGCCGTTGACGTAGAGCGTCGCCCCGCGCTTCCCGCGCGTGATGGCGCCCAGCGGCACCTGCTGGAGCCACGTCACGGCGCTCGCTTCGCCGCCAGGCAGATCCTCCTCGCTGAGAACCAGAAGCTGGGTCTGCGGCAGCGTGTCCTCGGCATCTTCCCACGGCTGCGGGCCCATCAGGCCGCCACGGCCGCGCTTCCGCATCCAGCCCTGCGGCAACGTGGCGACGGCCGCGTCCTCGAAGGCGCCGGCCAGCGCCGGGTCCACCTCCCCCGCAACCGGGCACAGCACGGCCAGCGGCGCTCGCCGCCACGCCGCGGGAAGGTGCTCCCTCTCCAGATCGGCCGCGCGCGAAAGCAGGGTGAGGGTGCGCGCGCCTCTGGATTCGCCGAGCCGGTACCGCGTCGTCTGCGGTGACGCGACCGTCGTGACATGGATGCCTTCGGGGAACACGTCGAGAGGGTAGTCGCAAGAGATCGAGGTCAGGAGGCCGACGCTGAGCCCGAGCCGCCCGGCGGTCATCGCCGCGTAGTAGGCCGACCCGCCCGGCCTGACGCCCGACGGGGTCTCGTCGAAGGTCACGTGCCCGATGGCGACTAGGTCGATCACGGATCCCCCCTCCCCGCCCGGGAGAGGGGCGCCCTCACAGCTCCATCTGCTTGGCGATGATCTCCTTCATGATCTCGGAGGTGCCGCCGCCGATGGTCAGCAGGCGGATATCGCGGAAGAAGCGCTCGATGGGGTACTCGCGCATGTAGCCGTAGCCGCCGTGGAGCTGGACGCAGTCGTAGGCAACCTTCTGGGCCATCTCCCCGGAGAAAAGCTTCACCATGGAGATCTCCTTGACCGCTTCCTCGCCGCCCTGGAACTTGAGGCAGGCGGCGTACGTCAGCCAGCGGGCCGCCTCGATGACGGTGGCCAGGTCGGCCAGCTTGTGGCGCACGACCTGCTTGCCCGACAGCGGGCCGTCGAAGGCGTGGCGCTGCTTCACGTACGCGATGGTGTCCTCGAGCGCGCGCCCGCAGCCGGCCACGGCGTGGAGCCCGGCCACCAGCCGCTCCCGCTGGAAGACCCGCATAACCTCATAGAAGCCCACGCCCTCCCGCCCCAGCAGGTTCTCGGCCGGCACGCGCAAGTTCTCAAAGGCCAGCTCGGCGGTGTCCGAGGCGCGGTTACCCATCTTGTCGAGCTTGCGGCTCACGGTGAATCCCGGCGTGGTCCGCTCGACCAGGAACATGGAGATTCCCTTGTGGCGCTTCTCGCGGTCTCCGCTCTCGATGCGCGCCGCGACAAAGAAGATGTCGGCCAGCACGCCGTTGGTGATGAACATCTTGGAGCCGTTCAGGACGTAATGGCCGCCGTCCCTGACGGCGCGCGTCCGGATGGCCGCCACGTCGGAGCCGCCGCCGGGCTCGGTCACTGCGATGGCGGTGAGCTTCTCGCCCCGGCAGATGCCCGGCAGGTATCTCTCCTTGAGCGCTTCGCTGCCCGTCCAGTACAGGTGGGGCGAGGCCATGTCGGTGTGGACACCGAGCGCCATGGCGAAGGCGGCGCAGCGGGAGCGCGCCGCTTCCTCGCAGAGCACGGCCGTCGTGAGGAAGTCGGCGCCGCCGCCGCCGTACTTTTC
>Ga0214472_10004877_pt1 | contig 14118 bp, 15 predicted proteins | sample RVTome_6_FD_207662 | JGI IMG/M metagenome (GOLD analysis project Ga0214472, IMG submission 207662) | Soil microbial communities from uranium-contaminated site in the Upper Colorado River Basin, Wyoming, United States - RVT140D175 | ecosystem: Environmental > Terrestrial > Soil > Contaminated >... | reverse complement strand
TCGATCCGGTAGGTCTTAATATCCGCAGATTTGATGAGGGATGCCGAGGGCAAAGAGCGGCTTGACAGACCCCGGGTTGTTCCATAGGATTCTCGGGCAATCACGAGTGCGAGGAGCACTTCCCTGATTCTTGGGTCCTCGAGTTGCCGGCGACTTCGCACTGCTGAGGGAGTTGGGGAGACCGGAACCGTCTCCCGCTTAGCGGACACGAAAGGGAAACCACGATGAGAACTCTACGGGCTATTGCGCTGGCAGTCTTCGCCGCTATGACGGCATCTGGTTGCATGACCGCTGCGCAACATCGCGCTGCGGTGCAGGACGATCCCTCTGAACGATTGACCGTGGGCACTGTTCAGCGCAAGATCCAGGTTGGGATGCCCGCGTCCGAGGTCGCAACGGTCTTGGGATCGCCGAATATCGTCACCACCGACGAGAAGCGTCGAGAGGTTTGGGTCTACGACAAGATCGCTACCGAGCGAGCCTATTCCACCAGCGAAGGCGGCATTTCCACCTTAATCCTGGGTGGGGCTCTGGTGGGCTCCGGGTTGATCGGCGCCGGCGTCGCTCCCTACTACAGCCAGTCCGCTGGCGCGGAGTCTACCAGCCAACGCACCTTGACCGTCATCATCAAGTTTGACGAACAGCTGAAGGTGCGTGATTTCGCATACCATACCTCTCGCTTCTGAGGGCGCACGCGCTATCCATGTCCAGGGTGTGGAGACACGTCCCCGGGTCGTTCGCGTGGGTCCTGCTCGTCTCCGCGTGCGCCACCCAGATTCCGAAGGAGGCGCTCCGGCTGGCACCGGAGAGCCTTCCCCTGCGGCAGCTCCAGACGCGACGGTTTGACACCGGTGACGAGAAGATGCTCCTGGCCGCCGGGGCGGCGATCCTTCAGGATCTGGGATTCACGCTCGACGCGAGCGAATCTCGGCTTGGAGTCCTCGTCGCCTCGAAGGACCGATCCGCAGTTGAAGCGGGACAGGTGATCTTCTCCCTCTTTTTGGCTGCGCTGGGTGGAGCTCCCGTCCCCTGGGACGAGAAACAGAAGATTCGCGCTTCGTTCGTGACAAGGCCCGCCGGAACGGAGAGGCCGGGCGTTCTCGTCCGGGTCACGTTCCAGCGCATTGTCTGGAACACGGCGAAGCAGGTCACGAAGACCGAACCTCTCGACGAGCCGAGATTCTATCAAGAGTTTTTCGAAAAGCTTTCGAAGGCAGTGTTCCTGGAGGCCCATGAGTTTTAGCCCAGGCAAGAAGAGAATTCGATTCGCCACCGTGGCATTCGCTTGCCTGCTGATGTCCGCCTGCGGGACTTCCAAGGAACAGCTCCTTGCAACCACGGCGAGCCAGGTCCAGCTCCGAAGCATTCAGACCCGTGCCTTTGATACAACCGACCGGGAGAGGACGCTCCGGACGATCATCGCGACCATGCAGGATCTGGGATTTGTGATGGATCACGCCGATGAGACGTTGGGATCCGTGAGCGGGACGAAACTGGATAGGTCCGGATTCCAGAACTACACGCTCCGGCTGAACGTCACGGTTCGCCCGCGTGGCAGCACACAACTCTTGGTCCGGGCGAATGCGCAATATAATTTGGTTCAGGTGGAAGACCCGGAACCGTACCAGGAATTCTTCGCTGCGCTGGGACGGGCGATGTTCCTCGAGGCTCAGCAGGTGGATTAGGGGGATTGGCTCGACGTCCGGGGCGCTGCACGTCTCGCACTTGATGGTGGCCGTCTCCCGCCCTTGCCTCCGCCCCCCGTTTGCCCTATGCTGGAACCAACCTTTCCCCCGTTGGGTGTTCCTCTGTGCCCCGCCCAGAGGAGGGTGCCATGATCACCGTGCCCGCCCACCGCGTCCGGCAGTTCGGCGTTGAGTTCTACCAGGCCGTCTTCTCGGCCGCGGACGTTGACCGGCTGGTCCGCTTCGAGGTCCTGAGCTACGGGGGGGCCGCGGCCGTGCCCGGCCCTGCCCAGCGCCCAGCGAAGGCGACCCAGATCAACTGGGAGGTCCTGGAGAAGCGGATCGGGCAGAGCGAGGCGGCCTTCCAGCGGCCGGTCATCCAGCGGAAGATCCAGGAACTCCTCCAGTACTACCGGGAGTGCCGCGAGGCCGGCAACCTCCCGGCCATCCCGGGCGCCGTGATCATGATCAGCGAGAAGCGCCTCACCTTCAAGTCGGTGGGGAGCACCCCCACTCTGGGGCTCCTCCAGATCCCGGAGGAGCCGGGGGTCCTGCGGGCCCTCGACGGCCAGCACCGGCTGTTGGCCCTCCATGCGGCCGTGGAGCAGGGGGGCTTCGACCTGCACGTCCCGGCTGTCCTGTTTGACTCCCTGGATGCCCGCCAGGTCGTGGAACTCTTCGTCACCATCAACGCGAAGCACACCCGCCTGAACCCGTCGCACCTCCTGAGCCTGGCCGGCCGGCGCCTCTACGCGAACCCGCACCAGGCGCTGGCCCACGACATCATCCGGCACCTGAACGAGGCGGAGGACTCCCCCCTGCGCGGGGATATCCGGATGCTGGGGGTGGGGAAGGGGAGGGTCACCCAGGCGGCCCTCAACGAGGAGATGGTGGACCTGTTCGAGGTGCTCCAGAAGGTAGGCGGGGAGGCCAAGATCCGGGAGATGCAGCACCAGGGGAAGCGCTTCTTCCTGAACTACTTCAAGGGGGTGGCCCAGGCGTTCCCGAAGGCCTGGGCCGGGAAGAAGTACAGCGTCAAGACCGGCACGGCGCTCCGGGCCTTCGTCCGGGTGTCCCCGGAGGTCATGGCCCGGGCCCGCGACCTGAAGGGGGATCCCTTCGACGCCCATGGCCTCCGGCAGGCGGTGGCCCCGTGGGGGGAGCGCCTCACGGATCGGCGGTTCGAGACCGAGGGGGAGTGGCGGAACAAACTGGCGGGAGGGGCCAGGGGGACGGTGGACCTCCTCGCCCGGGAACTGAAGGACGCCCTGCGCCGCGGATAGCGAAGCGGGTCGCTGGCTTCCCCCGACTCCCTGTGCTAGAATCCCGCCACTGCCCTTCATGGAGGAGGTCCGCCGATGCTCCCCTTCAAGGTGTACGGCATCAACCTGGCGGTCCGCGTCCTCGGCGAGCCGCCGCCCGGGGTGAGCCCCCTGCACTGCCCCCAGGGCCACCCGATGCGCTACGGGACCGTGGTCCAGACGGGGGACGGCTTCGACGAGGCGGCCCGGAGCTTCCGGGAGATGCCGAAGACGGGAGCCATCGTGGCTTTCGAAGAGTCGCAGGAGGGGGTGGAGGGGCACTACTTTTACCTGGGGGAGGATGAGTTCCGGATCCTCCCGATTGACGCGATCATCATCGCCTTCTCGGAGTCGGAGGGATAGGGTCGGGCCGTGACGGAAGCCGACCTCATCGCCGCCGCCAAGCGGTACCTGAAGGAGCAGTACGCAGAGGACACCGTCGCCATGACCGTCACCCGGAACGGGGTGAAGGACGGGAGCGGCGTCCTGGCCGTGGACTGCACCGTCCGCATCGGCGGGGAGACCTCCGACTGGAGTAAGCGCTTCACCTTCACCCGGGGGCGGATCACCGACATGTCCGCCCGCAGGCGGTGAGGGGGTGGGGGGGCATGCGAGTCCCCTGACGCGAAGCAGGGCCAACCCGGCACGCCCTGATCCGCCTGCGGCACGGCAGCGCCTGCGGCGCCCCGTCGGGGGGACCTCCGGTCCCCTGGCGGGGCGCCGTGGCCTTTTGCGGAAGGCCGCGGCGGCTCGGGCGCCTCGGCGTGGCGGGGCAGGGCGAGGGCAAAGGAGGGGGATGCGATGAGGCCCGCACGGGGCAAGGCGGGGGGACGACGGCTGCCGGCGCGGCAGCCAAGGCGGGTCCGAACGGGCGGACCGTCTTCCCCCGGGGAACGGACGGAGGACCGGCCGGGCTCGGCGGCGGCGCGCTCCCCGGGGGAGCACGTGAGGCGCCTGGAGGCCGCGCTCCAGGCGGCCGAGGCCCTTCTGGAGGAGAAGGATCGGGAGATCGTCCGGCTGAGGCAGGAATTCCAGGCGCACCTAGCCGAGTTCGAGGGCCGGTTCGCTGGCCTCCAGCGGGAGGTCAGCCGGGCGCGCGGAGATGCCAGCGACGCCCGCCAGATCGCCGAGGCGCGGGTCCGGGGGGTGGAGCAGCAACTCCGGAACCTGGCCGAACTCCTGGAGGGGCTGGAGGCGAAGGGGCAGGTGATCGCGGAGTCCACCCAGGCGGCGCGGGGGACGGTGGAGGCGCTCCAGGAGCGGCTGGACCAGCTCGAAGAGGACGTCCCGCCGGGACCGCACCAGCGGCCGCCCCGAACCCGGGCCTGAGAAGGCGGCATGCGCCTCGAGGAGATTCCCCGCCGCCCCCTCGCGCTCCTTCCCACGCCGCTGCACGAGTTGCCCCGCCTGAGCACCGCGGTAGGCGGGGTGCCGATCTGGATCAAGCGGGACGACCTGACCGGCTTCGCCCTCGGGGGGAACAAGGTCCGGAAACTGGAGTTCCTGCTGGCGGATGCCCTGCGCCAGGGAGCCGACACCCTGGTCACGGCGGGGGGCCTCCAGAGCAACCACGCCCGGGTGACGGCCGCCGCCGCGGCCGCGGCGGGCCTGGACTGCCACCTGGTCCTGAATGGCAGTCGCCCCGAGCGCCTTCAGGGGAACACGGCGCTGGACGCCCTGCTGGGGGCAACGCTCCACTTCGTCGCCACGGGGCCGGAGCGGACGGCGCGCCTCGCGGCGTTGGCGGAGGAGCTGCGGCGGGTCGGCCGGAAGCCCTACGTCATCCCCATCGGCGGCTCGGTGCCGCTCGGGGCCCTCGGCTATGTCCTCGCTCTCACGGAGGTGGAGGAGGCGTGCGCGCGGCGGGGGCTCCGGCCCGAGGCCATCGTCGTGGCCGCCTCCTCGGGGGGAACCCAGGGAGGGCTGGAGGCGGGGAAACGCCTCCTCGGGTGGAACATTCGCATCATCGGGGTGAGCGCCGATGAGCCGGCCGTTTTCCTCCAGCAGGCCAGCGCCGAGATGGCGACGGAGGCCCTTGCCCTCCTCGGGCGCCACGAGACAGTCTGGCCCGACGAACTGACCGTGCTGGGGGACTACGTCGGGGAGGGCTACGGCGCCTCGACGCCCGCCTCGCAGGAGGCCATGGTCCTCTTCGCGAAGACGGAGGGCATCATCCTCGACCCCACCTACACCGCGAAGGCGGCGGCCGGCGTCCTTGACCTCATCCGCCGGGGGGAGTTCCGCGGCCAGGGGGTCCTCTTCTGGCACACGGGGGGCCTCCCCCCGGTCCTGCCCGTTTAATCGTCTGCTCAGCGAATCCTGAGTTCGGCCCAGAGCCGGTCGTAGAGGCGGGTGGCATCCCCCAGGTCCTCCATCCACTCGAGGCGGGCGCGCGCCTCCTCGGAGGGGAGGACCGTCGGGTCGTTCAGGAGAGCCGGCGGCAGCAGGGCCCGGGCCCCCCCGTTCGGGCTCGGATGGCGGGTGAAGGTGACGAGACGCGCGGCCACCTCCGGCCGCAGCAAGTAGTTGATGAACGCCTCGGCCGTCTTCTTGTGGGGGGCCCCCTTCGGGATGCAGAGATGCTCCATGTAGATGGTGCTCCCTTCCTTCGGGAGGACGTACTTCAGGCTGGGCTTCTGCTGGGCCACCCGGGCCACGTCCCCGCTCCAGGCGTGGGCCAGCCAGATCTCCCCGGCGAGGAGGAGCTCGTCGTAGTTGTCACTGGTGTAGGCCTTCACCAGCGGCCTCTGGCGCCGCAGCAGGTCGGCTGCCGCCCGCAGGGCCTTCGGGTCACTGCTGTTGAGGGAGTGCCCCAGGGCCTTCAGGGCCGCCCCGATGGTCTCTCGCTGGTCGCTCAGCATGCTGATCCGCCCCCGGTAGCGACCGTCCCAGAGGGCGCGCCAGGAGTCGGGGGCGGGGACCCGGTCGCTATCGTAGGCGATGCCCGTCGTCCCCCACAGGTAGGGCGCGCAGTGGGCGTTGCCGGGGTCGAAGGGCCCGTCGCGGAAGGCCGGCTCGATGTGCTTCAGGTTCGTGACCCGCCCCGCCTCGAGCGGCTCGAGCAGCCCCTGCTGGCGCAGAATGGTCACCATGTAGTCCGAGGGGACGATGACGTCGTACCTCCCGGCCTCCCCCTGGAGCCCCGCCAGCAGCTCCTCGTTGCTGGCGTAGGTCTCGAGCGTCACCTTCACGCCGAACTCCTTCGTGAAGTCCTCCAGGACCGCCGGGTCCATGTAGGTGACCCAGTTGAAGATGGTAAGGGTCGGGTCCAGCCCGGCCTTCGGTCCCCCGCTCTGCCCGCAGCCGGCGAGGAGCAGTCCCGCCGCCAGTCCCGCCCGCCATCCCCTCCCGCCGCAGCCTCTCATGTCGGTCCCGCTTATACCACAGGAGGGCGGCGGCGTCACTCGTGCCGCCAAAAAACCGCTTGGCTCCGGCGGGTTGCTTCCGTAGAATCCGGCCGGCCGCCTGCGGGAGGCCGGGAGGACGCGGGTGGGGCACGAGCCGCCCAGGGCGCGGGGCACGGCGGGGCAGGGCGCGGCGCGGCAGGTCCGGGCGTTCCGGGCCATCGCGGCCGCCCTTCAGGCCTCCCGGAATCTGGAGGCGGTCCTCGAGGGGTGTCTCCGGGCGGCCTGCCGGGCCGCCGGGGCGCCGGGCGGCGCCATCTTCCTCCTGGAGGCCCCGGGGATCGGCCTCCGCCTGGCCGCCGACCTCCGCCTGGGCCCCGCGGCCATCTCCCCCTCCCTCACCGCCCCGGACGGTCTCCCCGCCCTCCCGCTTGCCACCGCTCGCGCCGTGGCCCGTCCTCTCGAGGCTCCCCACGATGGCGATCTGCTGGCCGCCGGCTTCCGCGCCGCCGCCGCCTTTCCCCTCAGGGATGCAGAGGGGCTCCGCGGGAGCCTCCTCCTGCTGCGCCGCCGCCCCTTCGGCGAGGCGGACCTGGCGCTGCTCCTCCCCGTGGCCGACCAGGTGGCGCTGGCGGTGGGGAGCGCCGCCCTCTACCACGAGGCCTGGGAAAAGACGGCCCGCCTGGAAGGGCTCATCCACCTGACCCGGGACATGCTCGGTCAGCCGGACCCGGAGATGGTCTATCGCGCGGCGGCACGGGCCGCGGCGGGGCTGCTCGGGGTGGAGGTGGCCACCCTCTGGCTACTCGAGGAAGACAGCCTCGTCCTCAGAGCGGTGGCGGGGCGGGAGACACCGCCTGCCCTTACGGGGGAGCGGCTCCCCGCCTACGAGGGGCTGGGGGCCCTGCTCCTCCGGAGCCGCCGCCTGGTGGAGGGACCGGTGGCGGAGGAGCGCGCCTGGCGGGATCGGCCCTGGCTGGTGGACGAGGGACTCCGGGCCTTCGCCGCGGCCCCCCTGGTGTGGGGGGATGCGGTCTCGGGGGTCCTGGCCGTCTTCCGGAAGAGCCCGCGCCTGACCACCCCGCTGGAGCGGGACCTCCTCTCCTTCCTGGCAGCCCAGGCGGCGGCGGCCGTGGAGACGGTCCGCCTCTTCGCCAGCCTGGAGCGGCACCGGGCCGACCTGGAGGCCCTCGTCCGGGAGCGGACGCGCCAGGCCGAGGAGGCGCTCCGGGTCCGGAGCCAGTTCCTGGCCAATGTCTCCCACGAGCTCCGGACCCCCGTCCAGGCCATCCTGGGGTTCGCCGACCTCCTGAGGCAGCCGGACGCCGAGCGGCTCACCGGCCGGCAGGCGGAGTTCCTGGAGAACATCGGGGAGAGCGCGCGGCACCTCCAGGACCTGATCCGCAATGTGCTGGACCTGGCGCGGCTCGAGGCGGGCCGGCTCGGCCTCGCCCTGGACTCCTTCCCCCTCCTGGATGCGGTCCGGGAGTCGGTCCGGCACCTCCAGGGGATGGCCCGCAAGAAGGGGATCCGTGTCGAACTCGAGGCCGCACCCGATGTGGACCGCATCGAGGCCGATCTCGGGAAAATCCGGCAGATCCTCTACAACCTCCTGAGCAATGCCCTGAAGTTCACGCCGGAGGGGGGGACGGTCCGCGTGGAGGTGACCGCCCGGGACCTGGTGGCGGGGGGGAGCGACCGGTGGGCGCGCTACTTCGAGATCCGGGTGGAGGATACCGGGATCGGGATTGACTCCCGGGACCTGCCCCGCCTCTTCCAGCCCTTCGTCACCCTCCACGGGTCGGCCCCCGCCGAGGCGGCCTCCTCGGGCCTCGGCCTCAACCTGACCAAGCAACTCGTCGAGTTGCACGGCGGGACCATCTGGGCCGAGAGCCCCGGCCCGGGCCACGGGGCGACCTTCACGGTCCTGCTCCCTGCGACCCAGGGGGGGGCGGGGGCCTAAGCAGTGGTTGCCAGGGGAGGCGCCCTGCCGCTAGAATCTCGCCCTATGACCATCCCGGTCCGTCAGCGAGTGGGAACGGCTCTCGCCCTCGTCCTGGCCCTCGCCGCCTGTAGCCGGCCAGCCCCCGAACTGCCGGAGGGGCCCCGGGCGGCGCCCCGCTGGGAGCGGACGCCGGTCATCTTCGTCCCGGGCATCAACCGGGAGGTGGCCCGCCTCCTCCGGGACAGCCTCCTCAGCCTGGAGCCCCTTACCCTCCGGACCGACGCCGAGACCATCGCGCATCTGGGCGACCCCCGCTTCGCCTCCGACCTCAAGCCGCTGAACGGCGCGCCACCTTTCGATCCCGATATGCTCCGGGCAAGAGCGGTCCGCGGGATGCAAGGTCTGGTGGATGTCCTGACGCGGGAGGAGGGGTACGTCCGGGCGAGCCCGGCCGACCCGAACGACAAGGACTTCCCCGAGAACGCAAAGGCGGTCCGGGCCGATCGGTCCCGGCCGGGCAACCTCTACGTCTGGTACTACGACTGGCGGCGGGATAACGTGGAGACCGCCTGCCTCCTGGCCGACTTGGTGGAGAGCGTCCGGGCCGCCACGGGAGCGCGGCAGGTCCTGCTGGTGGGGCACAGCATGGGGGGGATCGTCGTCCGCTACTACTTGCGGTACGGCGGGCGGGATGTCCTCCGGGGGCGAGACTGCCCGATTGGCAACGGCGACCGCCACGCCCGGGTCAACCGCCCCGGGGGCGAGGCGGTGGCGGGAGCGGTCTTCCTGGGGGTGCCCCACCGGGGGTCGGCCCTCGCGTTCCGGACGTTAGTGAGTGACTTCACCCTGTGGTGGGTCCTCCCGGTCACGCTGCGGGAGCCGGTCTTCTCCATGCCCTCCGCCTGGCAACTGCTGCCCCGCGGGCGGACCGACGGGACGGTGCCCCTGCTGGTCGAGGCCGGGGGAGAAGGGGTACGGGATGTTCCCCTGTACACGCCCCGGACCTGGGTAGAGCGGCGCTGGATCTTTACCGACTGGTCCGACCCGGCGCGCCGCGCGTTCCTGGAGGCGATGCTCGGGCGAGCCGAGGCGTTCCAGCGGAGCCTGGACAGGCTAAACCCCGCCGAGGCGAAGACACCCCGGCTGAACGTGTACAGCGCCTGTCGCCCGACCCTCGCGCGGGCGGTCCTCACCCCGGAGGGGCTCCGATTCGTGGGGCGGGACGACCGGGAGGACCCGTTTTACGGCCGGACCTACGACCCGGGCGATGGGGTGGTCACCGAAGCGAGCGTTCGGCTTCCCGCGACCCCCTCCCTCCACACCCTCCTGACCTGCGCCTCCCACAACGGCTACCACGAGGATTCCGGCGTCGTGCGGGACGTGGTGGCCTTCCTCGCCCAGCACGGCCGCTAGCCGCCCGCCTCCGCTCCGCTTCTCCGGCCGGCCCCCCCGTTGGCTGTCTCCCTTTCCCTGTGGCCGGCCGCGCGACAGATGCACCCTGACAGAGTGGCATGACTCGTCGCGGCGCCCTGCGAGGCTAGCCGAAGATGGCGGCGAGGAACTCGAGGATGGTGCTGGCGGCGAGAGACTGGGTGAGGCCGATGGGGTCCAGGGAGGGGTTGACCTCGACGAGGTCCATCCCGAGGATGCGCCCCTTCCCCGCCATTCCCCGGAGAAGGTCCCGCAGTTGCCGGTAGGTCAGGCCGTCCGGCTCGGGGGAGGAGGTGCCGGGGGCGATCCCGGGGTCCAGCGCGTCAATGTCCACGGTGACGTAGTAGCGGTCGAGGCGGGGGATGCGCTCCAGGATCGCGGGGACCCCCTGCTCGTGCAGTTCCCGCGCGGTCACGATGAGGTTCCCGCGGCGGAGCGAGTCCTCGAAGGCGTCCTGGCGGGTCCGGATCCCCCGGATCCCCACCTGGGTGATGCCGGTGACGAAGGGGAGCTCCGAGATCCGCTTGATGGGGCTCCCGCTGGCGATCCGGACGCCCAGGACCTCGTTGGTGTAGTCGAGGTGGGCGTCCACGTGCAGGAGCCCGAAGGGGCCCTGCTCGGCGTAGGCCTGCACGATGGGGAACGTGATGGAGTTGTCCCCCCCCAGGACCACGGGGAAGGCCCCCCGGGCGAGCAGGGCCCGAACGGCAGCGGTGATGTTCGCGAACGTCCGCTGCCAGTCGGTATAGATGATATCCACGTCACCGCAGTCCGCGAGCCGGATCTTCTCCAGGTAGCGCCGGCGCGCCTCCACGTCCCAGTACCCCCCCACGGTGAGCCCCCGCTCCCCGAAGGCGTACCGGACCGAGTACTCCCGGATGCCCCGGGGGCCGAAGCGGGCGCCGGCCCGGAAGCCCGTCCCCTCGTCCCAGGGGACCCCCAGGATGGCCACGTCGGCCTCTACCGTCGCGGGGTCGAGGCAGATGGGAGCCTTGCAGAAGGAAGCGATGCCGGTGATGGGGAGGTTGAGCCGGGGTTCGGGCACGGGCCCCTCCGGAGGCGCGCCCCTTCTACCACGCGCCTCCGGCCCGGTCAAGGGCGGCTGCCGGGGCGGGGCGCCAGTTGACCCCCCTTGCCTTCCGCGCTATACATGGGGCACCCTGCCGAGGCGGCGGGGAGCGGCAACCCCCGGGGCGGGGGGCTGCCGCAGGGGCAGGAGGAGCGCGGGCCGCAGCCGCCCCGCGGCCGGGGAGAAAGGGGGAGCGCCGTGAAGCGATGGGCAGCGGGTGGCGTGGCACTCCTGGCGATCCTGGTCCTGGCGACGGCCGCCGCGGCCGCGCCGCTCAGGATTGGGTACTCCATCTGGGTGGGGTACGGCCCCCTCTTCCTGGCCAAGGAGAAGGGGTACTACGGCAAGACGGAGGTCCAGCTCACCAATGTGGAGGACCCCAAGCAGCGCTTCACGGCGCTGGCGGCGGGGCAGCTCGACGGCCTGGTCTCCACCATTGACACCATGGTCCTCTACCTGAAATCGGGGAAGGAATACCAGTACGTCCTGGCCCTGGACGACAGCAACGGCGGCGACGGCATTGTGTCCAAGCAGACCATCAAGGCGGTGAAAGAATTAAAGGGGAAGAAGGTGGCCTTCGCGGAGGGCTCGGTCTCTCACTTCTTCCTCAGCGTCCTGCTGAAGCAGGCCGGCCTGAAGCAGGCGGACATCGAGTCGGTGAACATGACGGCCGGGGACGCAGGGGCGGCCTTCGTGGCCGGCAAGGTGGATGCGGCGGTGACCTGGGAGCCCTGGCTCACCAAGGGGAAAAAGACCGACTTCGGCCACGTGCTGGTGGACAGCAGCAAGACCCCCGGCCTCATCACCGACGTCCTCATCATCCGCCGGGATGTCATCGAGAAGCGGCGCGGTGACGTCCAGGCGGTGGTGAAGGGCTGGAATCAGGCGGTGGCCTTCTGGGAGAAGAACCCCAAGGAGGGCAACGCCATCATGGCCAAGGCGGTGGGGGGCTGGCTGAAGGAGATGAAGGACTGGGAGGAGACCATTGCCGGGATCAAGTATTACAACGCGAAGGACAACACGGCCTTCTTCGGGACATCCCAGAAGCCCGGGCCGATGTACCAGACGGTCGGCAACGCCCTGGAGATCTGGGGGGCCCTGGGGAAGCTACAGGGCAAGTTCGAGCCCAAGGAGCTCATCACCAACGCGTTCATCGGCAAGTAGCCCGACTCCGCGCGGCGGCCCGGGGGCTGCCGCCCCGGGCCGCCGCCTGCCGGGAGGTCCGTGCCCCCCCTCCGAGAGGTGCTCGCCCCCAAGGAGGCGATCCCGCGCTCCGTCTACCTGACGGCCAGTACCGTCACTGTGGCCGGGACCCTCCTCCTCTGGTGCGTCCTCTCCTACGGGGGGCTCGTCCTGACCCTCTTCCTCCCGACCCCGACCCAGGTCCTGCGGGCGGCGGTCGAACTGGCCTCCGACGGGACGCTCCTGACCCACTCCACGGCCAGCCTGGCCGTCATCCTGACCGGCTTCCTCCTGGCCTCCGTCCTGGCCGTCCCCCTCGGCATCCTGGTGGGTTCCTTCAAGATCGCCGAGGCCTTGGTGGAGCCGGTGGTGGGGTTCGTCCGGTATCTCCCCGTCAGCGCCATGATCCCCCTCATCATCCTTTGGGTGGGGATTGACTTCGAGTCCCGGGTCACCGTCATCTTCATCGGGACCTTCTTTCAGCAGGTGATCCTCGTGGCCGACGTGTCGGCCAACGTCTCCAAGGACCTCCTGGAGGTCTCCTACACCCTCGGGGCCCGGCCCCGGCACGTCCTCTGGCGGGTCCTGGTCCCGGCCACGCTCCCCGGCGTCATGGACACCCTCCGGATCACCATGGGGTGGGCCTGGACCTACCTGGTGGTGGCCGAGCTGGTGGCGGCCAACAAGGGGCTGGGCTATTTAATCCTCAACTCCCAGCGGGGTCTCTTCACGGATCGGATCTTCGTCGGGATCCTGGTCATCGGCCTCCTGGGCCTGGCGACCGAGACCCTCTTCAAGTGGGGGCACCGGGCCCTGCTCCCCTGGTCGCCCAGGGTCTGAGATGGACAGCGCCAAGCTCAACCTGCACCGGGTCACGATGCGGTTCACCACGCGCCGCGGGCAGCAGATCCTGGCGGTGGAGGAGGTCTCCTTTGCGGTCCGGGACCATGAGGTGGCGGTCCTGGTCGGGACCTCCGGCTGCGGCAAGTCCACGCTTCTCAGGATGGCGGCCGGGCTCCTGCGGCCGACGGGGGGGGAGATCACGCTGGACGGCCGGGCCGTGACGGGGCCGGGGGCGGACCGGGGGATGGTCTTTCAGACCTACACCCCTTTCCACTGGCTGACGGTCCAGCAGAACGTGGAGTTCGGCCCCCGGATCAAGGGGGTCCCGCCGGGGGAGCGGTCCGCTGTGGCCCGCCACTTCATCGGGCTCGTGGGTCTGACCGGCTTCGAGCGGGTCTACCCGAAGGAGCTCTCCGGGGGGATGCAGCAGCGGGTGGCCATCGCCCGGGCGCTGGCCAACGACCCCGAGATCCTCCTGATGGACGAGCCCTTCGGGGCGCTGGACGCCCAGACCCGGGTCATCATGCAGGAACTGCTCCTGAAGGTCTGGGAGGAGTCGCACAAGACCATTCTCTTTGTGACCCACGATATTGACGAGGCCATCTTCCTGGGGGACCGGGTTTACGTGATGACGGCCCGGCCGGGCCGGATCAAGAAGGTCATGGATGTCCCTCTCCCCCGCCCCCGGACCCTGGAGGTCCTGACCTCGGAGCCGTTCATGGCCCTCAAGCGGGAGGTCCTGGGCCTGATCCGGGAGGAGACCCTCAAGGCCATCGCCGAGGGGCGGCCGGCCGACGGCCGGCCGGCCCCCCGCTGAGGCCAGGAGGTCGCATGGACTTCACCCCGCGCGACGCCTTCGCCAGCCCCCGCTTCGCCCAGGTGGCCACCTTCATGCGACTCCCCCAAAGCCGCGACCTGGCGGCGATGGACACCGCCATCGTGGGCATCCCCTTCGACGGGGGGACCTCCTACCGCCCGGGGACCCGCTTCGGCCCGCGGGAGATCCGGAACCAGTCCAGCCTCCTCCGGCCCTACAACCCGGCGGTGAAGGCCCTCCCCTTCGTCACCCGGCGGGTGGCCGACTACGGCGACGTGGATGTAGCCCCGGTCTCCATCGAGAAGACCTACACCCTGATCGAAGCGGAGATCGCCCGGATCCTGGCGGCGGATGTCCTGCCGATCTGCGTCGGGGGGGATCACTCCATCTCTCTTCCCATCCTCCGGGAGGTGGCGAAGCGGCACGGCCCCGTCGCCCTCATTCACTTTGACGCCCACTGCGACACCTGGGACCAGTACTTCGGCGGGAAGTACTTCCACG
>Ga0214472_10004876_pt1 | contig 14119 bp, 15 predicted proteins | sample RVTome_6_FD_207662 | JGI IMG/M metagenome (GOLD analysis project Ga0214472, IMG submission 207662) | Soil microbial communities from uranium-contaminated site in the Upper Colorado River Basin, Wyoming, United States - RVT140D175 | ecosystem: Environmental > Terrestrial > Soil > Contaminated >... | reverse complement strand
CCTAGCTGGCTTCCACTAGACAGGCAAGTGGTTGGGGCGCCACCTGGCCCATCGAAGCATGGCTCGGCCACGCTTCCACGATCTAGAGTCCTGCACACTCCAACCGCCGATGAGGCACGGACCTATAACGAGGCTCGCCCGCAGACGTGGTGAGCTGGCCGCCATGGTGGGAATGGGAGCTGGAGCTCTCATCGCATGTCCTGAAGCGTATGGAAGATCGATGCTTCAACGAGGTTGAGCTTCGTAGCATGCTCGAAACGGGCAGTGACTATCGCCCGGATGTTGTCGAAGGCCGCTGGGTCATCAAGACGCGCCACGTCCGACTGGCCTGGGAGGTCATCGTGGAGCCAGATTATCTGGAGGCACGGCTCGTGGTCGTGACAGCGTACAGTCTTGGCGATTGAGCGATGAGTGATCGGTACCTGGAAATAACGTATCGGAAGGGCAGGCCCTTTGCGGCTTATCTCTACCTCCCGCGAATGGCAGGGGCGACAAGCGCCCGCACCGAGTCCGTCGGTCATGGCCTCGCAATCGACCTCGACGCCGACGGATCGCCGATTGGGCTGGAGATCACGGCGCCCGGTGTTGTATCCGAGGACGAGATCAACTCGGTGCTCGTTCGATATGGCCAGCCGAGGCTGAGTCCGGAGGAGCTTGCGCCGCTGGCGGCGGCGTAGGGGGATCGAATGGGGACGAAGCTGACGTTCCGCTATGATCGCGAAGCGGACATCCTCCACATCGACAAGCGTCCGCCCTACGCCGAGCAGGAGTCCGAGGAGCTCGACGATGACGTGATCGTCCGCCTCGCCGGGGAGCTCGGAGAGCGGCTGCGGGCTGCCGATCGAGCGCTCGCGCGGTTGGAGATCGCGGGAGCCATGGTTCCGTCCCTCGACTGGTTTCTCTACGCCTTCGTCCGCAAGGAAGCGGTCCTCACGTCGCAGATCGAGGGGACACGGGCCACGCTCATCGACCTGCTGGCGGCCGAGGCGACCGATCGAGAGAGCGACAAGAGCCACGCGACCGAGGACCTGAGAGAGGTCTCCAACTACCTCGATGCTCTGACGTTCTCGATGGAGCAGCTCGCCGACCCCGGTGGCCTTCCACTCTCGATGCGTCTCCTGAACGAAGCGCATGGGAAGTTGATGCGCGGAGCCCCGGAGAAGCAGCCGGGAGAGGTACGAAGCACCCAGAACTGGATCGGTGGCACTCGCCCCGGCAACGCGGCCTTCGTGCCTCCTCCTCCGCACGCGCTGGCCGATACGTTGTTCGCGCTCGAGAAGTACCTGCACGGTGAGGACAGCCTTCCGTCGCTCGTTCGGGTGGGACTGGTCCACGCACAATTCGAGACCATTCATCCGTATCTGGACGGGAACGGCAGGATCGGGCGCCTGCTGATCGCGCTGACCCTGGGCCACTGGAAGCTCCTCACCCAGCCGCTGTTGTACCTCAGCCTCTTCTTCAAGCGCCACAGGCAGGAGTACTACCGGCGGCTCCGGGCCGTCGCCGTCGAGGGGGACTGGGAAGGTTGGTTGGCGTTCTTCCTGGAAGGCGTAGAGACGATCGCCGACGAGGCCGTGTCCTCAGCGCGTGAGCTGTTCGGCCTGGTCTCGGACGACCGCGCGCGCGTGCTGGCGCACTCGGGAACTTCGTTGACGGCGGCCCGGCTGTTCGAGGAGCTCCCCAAGCACCCGATCGTGTCCATCGCCTTCGTGACCCGACAGCTCGGGATCACGAAGCCCACGGCCGGTCGCGCGGTGGAGGTACTTGAGCGCGCCTCCGTTCTCGTCGAGACGACCGGCAGGAAGCGTGAGCGCTCCTGGGCCTACGAGCGCTATCTCGATCGCCTGCGAGAAGGGACTGAGCTGACCTCCTGACGGCGGCCAGAGCCCTGACGCCGTCTAACACCCTCCCGAATCCCCGAATCGCCTATTCCGTCCGCAACGCCTGCAGCGGATTCATTCGCGCCGCTCGCCGCGCGGGCATGTAAGACGCAGCGATCGCCACCGACATGAGTAGCGCCCCGACGGTCGCAAACGTCGCTGGATCGGTTGGCTCCACGCCGTGGAGCAGAGATGCCATCAATCGGGTGAGGGCAGCGGCTGCCACGAGTCCGATGGCTACGCCGAGGCCGGCGAGGGTCGCTCCCTCCGTCACGACCAAGCCGCTCACATCGCCGCTGTCGGCTCCGAGCGCGATGCGGACGCCGATCTCTCGCGTGCGTTGGCTCACCGCGTACGAGACGACGCCGTAGAGCCCGACGATTCCAAGCGAGAGAGCAACCGCTCCCGCGACCAGCAAGGCGAAGAGGGTGAAAGTCGTCCGTGACATCGATGCGGCGAGGAGCCCGTCGAGCGTGCCCTCGGCGGAGATGGGCAGGTTGGGATTCACCTCGGCGGCGGCGGCGCGGATCTCCGAGTGGAGCGCGGCCGGTGACGGACGGCTGGTCCGCAAGGCAAACGACATCTCGCGCGCGACGAAGAGGCCGGAGCTGGGCAGCGGGAAGTACGCCACGTTGTGAGGGGGCCTGTCCAGGCCGTCGTCGCGCACGTCCTCCGCGACGCCCACCACCTCCAGCCACTGCCGACCTCCTGCCAGCGAACCAAAGGTGCTTTCCATCTCTCCTCGTGCGATCCGTCTGCCGAGCGCGGACTCCGCCCCGCCCCAGTGCTGCTCCGCGAAGCCACGCGTGACGACCACGATCCGTGCGCCGTCTCGGACATCAGTCCAGTCGATCGCGCGACCCGCCACGAGCGGAACGCCCATCGTCTCGAAGTAGCCGCCACCGACGCTCTTGACGCGCACCCGGATGGGCTCCTCGTCGGGCCGTCGCGGCTCGTCCTCGAGCTGGAGAGGCTCGTCGTATGCCAGACCCTCCATGGTCAGGGACGACGAGATACCGACCGATGCGACGCCGCCGAGCTCGCCGAATCGCGCCGCGAGCTCCTCGTACGTGCGTGCGACGCCCGCCGCGTCCCCGATCTCGTTCTCGGGAACGGTGACGCGGAACGTCACCACCTGCTCCGGGTCGTCCACGCCCGAATCGACGTTCAGAAGGGCACCGAAGCTGCGAAGCATGAGTCCCGAGCCGACGAGGAGAACGAGGGCCAAGGAAACCTGTGTGACGACGAGCGCGCTCCTTACGCGGTACTGCAGCGCGGTGCCCGGCGCGCCGCGTAGGCCGTCTCGCATCGACGCGACCACTCCCCTCGATCGGACCCGCAGCATGGGGACGAGGGCCAGAACGAACCCGCTCGCTGCGGCCATGCCGACCGCGAGCGCGATCACCGGCGCGTCTACCGCGACCTCTGCCAGTCGCGGAATGCTCCCCTGACCCAATGCGAGCAGCGACCGCACACCGACTGTCGCGAGCGCGACGCCAACGAGCCCTCCAACGCCCGCCAGGAGGAGGCTTTCCAGGAGGAAGTAGCGGAGCAGCTGCGCGCCGCCCGCGGCCAACGCCGACCGGACGGCCACCTCGCGCGACCCTCCATTCGCACGAGCGACAGGTTTGCGGCGTTGGCCCACGCAATGAGCAGAACGACGAGCACGGATCCCATCAGGATCCAGAGCGTGCGCGCCACGTCACCCACGTACTCCTCCTTCAGTGGACGGACCTTGGCCGCGAAGCCGAGGGCCTCGAGCTCCGAGGGAGTGGGCCCTCCGTAGCGCTCGGCAGCGATCGGAATCATCCGATCGAGGTCCGCGACGGCCTCGTCGAGGGTCACGTCTGGTGCGAGTCGCCCGATCAGGTCGTAGGAGTATCCGCGGAAGCGTCCCTCGCGGGTCAGGCGGATCGGTCGGACGATCGCGGGCACCAGGCCCGGCTTGTCGAAGTCGCGCGGAAGCACGCCGATGACGGTGTGGGGGATCCCCTCGATCCGGAGTGTGCGGCCGATCACGTCGGGATCGCGCCGAAGCGGCTCTGCCAAAAGCCGTAGGAGATGACCACGGTGTTGCGACCCTCTAGCCGGTCGTCGGCCTCGAGGTGGAGGCGCCCGAGAGCCGGGCTGACGCCGAGAGCCGTGAAGAGCTCCCAGGAGGCCGCGAGCGACGGCACACACTCTGCATCGCCGTCGCCGGTGATGGAGGCCCGGCTCCGCCCGAACGCACCGAGACCTTCGAACGTGCGATTCTCGGCCTGATAGGTGACGTATTGGGAAAGCGAGACCGAAAAGTCCTCGTAGCCCCATCCGGGAGCGCGGTTCTGCACCGGCACCAGCTCGTCCGGATCATCGAACGGGAGCGGCTCCAAGACCACGCCGTTCAGCACGGTGAAGATGGCGGTCACCGCCCCGATGCCGAGCGCCACCGTCGTGGCGGTCGTCAGTGCGAACCCGGGGTTGCGCACGAGCCCACGGATGGCGACGCGGACCTCACTCCCGATCCCCGTCATGATCCCCTCCTCGATGTGAGCGCACGTGAGCCCTCGAGCCGGGCGCCTAGCGGAGGATCTCCGAGACCGGCAGCTCGAGCGTGGGTCCACCGGCCACCGGCGTCCACGTGAGCGTCTCGCCATCGTGCACCACGTCTGGCGCGGTCGCATGCTGCTCCAGTCGCCATACCTCGATCGCGCGCGCGCCCATGTCGACGATCCAGTACTCGGGCACGCGGAAGTGCCGGTAGCGCTCGAGCTTGATGCCCCGATCGCGATGCGCCGTGGATGGTGAGAGGATCTCGATCACCAGGTCGGGCGGACACTCGATGCCCCGGTCCCCGATGAGGTGAGCGTGCTCGGCGCGCACGAACACGACGTCGGGCTCGAAGTAGTCGCCCTCGCCGAACAGGACGTCCACGGGGGAGGGTAGGACCCGGCCGAGTCCGTGCGCGCGCACGAACACACCCAAATCCATCACCAGATTCGACACCACGATCTGGTGCGCGCCGGTGGGCGCGGGCGTCACGGCCAGCTCCCCGTCGATGACCTCGTGGCGCGTGCTGCCCTCGCTGGGCAGGCGCGCGAACTCGGCGTACGTCCAACGGTGGCGCGAGCGGTTGGCCTCCATCGCATCTCCTCCTCCGCCGAACCTAGGGAGCGCGCCAGGGAGGAACAACGCTGGAGGTCGGCGCCGGGCGATCGAATGGCCGAGTGAGACTGGCGCGGCTCCGGTCATGCTGGACATCCGAGCCTCAGGTCAGATACTTTGCGCCGCAAAGTAGTCGTGTGGTCAGCTCCTGTGGGCTTGGTGGGAGGTAGCGATGGCGAATTTCCTGAGGCTGGTGCGGGGCGCGATCGGCATGGGCCTGTCGTGGGCGTTGGCCTGGTTCGGCGCGGGCATGATTCTCCGGTTGATCGTTGGCTCTGGCACCGGCGATGTGCCGCTTCCGATCGTCTTCGGCATGTTCGGCTTCATGTCCGGCGTCACGTTCTCGGGCGTCCTGAAGCTGGTGGCGGGCCGTCGCCGGTTCGACGAGCTGTCGCTTGGACCCTTCGCCGGGTGGGGTGCCGTCGGCGGTCTCTTGTTGTGGGGTGTTCTCGCGGCGACCGCGGGACCCGGAGGCGAACCTCTCATCCTACTCCCTGTCTTCGCGGCGGCGGGTGCGGGGTCCGCCGCGGGCACGCTCGCACTGGCCAGGAAGGGGGAGGCGCCCAGGCTGCTGGACCACGGAGCATCCCTCGATTCCACTGACGGTGCGATCGGCCCATGAGGCGCTGCGATGTCGGACGCTGATTCGTGCGTGACGATCCACATGGCCGCCAGCCTCGACGGCTTCATCGCGCGAAAGGACGGCAGCGTCGACTGGCTCGAGACCTCGGACGTGTTCGAGGGCGGAGGGACGCTCGACCCGGAGTACGTGGAGGAGTTTCTCGCCGGGATCGACTGCTATGTCATGGGATCCGGAACCTACGAGACCGCGCTGGGCTTCGAGTCGAAGGGTCTCGGCTGGGCCTACGGAGACAAGCCGACGTTCGTGCTCACGAGCCGACGGCTCCGGAAGATCAGGGACACCGTCGAGTTCTACGCCGGCGATCTCGCGGAGCTGGTGAACGGCCGCCTGAAGCCCGGTTTCCGAAGCATATGGTTCGTGGGAGGTGGTGCGGTGTCGGGCGAGTGCCTTCGGCTCGGTCTGGCGGATGAGATCCGCTACTCGATCGTGCCCATCCTCATCGGTGACGGCATTCCCTTCTTCCAAGGGCTCGACAGGGACGTGCCGCTACATCTGATGGAGGTGAACGCGTATCGGAGCGGCATGGTCGAGCTCCGACACCAGGTCCGGAAGTAGGACGCATGCGCGCCAACGCTCGTGACATGATCGACGTCGTCGCTTGGTCAGCAGGGGCCAAACGGTGCGCACACGGGACGCGGGGTCCGAGACGGCAATGCCGAGAACGGCAGAGAAGGCCAGTCCCCCGAAGAACGCCGGGTACGCCAGCACCGCCGGCCAGATATCGACCAGAGATCCGAGTGGATTCGGCCACACATTGTGGATCAGCTCGATCCCGAACCCCACGAGCGCCCCTCCCGCCGCCCAGGTCAGGGCCATCCCCAGGGCGCCCCGGATGCGTCTCAGCCACGTCTTCATCCCGGCCTCCGCATGCCTGATTCCATCTCCCAATCTGGGGCCCGTACTTTGTGGCGCAAAGTGCTCAGGGCTCAGCCGTTCGCGCGAGGCCGTCTGGCGGTCCGAGCCAGGTGTTCAGCGCGTCGACGAGCCCGTGTGGCGTCGAGTCTCCCACCCAGGCCACGTATCCATCGGGCCGAATGAAGACGGCGGTGGGCGCTGTGACCGCTCCGATCGCCGGAAGCTCCCACGTGCCGGCGTACTCGGCGTCGATCAGCTGAACGCGATCCGCCCACGGGCTGATGGAGAGGCCGCCGGACGCACCGAAGTCGAGCAGCACTGGCCGGGCATCGTGCAGTAAAGCGAAGACCCGCAGTGGGCCGTGCGCGGTGACCAGGTCGAGATCGGGCATGCGGCGACCAAGCAGCGGGTGTCCGTCGCCCATGCCATACTGAATGTCGTAATGGATGTCCAGACCGGACATCATTGCGGCAAATCGTTTGCGCGGCTCGTCCATGCTCAGCAGCTCGGACACGGTGTCGCGCAACGCCTCGATGCGATCGTCGGGACGCATGAGCGCGACTTGCGCCATCGTGTTGCGCAGCACGCGAGCAGCGACCGGGTGGCGCTCGGCGTGGTAGGTATCCAGGAGGCTTTCCTGGGATATCCCTTCGACCACCTGGGCCAGCTTCCATCCCAGATTCACGGCATCCTGGACGCCCAGGTTGAGGCCCTGTCCACCGACGGGGGAATGCACGTGCGCCGCGTCGCCGGCCAGCAGGATCCGTCCCCTCCGGTAGGCCGCTGCCTGCCGGGTCATGTCGGTGAATCGGGTGATCCAGGTGGGACTGTGGATCCCGTAGTCGGTCCCGTACGCGGCGATGAGCCCCTCGCTGACATCGCGCAGGGTGGGCTCGGCGGTGCTTCCGACCTGCGCCTCGGTCAACATGACCCCGACCGTCCCGCCCTTCTCGTAGACCACCTCGCCGCCCTCGATCCGGTACTCCACCTTGCCGATGGCATGCGCGCCCGAGGGCGTGCGACGAATGCCCGTCTCGGGCTCCTCGGTCATCTCGGCCTGGGCGAGCAGCGCGCTCGTCGTCGCATCCCAGCCGGGGAACTCGATGCCGGCCGTCTTACGGACCAGGCTGCGTCCTCCGTCGCACGCGACGAGGTAGCGCGCCCTCAGGCGTCGGCCGTCGGACACCTCGACGTCGACGCCGGTGTCGTCCTGCGCGAAACCCCTCACCTCACGCCCGCGATACCACGTCACCGGGAGCTCGTCGACCCAACCGGCCAGAATGCGCTCGATGTGGTTCTGCCAGAGCCCGAGCCCGTAGGGGTGGCGGGTGGGGAAGTCGCTGATGTCCAAGCGGGTAGTGCCGAACGTCGCGACCTGAGCAACCTGTCCCTCCGCGAGGAATCGGTCCACGATGCCACGCTGATCGAGCACCTCCAGGGTGCGCGAGTGAAGACCGCCCGCCCGCGAGCCGGGGAGGTCCTGGCTCGTGCGCCGCTCGACGACGGCGACGTCGACGCCCGCGAGCGCCAGCTCACCCGCCAACATCAACCCGGTCGGACCTCCTCCGGCGATCACCACAACGTGCTCGGTCATCGTGCCTCCCGTTCCACGAGTTCTTCGGATCTTAGCCGCCAATCATGCGTTTCGGGCGGGGGCTTGATGCAAGCCCTCCCGGGCCCGATACATTGGAGGTGGCGGGGCGCTGTCCCCGATTGGGTGACCCGAGAGGCTTACTCGCATGAGGTGAGAGGCTCAACATGAGGCTCAGGTAATGCGGCCCCTACGATACTCGATCAACGTCACGTTGGACGGGTGCTGCGATCATCGCGCTATCCCCGCGGACGAAGACCTGCATCGCCACGCCGCCGCGATTCTCGAGCAGGCCGATGGTCTCCTCTTCGGCCGGGTGACCTACGAGATGATGGAGGCAGCGTGGCGGCAGCCGGCGCCTGAGGGAGCGAGGCCAGCCTGGATGGAACCCTTCGCCCGGACCATCGACGCGGCGAAGAAGTACGTCGTGTCGAGCACCTTGGACCAGGTCGATTGGAACGCGGAGCTCGTGCGCGGGGATCTGGGGGAGGCTGTCCAGCGGCTGAAGCGGGAGTCGGGCGAGGGACTGCTCGTGGGGGGCGTGACGCTCCCACTGGCGCTCGCGGAGCTGGGGTTGATCGATGAGTACGAGTTCGTGGTGCACCCCAGGCTGGCGGGCCACGGCCCGACCTTGTTCGCGGGGCTGTCCAAGTACGTCGACCTGAAGCCGGTCGGCCGGCTGGAGTTGGGCTCGGGGGCCGTGGCGATGAGGTACGAGCCCAGGAGATGAGAGTGCGGAGCGCGCTGAAGAAGCGCGCCTCGGCCGGTCTCACAACTCCCCAAGCGCCTCCGTCGGCCGGATCCTGAGCCCCCGGAGCGTAGGCTTCAAGCACGCCGCGGCACCCACCAGCGCTGCGCACGCCACGGTCGCTGCGAGTGTCATCGGCTTGCTGACCTGCACGGCGAGCTCCTGCTCCATGAACATCCCGAGTAGGAGCCATCCCAATCCCGCGCCCAGGATGAGACCGAGACTGAGCTGGGCGGCGGCCCTGCGCGCGACGGCGAGCACGATGTCCGACGGCCGCGCACCGAGCGCGACACGGATGCCGATCTCGCGGGTGCGCTGTGAGACGGTGAAGGACATGAGCGCGTACAGCCCGGTGACGGCGAGCAGGAACGCGACGGCCGCGATGAGGACCATGGTCGAGGAGAGCCCCCGAAGCACACCCGACTCCCGTCGCATTCCGTCCGCCAGGACGAAGCCCGCGGTCGTGGCCTCCGGGTCGACCTCGGCCGCGAGTGCCCTGAAGCGCGGCAGGAACGCCTCAGGCTCGCCGGCCACTTCGACCAAATAGCCCATCTCGCGCGCGGCGCCCGCGGCGACGGGCAGGTAGTAGCCGGCGTCCCGGGTGGGGTTGAGGGTGAACATCCCGAAGGGGCCGACCACGCCGACGATCTCGAACCACTCCCCGTACTCGGCAGCGACGTCGCCCCGGCCCGCGAGGCGGAAGCGCAGCCCCACCGCGCTCCTACCGTTCAGCGCCTCCTCGACTAAGCTCGTGTTCACGATGACCGGCCTGGCACCGGTGGTCGCCTCCAGGTCGGCGTCGGTGAAGTACCGCCCTGCCAGGATCGGACGGTGCAGGCCGCGGAGGTACTCCACCCCCACACGGGCCTCCCAGAAGCGTGTGGCGGGTCGTGCTTCCGATCCGGACGGGGACTCGATCACGACGGTGCGGAGGGCCCCCTCGCTCCCGGGATGGTGCAGGCCCAGGCCGACGCCCACGACACCCTGCTCGGTGCGGAGGCGCTCCAGCACCTCCAGCTGCGTCTGCCGTACCCTCACGTCGAAGGCGTCGTCGTCGACTGCCCGCGTGGAGCCGCCGTCTTCGGGGCGGGAGACACGGAGCCAGACGTTCACGTACCGCTCCGGATCGAATCCGAGCGTGCCCTCCGTGTTCTGGAACACGCTGCGGACAAGGACGCTACCCATGGCCAGGAAGCCTACGGCCAGGACCACCTCGGCGACGATCAGCACGGTGGAGCCGAAGCCGAAACGGAGGCTCGCGCCCCGTGCGGCCGCCTGCTGGAGGTCGGCCTGGACCTTCCGACCGGTGGCCTTGAGGGCGGGGATCACGCCCGCCACCGCTGCCGAAAGGACCGCGAGGCCCAGCGCGAGGAAGGCGATCCTGAGGGTCAGGCTCGGGTCCACCCAGTACGGGATGAGCCCGGTGGGCTCCATCGTACGCGTGAGGAAGAGGATGAATCCCTGCATGAGCAGCAGACCGAAGCCCGTGGCGGCGACCGAGAGGACCAGTGCTTCAATGAAGAGTTGCGTGACGATGCGGAACCGGCTCGCGCCGAGCGCGGTGCGGATGCAGAGCTCCCCCGACCGGCTCACCGTTCTGGCGAGAAGGAGCGTGCCCACGTTCCCGCACACGAGGAGGAGCAGGAGCAACATCACGGATTGCACGATGACGATCGGGGCCGACCCGCGAATATCGTTGTCGCCGAAGAAGAGCACGGGCATGTCCACCACCTCCCCGATGGTCCGCGCGAGCCTGGCGGGATCGTCGGCGGCGGCGCGGGTGGTGACCAGCTCCATCTCCCGCCTCGCCTCTTCCGCGTCGACCTCGTCGTCAAGGCGGCCGTAGACCCAGAGACCCGGACCTTCTCCCACGGAGTACTCTGCCGGGTCCGCCCGGAGGGGCAGCCAGACGTCGTTCCCGTCGGGGAACTCGAAGCTGGAGGGCATCACCCCGACGACCGTATGCTGCCTCGCGCCGACTCGGACGTCCCTCCCCACGATGTCCGGATCACCAGCGAAACGGGACGACCAGAGCTCCTCACTGATGAGGATCACCTCCGGACCGTCCCGGATCTCGTCCGATTCCGAGAACACCCGACCGAGTAGCGGGGTCGCCCGCAGGAGATCGAAGGTGGAGGCCGTGACCTCGGCGGCCCTCACCGGCGGTGCGCCGCCATCTCCTGCGCGCACGGTAGCGGCGAACGGCCGGGCCGCTCCGAGCGCCTGAAACGACTCCAGGCTCTCCGACCAGAGCGCGTAGTCGTGCACGGACGCTCCACGAGCCCGTCCTTCCTCGAGGCCCCAATAGCGGAGGCCCATGACACGTTCGCCCTCGGGCACGGGGAGGGGACCGAAGAGGACATCGAGGGCGTGGTGCACCGTGAGGGCTGCGGGGATCCCGAGGCCGAGCGCGAGCATCGCCACCATCGTGAGGAGCGGCTGCCGAGCGAGCATCCTGAAGCCGATCCTGATGTCGCCGAGAACGCCGTGGGCGACGAGGCCACTCAGGCCCGCCGCGAGGACGCTCCAGGCCGAGCCCACCACGTTGCGTGCGTAGCGGCGTCTCGCGGCGACGAGGTCCAGCCCGCGCTCCACGTCCCGGCCGAAGGACGCGTCGATGTCGTTGCGGATGTCCTGGCCCTGCTCTCCGCGTATGAGGAGCCGGGCCAACAGGCTCCAATGGCGGGGAGGCTGCGGAGCGCCGCGGGAGTGCATGCTCACCCCTCCGCCAGCTCGGTGAGCCTCGGGATGAGGCCGCCCGCCATCGATTGAATGGTGGAGTAGGAATCTCGCAGCGCCCGGGCCCCCTCGGGCCGCAGCGTATAGAACTTCCGTGGTCGCCCCGTCCGGCCCTTCGGGGACTCCTTGCGGGACGAGACCATCCCCCGATCCTCCAGACGTCCCAGCGCCGTGTAGATGGCGCCGACCGAGACGGCGCGCCCCGTCCGCTCCTCGATGCTCTCCCGGATCGTGACGCCGTAAGCATCGTCGCCGAGTTGGAGGACGGCGAAGAGGATCAACTGCTCGAACTCGCCGAGGTAACCCACAGCTCACCCCCGTGGATGAAGAAGGCGGCGCGCAGGGCGCCTCCTCTGGCATGTTATACTACGATGTAGTTAAATGTCAAGTCCCTCGGCTAGGCACCAGCGTCTGCCTCATGCGTCCGTCGAGCTCACCCGATCCAAGGCACGACCACACCTTTCACCGTGGTCGCGGATCGCTGCGTGCAACCGCTCGACGATTTCGTGAGGGGTTTGATCGCTCGCCCGAGCCGCTTGCGCCGATCTAGCCACGCCTCGTCGAGGCCCTGGGTCCCTTGACCTCCGAAGACGCTTTTGTATACTTCGTGGAGTCTGCTTTTTATTCTTCGGAGTCGGCGTGACGAAAATCGGTGAATTCGAGCTGCTGGTCGTTCTCTCGATCCTGCGGCATCCCGAGGCGCCCTATGCGAACCGCATTCGGGACGATCTGGCGGAGAATGCCCGCCGGAGCGTGACCCGCGGCGCTCTCTATCGGACGCTCGATCGCCTCGAGGCGAAGGGGTTCATCGAGTGGGAGCTCGAGCCGGACACCACGCCCGCTCGCGGCGGGCATCCGATGCGGCGGCTGTCCGTGACGGGGGAGGGTGTCGAGGCCGCCCGCTCGACTCGCGACGTGCTGCTCACGTTCTTCGACGGACTCGCCGACCCGAGCATGCCGTGAGCCCGTCTCCTCCACGGTGGGCCTCCGCTCTCCTCGCTCGAGCGCTCGAGAACGACGAGGCGGGACCTGCGATCCTGGGTGATCTGCACGAGAGGTTCACGGAGGTCTCGGAGCAATCGGGCGCTCGACGTGCTCGACTCTGGTACGCAGGCGAGGCTGTCTCGCTGGCATTCACGACGACCGCGCTCGGCGCGCTCGCCTTCATCAAACGCATCCCTCGTTCAGGTCAAAACAGCATGCGCGCCATCCTCTTCGACGCACAGAATGCTTTTCGGGCGGTTCGTCGCGACCTCGCCTTCTTCCTCTTCGCGTCGACCATCATTGGCGTCGGAGCGGGCGCGAGTGCATCGGTCTACAGCGTGGTGCGCCCACTCCTCCTGCAACCCTTGCCCTTCGAGCAGTCGGATCGGTTGGTGTGGATCGCGAACGGTGGCGGCGGAGAATCCACGCCCGGAACGTCCACGCCCGGATCGTCCCCGCTCCTATTGCGCGACTTCCGCGACTTCAGTCGCTCCTTCGAGGGCATCACCGGATATAACGCCGGCTTCGATATTCGCAGCCACACACTCTCTGGCTCCGGGGAGCCGGAGAGACTGGTTGGCATCGGTGTAGCTCGAGATTTCCTGGACGTGCTGGGAGTCGAGCCGCTTCTGGGCCGCAGCTTCGCGGAAGAGGACGCAGTCTTTGGAGGCAGTAAGACGGCGATCCTGACGCACGGCTTCTGGGTACGCCGGTTCGGTGCCGACCCGGGTGTCGTGGGAACCTCGGTGACCATCGACACTGACCCCGTTCAGGTGGTAGGAGTGCTGCCCCCCCCTTCGATTTCTCATCGGTCTTCACTCCGCGCTCGCGTGTCGACTTCCTCGAGCCGTTCCCCATTGGCGAGGAGACGGAGTACTGGGGCAACACCCTGGCGCTGATCGGCCGCCTGAAGCCCGGGGTCTCAGCCGAAAGCGCCGAGGCCGAGCTTCGGACGATCGGCCGCGGACTCATGGAGGATGACCCCGACCGGTCGAGAATCGCCGACGCGGCAGTGGTTGGGCTTCGGCGACAGATCGCAGGACCATTTCGCGGGGCCATGTACCTGCTCGCGGCTGCAGCGGGTGCCGTGATGTTGATCGTCTGCACGAACCTGTCGACCCTCCTCCTCGCGAGGAGCCCCAAAAGGCGAAGGGATATGGCGATCCAGAGCGCTGTCGGCGCGACCCGCCACCGACTGGTGTCCCAGCTCCTGATCGAGAGCCTGTTCCTGGCGGCGGGTGGCGCGCTTGTCGGCCTGCTCATCGCACTCGGAACGACGCGAGCCGTGGCCGCCGCCAACGGCCTCGGCATCCCGATGTTGGGCGGCGCTTCGGTAGACGGGCTCACCTTGCTCTTCACGTTGGGACTGGCGAGCGCCGCCGCGCTCCTGCTCGGTATCGTACCCGCGTTGAAGGTTTCAGGGGGAAGGGAGGCCGGTCTCATCAACAACGCCAGCCGCGGATCGAGTGAAGGCAGAGGGAACACCTCCTTCAGGGAGGGTTTGATCGTCGCTGAGGTCGCGTTGGCTTGTGTGT
>Ga0214472_10004875_pt1 | contig 14121 bp, 14 predicted proteins | sample RVTome_6_FD_207662 | JGI IMG/M metagenome (GOLD analysis project Ga0214472, IMG submission 207662) | Soil microbial communities from uranium-contaminated site in the Upper Colorado River Basin, Wyoming, United States - RVT140D175 | ecosystem: Environmental > Terrestrial > Soil > Contaminated >... | reverse complement strand
TATCATCGTGCCCTGGCCGCTACCTGCGATCCCTCCCTCGGCCTGATGGATTTCGTCAACCTGGCCATGGAATGCGGCAAGCACAATCTGACCGTCATGGGGATTCTCAACGCAGGACATGTGGAAAATTACGGCCACCCGCAGCCGACCCCGGTCAATACCGGCACCCTCGCCGGCAAAGGCATCCTGGTCTCCGGCCACGACCTGAAGATGCTTGAGGAACTGCTCAAACAGTCCGAAGGCAAGGGCATCAATATCTATACCCACAGCGAAATGCTTCCTGCCCACGGTTATCCCGGCCTGAAGAAATACTCGCACCTGGCCGGCAACTTCGGCGGCGCCTGGCAGGATCAAGCCAAGGAATTGCCCAACTTCCCCGGCGCCATCATCTTCAACACCAACTGCATCCAGAAACCGGCCGATTCCTACAAGGATCGCCTCTTCACCTGGGGCTGCACCGCCTGGCCGGACGTCAAACATATCAACGGCTGGGATTTTTCCGCGGTGATTGACAAGGCCTTGGCATGCCCCGACCTGATCGAAGCGCCGGGCAAGGAGATCCTGGTCGGTTTCGGTCACAACGCGGTGCTCGGCGTGGCCGACAAGGTCATCGCCGCGGTCAAGGGCGGCGCGATCAAGCATTTCTTCCTGATCGGCGGCTGCGACGGCGCCAAACCGGGCCGCAATTACTACACCGAATTCGCCGAGAAGGTGCCCAAGGACTGCGTCATCCTGACCCTGGCCTGCGGCAAGTACCGCTTCAACAAACTCGACTTCGGCGATATCGGCGGCATTCCGCGCCTGCTCGACGTCGGCCAGTGCAACGACGCCTACAGCGCCATCCAGATCGCCGTCGCCCTGGCGGGCGCCTTCGAGTGCGGCGTCAACGACCTGCCCTTGAGCATGATTCTTTCCTGGTACGAGCAGAAGGCGGTGGTCATCCTGCTGACCCTGCTGCACCTGGGGATCAAGAACATCAAGATCGGCCCGACCCTGCCGGCCTTCGTCACCCCCAACGTGCTGAACTTCCTGGTTGAAAACTTCAACCTGGCGCCGATCGGCACTCCGGACGAAGACCTCAAGGCGATCCTCGGCTAAAGGGATCTTACTAGAAAAAAAAAGGCACGGTGCCCAAGCGCCGTGCCTTCTTTTTTCTGGCCCACCAATGAACCATACCAGGCAAGTTTGATGGCGTCGCAAAAAGTCCGCCCTACGGCGTTACGGCGTTTTTTCAGGACCTCGACATACTATATGTATGCCTTCGCCCCTGAAAAAACACCAAGCCTTGTAGGACGAAATTTTTACTTAGCCATCTTATGAGTTTTTGCGAAAGCATCAAGTTTACATTTCCCAAAACCCATTGACTACCGAGGCGAATTGGGGTACATAGATGCATCTGATCGATAAGCCACCCTAGCTCAGCTGGTAGAGCAACTGATTCGTAATCAGTAGGTCGTCGGTTCAAATCCGATGGGTGGCTCCAAAAATCAAGGGGTTACGGCTCTCAGCTGTAACCCATTTTCAATTTCGGCCCCCATGTAGCCACGGTGTAGCCAAAACGAATCAATGAATTTCATGTAAGCTACTCCTGCCTGCCCCCTCCCCGCTTCCCCCCGGACACTGGCAACCCCATCCCTGGTTTTTTTTGGCAACGGCCCAGTTGCCAAAATGGAACGTTCCATTTCTGGTTCCACCCGCAATCCCGCCTCCCGTCCGGCTTCAATCGTAATTTCCATATATATAAATGGTGGCCAGTGTCCAGGGTGGCACCCAAAATTTTCGACCTTTATCTAGCGGAACATCGGGCTCTCCGCGTCACCCCCTGAGGAAGTCGCCAGAGGGACCCGGAATGCCCCCGAAAGGCCCTCCTTGCCCCGTGGCGGGCGCTCCTTTCGGGGCGATATGGGGCAGGGTTCCGGCCGGTCGTGGCTCACGCGGCAAGGACGGGCCAAGGGCTAAGGATTGGGGGCATTACCACTGCAAGCGGCCTATGGTGGTGGTCGGTGCGGGTCGTGCTGATCTTCCCGGCGATTGCTACGGCTTCGCCTTTTGGTGGTTCCTTTACTAGTGTAGGAACCACCAATTGCTTACCTGTGTGCTGATTGCCGGAGTGCATGGCACCCGCTGCCCTCTGCCTCTCCTTAGCCTCAGCCGCCAGCATCGGCAACATATCAAGGGCCGTCTGTCTTGGCGGTCCGCTCCGTCTCACGCATAAAAACACGTTTACACAAAAACATATTGACACACAATCACACATGGGATAACGTGTCCCCATCAACCCTTTCAACAGGAGACATCATGCAGAAAGTAAAATTGCCGGTCAGCCGGCGAGCGTTTGAGGCGAGGATGCGGAGGTATTTTTCCCGTGAGAAAGGATCAGAACTGCGCAAGTCCCGCACCGTGGATATGGTTCGAGAATACGGGGAATACTACCTTGTGGATCAACACAACCACATTTGCGGCCCGGGGTGGCTCAGGACACTTAAAGACCTCGAGGACATGGGGCGTGAGGCGGGTGTTCTCAGGGAGTACGAAGAGGTGACGAGCTAGGGTTTTTTCGGCCTGCCTCGGCTCGCTGAACTACGTTGGCACCGATGGCCAGGAATTCAATAAACTATGACGCTACACCAGGAGGATTGCCATGACGAACGCTATTTCGGAAATCATCACCACCGCCAACATCTCCCCCGCCGCCCTGCTCGAAATCACCGCCGAGGCCCTGGCAGCATCCGGATGTACCTGTAGGGAACTGCCGGCCGGATCGTCACCGTGCCGGGCCTGCCGTGAGGCCGCCTATCTTTCGAAAATCGCCAACACGGTTGACCTGCATGCCGCACTCGTGGCCGTCACCGAAGCTTGCGGAAATGCCGAAGTTGCGTTGGTCGACCTGCTGCCGAGTATCGTGGAAGGGTTTCTCGCCCGAGCCTGCACATGTGTCGGCACCGAAACCTGCGCGATCTGCACGGCCGCCCGCAAGCTGGATGACCTGGCACGGGGGACGCAGGCCAGTTGACAGGCAGCGGGTCGAACCGATAAACTAAAGTCGTCAGAATCCATGGGACCAGGAGCGCCGAAGGTGGCGTTCCTGGTTTTTTATTGATTTCAGCGGACGATATAAAAAAGCCCCCCGGCTATCAACCAGGGGGCTTCATGCCGACCACGCCAATGGAGGTGTGGCTGTCGGGGCTCGGAGTTGTTACGGACACTTGCCGAGTTGTCCGGCGGGCCCTGAAGGCTCCGCTAATACAATTCGGCGCTGTCTGCCAGATACGCCCGATCCACCATCAAATCGATCCCACGTCCCGGCGTCCGGTTCACCTCGAAACGGAATCTGAGGATCAACCGCCCGCGCCAATAAAATGTTGTGGTGCCGTCCTTTTCTGGTTTGAAAGCTCCGTATTCCGACGGGTCCGGAGCGGCAAGGCCCTCCAGGTGTAGCACCGCCGCTGCTGCTTCGTGACGCATCCCCCAGGTCAGGCGGCCGCGCTGCCTGCGGAATGCTGAGTCCAAGATTTCGTCTTCGATTTCATGCGGTTCGCTTCTGTCCATCATTTCTTCCCTCGTTTCTGGTCCCGCCGAAGCGGTGACCCGTTAAATATCTCCCCAAGGATCTTCCTCGGCAGGTTTTTCAGGCTCCGGCGTGTAGGCGTCCTTCCGGCGTAGCGTCATCTGCGTTTGGGTCCCGGATTCGTCCAGGGAGTAGGTCAGTTCGGTGATCAGCATCTCGCCCGATATCCTGAGCCACGGCAGATCGACCTGCACCAGACCATTGACCGGCCAGAGAGTCCCGTCACCCTGCCGCCATCCCTGCACGGTGACCGATACCGATACGGCCCGAGCGGCCCTGACGGTGGCCTCCCATTGGGCGCGTTTTCTTGCGGTGGATATGTCCACGGAACCTTCGGCTATGATGATCAGCGTCCTGCCGGCTGCGGCCCCGGCGTCGGTGGCCCGGGCTTCGACTGCGGATGATTGATCCGGGGACAGGTCGTCGCTTCCCGGTTGGCTGCCCCGCACGATGTAGGTCCTGAACCGATCGGTGGTGTCGTTGCTCAGACCGGCGGACTTGACGTTCTGCCCCTGCACAATGGAGGTGGTGCATCGGGTTTGGCCGGGTTTCGTCAGGACCAGCCCGCCACGGCCATCGGAAATCGGCAGGATCCCGCGAGTGCGGCAAGCCCGGTCGAGGGCTTCGAAGGCCGCCTCACCGACTTGCAGCTTAAAAGCCCGCTCATATGTCCAGGCCGGGCCGATGTCGTCAACCTCAGACTTGACGGAGATCCCGAACGGTTTGGCAAGGACCGCGGCTATGCGGTCGAGCTTCAATCCGGACCATTCGCCGGGGGAATGCACTGCCGAGCAGTCAACCATTTGACCGGTCTGGTCCCGTCCGGATACGCTGATATCGTGACTCTCGGCGCTGAACTGTGGTGAGGCACTGTCCACCATCCCGGTGATGACCGTATCCCCGCCAATGGACACTTCGCAGGCATCCCCCGGCAGGATCGGCCAGACTGTCGATTGCCCTGGCCAACTCTCGGTAAGGCCAAGAGAGAACCTGCCGGATATCGCCTCGATGCTGCGTGTGACGGAAACAGAGGTCCAGCCTCGGTACTCCATGCCGCCTACGGTGAGTTTGACTGTATTTTGCATAAGCCCTCATGATTAAGGACGGCCCCAGGTCGGAGCCGTCCGGTTGAATTACTTGCTGTAAATACTTTTCGCCAGCTCGGCCAAGCGGTCCGCGGTGGAGGCCTTCGCCCCAGCTACAGGTCCATGATTGGTAATTTGTGCCTTTGCGGCCGGCGCCTTGAACGCGGTGGAGGACTCTTCCGGCTCCAAGACGGCGTTGATCTCGGCAATTCGGCCGTTGATCTCATTCAGTTGAGCACCGGCCATCCTCATGGATCTTTCATCCCCTGCCATGTTCCCCATCTCCCACGCCTCACGGCGGGCCGCGTTCAGTCTCGACAGGTGCGCCCGTGCCTCGGCCTCAAACTCAGCGAGTGCTGCTCCTTGTTCCGCCCGCACCGCCGGGGCGGCGTCTGCTGGGAGTGTGGCCAGGGCTTGGCGCATTCCGAGAATATCGCTGAGGACCTGCATCACTTCGTGCTCCCGGTGTTCATCTTGCCGTACACGCTTTCAGTGCTCGGCATTTTCTGCGCAGGCCGCCCGCTGCCGCTGATCCGGCTGACGATCTCCTGGTCATCACTCTGCATGGCCAGTGCGTCCTGGATGCGGTCGCAGGCCTGCTGCTCGTTGCATCCGTCGGCCACCAGGCGGGAAAACATGGTGTCGGCCTTGCTGCCCTTACAGGTGGCATGGATCGACATGATACGGGTGCGCTCGGCGGTGGTAGCGTCAACGGTGGCAACGGAGACATGCCGCTCAATCTCAGCCAGGGGAATCATCCCGTTTTTCGCCGTCGAGACAGCCGTCTCCAAGGCCGCCCGTGTGAACATTCCTTCCCGTGCACGTGCCTCAATCAGGGAGACAACCGCGGGGTGGCTGTCGTGTAATTCTTCGATGGTCATATTATTTTTAGGCATCCTTGAACCCTCCCTCAGGTTATGGAAGGGGGCGGCCGGTATTGAGACCGCCCCCGCGTTCAGCTATTCATTAGGTGCGCTTGCCCTGCATCAGCACCGTCGGCCGGGTGCAGAGGGGCAGCGGATTGGACTGGGCTTCGAGGTCCACCCACTTGGCGAACGATGCATCCGGCGCCGACTTGGCATAGCGGGGCAGGCCAATGGTGTTTACGGCGTCGATATAGTCGCCGGGGGCGAAGAAGGTCTGGAACAAACCGGGGACGCCAACCGGGAAAAAATGGCATTTGTCGGTATGGACGAACCCAACGCCGCCGACAGTGCCGCGGTAGTTTTCGAAGGTGATACCGCCGAAATTCAGGGTTCCGTAGGCATAACCGTTGCGAAGCTCGGCCGCCTGCGCCTGGCCCATGTAAGTTTCCCTGACTTCGGGATGGGCAACCAGGTCATCAAAGAACGCATCACCGCAAAAACAATGAACGCTTTGGAACTGGGCCGCTCCCAGGTTGTTGGCCATGGCCCGGACCACGGAGGCGCATTTCTTGCGAATGATGCCACTGGCCGGGTTGGCGTTGTCGAGGTCGAAATCGATTTCCGGTTCCTGAGCAACTCCGAACTCGGTGAACAAGTCGAAGAGGACAGAGGACCCGTCGGCGTCGAGGATCTGCCCCCGGATCGCCCCGAGCTGGAGATGTTCCAGGGTAACGTCGAGGGACTGGATCATGGTTTCGAGGCGCTCAGAAACAACGCCCTGGATGGTTTTGAGCTGATTGTGGCCGCCGAAATCGCGGACGTTCTGAATCTCGTCGGCCATCACCCTGTCGTTCACCTGGAGGTGGGGCGCTCTGAACTCGCGCATCCGGCGCTTACTGTTTTGGTTCATGGTGCCCGGTGCACCACGAAGGGAGGTCGGCACGAGATAGAGAACCCCGTCTTTTTCTTCGATGGCAATTTTCGTGGTGGCGACGCCTTTGGAGTCAAAGACCCCGGTCCGGCCCACCTGACCGGGCCGGAAGGGCATGTCGTTTACGGCTGCGGTCAGTTCGATAATGCTGAATGCGTCGTTGGAAAAAACGTCTAAAGAGGCCATTGTTTTTTTCTTTCTGGGGAATTTTCCCCGGTTTGGCGGCGTTTTACGCCGACGGGTTAACGGGTCGCGAGCGGTTTAAGTGTGCCGGTACTGGCCGGACGTGGTGATCTGTGGCTTTGGACGTAATGGCGGCAACGGGCCGCGATTGTATTGAGATTCCTCGCGGTTTCTTGCCGGGTAGCCAGTTGCTCCCGCAAGTCCGCAATGTCACGCCGGTTGATTTCCAAGTCGGCAACCAGGCGTTCGGGGAGACTGTCAGGTCTGAACCCGGCAACATCACCTTCGAGGCGATGAAGAAGGCCCGAAACGGATTCCAATTCTTCCCGGATTCCGACCAGAGCACCCCGCGCATTTTCTGCCTCGATGGTGATGTTGTTCGCCTTCAAGCTTCGGTAATCCCACGGCAGAGGCGCACCAGGTTTGACACCAAGGATCGCGGCCGGGTCGGCGTCAGACCTGCGGGAGTGTCCGGTTTCGGTGACGATACGCTCTTCGTCGACTTCCAGGCCGAACAGTTCCGCCCGTGCCTTTGCCAGCAGTTCCGCCCGTTTGCCTGCCGGTACGGTCATGCCGGGGTGTTGCCGGTAGAACTCCGCGATCTCAGCAATGCCGGATTCCATCAGGCGGTCATAATCGCTGGCCGCCATCACGCTTTGAATCCCGTGGCTGTGGAGGAAAGATCCTCCGTCACGGTCAATGGTCCGGGCTTCGGGCAGCAGGCCCATGACCGGAACCGGCCAGCAGTGCGCTCTGGCGTACCGGGTGAGGTGCTCACGTCCTGATTCGGCCAGACTGTCCAGGCGCTGGCGGAATTGCTCGATTGCCTCAGTCTCTGGGATCGGGGCGTTTTCGATCTCGGAGATGTGCATTTTCCGTTCGGCTATTTTCTGCCGAAGTACTGCAAGGGTTTCCTGCGGTGTTTTTGCCACGTCTACCTCCCTGTGGGCCTGTGCGGCCCGGTTAGCGCCTGAGCGCGGTTAATATAATCGGTAAGCCTTTTTGGCCCTTTGGAGTGCTCGCTCGGCGTCCTCTGCCCCGCCGGGGAAGGCTTCGACCCCATCGGCAGGTAGTGCGGCGACCAGGCCAGCAGCGAAAGCGGCCAAACTCGGCCGGGGTTCCGGCTGCAAAAGCCACAATTCACGGATATGTCGAACGAGGATCGGCCAACGGCCGGCCCGGTCGAGTTTTTCAGCTAAACGGAGGGCCAGTTCATCCATGGTCGCGATTTTCCGCTCGGTTTTGACGGTCAATTTGCTGATTTTCGACAACTCAAGCTGGACAGCGGCACGCTGCCGTTGCGCGGCAGGGTCGAGTTGGAACCCTGATTCACGACGGCAGGCATCGCGAAAGAATCCGTCAAGGGTTTCGAGCCGGTAGACCGCGCCGCGGCGGGCGGCCCGCAGTTCGGCCATGTCGTTATGGATTTGGGACCTATCTGTGGCGGTCATTTCATTGCTCCTTTGATTTTCGGGGTTTGAGCGGTATTCTGTCTGGATTTGCCACCCATACTCCGCAAAGCTGGATAAAGGGTGCCGCCTTAGTCTTCGCTCCACGTTCCCACTCCCGATGAAGCCGGCCGCAAATCTGGCAGAGGCCTGTTGACGTCGTGGCGGCCAGGACGCGGCCTTGACAGCCAGCGACCGAACAGGGCACCAAAAGGTCCATCCTCTGGGGTGCTGGTCGGCGGTACTGCGGGGCATCATCGATGTCCGACCACCATCCGCAGGCCCAGCACGTAAAACCCGTGGCCGGACCGCAAAAAGTGCCTACTCTGGTCCGATAGACCGCGGTCCGGCAGCGGGGGCAGCGACGCGCTTTTCCGGGTTCGGCTGCCGTCATATATTGTCCAGAATCTCTTCGAGTGCTTCGCGGTCGAGCGGGTCAAGGTCCGGGTCCGCCAGCATGTCTTCGATCTCATCTTCGCAGGTGTCCGGGAAAATCCGGCCTTCCATGTGTTCGTACGCTTCTTCGAGATACATCTCCAAGCCCTCCGTTCTGGTTAACGCCCATCCTCAGGGTGAAGTCCGATGAAATACCCCGTCGCCATAAGCGGCGAACCAACGGTGAAGCAGTGCGCCTCCCGATGCTCAACATCGTTCGACTTGTTCGCAGGGTCCCAGCCGTGGACGTGTTCGCGTTTGCAGAACGGACACCAGACGGCAATCTGTCGGCCTCTTGAGATAAGTCGCCCCACCAGGAGAGGTTTCGCTTTTCGATTGTGTCGTTTCATCGCCTGTTCCCTTCGTCGAAAACCCGCCACAGTGTAAAAACTCTTTAAAACCTGCCATTTGCCATTAAATTAAGACCGGCTAAGTAAGTCTAGGGAAGGTAAAGGAGGCAATATCCATAAAACCCCCTATAGAACTCAATTTTCCCAATATGAAAGTTTATAGAATCTGGCCTTTTAGCCTTACCTTTGCCCTACTTAGCCATCTCTAATAGTGTCCATAAGGCCGATCCCGAGATAAAAAGTTATGTTTTTTTCCCGGCCAGTGGTGCCGACATAGGCATCGAAACGATCTCTAATTCTCGGGCTAAACCGTTTCAGGCCTTCGGCTCTGCCGCCGTTCGATTCCACCCATGACCGGTATGCATCGTAGAGACGCTTCGCGGCCACCTGGGCGAGCGGGTCCACAAAGCAACACTCATCGATGAAGTGACCCAAGGTATCTTCCTCCGCCCGATATTCAGACGTCGCCGCCTTCACTGCTTCCGGTGGGTTTAGACCGATCCTCTGCCATTCCAGGCAACCACGGACCAGCCAGGCGAGAATGCCGGGAGCCTCGGCCCGGAGTCGGTCCTGCAACGTCGGATCGTCCTGGCGCTCATGCGGCTGTTGAGGATTCGGCACGAACGACAACTTGAACGGGACCAAGTGTATCCGCTGCCAGAGCGCATAATCATCGGCGGAAGCCTGCGGCCGGCTGTTGGTGAGGAGCATCAAAAGGTGGGTGGGCCGGAACTCTACGGCTCGTTTTGCATAGGGGCTGCGGGCGTGAATGGTATCTCCCCCGACGAGCTCCTTCACTTTTGCCGTTGCGAACTTTCGGCCCTCGTCGGTTTCGCTGGCCCAGATCAGGCGCTTGAACCGCAAAGCCATAAGGGCACTGTTCGCGGAGCCGCTAGCCCGTGCCGCTTTCTGTTCAAGAAGGAGTTCCGCTTCTGCCTTGTGGGCGAGGTCGCCCAGGACATGCTTCAGGGTTTCAAGCAGCGTGCCTTTGCCGTTTCGGCCTTTGCCCCATAGGATGATCAAGAGGTGCAGGAGAGCTTTCCCGGTTATTCCATAACCAAGGAGCCTTTGCATGTAGCCGATCAGCTCTTCGTCGCCGTCGAAAATGTCCCGCAAAAATTGTTCGAAGGATGGGCAGGGCTCATCGATGCCCCTCCATTCTGTTGGGCATGCAGTGCGAATGTAATCGGACGGTTTGCCCGTTTCCAGTCGGCCGGCCATCTCACCAGAAAGAGGCACCACTCCGTTTTTGCAGGGTAATACCATCTCGCGGATGTCCCACTCGTGCCCGGCAAGGCCGGTGCCCGCTGCGGCCAAAGCCAAAACATTTTGACGTCTGGCCTTCGTCCTCAATTCAGCGGATCTCTTGAGTAGCTGCTTACGCAGATCCTCGTGGTGGTTGGCTGCCTCCGTGTTACCGGACTTCTGCGCTTTGACTGTGAGCCAATGTTGGCGGGTCGCCTCCGTCAGGTACTGATCGACAACCGCATCGAGAGGGGCACCCATGGCCTCGTTGCGAAAGTCCTCTTCCCAAAAACTCCCGGCGTATTTGGTCCAAGAACCGGCGGCATGATCGTAGGCGAACCGGTCCTTGTGAAGGTGATTGAACATGCGGGCATCGCCCACCTCGTTCTCACTCCAGCACTTCAGAATTAGTTCGCTGCTTGTTTCGGTGTCCGGTTTCTGCTGCTGTGGATCTTGTGCGCCGTCGATCTGTGGGATAGTTTTGGGGGCGATGCTCCGGATTGGGGGCGGTTCTTTCGGCAAGGGAGTCTGTTCGTCAGCCGTGGAGACCTGTGCATTCTCAGAACCTGGTGGTGCGTGTCGGTCGCATGTCGCGGACCGAGTGCAAATCCACTCATCTCCAGGTGTGTCGAAAAGAGAAAAGGGCTTCTCGACGCTCTGGCATTCAGGTGCGTGCTGGCAGGGGTTTGGCTCGTCGGCCCTCCCCCCAAGGCTACCAATTTTTGGGGTTTCATCGTACATTAAGGAACCTCATTTTTGTTTTTGCCGATGCTGCCCCGCTTCGGCTGCCTTCCAGGCCCCTTTCCTTTTCGGATAAGGGGCCTTCCTCTTTTCAGCCGTTAACCAGCGCATCGACACGCTCACCCGGCCAGATCAGGCGGCCGTTTGGCAGCTTGACCGGCTTCACGCCCATGTAATGACCGGCCATGCACAGCGCCCGGTGAATGCTCGGCGCCTGGACTCCTACTGCTTTGGCAAACTCTCGCGTGGTTATCGGTTTCATGTTTTTTTGTTCCATTGTTCTTCCTCCAATCACTGTGCGGGATTCGTTCAATCGTTGTGAAATTTCGCTTGATTTCGATATTGCCACACGCTGAAATCCGACTTGTGACACAGCGATTTTCTTTAGACTCTTATTTCACAAGCCGGTGGAGAGCCCCAGAAACGACAAAACCCCCGCCATTTCTGACGGGGGTTCAGGGTGGATCTTATGTGGAGGTGGTTTTATTCTTTGGCCCGGTTGTTGTGTTGATACTTGCGGGCGCTCTCTGCGCGACGGTTTATTTTCTTTTCCCTCGGATCTTCGTCTTCTATTTCAAGAAATTCCACATCTTCACAGTCATCATCATCCCCATCCTCAGACCAAGCTCGATCCAACTTCAGGCATGCCTTAACTATAGCTTTAACATGCCCCGGATGATCTTCACCGGTCCAGCGGTAAAACCATTCAGTAAGTTTGCAGAAGAATATATTATCCGCAGATCCTTCAGTAATTCGTTGACCCGGCCCCGGAAATACATATTCTATCAGGGGATCTAAACCTTTTTTGAAGGTTGTTCTAAGCTTGGTCAACCCTTCAACCATGTTGGCGAGGTCGGCGTAGGTAACATCTCCATTTTTACTCCCCAGATAGTTTGCCCTTTCCTCCCGAAGGAGAGGGGTTAATTCTTGAATCTTCTTTGCTATTTCCTTATGCCTATTCTGTCTTTGAGCCCCTGTCTCTTTAGGTAGGCACCTATTGTCCCACTGGATGTTTACTGTGTAGCAAAAATCCAGACCGGCAACCATCTGCTGGGAATCCGGCTGGATTTTTAGTGCCCGGTCGATTACCTGGAAAGCCCGGTCTAAAGTCGCGTCCGCAAATATGGCATCCAGCCGCTCAAGCTCTTTTTCCTTTTCCTGACGGAAAGAGGAATACGGCTGTCGTCTTTCTATGTGCACCTTCGTAAACCTGTCCAGACCAAGCTTTATCCCGTGCGGTATGCGCCCCATTATGCCCCCCTCAGGTTGACCACTTTGCTGGCGGTCTTCCCGGTGATGATATTTTTAAGATGCCGCTCCCACTTCAGAAGGGCCGACCGTTTTTCCCTGAGATAGATGTGTTGATCATAGTGTTTATCCTGGACACCGGTAAGGCCATGGCTGAGCAGCTGCGCCCGGTTATCCTTGGAGATACCCAGGCCTGCAAGCATGGTTTCAGCGGTGCGGCGAATATCCCGCAGGTCGAAGGGTTCACCTCCCATTGCATCGGAAATTTCCTTGACCCGTTTTCCGGGCGTAGAGTAGTGAACAACAGATCCTCTTGACGCGAACAGAAAAACCGATTTTGCTTTCTCGGCATCCTCCAGCAGTTTGTCAGCAATTCCTGCGGCAGCCGGCCCCAGAGGAACCACATGAACACGGGGCTCCTTCCGTTTGCCTTTTCCATCCAATAACCGCAGGGTTTTGGTGGCCGGATCATAATCTGAAACATTCGCCCGCAACAGTTGTGCCATGCGTTGACCTCCAGCATAAAGGGCCAGTTTCAACGCCAGATCGTTTAGATCGTCGCCCAAGGAGGCGATGTAGGCTTTCAGTTCATCTGCGGGCAGGTGGCGTTTCCCGGCCTTAACAGGGATAGCTCCAACAGGTTCAACAGGATTAATATCGACTTTGAAGGGAACAAGGGCCTCCGGAAGATCGGCATGGAAGCGGGCCTTCTTTGCAGCATTGTATGCTGCCGACAAGTAGCTCCGGAGAATCCCGGCTGTTCGTTCCTTGCCCTGCTTGAAAACTTGTCGCACGATAACGGATATCTGATCGGCGGTAACCTCGTTGGCGGGGGTATTGGAAACTTCTGGATGAGGTTCGAGGACGTGGCACTTGAAAGCACTGGCGGCAGCAGCGGCAGACTTCTTTTTGCCCTTCGCCTCCAGGTGTTTGACATATTCATTCAGCAATGCTTTCAGGGTGTAGCGTTGCCGATCCTTGGCTAGCTTCTCGGCCTCGGCCCTGGCGGACTTCTCGGCGAGGGCCTGTTCCTTCAGGTCACGCTCAAGTTCTCGCGGGTCAATGCCCCGGTCAATGAGGGCCTGCAAGCTGTTCGCTTCTTTCCGGGCGTCTTTGATTGTCCACGCCTTGGTGCTCCCGATGGTGCAGCGGATGGTGGCCCGGTCAAGTTTGGCCTCGAAAATGAAAGACTTCGCACCATTCGCGGTGATCCGAACAGCCAGTCTCGGGTTTTCGGTATCCCAGAGGAAGGACTGTTTCTTGCCGTCCTTGCACCCCGCCTCATCTATCCGGCCCGGCGTTAGCTTGACTCGCTCCATGCCATCAACCTTTCCATGTAGCCACTATCGGGCCATTTATCAGTTGGTGATTCCATGTAGCCACCATGTAGCCAAATACTATCAATTCCTTTCTATCGAAGCAAGTAGAAATTTATTGCCTTTTCAAGTGTTTTGCTGGCCTCGCTGGAAACCTTCAATCTCTTTCAACACCCTTCAAGGCCCTAAAATGTGATTCGTAATCAGTAGGTCGTCGGTTCAAATCCGATGGGTGGCTCCAATAAAAACAAGGGGTTAGGCGTTTTCGCCTAACCCCTTGTTTCATTCTTAGAGGCTACAATTTGAATACATTCTCTATGATTGCCCTTACTAACCCATACTTTCGCAAGACTGACCAAACAGTAATGACGGTGGTGAAATGGGGGGGGGTTGCATATTCATTACCGTGTTGGTATGATTTAGATGCGATGCAGGATCCTGCAAAAATCGCCTTGGCGCGCCGGACTTCCCTCCTGACGGCGCGTCTTTTTTATGTATTTTCAGGCACCGGCTCAATTTTCAAACTTTCTGTGCCAAACGAAAAAAAGGCCCACCTCAAATGAGGCGGGCCTTTCGGTAAAAATTTCGGCGGCGACCTACTTTCCCACATAGTTACCCATGCAGTATCATCGGCGCAGCAGGGCTTAACTTCTGTGTTCGGGATGGGAACAGGTGTGACCCCTGCGCTATAGCCACCGAAAACCG
>Ga0214472_10004874_pt1 | contig 14123 bp, 10 predicted proteins | sample RVTome_6_FD_207662 | JGI IMG/M metagenome (GOLD analysis project Ga0214472, IMG submission 207662) | Soil microbial communities from uranium-contaminated site in the Upper Colorado River Basin, Wyoming, United States - RVT140D175 | ecosystem: Environmental > Terrestrial > Soil > Contaminated >... | reverse complement strand
GTGTCGTACCTGCCGCGGCGCGGCGCCGCGGCATGGCGTTGCGTTGGCGTGCGATCGGAAGGGGCCGGCGGCATGAGCGACGACACCGGTTACAAGCTGCGCACGCGAGGCGTGCGCAAGACCTACGGGCCGGTGGTGGCACTCGCCGGCGCGGATCTCGAGATGCGCGAGGGCGAGTTCCTCACGCTGCTGGGCCCGTCCGGGTCCGGCAAGACCACGATGCTGATGGCCATTGCCGGACTGAACGACCCCGACGGCGGCGAGATCTGGATCGACGGCAAGCTCGCGACCTACACCCCGCCCCACGACCGCGGACTGGGCATGGTGTTCCAGAACTACGCCCTGTTCCCGCACATGACCATCTTCGAGAACATCGCGTTCCCGCTGCGCATGCGCAAGCGCGACGCGGGGACCATCCGCAAGGAGGTCGCCCGGGTACTGGACATCGTGCAGCTGCCCGATGTCGCGAGCCGCTACCCCCGGGAACTGTCCGGCGGCCAGCAGCAGCGCATCGCGCTGGCACGCTGTTTCGTCTACCAGCCCGCCATCATCCTGATGGACGAGCCGCTGGGCGCACTGGACAAGAAGCTTCGCGACACCTTGCAGCGCGAGGTGAAGCACCTGCACCAGAACCTCGGGATCACCGTGCTCTACGTCACCCACGACCAGGAAGAGGCGATGGTGATGTCGGATCGCATCTGCTTGATGAACGATGCGCGCATCGAGCAGGTCGGCACGCCGCAGGAGCTGTACTTCCAGCCGAACTCGGTGTTCGCGGCGGACTTCCTGGGCGAGTCGAACCTGTTGCCCGCGACCGTGATCGAGAGCCGCGACGGCGAGATCGTGCTGCAGGCCGCCGGCGGCCTGACCGTGCACGGCCAGGCAAACGCGGCGCTGTCCAAGGGCGACAGCGTGCGTTTCATGGTGCGCCCGGAGAGCGTGAAGACGGTGGCGGCAGGCACGGCCAGGAACGAAGTGCAAGGCGTGATCAAGGAGGTGATCATGAGCGGGCAGATCACCAAGTGCTTCATGGAACTGCCCGACGGCTCCGAGATGGTCAGCTCGCGCCTGACGGTGGAGAGCGGGACCGGCCTCGCGCCCGGCCGCCCCGTGCACTTCGGCTGGTCGGCCGAGCACACGGTCGTGCTGCCGGATCGCTGACGGCAATGTCCGCCGACACCGACACCGCCCTCGCGCCTGCGCGCCGCCCGCGCTGGATCTGGCTGCGCGACTGGCCGCTGTATCCGGCAGTGCTGTTCCTCGGCTTCTTCTTTCTCTACCCGACGGTGCTGCTGCTGGGCCTGAGCGTGACCGACGATGCCGGTGCGCTGTCGACGCAGCACTATGCGCACCTGTTCCGCTCCGACCTGTACGTGCGCGTGCTGGGCATCACGCTCGAGATCGCGCTGTGGACCACCGTGCTGTCGTTGATCGCGGCCTATCCCATCGCGTACCTGCTGGCCACCGTGCGCAATTCCACGCGCAACACGCTCATCATCTGGGTGTTGATGCCGTTCTGGACCAGCTTCCTGGTGCGCACCTTCGCGTGGATGGTGCTGCTGGGGCGCAGCGGTGCGGTCAACGACCTGCTCATCGCGCTCGGAATGGTCGAGTACCCGCTGCGGATGATCTATAACTTCGCCGGCGTGATGGTGGGCATGGTCCACGCGCTGATGCCGCTGGCGGTGCTGACGATTCTCTCGGTGATGGAAGGGATCGATGCCAACCTGTCCAAGGCGGCGGCCACGATGGGAGCCCGTCCGAGCCAGGCGTTCTGGCGCATCTACCTCCCGCTGTCCCTGCCCGGGGTGGCGGCTGGCGGGCTGCTGATCTTCATCACCGCGCTCGGCTTCTTCATCACGCCCGCGCTGCTGGGCGGGCGCAAGGAGACGATGATCGTGCAGGTCATCATCTTCCAGATCCACGAGGTGCTGAACTGGGGGTTCGCCGGCGCGATCTCGATGCTGCTGCTGGTCACGGCGCTGCTCATCTTCTTCCTCTACGACCGCCTGCTGGGCCTGTCCACGCTGTCGGGCCAGTCGGCGCCGGCGGGCGGGCGCCGGCCGAGCGCGATCGGGCGCCTCGGTGGTGCCGCGGGGCGGCTGTTCATCGCCGCGATGGGCAACCTGTGCGCGTTCGTCGGCTGTACGCTCGAGCGGTTCCGTCCACCGCGGGCGGACCGGCCGCGGCGCCGCGTGGGCCGCGCGCTGGTGTGGATCGCCGGGGTGCTGGTGCTGGTGTTCCTCGCCGTACCGGCCTTCTTCGTGATCCCGGTCTCGTTCACGCAGGAGAGCTTCCTCAACTGGCCGCCGGTGGGCTTCTCGCTGAAGTGGTACCAGAGGATCCTCGGTACCGAGCTGTGGGGCGAGGCCGCGCTGCGCTCCTTCGTGGTGGCCGTCTCGTCGGCCTTCCTCGCGATGCTGCTGGGCGTTCCAGCCGCCTTCGTGCTGGTGCGCAGATCCTTCTTCGGCAAGGCCGCGCTGTTCGGCTTCCTGGTCTCGCCGGCGATCACTCCGCACATCATCATCGCCGTCGCACTGTTCTTCCTGTACTCGCGCATGGGCCTGGTGGGCACGACCGCCGGCCTGGTGCTGGGACACACGGTGCTCGCGATCCCGTACGTGGTGGTGACGACGATGGCCATCGTCAAGGGCTACGACACGCACCTGGATCACGCGGCGTGGACGCTGGGCGCCACCCGCGTGCGCACGCTGTGGCACATCACGCTCCCGATCCTCCGCGGCGGCCTGATCGCGGCCTTCATGTTCGCCTTCATCATCTCCTTCGACGAGCTGACCATCGCGCTGTTCGTCACCGGCGGCGCGTTCACGACCCTGCCCAAGGCCATGTGGGACGACGCCATCCTGCAGGTGAGCCCGACGCTGGCGGCGGTGGCCACGCTGCTGCTGCTGTTCATGAGCGCGGTGATCCTGACCTCGGAGTTCCTGCGCCGGCGCTCGCAGGTCAAGTGAAACCGGTGCAACGCCTGCGCGGCGCGTCGACGGCGGCGCGAGCGGTGCTCATGGCGTTGTCTCCTGTAGCGGCCAGATCGGCAATATACGGCGGCGCGTCATGTGCCAGTAGTGGCCTGGCAGCACTTGTGGGCCGCCGTGCGATGACCCACCATTTGCACCCTCGGGGCACCCCCGTGCCAGAGGTCGACGAGCGCATGTCTTCACCGGATCCCGCCTGGCCGTCGCAGTGCCTGATGCGCGACATCGAGGCGGCGCCGATGCCGGCCAGCGTGGCCGCGCTGCTGGACGTCAGTGCGATGCGCCACCCGCAGCGAGCGTTCCTGCACTTCTTCGACGACGCTGACGTCATCACCTACGGCGAGATGGCACGCCTGGTGCGCCGCGCGGCCAGCGCGCTCGCCGGCTGCGGCGTGGGGCCTGGTTCGCACGTGGTGGTCATGGTGCACACCTGCCGGCACTACCCGGTCTCCTGGCTCGCGCTGGCGTTCCTCGGCGCGGTGACGGTGCCGGTGAACCACCGCTACACGCCGCGCGAACTGGCCTACATGCTGGACGACGCGCGCGCCTCGCACTTGGTCATCGCCGCCGACCTGCTGCCGGTGCTCGAGGCGGTCGAGGGCGGCTCGCCGCTGCCACGCGATCACGTGATCGTCGCCGGCGCGCGCTGCGACGGCTACCCGCACCACTGGGAGAGCTTGGTGGACCGGGGCGATTCGTTCTACCGCGCGGATGCGGCGCCGGCGCCGGACAGCCTGATGAACATCCAGTACACCTCGGGGACCACCGGGCTGCCCAAGGGCGCGCTGCAGACCCACCGCTACTGGTTGACCTTTTCCCGCGCATGGACCACCTCGTCGTGCTGTCGTGCTACAGCTTCCGCCGCGCGGCTCGGCGTGCACGGCACGTCCGCGCGCGATGTCGCGTCGGTGCTCGCCGGGCTGCTCGCGTGCTGTTCGCAGGACCACGCCCGCGAGGACCTGTCCGCGGGCCGCCAGCGCATCGTCGTCAGCAGCTTCAAGCCGTTCGAGGACGACGCGCCGCAGGGGCTGCGCGAGGCCATTTTTCACTTCCAGGTGATGACCACGCGGCTGCTCAACGGGCACCTGCGGATTACGCGCACCGCCGACGGCCCCACCCGCGAAGTCTGGGAGATCGAGGACGCGGGGCGCTGGCTGTGGTGAGCGCCGGTGGACCCGGCGCCGGAACTTCGGCGACCGCAGGCGATTGATCCGAACTTCGTGATCCAGGGGGGGCAGGTAATGAGCGAGCAACGCGTGGTCGTGATCGGCGCCGGTATCGTCGGCGTATGCTGTGCGCTGTTCCTGCGCAAGCAGGGCCGGCAGGTCACGCTGATCGACCGGCTCGACCCGGGCGACGACGGCGCGTCGTCTTACGGCAACGCGGGCTCGCTGTCGTGGAGTTCGTGCGTGCCGATCGCGACCCCCGGCCTGCTGCTGAAGGTGCCCGGCTGGCTGATCAGCCGCACCGGCCCGCTCACCGTGCGCTGGCGCCATCTCCCCGGGCTGCTGCCGTGGCTGTGGGCCTACGTGCGATCCGGCACCGTGGCCAGGGTCGAAGCCGCTGCCAAAGCGCTGTCCATGCTGCACGGCCCGGCCCTGGACCTGCACCGCGAGCTGGCGCGTGAGGCCGGCGTCAGCGACATCGTGCGCGGCTGCGACTACCTGCACGTGTACCGCCAGGTGAACACCGACCGGCTGGCCGAGCTCGACTGGCGGCTGCGGGCCGAACACGGTGCCACGCTGGAGCTGCTCGACGCCGGTGCGCTGCACGAACTCGAGCCCGATCTCGGGCCGCAGTACCGGCAAGCGGTGCGTATCCGGGACCAGGGCTTCGCCGCGAACCCGTCGCGACTGGTGCGCGCGCTGGCCGACCGCTTCGTTGCCGACGGCGGCGAGCGGCTGCGCGACGAGGTGCGCGGGTTCGAGGCAGGCGACGGACGCGTGCACGCGGTGCGCACGGCCACTGCCCGCGTGCCGGCGGATGCCGTGGTGATCGCGGCTGGCGCCTGGTCACGTGTGCTCACGCGCATGCTGGGGGTCGACCTGCCGCTCGAGACCGAGCGCGGCTATCACGTGACGCTGGCCGAACCGGGGGTCCGGCTGTCGAACACCGTGATGGAGACCGACGGCAAGTTCCTGGCCACGCCGATGGAGACCGGGCTGCGCCTGGCCGGCACGGTGGAACTGGCCTCGCTGGACGCGCCGCCGGACTACCGCCGCGCCGACATCATCCTCGAGCTGGGACGCAGGATGTTCCCCAAGCTCGCACCGGTGTCGGTGTCGCGCTGGATGGGGCGCCGCCCCAGCCTGCCCGACGGCCTGCCTGTGATCGGACCGGCGCCGGGCTACCGCAACGTCTGGCTCGCCTTCGGCCACGCCCACACCGGCATGATCGGGGCGCCCAACACCGGGCGCATCATCGCGGGCATGGTGTGCGAGCAGCCGCTGAACGTGGATGCGAGTGCGTTCCGCGCCGAACGCTTTAGCTGAGATTGCACTGCAATGAACGACGCCGTCTTCGCCCCGGACTTCAAGGTGCAGCCCTGGTGGTGGGAGGCGGCGCCGCCGGCGCCGCCCGACGCCGAGCCGCTGCCCGCGCGTGCGGACGTGCTGGTCGTCGGCGCGGGCTACACCGGGCTGCACGCCGCGCTGGTTGCGGCACGCGGCGGGCGCGACACCCTGATCGTGGACGCGGGGGCGTTGGGCGAGGGCTGCAGCACCCGCAACGGCGGGCAGGTCTCGCCCAGCATCAAGCCCTCGTTCGACGAACTCGAGCGTCGGCACGGTGCGCCGACCGCGATGGCCGTTCGCCGCAGCGGCATCGACGCTCTCGGGTTCATCGCCTCGTTCATCGAAAGCGAGGGCATCGACTGCTCTCTGGCCCGGGCCGGGCGCTTCCAGGGTGCGCACACCCCTGCACACTACGAGCGCCTGGCGCGCGCGCACGCCGGGCAGCCCGAGTCCCTGAGGCTGGACGCGCACATGGTGCCGCGCGCGGAACAGCACACTGAGATCGGCACCGATTTCTACCACGGCGGCATCGTGCATCCGGGGCACATCACGCTGCATCCCGGGCTCTACCACGCCGGCCTGGTCGAGCGCGCACGTGCTTCCGGCGTCGCGCTGCGTGCCGGCTGCCGGGCGCAGGTCATCGTCCGCGACGGCGAGGGCTTTCGCGTACAGACCTCCCGCGGAGAGGTCTGCGCGCGCGACGTGGTCGTCGCGACCAACGGCTACACCGGGACGGTCACGCCGTGGCAGCGCCGGCGCGTGATCCCGATCGGCAGCTACATGATCGCGACCGAGGAGATCGCCCCGGCTCTGGCGGACGAACTGTCTCCCACGCGGCGCGCGATGAGCGACTCGCGCCGCGTGGTGTTCTATTACCGCCTGTCGCCGGACGGCCAGCGCGTGCTGTTCGGCGGGCGCGTGGCGCTGTCCGAGACCGATCCCCGGATCAGCGGCCCGCGCCTGCACCGCGAACTGGTGCGCATCTTCCCGCAGCTGGCGCGCACTCGGATCACGCACTCCTGGTCCGGGTTCGTGGCCTACACCTTCGACACCCTGCCGCACCTGGGCAGTCACGACGGGCTGCACTACGCGATGGGCTACTGTGGCTCCGGCGTGTCGCTCGCGAGCTGGTTCGGAATGTGCCTGGGGCACAAGCTGCTCGGGAACCCCGAGGGGCGCACGCCGCTCGACGGCATCGCGTTCCCGACCCGGCCGCTGTATGACGGCACGCCGTGGTTCCTGGCCACCGCCGTCGGGTGGTACAAACTGCTGGACCGGCTGGGGATCTGAGAACGGCTGGGGATCTGAGAACCTGTGACAGAATCACCACGCTTGGCGCGACGGCGGGCGATTCCTGCACAGGCTCTGGCGCAGCGAGGACGAGCGTGAGCGACGAACACCGGATCGATGCGGGCAGTCCGCCGATGGCGTCCCCGCTGACCTTCATGGGCGTGCCGGCGGCACGCAGCGCGCGCGGTGCCGGCGCCGCGGTGCTCGGGATCCCGTTCGACTGCGGCACCCATCCGGTGCGCATCGGCGCGCGCTACGGGCCACAGTCGATCCGCGAGCAGTCGGTGCTGGTGCGCCCCTACCAGCCGCCGCACGCGGACTTCAGTCCGCTCGCGTTGCTCGATGTGGTGGACCTCGGCAACGTGGACGTCACGCCCAGCGTGATCGAGCCGTCGTTCGAGCGCATCGAGGCGGCGGTGCGCTACGTGCTGAACGCGGGCGCGATCCCGGTGACGATGGGCGGCGACGGCGCGGTCACGCTGCCGCAGCTTCGCGCCGTGCACGCGCGCCATCCGGACCTGGTCGTGCTGCACGTCGACGCCCACACCGACACCTACCGCGGCGACGGCAACGCGCCCCACCACCGCTACAACACCGCGACCACGTTCACCCGTGCCGCCGAGGAAGAGCTGGTCGACGCCGCGCGCTCGATCCACGTCGGCGCGCGCGGCACGTTGGCGGTGCAAGGGGTGTTCGAGCACACGCGAGCGCAGGGCTACGAGATCCTCGACGGCGCCACGCTGAACCAGCGTGGCCTCGCGCACGTCGCCGCATCGTTGCGCGAGCGCTTCGCGGGCAGGCCGGTGTACCTGTGTTTCGACATGGACTTCTTCGACCCGTCCTGCGCGCCCGGCGTCTGCACGCCGACCTGGGGCGGCGCCGGTGCGCGCGAGGGTCTTGATTTCCTGCACGCGCTGGCGGGCATCGACTTCGTGGCCTTCGACGTGAATACCGTGAGCCCGCCGCACGACGTCGGCGGCATGACCGCGTTTCTCGCCGGCACGGTGATGCTCGAATGCCTGACGCTCGCGTGCCTGCGCCCGGGCGGTCCGGGTGCGGGTTGAGATCTGTCCGTGAGCCCGGACAAGCGCGCATTGCTGGATCGCATCGACGCCGACCGTGAGCGGCTGATCGAATTCCTGTCGCGCTTCGTGCAGGCGCGCTCGCCCAATCCACCCGGCGACACCCGCGAGGCGGCGGCGATCGTCACCGGGCTGCTCGAAGCGCAGGGTCTGGACTACCGCATCATCGACCCGCGGCCCGAGTTCCCCAACGTGGTCGCGAGCTTCGAAGGTGGGCGACCCGGCCGGCACCTCGTGCTCAACGGCCACATGGACGTGTTCCCGGTCGCCGCGCACGAGACCTGGAGCCACGGCGGCCCGTGGAGCGGCGCGGTGGTCGACGGCGAGCTGTGGGGCCGCGGCGCGGCGGACATGAAGTGCGGCACCACGGCGTCGCTGTTCACCTACGTCTACCTGCACGCCATCCGCGAGCGCCTGAAGGGCCGGTTGACGCTGACAGCGGTGTCCGACGAGGAGACCTTCGGGCCGTGGGGCGCGCGCTACCTGATGGCGAACCACCCCGAGGTGCACGGCGACTGCTGCTTGAACGGCGAGCCGAGCAGCCCGCTGAGCATCCGCTTCGGCGAGAAGGGGCCGCTGTGGCTGCGCTTCACGGTCTCCACGCGCGGCGCGCACGGGGCGTACACGCACCTGAGCGAGAGCGCGACCAAGGTCGCGGCGCGCCTGGTCGCGGACCTGGAAACGCTCGAACAGCTGGACACGCCGGCGCCAGGCAACGTCGGTGCGATCCTCGAGCGCAACCGCGACGCCATCGATGCCGCGCAGGGTGCGGGCGCGAGCGGCATCGTGCAACGGGTGACGGTGAACATCGGCACCGTGCACGGCGGCATGAAGGTCAACATGGTGCCGAGCCAGTGCGTGCTCGAGGCGGACATCCGGTTTCCCATCGGCCTGGACAAGCAGCGCGTGACCGACGCCGTCGCGCGCATCCTCGAGGCCTATCCCGGCACCAGCGTGGAGGAGATCGTGTTCAACCCGCCGAGCTGGTGCGACCCGGAGCACGAGATGGTGGGCTTGCTGCAGGACAACGTCGCGGCGCTGCGCGGTTTCCGCCCGGCGCCGACGGTCAGCGTGGGCGGCACCGACACCCGGCTGTGGCGCTACCTGGACGTGCCGGCCTTCGTCTACGGCCCGTTCCCCAGCGGCATGGGCAGCGGCGACGAGCACGTGCCGGTGGAGGACTTCCTGCACGTGGTGCGCACGCACGTGCTGTCGGCCTACGACTACCTGAGCCGCTGACGGCGCACGCGATGCCCCGGATTGCAGATGACGTCACCCTGCGCGCGTTGCTCGAGCGGCGCACGGCGGCGGACCCGGACGGCTGCTACCTGGTCTACGCGGGCGAGCGCATGAGCTTCGCCGCACTGGATGCGGGCGTGAACCGACTGGCCAACGCACTCGCGGCGCGCGGCATCGGCGCCGGCGAGCGCGTGGCGGTGATGATGGACAACCACCCGGACCACGTGCGCGCGTTCTTCGCGCTGGCCAAGCTCGGCGCGGTCCAGATCCCGGTCAACACGCAGCTGCGCCACGCGCCGCTGGCCTACGTGCTGACCCGCGGCGAGCCGGCGCTGGTGATCGCGGATGCGGCGTACGCGCAGGTGCTGGGAGAGGTCTTCGGCAGCGGCGCGCAGCACCGGCCTTCGTTCGTGTGGCGCGGCGCGTGCGACGCTCCCGGCGAGTGCATCGACGGCCTGATGGCCGCGGCACTTGCCGGCCCGCCGCCGGGCGCGCCCGCCGCCCACGACGTGCTGACGGTGCTGTTCACCTCCGGCACCACGGGGCCGCCCAAGGGCGTGCTGGTGACCGACAAGATGCACCGCGCAGCGGCGCTCGCGAGCACGCTGGCCGCAGGCGTGTGCGACGGCGACGTCATGTACCTGTGGGAGCCGCTTTACCACATCGGCGGCACCGAGGTTCTGGTGCTCGCGCTCGAGCACCGCGTGACCCTTGCGATGACCACCCGGTTCAGCGTGTCGCGCTTCTGGGAGGAGTGCCGCGAGGCCGGCGCGACGCAGTTCCATTTCCTCGGCGGCATCCTGCAGATGCTGCTGTCGCGTGCGCCGGACCGCCGCGACCGCGACCACCCGGTGCGCATCGCGTGGGGCGGCGGCGCGCCGCCGGGCGCGTGGCGTGCGTTCGAGGAGCGCTTCGGCGTCGAGGTGCGGGAGAACTACGGCATGACCGAGGCGTCCAGCCTGACCAGCATCAACGACGACGCGCGCTTCGCCACCGTGGGCCGCCCGGCGCCGTGGTTCGACGTGCGCATCGCCGCCGATGACGGCGCCACGCTGGGCGCCGGCGAGCGCGGCGAGATCCTGGTGCGCGAGCGCGAGCCGGGATTGATCACGCCTGGCTACTTCCGCAACCCCGAAGCCACGGCGCGTGCGATCCGCGACGGCTGGCTGCACAGCGGCGACCTCGGCCTCCTCGACCGCGACGGCTTCCTCGTCTTCCTCGGCCGCCTGAAGGACTGCATCCGCCGGCGCGGCGAGAACATCTCGGCGTGGGAGATCGAACATGTGGTCAACGCGATGCCGCAGGTCGAGGAGAGTGCGGCGATCGGCGTGCCCTCTGCGCTGGGCGACGAGGAGATCAAGCTGTTCGTGAAGCCGGCCGACGGCGCGCGGCTCGATCCGGCGAGCGTGTTCGGCTGGTGCGCGCAGCGTCTCGCGCCGTTCCAGGTGCCGCTGTACCTGTCAGTAGTCGAGAACTTCGAGAAGACCGGCACCCAGCGCATCCGCAAGGAGACGCTGTCGCGCACCATCCACGATTGCACCGTGCGCGAGCAGTCGGGGTCAGGTCTTTCACGGTAGTGGGCCGACGGGCTGCAACGACAAAAGTTCTGACCCCGTTCGCGACTCCCGGGTGAGCAAGCGCCCATCCATGGTCGCCACCGCGCTTTCGGCCACGCGCTGATCCGTAATCGGGCCGCCGCCGGAAACTTCGCGGTGTTCCCGGTGGCGAGACTGCGCCGCGGTGCCGTTCACCCGCGCTGCGCGAAGCGATCGACGCGAAACGGCTCGATCGGCAGGTTGCTGCGGCCGCTCGTCACCAGCTCGGCGAGGATGCGCCCGATCGCCGGCCCGAGGTGGAAGCCGTGGCTGCAGAAGCCGAACGCGTGGAACGCGCCCTCCTCGCTCGCGCTCGGGCCGATGACCGGTCGTCCGTCGGGCGTGTGGCCCTCGATGCCGGCCCAGCAGCGCACGATGCGCGCCTCGCGCAGCGCCGGGAACATCGTTGCCGCGATCCGCGCGTTGAAGGCGAGTTTCGCGTAGTCGAGCGTCGTCGCGTTCGTGTCGCGGTCGGCGTGCCCCTGGTAGCCGCCGCCGATGACCACGGTGCCGTTCGGGATCTGCACGATCGACAGCACGCGATCCACCGCGCCGATGCGCGTGCGCATCACCGTGGGCATGCGGCCGGTCACCATCAGCATCGGCGCCACGGCCTCGAGCGGGACGGGATCGCCGATCGCGGCGGCGATGCGATCACCCCATGCGCCCGCGGTGTTCACGAGCACCGGCGCCTCGACGGCGCCGCCATCGGTGTCGATGCGCCATGTCCCGCCGACGCGCCGCGCGCCCAGCACGCGCGTGCCCTCGCGCACCTCGCTGCCCAGGCTGCGCGCCTTGCGCCGGTACGCGGCGACGGTGCGGAACGGGTTGGCGTGACCGTCGCCCGGCACCAGCAGTGCGCCCACCGCGTGTGCGCCGACCCCGGGCTCGAGCTCGCGTAGCTCGCCGCGGTCGAGCAGGCACTCGTGATCGTAGCCGAGACGGCGCACGAAGGCAGCGCATTCGGCGAGATGCGCCATCTCATCGTCGCTCTCCGCGATCTTGAGTCGCCCGATCGGACGGAATCCGCAGTCATCGTCGACGATGCTCTGCGCGCCGGACCAGATCTCGAGCGCAGCGTGGCTGATCGGCAGCTCCTCGGGATAGCGTCCGGCGCGCAGCACGCCGCCCGCGTTGACGCCCGAGGCATGGCGCCCGCAGTAGTCCTTCTCGATCACCAGCGTACGCACGCCGCGATGTCCAAGGTGCACCGCGGTCGACAGGCCCTGGATGCCGCCGCCGACGATGACGACGTCCGCGCTCACCGCTGCACCGGCGCCTGCGCGCGCGTGCCGGGCAGCGCGACTTCCGGCGGTGCCTCACCGCGGTCCAGGGCGAGCAGGTCGGCGAGCGGGATCGGCTTGATCGGCGGCCGGATGCGGAAGTACCCGACCGCATCCTGTGCCATCCCGCGCGCGGCGGCGATCATCTCGGTGACGGTGAGCCCGCAGTAACGGCCCTGGCACGGGCCCATGCCGCAACGGGTCCGTGACTTGATCGCGTTTGGATCGGCGGCGCCGCGCGCGATCTCCGCGCGCACCGTACCGGCGCGCACCTCCTCGCAGCGGCACACGATCACGTCATCGCCGCGCGGCACGCGGTCGTCGTCGCGCGGGCGGTGCAGCGCCTCGAGGAACGGCCGCACGCGAAGCGATCGGGCGAGCGCCGCGCGCGGCGCCGCCGCGAGCCGGTCGCGCTCGGCGCGCCCGATGCGCCCGAGGCGGTGTGCGGCCTCCAGGCCCGAGAGTTCGCCTGCGAGCCCGGCGCAGGCCGCGCCCGCGATGCCCGCGCCATCGCCCGCCAGTGCGACACCCTCGATGTCGGTGTTGCCCCACGCGTCGGTGCGTGGGCGCAAGCACAGCTGGCCCGCGTCCCAGTCGTGCGCGCAGCCGAGTGCCATCGTCAGGTTCACGTCGGGCACCACGCCCTGGTGGAGCAGCAGCAACTGCGCGTCGATCGCGGCGTCGCGCCCTTGCGCCCGGTATTCGACGCGCTCGAGACGCCGCTCGCCCAGCGCGCGCAGCGCCTGCACTCCGCGCAGGTGCATGACGCCGGCCGAGCGGATCGCATGCAGCATCCGCAGCCCTTTCACGACGTAGCCGCCGGCGGCGAGCGCGCCTGGCAACCGCGCCGCGCTGCGCCAGGCGCTGCCTCGTGGCGTGGTTTCCAGCACCGCGGCCAAGGGGACGCCCAGGCGCAGGTACTGCCACGCGAGAAGCAGCAGCAAGGCCCCGGTGCCGGCCAGCACGACCGGACCCGCGGGCACCAGCGCCGCGCTCTTGAGCAACGCCTGGGCGCCGCCGGCCGCGACCACCCCCGGCAACGTCCAGCCGGGCACCGGAAACGGGCGCTCGATCGCCCCGCTCGCCACGACGATGCGCGTGGCTTCGACGCTGTGCGCACCGGGGTCGCCGGCGATGCGCAGCACGCGGTCGCGGGACACGTCCCACACCAGCGTTCCAGGGCGGTACTGCGCGCCGCAGGAGCGGAACTCGGCGACCAGCGACGCGCCGTGCGCGTAGTCGTCGCCGAGCGTGCGGGCATCGCCGAACGCAGGGGTCTCGACGTCGCGCCAGATCTGCCCGCCGGGTGCGGCACGCTCGTCGAGCACGAGAACGTCCGCGCCGTGGCGCCGCGCGGCAATCGCGGCGCGCATCCCGGCAGGTCCCGCGCCGATCACGACGAGTTCGCGCCGCTCGGTCACGCGCCGGGGCCCCAGGGATCGCACGCCGGTGCCGGGGCGGCCGCAGCCGGCGTCAGCACGATGCGCATCGCGTCGCGTACCGTCACCGCGCACGCGCGTTCGTCGGGCACGCCGTCGATCTCGACCAGGCACCCGAAGCAGGTGCCCATCAGGCACCACGGCCCGCGCGGCCGTCCGCTGACCGGCGCTGCGCCCAGCACGACGGCGCCCGCGCCGAGCAGCGCCGCGGCGACGCTCACGCCGGCGGGCACCTGCACCTCGCGGCCGTCGACGATGATCGTCAGTGTCGCGGCGGCGGCGGCCGTTGCATGTCGCACGAACACGAACTTCCCGCCTGCGTGGCCGATGTGCCGGCAGGGTACACGGCGTGGCCTGGCCCGTGCGCGCCGTTCACCGCCGAAGTTCAGGTGAGCCACCGCCACCTCGTCCTCCCCGCGCCACCACCCGAGCCTGCGCACGACGACGCCGAGGTCACTGGGACGCCGAGCTGCACTTCCACCATCCCTGGCGGTCGGCCGGGAGCGACATCACCGACCCGCCGGTGATCGTCGCCATCCTGGTCCACCTCGAGTCGCGCGGCCGTGGCCCATCCACTGCCCGGCGGCCGCGATCGTGTTCGCGTCGTAGCAAGACAGCGCGAGCTCGTAGTTCAGGTACAGGCTGCGCATGTCCAGATTGGCTGACCCGGCCACCGCGATCGCGTCGTC
>Ga0214472_10004873_pt1 | contig 14123 bp, 7 predicted proteins | sample RVTome_6_FD_207662 | JGI IMG/M metagenome (GOLD analysis project Ga0214472, IMG submission 207662) | Soil microbial communities from uranium-contaminated site in the Upper Colorado River Basin, Wyoming, United States - RVT140D175 | ecosystem: Environmental > Terrestrial > Soil > Contaminated >... | reverse complement strand
GTCCTCTCGGATGGGATTTTTCGATTGCCCAGCGTCTGCCGGCCTCCCTTTTTTTTCCCGGGACGCGCGTCCGGGAAAGTTATTTTCAATTCAAGTCCGCCATGTAACTGCTCAGGCTATAGGCTGTAGGTGTTTAGGCTGTAGCAACAGAAGGAGACGCAGCAGGGCCGTGCAGGGTGCGGACCATGGTGTGGCAACAGCCTACAGTCTACAGCCTCAACAACCTGAGTAGTTACTCCGCCATGTCGTATGTGGGAGCGGCTTCAGCCGCGAATTTTTCCGTAGACATCGGTACCTCTGTTCGCGGCTGAAGCCGCTCCCACAACCAACACCCGCCCGTTGGGGTGAGCCCTGCGAACCCCAACATGGCCGAGGGGAAGGTTCTAGGCTCTAGGTTCTAGGATGGTCAATTGTCGATTGACATTTTGTTTCCCTTCGTCCTTCATCCCTCGTCCCTCCCGTCTGGCATGGGTTTTGCTTGTTGGCATCTCAAACACCGGTAAGAGGGGCCGTGTATCTGGACGGATCAAACACGGTTTTAGGGCGGGGGCCGGTGGCAATGGAGGCAAGCGGATGCAACTCGCGACACGAGGCGGTCTCGATACCATGAGGCGTCGGTGCCGCCGGGCGGGACTCATTCAGCTTGTACACTCAAGGCAAACGGTCTCACGCCATCACGGAATTTAAAATGGAGGAGAAGTCATGAACAAGAAAGGATTGCACAGGAAACTGACATTGGCGGCGCTCATGGTAGCGTTTGTCGCCCTGCTCGCCGCCTGTGGCGGTGGCGGCAGCAGCGCGGTAGTCGGACCCGGGGCGGCTCCGGCAACGGGCACCCCCGCCGTGGCGGCGGGCGTAATGACCGTGGGCGGCTTGCCCACCGGTGCAACGACGGTTGTGGTGGGCGGCGTCAGCATGGCCACCACTGCGACTACGACGGTAACCATCAACGGTGTGGCGGCGACCCCGGCCGATCTCGCGGACGGCATGGTCGTACGGGTGGTAGGCACGGTCGACGCCAACGGCACCCAGGGCACCGCCACCGAGATCGCGGCCGAGGATACGCTCAACGGCACGGTCACGGCGGTGGCCCTGAATGGTGATCTGACCGTCCTCGGGCAGACCGTCGTCGTTGGTCCCACCACGGTCATCGTGGACGATACCGGCGCTCCGGCGGCCGCTCCCATTATCGGTGACAAGATCCAGGTCTTCGGCGCCCGGGACAACAGCGTGGCCGCGAACGGCAATATCTTTGCCTCGCGCATCGTGGTTGGCGCATTGGTAGTTGATGCGGGCACCGGCAGGGCGGTGGGACCCACGGATGCGGTAAACGGCTACCCGACCTTTTTCCGTGACGAAACCGGCCTGGCCTTGGACCTCTGCGATGACGCGGCGGATTTGCGTTGTCTTGCCGATCCGGTCCAGCCCGCCAATCCGTTATCCGTGGCCATCGGCTTCGGGGCCGAGGCCTTCTGGTGGATGGGTGAGGCAATTACACCAACCGCGGCAGGGCAGGCCCTTCTGGTCCAGGCGGTGGAAGCGGCCTGGTTGAACGAAAATCCGGCCCCCGGCGACCAGATTGCCTTCTCCAGGCTCAGGATTCGGGTCGATACCTCCTCCGTCGGAACACACACGGTCACTCATCCTTACGGAGTCAATACGTTTGAAATTGCCATCGACGCGGGGACGGGACTTCCGGAACCCATTAATGACACCATCGACATCGGCTGCCTGGTCACGCCCTGCACCGATTTCACCCCGGTCCTCACCGGTCCCACCTTCCCGCTTCTTACCTGGGATCCGGCGGTGCTCCCCTTGGCTCCGGTGGGATTTATCGGAGATCCGGCCGTTGAGCACCCGGTGGTTGGCAGCCCCACCGGCAACAATTTTTTCCGCGTCGATGGGCCGAATATTGGTGGACCCGGCGTCAATACCGTTCAGACGAACAACTTTGTCGTCGTGGGCCGGATATTCACCGACATCGTCAAAATCGATGGCGTCGTTGAGGGGCTGCTCGGCACCACCTTTACCATCGGCGGTCTGACCGTTGATTTCACCGGCGTGACCGTGGTCGGCGGAATTGTCGCGAATGGCGCACGCGTGGAGGTTCAGGGGGTTTCCGCCGCGCCCGGCACCATGACCGCCATGTCCGTAGCGGTCGTCCCCCCCACCCCGGATCAGCTCGTGGTTGTGGGCGGCGAGTTGATCAATGCGGAGGGTTTCATCACCGGCTTCGTGGACCTGACCACGCACCAGACCCTGACGGCTCCGTTCATGCTGGGAGATATCCCGGTGAACACCAGCGCGACCACGGTGGTCCTCGGCGTTCCCGCCAATGGAGCCAGGGCCATGGCCAGGGGTAGCTTCGTGGCCGGCTCCGCCGGACCGCCGGTGATTCCCGATGCCTTTATCGCGGATGAGATCATTATTTTCGGAGCGGCCGGCGCCACGGTATTACCGCAGGTTACTTTGCTCGACGACAATGAAGTGCCGGCCCTGACCACTCCCGTTCCCGCGGCCACGGGCAATGCCAACCTGAATTTTGACCCCGGCACCGGCGTCTTGACCGGAACCATCAACTTCTCCGGCCTGTCGGGTCCCGCCACCGCGGCCCATATCCACCAAGGCGCGGCAGGGGTTGCCGGCGGCATCGTCATTTTCCTGACCGGTGACTTGGGCGCTCCAGCCGGGACCCTGACCGTACCTTTCGGCACTGTCCTGTCGCCGGCGCTCGTTACCGCATTGCAGGCCGACCAACTGTACGTCAACATCCACACCGCGGCAAACCCGGGCGGTGAAATAAGAGGCCAGATAACCTTCCCGCCGGCAGTTCCGTGATCGCGGCTGTACGGTAACGTGTAACATGCCTCCCGGCAGGCGGACCCCAACCAAGGGTCCGCCTGCCGGGATTTTTGGTTAAATGTTCTTCAGCGATTTGGCAATTAGCCGCAAAAGAGTGTAAAAACCATAAAAATCAAGTTTGCCGCAAGAGAGCGCAAAGAACACAAAGAAAACCGGAAATCGTATTTTTTCATGTTTCTCTTTGCGCTCTTTGCGCTCTCTTGCGGCTGAATTGTTTTTATTTCACTCAAATCAAAAATCAGAGGAGGATGCGGAGATGAGAAATGCAATCCTGGTGGGTGCGCTGGTGCTGGCCTTTATCGGCTCGCAGGCGGGGGAAGCGGGGGCCTTGGGGCTTGAGGTCGCGGCGGGGGGGTGGCAGCAGGATCCCACCGGTTTCATCGCCTCGGAAAATCTCACCGTGAACGACAGGATCGATCTCGAGCGGGACGCCAGGCTGGACCAGGAGACCCGGGCCATGGTCCGGGCCAAGATAGACATTCCCTTGCCCCTGATCCCCAACATCTATTTGATGGCAACGCCCATGCAGTTCGAGGACACCGGACTCAAGACAACGAACTTTACCTTCGGTGGGGTTCAATTCAACGCGGCCACGCCCTTTGTTACCGATGTGACGCTCAACACCTTCGACATCGGGTTTTATTACAATCTGCCCTTCATGGCCACCGCCACCGTTGACAAGTTGAACGTCGAACTGGGCCTGAATGCCCGCATCGTCGATTTCGACGGGCAGGTCACCGGCCGGGATACCATTACCAACACGACGGTGACCTCGACCGAGTCCTTCACCCTACCCATTCCCATGATTTACCTGGGGGTTCAGGTCAAGCCCATCGACCTGATCGCCTTGGAAGGAGAGGTCCGGGGCATATCCTTCAGCGGCAACGATTACTACGACCTAATCGCCAGGCTCAGGGTGAATGCCTTTGGCCCGCTCTTCTTCGCCGGCGGTTACCGGCATCAGCAACTCACCTTGGCCGAGGAGGGGGTAAACGCGGACGTCGAGATAAAGGGGCCCTTTCTGGAGGCTGGCTTCGCCTTTTGAAGATCGGTAGTCCAGGCTGGCCGCAAAAGAGCGTGGAGAAAGGCATGAAACCCGGATGGCCGCCATTCATAGTCGGCAGTTTCGTATGCCGACAAAAGAGCGCAAAGAACACAAAGAAAAAGATGAAACCCGGGTTAACCGCGCATTCATAGTCGGCAGGTCCATATGCCGACAAGGAGCGTAAAGATCACAAAGAAAACCGGGGAACCTCCTGCCGGAGGGACCCCGGTTTTTTGGTAAACGTTCAGCAGCACCGCATGCTGGGATAAAAGATCGAAATCGCTATCCAAATCCAAATCGAAATCGAAATCGTTATCGTTATCGTTATCGACGGACGCGGGAGCGTCCGGGGCTACGTTCCCACGCGGGAGCGTGGGAACGAGAATTAAATCGGTTTTTCATGTACTCTTTTTTTCGATCCCGATCCCGATCCCGATCCCGATCCCGATCCCGATCCCGATCCCGATTTCGATTTCGATTTCGATGCCACCAAGCCCCGCCAAATCAGGCGGAAATCCTCCCCCTGTGAACCATAGCCGTCAGGCTAAGCCGTTTTTTTCTCGTTCCCACGCTCTTGCGTGGGAACGTGCTTTGGGACGCTCCTGCGTCCCCTTCGCCGTTCCGGTCCGGATTGATTTTCCTGTCCGGCATGGTTCCGTGGTGACTCATTACGGGGTAGCAACCTGACTGGCAAGGACGCGGGGGGGCGTCCGGGGATACGTTCCCACGCGGGAGCGTGGGAACGAGAATAATCCGGCGCGATCCCGTAAAAGCTTGTTTACGGACAAGCTCTTATTACGTACGTCCCTTCACGCGCAGGCCGCGTCCTCTCTTGCAGGAAAACCCGGAAGACAAGATTGTAAGTTCGGATTTCCCGATATTACATGTGGTCTTTTTTTGTCTTTGCGTTTCAGGAAGATGGCTTGAGTCGGGGAAAATTGTTTTTTCCCTGGTTCGGTTTTTGCACTGTCATGCCCGGTTCTTAGGGACTCGGAAAATCCCGCTATGCCTTGATGAAGCCCGGATTCCGGGCGTGAGAAAAATATTCCCCATTAGAAAAGAGGTGCTTGTCATGAAAACACGAACGAGATGGATGAGGATGGCCCTGTTGCTTTTCGCAACCGCCCTGCTTGCCGGCTGCAGCAGCACCAACGATGATATAGTTCACCAGAGGCGGGGGGCGGTGGACGTGCAAGGCAATGTGGCGGGCCAGGCCGCGCCGGCCGGGGCGAGGGTGGCGGCGCAAGCGGCTCCTTTGGCGGCTCCGTTGGCGGCCCTGGCAGGAGATACCGCGGTGCTGATGGTGGATGAGACCGGCAAGGTGGCGGCCAGCCAGGTGGTGACGCCGGCGAACGGCCGGTTCTCCCTCTCGGTACCCGAGGGACACGACTATGTCATGATCTTCCGGCAAGGCAGCGACACCGGCAGGAACCTCGGCATCCTGACCCCGGATGCCACGGGGCTGACCACGATTTCACTGCCCGCGGGGGCGGCCGGCCTGGACTTGGGCGACATCGAACTGGATCCCAAGACAGGCAAGGCCAGGTGTCTGGTTCCGAAAACCGTGACGCACGCGGAAACGGAATTCCCGGACGGCGACAGCGACGGCCTTCCGGACGTGTGCGACGATTCCGATGACGAGGACGGCGATCTGGTGGCCGACGGCCAGGATGCCTTTCCCTTTGACGACTCGGAGTCCGAGGATACCGATGACGACGGCATCGGCGACAACGCCGATGACGATGACGACGACGACGGCGTGGCCGACGGTGACGACGATTTCCCCAAAGACCGAACCGAAACGGCCGATACGGATGGTGACGGAGTCGGTGATAACAGCGACGCCTTTATCAACGATCCTGCAGCCTCCACGGATACGGACGGGGATGGTCATCCCGATGGCTGGAACGCCAATGCCACCCCCGCGCAGATCGCCGCCTCCACGCTGAGTCTGGACGCCTATCCCAACGATCCGGCGGCCTCCGCGGATACGGACGGGGATGGTTATCCGGATGGCTGGAACGCCAATGCCACGCCGGCCCAGATCGCCGCTTCGCCCCTGACTCCGGATGCCTTCCCCGGTGATCCTGCCGAATGGGCGGACATGGACGGCGACGGCACCGGCGACAATGCCGATCCGGACATCGACGGCGACGGCGTGGCCAACACCGCGGACGCCTTTCCGACCGATGCGGCGCGATTCGCGGATTACAGCTCACCGGCAACCATTCTGGCGCCGCTGGCCGGCGGAACCCAGACCTCGGCCGTGGCCGTGAACGAGGCGGGATTGATAGCCGGCCACTCCGAGCCGGCTCCGGGGGCCAATGTCAAGGCCGTTTCCTGGTCCGCCACCGGCGGCGCGGCCACCCAGCTCCCGCCCTTGGCCGGCGCTCCGGCGGACGGTTTCAGCGCCGCCTTCGGTGTCAATCAAGCCGGCGCCATCGTTGGTGAGGCGGAAGATGGAAACGGCGGTTTTAAAGCGGTCGCCTGGCCTTCCACGACCGAATCTCCGGCCATGCTTGCCTCTCTGGGCGCCGGCGACACCTTCAGCGCCGCCTTCGGCATCAACACCGACGGCATGATCGTCGGCGAAGCCGAAGACAATGCCTTCAATACCCGGGCCGTCCTCTGGAGTTCTTCCAGCGCCGCCCCCGTCAATCTGGGCGTCCTGCCGGGAGGGCTTAATTCCACGGCTTACGCGATCAATGACGCCGGCTTTATCGTCGGCGAATCCGAGGATAGCGAGGGGCGGCATCATGCCGTTGCCTGGGAACCGTTCGATAACGGCCATATCATCATCGATCTGGGTCTGCTTAGCGAGGCCGAGAGCACGGCTGTCGGCATCAACGCCGCGGGGGTGGCGATTGGTGAATCCGAAGCCTCCGCGGGCCGGCTCCGGGCCATGGCCTGGATTCCCGATCCCGTAACCGGTGATTATACGCCGCGTGAACTGGGAAGCGCGGCCGCGGAGAACGCGGCCACCGGCATTGCCGGAAACCGGATTGTCGGCTTCCGGGATGCCGGTACGGCCGATGAAGCCGTGGTCTGGGATGTGACCAGTACTTCCCCGAGTCTGACGGAAGCGATAACCGGTGCACCCTCCGACAGCCAGGCCTATGGCGCGGCGGCGAACGGTACGGTTGTGGGCAAGGCCGGCTCAGCCGGTTTTGCGGCCGCTCCCTGAAAGAAATATTACGTTCTTCGGGCGCCGAAGCCCGCGGAGAGAACGCCGGTTGTCATTAAGGGAAGAGATTTTTCATTAATATAAAGGGATTTTTTTTCAAGGAGGCATTCCCATGAAACGCAATATAATAGTGCTGTTGGGATTAATTTTGCTGACGTGTTTCAGCTCGTCGGCATGGGCGAATCTGGCCGCGGTGGGCGTCCCGGTGGGGCCCCACGGATATCCCCGGTTTTATCAGGACAACGCGGGGCTTCAGTTGGAGCTTTGCCTGGATGGCGACGGGGTGAATGGTCCTTGCATCTATGATCCCGTGACGGCCGGCAACGCCTGGTCGGCGACCGCCGGCTTCGGGGCCGAGGCTTTTTACTGGATGGCCACGGCCAACGCCCGGCCCCTGGTGGCCAACGGCAATGCGCTGCTGGTCCTCGGACTGGAGGCGGCCTACAACGGCGACGGCAGTGCCGTTGAAGGGCAACAGATCGTTTTCGGCCGGGTTCGAGTCCGCTTCGACGTCCCGGCACCGGGACATTATCGGATCACCCACCCCTTCGGCACCATCGACCTGCCCGAGGCGTTCGTCGCCGAAAGCATCGCGGGCCGCAAGGACGTCCGGCTGACCACGGACATCGGCGGCATCAATCCGATCGATCCCGTTGGTGCCTACGCAGGCGCCCTCGCAGCCTTTGGGCCGACTCAAGTCCCCTTCCTGACCTGGCCGAACTTCGATGATCCTGTGGCCAACCCGACCCTGCACGTGCCGGTACTGGACGGCCTCGGCAATCAGATCGGGGTGAACCGGTATGTCGGCGACGGGGCCACGCCTCACGTGGTCACCGGCAGCCCCACCGGCAATAACGTCTTCCGCATCGAGCTGCAGGATCCGAACACCGGAGAATTTAATATTGTCAGTGAGACCGACCTTTTCGTGGTCATGGGCAAGGTGCTCGATCCGGCCGCCCCTTTCACCGCCTACACCTTCCCGCCGCCACCGCCGATGAACATGTTCGCGGTGGGACCGGTGAACCGGGCCGCCGCCTTTCCGCAAATCGGCAGCAGCGACCCGCATCCCGGCGGTTTTGCCGCCATTCCCGAGTCTCCGGCCGATCCGGCCGCTCCGGTCGATTACCCGGCCGGAACCGGTTTTCCCATCGGTTTCCCGTACTTTTATCAGGAACGGCTGTCGGTGGAAGATCCCCTCAACCCCGGTGTCTTCAACGACCAGGGCGGCCTGAAACTAACCATCTGTCCCGCTTCCGACCCGCTGTGCATTTCGGCCCCACCGACCAATGCGGCCGGGTCGGCCTTGAACGTCGGCGATGAATCGTTTTACTGGTCGGCGGTTGCCGATATCAGCGCCCGCACCGAGCAGAACCGGGCCGACGTCCGGCTGGTCATGGCCATGGAGGGGGCCTTCGGCAATGCCCTCGGCACCGCGGCGGACGGCGACCAGGTGGTCTTCGGCCGGGTCCGCATCCGGGCCGACGTTGACGTGCCCGGCGACTACACCGTTACCTATCCCTACGGCGAGATCACCTTCACCGACGTCAATACCGTGGACGGCATCAATTACACCGTGGACATCGGCACCTTCAACATCGGCGGTCCGGGCGTGGATCAGGGTTTCATCGGAGCGCTTTACGGCGAGATCAACCCGTTTCTGATCTGGGATACCTTCAATCCCGACCCGGCGCTCAACGACCCGGCCCTGGTGGTGGCAAATCCCGCCGATCCGCTCAGCCCCATGATGTATGTCGGCAATCCCCTGGTTCGCCATGCCGTAATCGGCAGCCCGACCGGCAACAATTTCCTGCGCATCCAGGGACCGGGCGGCATCGATCATACCGAACCACTCTTCACCGTCACCGGCAAGCTCTACGATTCAGCAACCCCGGTTGTTCAGCCTCCGGCCGGCACGCCGACCGTGGTGAACGACGCGGCGACCACCAACCAGGATCAGCCGGTGGTCATCGATGTGACGGCCAATGACCTACCGGGGACCTCGGCCATCACCTCGATCGCCATCGTGGTGGGACTCGGTCCCTTGGACGGTACGGCCGTGGTCAACGGTACTTCCATTACCTATACTCCGGCGGCGGGTGCCACCGGCATCGACACCTTCGCCTATACCGCGACCAACGCCGCCGGAACCTCCAATGTCGCCTTGGTGGAGGTCAATGTCCTGCCGGTCACGACGACCGCGGTGGGCCGGGCCGAACTCAACCTGCGGCGGCTGAACTGGAATATCCGGGGGACCGGCGCGCCCGGCGCCACCGTAACTCTGCATGCGGGACCGGATCTCGCCGGCGCGGTCATCGGCTCGGCCCTGGCGAACGGTTCCGGCAACTGGGAATTCCGGAGTCGTGTCCGCACCGTACCCGCGGTCACCAGCATCAGTGTTGAATCTTCCACGGGCGACCAATCGCTGAACCAACCCTTGAAGGTTCGGTAAGGGTTCGCCGCAACGGTTGGATAACCGGCAGCGTGCGCCGGACACGGCAATACCGGTAATCGAGTCCGCCGTAAAAGAAGGTTGCACTCAAGGAAAAATCCGGAAATCCTTGACTACAAAAACCCGGGGGCCCTCATGGCGGAGGGTCCCCGGTTTTTTTTATCCTCTCTTACAGGACAAACGTGAGGGATAAGTAACTACTCAGGTTGTTTAGGCTGTCTCCGACGCGCCATAGCCGCTTTGGCGACGGAGCGTAGACTGTAGGCTGTTGGCCACACCATGATCCTCACCCTGCACGGCTCTGCTGCGCCTCTTTCTGTTGCTACAGTCTAAACACCTACAGCCTATATCCTGAGCATTACAACTGATAAAGTGATCCGCGGCAATCGCGGCGGAATTTTTCATTATGCATATCCCGGTGCAAAAGTGGGAAAATCGTCCGGGAGCACGGCCGGCGGCGGCAACCCCTGTTACCCCATGGCACGGTTTTTGAATGTATTGTTTTGGGCCGAAATGCTAAACTCGCTGCTGCAAATTGTCCGATGTGAATTCGAATATCCCAACCCGAGAGAAGATTATGAGAACCAGGTCCGATTTCCCGCTTTTGCTTGTACTTTCCCTGCTTTTTGCTTCCTTCCTTCTCACCGGTTGCGCACCGAAGATTCGGGGTTGGTCCCAGGAAGCCTTTCGGACTCCGGACTTCAAGAACGGCGCCCTGGCCGGGCAGAAGCTCGCCCTGTTTCCGGTGATTGTGTTGCAGGCGCCGGCCGGAAAGGTTGCGCCGGAAAGTGCCATTCCCTCGGCGCCCTATACGCCCTCGAGTACCGGAATCTCCCTGGATCAGCAGGGCGGCCAGCCGCAGGAGGTTCATAGAGTCATCCTGAACGAGATGTTGCTCAGCAGTTTTTACAACCGCTACTCCGCGATCGAGGTGATGACACCCGGACAGGTCTTGAAGGCGTTGAACGACAGCGGCCTGACCGAAAACTATCAGGAATTCCTCCATGATTTCAATCGAATCGGCCAGAACGGCATTTTGATAAAAAAATTCGGCGCGGCCCTCGGCTGCCGCTATCTTTTTCTCAGCCAGGCCGTGGTGACCGAATACAAGACCGACGCCTCCTATACCATTGTCTGGACCTTCGCCAGGAAGTCCATTTTGAATGTAGTGAAAATATCCGCGCAGATCTGGGATTGCCAAACCGAAAAACAAATCTGGGAGGGTTCCGGAGTCGGGTACAACCACCTGGCACCCTACGAGGGGGCGCCGTTGATGGAAAATATGGCAGGCAAGGCCGTGGAGAGCCTTCTCGGCGCCATCACTCCCCTGCGGGACATGTGAAGGAAACACGAATCGTGCTCGGATTTTAATTTGCAATTATCGCCCATGTAAGGAACAATATGGTCATGAATGACCTCCTTGTAAGGCGATAATTATGAATAGCGAAGTGTTGGCCACCGTTATTTTCGAGTGGCAGGAACTTATCCGGCGACGTAGCGGTATCCGGCGGCAACTGGAGGAGGCCGTTTTTCAGACGATGGGCTCCCGGCCCATCAAGATCGTGACCGGATTCCGTCGCAGCGGCAAATCGTTTCTGGTGCAGCAGGTGGCCCGGCGGCTTATCGATGAAAAGCGCATTGAGCCGGCCAATCTGCTCTATCTCAATCTGGAAGATTTCCGGCTCATGGAGATCACTACCCCGGAACGGCTCAATCAGGTGTACGAGCTGTTTCTCAACGTCTCGGCCAAGCCAGGGAAAAAACTCCTGATTTTCGATGAAATTCAGAATGTCACCGATTGGGATCGCTTCATCCGCACCATCTATGAGCGGGACGGCGAGACCTGCGAAATCATCCTGACCGGTTCCAATTCCGAGTTGCTCTCCTCGGAATTGGGCAGCAATCTGGCCGGCCGCTTCATCGAGTTTTCCATCCTGCCCTTCAGTTTCCGAGCGTTTCTGGCCTACCGGGGCATCGCGGTGACCGGGGAGAGCGATTATTATCGTGGACGCCAGGAGATCAACCGGCTTTTCAGTCAATACCTGGCCCATGGCGGCTTGCCCGAGATCTTCGACATTCCGGCGCCGGAGGCCAGACTTTCTTATCTATCCGGTATTGTCAGCAAGGTCATCCTCGATGACGTGATCCGGCGTTTCCGGGTCGATAATGTTCCCCTTCTGGAAAAATTGTTTCATTACCTGATGGCCGGGGCGGGATGCGTCACCACCTTCGCTTCCCTCGCCCGGCGCGCCCGAGCCTTGGGGATCAAGACCAAGACGGAAACGGTCATCACTTACTGCGGCTATCTGCTCAAGACCTTCGCTCTGTACGAAGTCAATCGGTTCAGTTGGAAGCAGAGCCGGGTTTTCAGCGACACGCGCAAGTACTACAGCATCGATCCCGGTCTCATCGCCCTGTATCGCGCGCCGGAGGAGAATCCTGGGTTGCGCCTCGAACATGTCGTGCTGCTCGAACTGCGCCGCCGCGGGGCAACGGTCCATTACGGCACCAATGACAGCGGCCGGGAGCTTGATTTCCTCGCCTCCGCCGGTGGACGAAGTTTTGACCGCTATCAGGTGGCCGTCACTCTGACTCCGGATGACGAGCGGCGTGAATTGGGAGCTTTCGTCCTGGCCGGCCCCCATCTGGAAGGCGGGGCAAATTTTCTGCTGTCCATGGATGAAAACGAGGAACGCCGCGATTGGCAAGGGGTGACGATCAACCGTCGCCACATCGTCAAGTGGCTGCTTGAAATTTTGCCGGCAGATGATGTCGATGAGCGAAAATGTATGGCCCACCGTATGCCGCCTGAACACTTGTTAGGTAAGGGAAAAATTTTAGGTGACATTATTTCCCCCATAATCCCGGAATCTGACTGGGAATGTCTTAAATGATTCTCCTCAACATCACAAGGATCCCTCGGATCGAATTATCATCGCCACTGCAATAATATACCAGGCATCACTGGCCAGCCTTGATGGAATTTTCCCACGATATACCGAAATTTCAGCAATGCTGGTCTCGTAAGGACAATATCGGCTGCCAGGGCGAGCGCACGAAAATTCCTTTGCTGGCGCGACTTAGCGGGGAGCGGGTATCGAATTCGGTTAGCAATTATCAATTAACAATTAGCTATTATCAATTTTCTTCATGGCTCATGGTAACTGATAGAAGAATTGCTAATTGTGAATTGCTAATTACGAATTGTTAATGGCAAACCCCATGATGCCGGCTACGCCCCGTGTTTCTTGATAATTTCATGCGCTCGTCCCGGTTTACGTTCCCACGCGGGAGCGTGGGAACGAGAATAAATTTCGCCCTGATCGATCTGGCCATGTGCGCATCGAAATCGAAATCGCCATCGAAATCGCCATCGAAATCGAAATCGATAAAACGAAGGACGGCATGAAACACCGATCCCGATCCCGATCCCGATTTGGATTCTTCCGTCCGCATACGGAGCTGCTGAACGGTTGGATGCGACCGAAGAAAGAGGGGTTACCGGGTGGCCTGGTGGTGGACAAAGGCCCGGAGGTCCTCGATCTGGCTGTCGCTCAGGCGCTCCAGGGTGAAGTTGGGCATGTAGCCTTTGCCGGGGCTCGCCTTGATGCCGTTTCTGATCGCGTTGTAGATGGAGAAGTGGGCGCTGAAGGTGGTGTGGTCGTTCAACAGCCGGTACGTGACCGGGGAATCGGCCAGGGTGAACGAGGTGACGCCGCCGGGTTTGTGGCAGTTCCGGCAGCTCAGTTCGTAGATCGCCTTACCCCTTTGGATGGTGGCCTGGTAGGCGGCCGGGCCTTCTGGAGGCGGAGGAATTTTCTCCGGCGGTGAGGCGAAGGTGGCGGGCGAGGCCTTGAGATAGAATCCTTTCAGCCAGGCGATGAGTTCCCGGTGTCGCTCCGGTTGCCTGGCACCGCGTCTTAATTCGGACCAATCCGCATCGGTAAGGTTCAAATCCCCCAGTTTCAGTTCCAGGGACCGGAAATAGGCCAGGACCGCCCGCAGCTCCCAATCGTTCAACTCCCTCCCCATGGAGCATTCCGTGGCGCACAACTGAATCGCCTTGACCAGGTCTTTGTTGGCCGCGGCGGCGAGTGTTCCGTATTTTTTTACATAGTCGTCGTTGAACCAGCTTCGCCGGTTTACCAGACCGTAGAAAGTGGTGGCCGGCAGGAAACCGAGTCCGTTGGCCATGACGTAATCCAGGCGGGCCTCCGGATCGCCGACCCTGAGATCGGGGTCCTCCCGGCGCAAGTTATGGCAACTGGTGCAGACGAAGTATCTCGACTGCCGCGGCGCTCTCCGGTTGTCCGGTCCCACGGTGGAGCCGTACCTGACGATTTCCTCACCTTTTTTGATATCCCTTTCGTCGGGCGAGCCGATATAGTGCGCCGGCATCTCATCGCCTAACTGCCGCAACACTTCATACACCGGCGTGGCCGCGTTCCATCCGCCGGCCTCGATTGAATGATCGAAGCCCCGGGCCGGAGCCGCAAGGGTGATAATGGCTATAGTGAATAGAAGTAATTTCATAAGAAAGTTTTTTTCGCGCAGAGGCGCAGAGGCGCAGAGAACAACGAAAA
>Ga0214472_10004872_pt1 | contig 14125 bp, 11 predicted proteins | sample RVTome_6_FD_207662 | JGI IMG/M metagenome (GOLD analysis project Ga0214472, IMG submission 207662) | Soil microbial communities from uranium-contaminated site in the Upper Colorado River Basin, Wyoming, United States - RVT140D175 | ecosystem: Environmental > Terrestrial > Soil > Contaminated >... | reverse complement strand
TCCTCACCATGTCGCTCGTCGGCCTTATCGCCCATGACCTGCCGGGCAAGGATCTCACTGACATGACATGGCCGCTGGCGGGCCGTCTTGTGATCGATTTCATCCGCCAGATGGGCGGCGGCATTTTCTTTGGCCTCGTCGGGGGCCAGCTCGTTTTGCGCGCCGTCAACCGGTTGAAGTTCTCGCCGGGCATCTACCCGATCTTCACTCTCGCACTGGCGCTCGTTGTCTTTGCCACCGCCCAGTCGCTCGGCACTTCCGGCTTCATCGCCATTTATCTCGTTGGCACCACGCTCGGCAACCATCCCCATCGCGCCACCACCGAGATCAGTCGTTTCCTCGACGGTCTCTCCTGGCTCGCCCAGATCAGCATGTTCCTCATGATGGGCCTGCTGGTCACCCCCTCAAAGCTCGTGCCCATTCTTGTCCCGGCCCTTGCCATCGCTGCCGTGCTGATCTTTGTCGCGCGGCCTCTCGCCGTCATTCTTTCGCTAGCCCCGTTGAAGTTCAAACGCGGCGAGTTGGGGTTCATCTCCTGGGTGGGCTTGCGCGGTGCCGTCCCCATTTTTCTCGCCACCATTCCCGTTCTTGGCCTCATTGATCATGCCCAGACGATTTTCGGCATCGCCTTCATCGTCGTGCTCGTTTCGCTTGTCGTGCAGGGCTGGACCATTTCACTGGCCGCTAAAGTGGTTGATGTCGAATTGCCCGCCCGCCCCAAGCCACGCGCTCGCGTCGAGATCGAATTGCCCGTCGGCATCGACCGCACCGTCGTCGCCTATACCGTTGACCCCATGTCGATCATCGCGCGCCGCCGCATGACGCGCATGCCGCTCTCGGCCTCCGGTTCCGAGATCATCTCCGTCATGCGTGACGGCCAGACGCAGAACACCGCGCCCGTTGACGGGCTGCGCTCTGGCGATGTCGTCATGCTTGTCACCAATGCCGAAGATTTGAGTTCGCTGGATCGTCTCTTTGCCGCGCGCAAACCCCGTGCCCGCGCGCTTGATCTCAGCTCAATCGATTTTACGCTCAGCCCCGAGGCCAATGCGGGCGATGTGGCCGACATGTATGGCTTTCAGGTGACGCCGCATGAGCGCGACCTGACCTTGGCGGAAGTCATGCACGCTCGCCTCGGTGCAAAAATCCATGAAGGCCAATCGGTGCGCGCCGGCACCGTCGATCTCATTGCGCTGTCGACGGGCGAGGAAGATACGCCCAAAAGCATCGGGCTTGATCTCGACCCGCCGCCACCTGTCGCCAAGCTGACGCTCGCACGCCTGCGCGTGGACGAGGCGATCCAGTCGATTCGTGAGCTTTTCCTCGCCGATCCGCGCAAATAATCTATAGCGCCATCCAGCGTCGCATGACGCTGCGCGCAAATGCCTGCGCTTCAGGCAGCGCCGCCAGATTTGCCGCCGCGCGCATCGCCTCGACGGCTGCGTCTTTTTCCCTGGCGCGCAGCCTCAGCCAATAGTCGATGCCCTCCGCAGTCATCTCCAGATGAAACTGAAAGGCATAGCTCTTGTCGCCGATCCGAAACGCCTGATTGGGGCATCCCTCGCGCGTCGCCAGCCTCACCGCGCCTTCAGGCAGGTCAAATGTATCACCATGCCATTGCATGAGGCCGATTTCAGGCCGGGCATCAAATAGCAGCGGATCATCTGCCGCCGCCGCCTCCCAGGTCTGCGGCAGAAAACCCCATTCCTCAAAATCCATCTTGTAAACCCGCGCCCCGAAAGCGCTCGCCATCAGTTGCGCGCCCAGACACACGCCCATCACCGGCTTGCCCGCCTTGTGGAAGCTGCGCATCAATGCTCGCGTATCATCAATGAATGGATAGTCCTTGTCCTGATAGACCCCCATGATCCCGCCCATGACGACAAGCCCGTCATAGCCTTCATGCGACGCAGGCACAGGCTCCCCCGCAAAAGTCCGCACGATGATATCTGTTGCTCCTCGGGCAGTCGCTTCCTCCAGCAACACACCGGGCCCGGAATTCACTTCATTGACGAGATAAAGAATGTTCATGGGCGCTGATGTCACTTTATATCTGTCATGCGCGGGCTTGACCCGCGTATCCACTTCTTCTTTTTTCCGTGGCAAAGGCGTGGACGGTCGTCTTACTCTAATCAAAAAGGGGTCCTTAATCCTTCAAGCCCCTGCAAACCGATCACTCGCCCTGACCATCACATCGACAATCCCCGGCTCGGTCGCCGTATGGCCGGCATCCGGCACCACGTTCAATTCCGCCTCCGGCCAGGCCTTCGCCAGTTCCCAGGCGGTAAACATCGGCGTCACCACATCATAGCGCCCTTGCGCGATCACACCGGGAATGCCTTTCAGCAGCCCGGCATTGCGGATCAACTGGTCCTGCGGTTCAAACCAGCCCTTGTTCATGAAGTAGTGACATTCGATCCGCGCGAAGGCGAGGGCGAAGTGCCCATCGGCAAAGCGCGCAATGCGCTCGCTATCGGTGAACATCGAGAGCGTCGTGCCCTCCCAGATGCTCCAGGCCTTGGCGCAGGCGATCTTTTCGGCCTCGTCATTGCCCGTCAGCCGCTTGTAATAAGCCGCCATCAGCTTGCGGGATCGGCTCGATGAATTTCTCCCAGGCGTCGGGAAACATCGCATCCGTTCCGCGCTGATAAAACCACTCCAGCTCGCGTTCGCGCAATGTGAAAATGCCGCGCAAAATGATTTCGGTGACGCGGGCCGGGTGGGTTTCGGCATAGGCCAGCGCCAGTGTCGATCCCCATGAGCCGCCGCAAAGCTGCCAGCGCTCGACTTTCAAATGCGCGCGCAACAGTTCCATGTCGGCGACCAGATCCCAGGTCGTATTGCCTTCAAGTTCCGCATGAGGCGTCGAGCGCCCGCAGCCGCGCTGGTCGAACAGGATGATTCGATAGGCCGAGGCATCATGCGTGCGCCGCATGGTCGGGTTGCAGCCGCCGCCCGGCCCGCCGTGAATAATCACCACTGGCTTGCCGTCCGGGTTGCCGCATTCCTCGTAATAAAGCCGATGCAGCGGCGAAACCTGCAAAAAACCCGTCGCATAGGGTTCAATGGGACCATAAAGAGTGCGCCGTGCCGCCGTGTCGAACATGGTCGAGGATTTCCCGTGATTGCCGCCTGTTGCGCCATTCGGCATTTTCGTTTTGCTGCCGTCAACCGGAATCAAACTGTTGATAAGTCAGCGGAATTGTCTGTCCCCCTCTGGCAGGTGCCCGATTGGTTAACCAATTATTTTGTGGATGACTGACACAAATCGTTGACGTGAATCTCTGCATCGCTACTATATCTAGACGCGCGGTGCTTCGGCGACGCTACGGATCGAGGATCGCGCCCTCATCGAATGAAAAAAGTCCGTCCAACAATGGACGGTAAACGGCGAATACTATTGCGCCGTATGGATAGTCTTGTGCCTTTCGCGGCGGCGGAGCGGGCACAAAAGGGGCCAAAAGGGGAAGATGATGTTGAACGACACGTCGAAAGTGCTCGACCGCAGCGAAGTTGAGGCCAGGGTTTCTGCGATTATCACAGGCGAACATGCGCCTGTGCGCAGCAGCGGTCCGCGTCCGCGCGTCGATATGGCAGCGACCGCTGAACCCGAAATGCCCTTCGGCGAGCAGGATCAGGTTGTTCAGGTCGCCCCCCACAAGTCGGGCAAGCAGGGCTTTGCCGTCAAGATCGACCATACGCGCGACGCGCTCTTGACCGAATTTGGCAAGGCGACCCTGACCGACCGCTATCTCATGCCGGGCGAGTCCTATCAGGACCTTTTCGCGCGCGTCGCTTCTTATTATGCCGACGATGCCGCCCACGCCCAGCGTCTTTATGACTATATCTCCAGGCTCTGGTTCATGCCCGCGACGCCCGTTCTCAGCAATGGCGGCACGCAGCGCGGCCTGCCCATTTCCTGCTTCCTCAACGAAGCCAACGACAGCCTTGAGGGCATTGTCGGCCTGTGGAACGAAAACGTCTGGCTCGCGGCCAAGGGCGGCGGCATAGGTTCCTATTGGGGCAATCTGCGCTCCATTGGCGAAACCGTGAACGGCAATGGCAAGACCTCGGGCATCATTCCCTTCATCCGCGTCATGGATTCGCTGACGCTGGCGATTTCCCAGGGTTCGCTGCGTCGCGGCTCGGCGGCGGTCTATCTCCCGATCGACCACCCCGAAGTCGAGGAGTTCATGGAAATGCGCCGCCCCACAGGTGGCGATCCGAACCGCAAGGCGCTCAACCTGCATCACGGCATCCTCGTTTCCGACGCCTTCATGCGCGCGGTTGAAGCCGATGCTGACTGGGCGCTGCTCTCGCCCAAGGACAAGGCCGTCCAGAAAACCGTCTCCGCGCGGTCGCTCTGGATTCGCCTGCTCACCTCGCGCATCGAAACAGGCGAGCCCTATATCATCTTCAAGGACACGGTCAACAATGCGCGGCCCGAGCATCACAAGCTCGCGGGTCTGGAAGTGAAAACCTCCAATCTCTGCGCCGAAATCACGCTGCCCACAGGCATCGACCAGCATGGCGAACAGCGCACCGCCGTCTGCTGCCTGTCCTCGCTCAATCTTGAGACCTATTTCGAATGGGCCGAGAATACGATGATCGTCGAAGACGTCATGCGCTTCCTCGACAATGTGCTGCAGGACTTCATCGACCGCGCGCCCGACGACATGAGCCGCGCCAAATATGCCGCCGCGCAGGAGCGTTCCGTCGGCCTCGGCGTCATGGGCTTTCATTCCTTCCTTCAGGCCAACATGATTCCCTTTGAGGGCGTCATGGCCAAGGTCTGGAACAAGCGCATGTTCAAGTCCATTCAGGAAGGCGTCAACGCAGCCTCCAAAAAACTCGCCACCGAACGCGGTGCCTGCCCGGACGCAAAAATGTTCGGCTTCCACGAGCGCTTTTCCAACAAGACGGCGATTGCGCCCACCGCCTCCATCTCGATCATCACAGGCGGCACCAGCCCCGGCATCGAGCCGATTGCGGCCAATAGTTTCACGCATAAGACGCTCAGCGGCTCCTTCAACGTGCGCAACCGTCATCTGACCAAAGTGCTTGAAGCCAAGGGCCGCAACGACGACGCGACATGGTCCTCCATCGTCGTCAACGGTGGCTCGGTCCAGCATCTCGATTTCATGAGCGACGACGAAAAAGACGTCTTCAAAACCGCTTTCGAACTCGACCAGCGCTGGGTCATCGAACATGCTGGCGACCGCGCCTCAATGGTCGATCAGGCCCAGTCGGTAAACCTTTTCCTGCCCGCCGATGTGCACAAGCGCGACTTGAACAAGCTGCACATCCAGGCCTGGAAGCAAGGCGTCAAGAGCCTCTACTACTGCCGCTCGCTCTCGATCCAGCGCGCCGAAAAAGCCGAAGTCATCTCGCTCGTGCAGGCCAAAACGCTGGACGTGAAAACGCTGGAACAGGTCGCCACCGAATCCCGCCGCGAAACCGTCGAATACGACGAATGCCTCGCCTGCCAGTAATTTTGTGAGAAGAAACGGAAAGTGTTTCTATGGTTGGGTTTATATTGATGGAAGTGACTATGCCTGGCGAGAAATTTGTCGGGCATGGATATCGCGAAGCGACAGTTCTTCCGCAGGTCGGTGATTTTTATGGTTTCAACGACGACAATGGCCATGCAGTTTATTTTGAAGTGGTGGCTTTGACCTTGGCGGATCGTGACGATCCCAACGGGGCCGCGGATGTGCATGTGCGCCGAGTGGGTGGACATCAAGAGCACTCTGAGGCAATCAGATCTCGATGTAGATAATAAACCCGTCATGGCCGGGCTTGACCCGGCCATCCACGTCTTTCTTTCTGTGGAAAAGACGTGGATACGCGGATCAAGTCCGCGCATGACGGGTGAGGGAGATGTATCCTCTCCCTTCGCACAGATGTCACCCCAGACACCGGAATCCACCCATGTCACTTCTCGAAGAACGCCTCGTCTACAAGCCCTTCCGCTATCCTTGGGCCTATGACGCCTGGCTGACGCAGCAGCGCATCCATTGGCTGCCGGAAGAAGTGCCGCTGGCGGATGATGTGAAGGACTGGGCGAAAAAACTCACCCCCGGCGAGCGCAATCTGCTGACGCAGATTTTCCGCTTTTTCGTGCAGGCCGACGTCGAAGTGAACAATTGCTACATGAAGCATTATTCCGGCATCTTCAAACCCACCGAAGTCGCCATGATGCTGTCAGCTTTCTCCAACATGGAGACGGTGCATATCTCTGCCTATTCGCATCTCCTCGACACCATCGGCATCCCCGAAGCCGAATATGAAGCCTTCCTCAAATACAAGGAGATGAAGGACAAGTTCGATTACATGCGCGAATGGGGCATGGACACAAAAGAAGACATCGCCAAGACGCTGGCCGTCTTCGGGGCTTTCACCGAAGGCGTGCAGCTTTTTGCTTCCTTCGCGATCCTGATGAATTTCCCGCGCTTCAACAAGATGAAGGGCATGGGCCAGATCATCACATGGTCGGTGCGCGACGAGACGCTGCACACCAATTCCATCGTCAAATTGTTCCGCACCTTCATCGACGAGAACCGCGAAATCTGGACCGAAGATTTGCAGCGCGACATCTATAAAGCCTGCGAAACCATCATCCACCACGAAGACGCCTTCATCGATCTGGCGTTTGAAATGGGTGCCATCGAAGGTCTCAATGCGCAGGAAGTGAAAAACTACATTCGCTACATCGCCGACCGCCGCCTCAACCAGCTCGGCCTCCAGCCCATCTACCGCACGGACAAAAACCCGCTGCCCTGGATGGACGAAATGCTCAACGGCATCGAACACGCCAACTTCTTTGAAAACCGCGCCACGGAATATTCCAAAGCCTCCACCAAAGGCACATGGGACGAAGCCTTCGATTGAAGCCTGCGCGCTAACCTCTGACTGTCACCCCGGCCTTGTGCCGGGGTCCAGACGCTGCAAGCCCGGACGAAAAGATTTCCACCGAGTCTTGACCTCCCCCTTGTGGGGAGGTCAAAAAATCCCCTGCGGATTTTTTGGGTGGGGGTCCCTTCGTCGCCCTATAATCGCCACACAAACGCCACTGGCGGCGCGCGGGCAAACCGCATAGGCTCCCCCCATGCGCATTCTTATCAGCCTCATTCTTTCGTTCGTCGTCACCACCACGGCTCTCGCCGCCGCGCCTTGCATTGCTCATAAGGCAGCCAGCCCGCGCCTCATGCTGCTGGAGCAGGCGATGGAGAGCGATCGCTTCATCGCTTACAACCCGAGCCAGTTGAAAGTGATCGACGGCATGATCACCAAGGCGAGCAAGGAGAGCATCCGCGCCGACCTCGTCAAGTTGCGTCCCTATTTCAACGGCATCATCACTTATTCGGCGCGTGACGGTAATGAATATGTCGCCGATGTCGCCGCCGAGCTTGGCTACAAGGCCGTCATCGTCGGTCTCTGGACACCTGCAGACCCGGAAGAAATTCACAACGCCATAGCGATGGCCAAGGCCCACCCCAGGCTCGTCGTCGGCATGTCGCTCGGCAATGAGCTGATCCTCGGCAAGCGCAGCACATGGCAGCAGCTTGGCCAGTATGTCACGCTGATGCGTTCGCGTATCCCTGATGTGCCGCTCACCGTCACCGAGCCTTTCGCGCAATTCCTCGACAGCGATAGCGCCGAGGTGCGCGACAGCCTCGATTTTCTGCTGGTCAATGTGCATCCGATCTTTGAAAGCTGGTTTGCCACCGCAGGCCCCGATAATTGGGCCGATTTCGCCGTCAAGGTGACGGGCAAGCTCGCCGACAAATTCTGCGGCCCCATCATCATCAAGGAAACAGGCGTCCCCTCCGGCCCCGCCGACAAGGGTTTCACGCCCGACAAACAGGCCGCTTTCTGGAGGGCCATGCAGGCGCATATGCAGCCCTCGAAGTCACTCACCTACGCCTGGTTCGCCGCCTTCGACGCCCCCTGGCGCGTCGCGGATTTCAATCCCATGGGCACCCACCAACCCGAAGAAGCCTATTGGGGCCTCTTCACCGACACGGGCACCCCAAAGCCCGTGGTCGATGTCATTCCGAAGCTGAAGAACTGACTTCCCTCCCCCTCAAGGGGGGAGGGAGGAGCGCGCTGGCGCGTGGAGGGCGGGGGTGACCTCTTCGAAAAGACTCTTCGTTCAAAACCTGCGGCCTCACCCCTCCCACTCCCTCAAGGGGGAAGGGTTAAAGCAACCCCAATCCTTTGCCACCCGCCGCGACCTCCCTTATGGTCTCCGCCACAAGAGGGGGACTTGCCACATGACGACCGACACTCTGAGCCTTACCGAACGCGCGCTCTTTTCCCGCGCCGCTCGCCGCATCATCCCGGTGATGATCCTGCTCTACACGATCAGCTTCCTTGATCGCGTCAATGTTGGTTTTGCGGCCCTCACCATGAACCATGCCCTTGGCTTCACGCCGGAAATATTCGGCTGGGGCGTCGGCATTTTTTTCGTCGGTTATTTTCTTTTCGAGGTGCCCTCCAATATCGTCATCGAAAAGCTCGGCGCGCGTCTGTGGATTTGCCGCATCATGCTCACCTGGGGCCTCATCTCCGGTGCCATGGCTTTTGTCTCCTCGCCCATGAGCTTCTATGTCCTGCGCTTTCTGCTGGGGGCGGCAGAAGCGGGCTTTGCTCCCGGCATGATCCTCTATCTCACCTATTGGTTTCCGGCTGAGCAACGCGCCCGGCTTTACGGCACTTATTTTGTCGCCATCCCGCTGGCGAGCATCATCGGCGCGCCGCTGTCGTCATGGCTCCTGACCTTCGACGGTCACCTCGGCCTGCAAGGCTGGCAATGGCTTTTCCTCATCGAGGCCGCCCCGGCGCTTCTCGCAGGCATCGCCATCCTCTGGCTGCTGCCCGATGGCCCCACCAAAGCCAAATGGCTTTCGCCGGACGAAAAACAGGTGATCGCCGATTGCCTGCATCGGGACCGCGCCCACACTCACATCGACCCTCAGCATGCGCTCTGGCCCGCGCTGCGCGACCCCCGCGTATTGTTGATGTGCCTCATCTATTTCACCATCGTCATCGGCCTATACGGCATCAGCTTCTGGTTGCCCCAGATGGTAAACCAGCAGGGCTTCAGCAAAATAGAAACCGGCTGGATCGTCGCGGCAGTCTATCTCGTTGCCGCCGTCGCCATGCCGCTCTGGGGCCGCTCCAGCGACCGCGCGCGCGAGCGCATCTGGCACACCGCCATTCCCTGTCTCATGGGTGCGGCGGGCTTCATCGGCGGGGCCTGGTTCAGTTCCGCCCCGCTCATCATTGCGTCATTGGGCCTTGCCGCCATCGGCACCTATGTCTCCATCGTGCCCTTCTGGGCGCTGCCGTCGGTATTCCTGTCGGGCACGGCAGCGGCAGGCGGCATCGCGCTGATCAATTCCATCGGCAATCTCGGTGGTTTCGCCGGGCCTTACCTCGTCGGGTGGGTCAAGAGTATGACGCAGAGCTACACCTCGGGCATTCTGGCGCTGGCCGCTTCGCTGGTGCTTGCTGCCCTCCTCACGCTCGCCATGCGGGCGTTGCTGGCGCGCACGGCGCTACGTGCCCGGCTCACCGAAAGCTGACCCGCATTACTTCAGCATCTTCTCCTCCGCCCCGGCCTTTTCACCGCCGCAAACTTGCGTCACCATGACAGGAATGGCTCACCTCCTGATCGGCCCTCACCATGGATCCCGTCCCCCTCAACATGGCGCATGAAACCCTGAGCCTCAATTCGGTGACACTCCTCATCGTCATCGCGCTGGCCTGCGGCTTCGTCATGGTGCGCCTGCGCCAGCCCGCCATCGTCGGCTATATTCTGGCAGGCGTGGTGCTCGGCCCGCATGGGCTTGGCCTCATCAGAAGCGCGGAGGGCATCGACTTCTTCGCCGAACTCGGTCTGCTGCTTCTGCTCTTCATCGTCGGCCTGGAGTTGAGCCTCCAGTCTTTCAAACAGGTCTACAAGGTCGCGCTCTTTTGCGCCGTGCTTCAGTCCGTCGTCGCCATCGGCCTCACATGGCTCATCGGCGGCCTCATGGGCTGGGGCTTTGAGGCGTCGCTGCTGCTCGGCTTTGTGCTGGCGCTTTCTTCCACCGCCGTCGGCATCAAGATGCTGCAGGAGATCGGCGAATTCGACACGCCCGCAGGCCGCATCACCATGGGCGTCCTCGTCGCCCAGGACCTGCTCATCATCCCCATGCTCGTCGTCGCCCAGTCGCTCGGCCAAGGGCCGGGCGCAGGCCCCGACATCATGCTCGCCGTCAAGCTTGCGGGCGCGGTCGCCGTGCTGGCGACTGTCATTGTCATCCTCACGCGAAGAGGAGCCATCAAGCTGCCGTGGTCAGATTATCTGCGCACCCACACCGAAATGGCCCCGCTCGCCAACATCGGCTTCTGCTTCGTGATGGCCGCGGCCTCAGGCTATGTCGGCCTTTCGCCGTCCTATGGGGCCTTCCTTGCAGGTCTCATCCTCGGCGCCTCCACAGATCGGCGTCCCGCTTTTCTTGTCGTCCTTCCCGTTCAGAGCATCATGCTCATGGTGTTCTTTCTTTCCATCGGCCTGCTCATCAATCTCGGCTTCGTGCTTGATCATTGGCCGACCGTTTTGATGCTCGTCTTCATCGTGCTCGTCGCCAAGACCGCGACCAATATTTCAATTCTCAATTTTCTCGGCCAGCCCTGGGAGAGCGCCTTCATCTCCGGCCTCGTCATGGCCCAGATCGGCGAGTTCTCCTTCGCGCTGGCCAAGGCGGGTCTCGATTCCCGCGCGCTTGATCGCGACGCCTACCAGCTCGCGCTTTCGGTCATCGCGCTCTCGCTCATCCTCTCCCCCTTCTGGTTGATGACCGCGCGCCGTTTTCACGCGCTGAGCCAGCACGTTCCCTTGGCAGGCCTGCGCGCCACATTGGAAGAAATCTACCCCGCCATCTTCGCCGCCGCCCGCCGGCTCGGCCGCAGCGCAAGGGCAGGGGCCAGCCGCCTTTTCCAGCGGAAGCCTTAGCCGTCATGGCTCGTCAGAAAACTCAGTTCACGGATGTATAATGCGCATAAAGCGCGAGGCTTGCCGCCACCGTCGCGTTGAGGCTTTCGACTGCGCCTGTCGTCGGGATCGCCAGCCGTTCGGCATTCAGCGCTTCGGGAATGCCCATGCCTTCCTCGCCCAGCACGATGCGCATGTCGCGCGGCCATTTGAAATGGCTCATCTTTATCCCCGCCCCGTCGAGCGCCACCACGGGTCCATGCACCTCTTGCAATGTGCGCAGTGACGGCCCGCGCAGCAGGTCGAGCGCAAATTGTGCGTTGGCCGCCGCCCGCAAAACCTTGGGGTGAAAGGGGTGTGCCGCTTCGGCCATGAGGATAATTTTTTTGACGCCGAAGGCCGCGGCGCTGCGCATCAGCGCGCCGAGGTTATTGGGGTCACCCAGCGCGACGATCAGCTCCAGCCCGCGCGGTGGGACGCTGAGGTCGGCTTGCGGCATTTCGGGCACCTTGCCCACGAGCAGGGGATAAGCTGTTCCCGACGTGTCGAGCTTGTCGAAGAGGGCGCGCGGCACACGATAGCGCTCGACATGTGACGGCAGGTCAAGCTCACAGGAAACACTCGTTTCCGACATGATTACTTGCAGGAAACGCTCACCATGTCGTGTCAATGCCTCTGGCACAGCCTTGCGCCCGGCGAGGATGAACAGCCCGTGTTTCTTTATGCCTCGCCCGTCGTCGAGATCTGCCCAGATTTTGGCTTGAGGATTTTGCGGGCTTTCGATCAGCCGCCATTTGTCGCCGCTCATGTCACCAGGGCTCCAAAGGTCATCCCAAAAAATGGCGGTTTTCAGCGAAAACTGGTGCCCACGGAGTGGATTGAACACTCGACCTCTCCCTTACCAAGGGAGTGCTCTACCACTGAGCTACGTGGGCCGCCTTGTCGCCAGCCCCGCAAGGCAGGACGGCTGAAGCGGGCGGAAAGTGCCACACCGAGGCATCGGGTGCAACTGGGAAAGCCACCCTCATTTGCGCTATTGTTCAGCTTTGTTGACGCCCGCGCTCACTTGGTCGATATACGGGCGCTGAGCTTCATTCTCATTTTCGGTGGTTAAAATGTCCGGTCCTGACCGTATCAAGAACAGTTTTGATAACAAAAGTGGCCGCCGTCCCGACGCGCGCGGGCCCGACCGTGCCGCGCAAGCCCGCGAGGCCCGTCAGGCCGAAGCGCTCCGCGCCAATTTGCGCAAGCGCAAGGCTCAGGCCAAAGCGCAAAGTGCCGACGCGGAATCGTCTGAAAAAGGCCCGAAATCTGGTTCATAAGCGGTGATGTGGCGCGCATCTCATCTCTCTTTGCGCCCCATTGCCTGTATATTCCGGGCACTTGCCCCGACGGTCTTCACCTCCCACTGGATGATCTAATGGACACGATACACATTCGCGGACGGCACCCCCTGAACGGCACCATCCCGATCAGTGGCGCGAAAAACGCGGCCCTGCCGTTGATGATTGCGTCCCTGCTGACCGACGAGACGCTGACGCTGACCAATATCCCGCGCCTCACCGATGTGCGTACCTTGGCCAAGTTGCTTGGCGTTCTCGGCGCGAAGGTGGAGCGCAGCGAATCTGCAAATCACACAAAGCTTGAAGGCGATACTTTCGCGCTGACGACGCCCGAGATTGTCTCGACCCTCGCGCCTTATGAAATCGTCTCCCAGATTCGCGCCACTTTCTGGGTTCTTGGCCCGCTTCTCGCGCGTTGCGGCACCGCCAAGGTATCGCTGCCCGGCGGCTGCGCCATCGGTGCCCGCCCGGTCGATCTTTACCTCAAGGGCCTGCAGAAACTGGGTGCCGAGATTGAACTTGAAGAGGGCTATGTTCTCGCCAGCGCTCCCAATGGTCTCAAGGGCGCGGTCATTCGCTCGCCCATTGTTTCGGTCGGTGCGACGCATACGCTTTTGATGGCAGCCACGCTCGCCGAGGGCGAAACCGTGTTGGAAAATGCCGCCCGCGAGCCGGAAATCACCGACCTCGCCAATTGCCTCGTGGCCATGGGGGCGAGAATCGAAGGCATCGGCACCTCCTCCTTGCGCATTCAGGGCGTGGAAAAGCTGCATGGCGCAACGCACCGCGTTGTGGCAGATCGCATCGAGGCGGGCACCTATGCCATTGCCGCGGCCATGACGGGAGGCGATGTCTTTCTTGAAGGGGCAGTGCCCGAAACCTTCGAATCCGTGCTCTCCGTGCTGCGCGCCGCAGGTGCTCACGTCGAGGCCCGGCCCGGTGGCATTCGCATCACCCGCAACGGCGAAAAGCTTCAGGCGACCAACGTCGTGACACAGGTTTTTCCCGGCTTCCCGACCGATCTTCAGGCGCAATTCATGGCGCTGATGACCATTGCCGATGGAGAGTCTGAGATCACCGAAACGATCTTTGAAAACCGCTTCATGCATGTCCAGGAACTGGCGCGCTTTGGTGCCAATATCTCGCTTCACGGCGACAAGGCGCTGGTCCATGGGGTCGAAAGGCTCACCGGTGCTCCCGTCATGGCGAGCGACCTGCGGGCGTCCGCCGCGCTTGTCATTGCGGCGCTTGTGGCGGAGGGTGAAACCACGATCAATCGCGTCTATCATCTGGACCGCGGCTTTGATCGCATGGAAGAAAAGCTTAGTGCCTGTGGTGCCGAAATCTGGCGCGTAAAGGCCTGATGGGATGTTGAAATGACCGACTTGCGCCTCAGCGCTGAAGATGCGATCGACCTTGAAGTGATCTCCGCCTGCTTGCAGGATGCGGTTGTTCAGGTGCGCGATTTCGCCTTTCTGCCGCATGTCCGTCGCTTCGCGCTGGTGCTTAATCGCTTTCGTTGGGAAGCCGAAAAAGGCGGCCAGACGACACACGAACGCGCGCGCGCGGGCCTTCATTTTGAAAACGTCCTCGACGTGAAGGCGCGCAATATTTCTCAGGATCGACCTGATGGCGTGTTGAACCTTTTGGCCGTGCGTTTTGACGAACTCAACACGCCTTCCGGCATTGTCTCGCTGATCTTTTCGGGCGGTGGCGAGATCAGGCTTGAGGTTGAGGCGCTCGATGCCCACCTGTCTGATCTTGGCCTTGTCTGGCAAACACCGAACCTGCCTGCCCA
>Ga0214472_10004871_pt1 | contig 14128 bp, 26 predicted proteins | sample RVTome_6_FD_207662 | JGI IMG/M metagenome (GOLD analysis project Ga0214472, IMG submission 207662) | Soil microbial communities from uranium-contaminated site in the Upper Colorado River Basin, Wyoming, United States - RVT140D175 | ecosystem: Environmental > Terrestrial > Soil > Contaminated >... | reverse complement strand
GCCGCGTTTTTTTAATTCAAACAGCGCGCTTTCCCGGTTTTTGCAATTCGAGTAATCGCGGTTTTTGTAGATTTCAACCAATTCGCCTTCGGCCATCTCCGAAAAATGGCATAACAAAACGTTAGAGTTCGACGGTAAACCCGCCGCGTTTGTTGGCTCCTGGCCAGTCTGTTGTTGCCCTAAATCCTTCATTCCATCCACCTCCTAGTTGGGTTTCCGCGTCTCAACTTAGCGTTATGCTAACTTTTTCTTGCGCCTAAGCTGCGCCATTTTCCAGCACATCTTCACCAATTTTCCGGAGCAATACGGGCACTCCCCAGCGGCATGACCTTTTTTGCATTTTGGGCAAACCACGGTGTTAAACATCGCCCTTCTCCTTCGGGAACAATAATTCAACCCGAGATATGTAATGCGCTTGAACATGCTCCAAGTATTCGCTCAACTGCTTGACTTTCATCAAGGAAGTTACCGGGAAAAATTCCATTGCTTCTATCCTTTGCTCATAATTCAATTTGGCCAGTATGTTGTCGCAAAATTCGCCAATCTTGACAGCCGGCTCAGTCGGCTGGCCCTGCTTGTCAACCTCGGCCCGAAGAATAGGCAGGCCGAAATGGTACTTGCACAGATTTTTCACTTGCCCTGGCGTATATTCCCGCTCTTCCGCCGCCACTTGGCCGTACCAGGCGTGAGCAATGGCGTTCTGGCTTAAAGATCGACCCTTTCCAGTGGTAACGCTGACCTGGAAATACTTGTCGGTCTTAAACAGTTCACGCAATTCCCCGATCAGGATTGACAGCGATTCGGCTGAGTTGACGGTTTGTTTCATTTCTTCAGTTCCCGCAGGCACTTCTTGCACGTTACCGGGTCGGTGGTGTAAATCACAGTGGGCTCTCTGTGCCAGTGTCCTTTGCCATCATCGCAGAGCGTACTGAGTAAGATAATGGCCCATGTTTTTGCGGTATTATCGACGGTATGCACCACCCCGCCTTTCTTCAGTCTTGCCCTTTTGTAGTTTGTAAAGTCGCCCATTGGCTTACCTGTTCAAAATCCTGGTTTATACTTCGATTTGATGCTCCACAAGTTCAGGCAGGCCAAAAACATCGCCCAGCCCCGGTCAAGTTCTTCCTCACCAACCTCGATAAGCTTCGCGCTGCCGTCAACATGGACGTAGACAATCGCGCACCGGGCTTCTGGCATCCCCAAGCCATACCGATAAGCGGCAAGCTGCATGGGGTGTTCATCCCACAGCTTCGCGGACTCAAGGGGCTTGTCGGTGGTCTTAAAGTCGGCCACAAATCCAGGACATGAGAAATCAACCTTACCGCCATAACCAAGGTCACAGGCAAAAGACTTCTCGGCAGCCACCTTTGACACATCTCCGCCGTTTTCGTTTACCCAGAAGTTCAGGTGGTGGTCAGCGGCCAAGCAATGGCGGTGATATTCAGGGTCAACCGGCAGGCCCAAAAGATTGCGCTCCAAAGCCCCGTGAATGGTGGTGCCTCTGTCTCTGGCCTTTTTACCTTCTTCCCGGTAGTCAGCGATAACCCTGGCCGCATAGGCGTCGGTTGTTTCGCCTTCCTGGATTGGCAGGGTCAGGGCCGAAAGCAACACCTGATTCATCTTCCACATCTCCAAGCCAGGAGCAGCCATTACCCGCATGATGGTGGTCACGGAAGGGGCAAGGTTTTCTTTGCGGGCATCTCGCAAGGTCGTGGCCCTCTCCTTCCCGTTCTTCCCGGTGGTGGTATAAGCCGGAGTCCCATCCTGACGGTACCAATGCCCACTATCTGATGCTATTTCAGCCATTTCCTTCTTCTCCCTTTTTAAGTTCTTTCCAGCGGTCATCCAGATATTCGGTAACTTTCGCCAGCCCGGCAGTGTCGCCCATGAAATTCTGCTCGACAACCGGCCAGTATTTATCGGTCCAGGCTTGGAGTGTGTCGGGGTTCATCCTCTCCCATTTGCTGGCGAATTGCTCCGGGGTTAGCTTGTCTTGCGTGTCGGTTGGCTTCGGCTCTTGTGCTTTCTTCTTGGCTGGCTCCTTCGGTGCCGCACCAGGCAAAGCCCAACTCGGCAACTTCGGCGGATTCCATTTAAAATAGTCACCGTCCTTGGTCTTGCCCCGGTTTTCTCCCTTTTCGGTGATCTCAGCCCACCCTGACTCCAGGTTATAGAGATACCGGCCGATCCCCCATTGCACCCCGGCCCGCTTCATGGCGTCGCTCAATCCGCCCTTGACGGCCTCAACCTGAGTATTGTCGGCCCCGTCCCACTTCGTGACCCATTCATTCCCGCACCGGATAGACAGGCCGCAAATGATACCGCCGTGCGGGCCAGGGGCGTACTCATTGCGCCAGTTGGCAGGGCCGCACACATCATCGAGGCGCTGCATGATGGCCCGGTTGGTGATGTAGGCTAGGCACATAGCCCAGATGGAGCCGTCTTTTTTCTTCCCGCACTCCTGGAGCCGCCACTCAATATCCTTTGCCGGGAAACATGATGAAAGGGCTTTCCAGTCTATTTCAGGAACCGGTTTTACTTCGTATTTCCCTTCTTGCTCACTCATTGCCATCCTCCGTTATCGGTTCACAAAAACAATCCATCCCAATCGCTAAGTTTAGGGTGAACATCGGGCACCCTTAAATTATCAGGGCGCAACTGTCTCAAGACCCGCCAAAAGACAGTAGTTAATACCTTGTCCAATGACCCGATATGAAAACCGGCAAAACCGGAAAAGCTGAAATTGTCAGGTGACTATTCCCTGGCCAAAAGTCAAACTCCAGGACGGGGCCGAACCCGTTGCTACTGTCTCGTAGGCTATACCTGTTTTTGGGGCGTATCCCCCGCGCCGGTCTAGCGCGTTCAGCTTTTTTTCTGCTCAGGTTATCTGTTTTGGAGCCGCCAGCAGGCATCGAACCCGCGACCACCTGCTTACAAGGCAGGCGCTCTACCAACTGAGCTATGACGGCTTTCCGAGGATGAAACGCTGTATAAAGATCCCCGGCTAACGAGCGGCGCATTTCGAGCCTTGGAAGTTCGGAGGGATGCCGCCCGTTGCCGGGGAAAAAGAAAGCTATTTCGGTATCGCGTGAGTTTCCAAGGCTCATTGCGCTGATCATGTCAGCTACCTCCAAAATACCAGTTTAATCTTGTGAGTCAATTACTTTTTACTGGCCGGGATAGATTACAACACTCCATCCCGCCGCATCCGGGATATGATCCCAGCCGACACTTTGCCGTAGCCCTTAATTGCACCGCATTTAATTTTAGTCACGGTGGAGTATTTCCAGCCCCGCAGTTTGCAATAGCGGCGCACAGAGCCAAACTTGGTTTTGATTTTGTCTTTATCCATGTCGTGAATTTACCACCCGGCGATGCCGCTGTCAAATATTTTCTTTCCTACTTCGGGAAAACTTTCTTTCCTACTTCAGGAAAACTTTTTCTTGACATCGGCACTGGTGGTGATAAGATGACAGAAAAAGGAGGGCGGGAATGAAAGCACAAATATTGGAAGTTTCTGGCGGGATGGCTGAGGTGGTACTTGATGATCAACTTTGGGATGCGGCCGTGTCGGCATCGGTTGAGCTGGACGGTGGGCTTTTCTCCCGCGTCAGCTCTGCATGGATCGACCTGGACGGCACTTACCATGCATGGGTTGACCCTGCTTATCTTTCCGCATCCGGGGTTGAGCGGGCTGTCAATTCCGCATTATTGGAGCATTACAAGCCTGAGCCGGAGGGCGTGCAAAATGTGTAAAATGTCTGACACAACTTTACGGGTGGTGTTTATCTATTTCGTGCTGACGATAGCCTTCTGCCTGGCCCTGCTGTACTCTGGCGGGCTGGTATGCGAGTCCCTGGTCGTGGAATCAGACAAGAGGATCGAGCAGATCCCTGGGGGGATGCGAAATGGGAGAATGTAACTGTGGGGCGGAAACCATCGGTGCCAAGCGGTTCTGCGAGGCTTGCCGGGTAAAAAGGACGGCAGCGCACCGGAAAAAGTTTTCAGAGAGCCGGGCTGACAAATACACGGCGACGGAGAAGCTAACCCCCTGCCGTTGTCCGAAATGCGAGCATAGCCACGAAATGCGCCTGTTCTGGGTTGGGAAGCTGCCGGCTCTGAAGTTTTGCCCGAAGTGCCTGGGTAACAAACGCTTTTATTTCGTAACGGCAAACGCTTTGAGCTGGAAGGGGTAGACGGGAAGGTGACCGGATATGCGTGGAACGGGAGCGGAATAAAATTTAAATTGAACCTGTCAATCGGCACGTTTCCGGGTATGCCAGCACCGGGACAAATACCGGGCTGCACAGGCAAAATATCGTGAGGCCAAGGCCAAGATGGCCGAGTTTAAGGCGTTTCGGCGGCTTTCGCGAGTGCGGACGGCAAAGTTGCTTTACCTGCTCCGGGAGATGGGCGACGGTAAATCCTGGAGCGAGAAGGCCGACCTGGCAAACTGCCATTTATTCCGCCGTCCTGACGGTAGCCGGTGGACTGGTAAGACGATAAGAGTATGGTTTGAGGCGCAAGAATGATCGAGATTAGTTACCCCTGGCCGCCGCGCGAACTGAGCCCTAACGCTAGGTGCCATTGGGCGGTTAAAAGCAAGGCGGCGGCGGCGTATCGGGCAACCGGGGCAGCTTTAACTATGGTGGCTCTATTCCCGGTTTGCCCTGATTTTGGAGACGGTAAAATCCATTTGTTCATCGACTTCTACCCCCCCAGCAAGCGCCGGTACGACGACGATAATTGCTACAGTGCGATTAAGAGCTTGAGGGACGGGATCGCCGATGCTTTGGGGGTTAATGATCGCCGGTTCGTTGGGCATCCATTTTTGCGTGACGAAGTTGTAAAGGGCGGAGATGTTCGGATCAGATTTACCACAATCGGCATGGAGAGCAGCGCACCATGAGGCCCACCGCAGCACAAAAAAGGCGGATGGAGCGTGTGGCACAACTAGGCTGTTTGGTATGTGATGGGGTGGCTAACGTCCATCACTGCCGGTTTTCGTGCGGAATGTCCCAGCGAAATCACGACCACGTTGCCCCGCTTTGCAGCGACTGTCACCAGCACGGGCCGGTATCGCGCCACGGACAGGGGTCCAGAGAGTTTCAGGAGAAATTCCCGGATAGGTGGCTGCACGAGGAAACTTGCAGGAGGCTGGGTGAGATATGACCGATCTGGACAAGATCAGAGAATCCTTACTGGCGCAGGGATATCAAGATCTTTTTTTGCAGCCCGGTGAATTGCACAAAACTGTGGCGGAGATTGGCCGTGAATTGTTTATAGCCAGGGCCAGGTACGAATATCTCAGGAAGCTGAACCCGCGAGAGTTCGCTGCCCTCTGGGCGCGGAATATTGAAACAGGCACCCATTTTGACGACCTCGTGGACCAGGCGCGGGAGACATGAACTACCGCAACCGATACCAATGAGGGTGAGATATGACTGAAAAACTAGAGGCAGTTGGCATATTCAACCGCAAAACGCTGCGCCGAACGATCCTCTGCACAAACGAGGACCGGAGTCGGTTTATGATCGTTACCCGAGTGCTTGACCGTGATTCTCTCCAGGTTTCAACGCTGCGCTCAATGTACCTGGCCGAGTCTTTGGAGATAATCGTCGGCCTGTATCTGACTAATTTTTGTCCGAATGGGGTTGTGAGGATATGACTACGCGAGCACTGGTCGAGGCGCTGAAGGCGGGCGGGGAAGACTGGGAGTATTACCCGACAACTCCAGAGATTATCGGGATTATCAGGGATTCACTGGGAACTGGGAAACAGTTCGCGTCGTTCTTGGACTGCGGGGCTGGAAACGGGGCGACCTTGGCCGCTCTCACCGATGGGAAGAAATACGCTATTGAGAAGAGCCAGATCCTAGTGCAGGCGATGCCAGCCGATATTTTTGTGGTCGGTTGCGATTTCCATGATAATACACTGATCGACAAGAGGGTTGATTTTGTGTTCTGCAATCCGCCTTACTCTGATTATAAGACCTGGGCAATTAGAATCATCTCCGAGGCCAATGCCAGGGGTGTTTTTCTCGTTATTCCGGAACGGTGGAAGGTCCAGCCGGAAATCACCGCCGCACTGGAAGACCGCAAGGCGACTTTCAAGGTGATCGGCAATACTGATTTCCTGGAAGCAGACCGGCCGGCCAGGGCCAAGGTTGATATAATCCGGGTCAACCTCCAACCGAAGCGCGGTTATTATTCCCGCAATGAATCAGGCCCGGACGTTGACCCTTTCACTCTCTGGGCAGAAAAGGAGTTCCCGACCGATAAGCGAACGACTGACAAGCCGGGTGAAGCAGCGTTCCGGCAGAGCGTCAATGAGCTGGTGCCTGGCCGTGGTCTGGCCGCTGCTTTGGTCGAGATGTATCAAGCGGAAATGGCGACGCTCCAGGGGAATTTCCGTGCAATCTCTCAACTTGACCATTCTATTTTCGCAGAGCTGAAAGTAGATTTCAAGTCGATGGCCGAATTTCTCCGGGGCAGAATCTCAGGGTTGAAAACCAAATACTGGCGGGAGTTATTCAACCATTTCGAGGTTATCACCAGCAGGTTAACCAGAGCCAGCCGAGAATCCCTGCTCAACACCCTGACGGAAAACGTCAGCGTAGACTTCACTGAATCCAATATTTACGCCGTCACCGGCTGGGCGATTAAAAACGCCAACCAATATTTTGACAGCCAGTTGATCGACGCCTTTATGGATCTGGTCAACAAGGCGAATTTGGTCAACTACAAATCCAATCAAAAAACCTGGGGCGGCGACGTCTGGCGGTTCCGGGAAGAATTACGCGAGGGCCGGGTTAGTCATTTCGGCCTGGATTACCGCTGCGTGATTACCTGCCACAACGCTTTTGACAATTCGGGATATCAGCGCTACGACTACCCGAACGGGCTGTATAAGGGCATCCACGACCGGCTTAACGACCTCGTGACTATAGCCAATAACCTGGGGTTTTTATCGCCGGATGATTCCTTCAAAAAAGACTGGGAGCCAGGGCAGACTAACGATTTTCTCTTGAGCAACGGGAAGATCTTGTTTTCGGTCAAAGCCTACAAGAACGGCAACCTGCATATCAAGTTCAATCAGCAGTTTTTACGGAAGCTCAACGTAGAATTTGGGCGGCTGAAGGGCTGGTTGCGGAGTCATAAACAGGCGGCGGACGAGCTGGGTATTTCAGAAAAAGAAGCGGCCGAGTGTTTCAACGGCAATTTTTCTCTGGGATATTCTGCCGTTAAATTATTGGCATAGAGCGGGGATGGCATGAAATACCGCTGTATCCTCTGTGGCCGTCACAAGTTCCCCCGCCCGATGCCCCATAACTGCCGGGGCGGGTTCCTGAAGCGCTATAACCGCCGCGCCCGGAAGCTGGGACTGGTTACAATTTGGGAAGAATTGCCGGATGAAAAAGTCTGGCAATTAGGTGATTTTTGATGTAGGTTTCGGGTACTGCTGATTTGTGCCGAATCAGGAGTGCATAGTCTAACGATCAACCTCTACTTCTGAACCTTATTTTGATAAATAAAACCTCCATCACCGAGTAATGACATTGGGCATTGCGGCATCTCGTCCTTGATCGTGCGAGATTCCAGGCAAGCGGGTGGTGTTGGTTTTATTCTCTCGGGGGAATCATGGAAGAGTGTCAATGTCTGAACAAAGCCCTAACTCTCAGGAAGGTAAGTAATGGGACAAGCCATTACTGCTATCAGTGTATCATCTGCGGGAAATCCAGCCCATTCCTCAAGCGCTTGGACGCTGAAAAAATCATTGCGTCAGGTGTCCCGGTTGAGCCGTATGACGAATACCGGCAAGACAGATATTATGACGATACGAGGGCAAGTTCTATTGCCGAAAGGGAAGCAGACACGCAAAAACGGCGTGATGAATATTCCGGATATCTCCAGTCTCCGGAATGGAAATCAATCAGGGAAAAGGTTTTAAACCGCTGTGTCTGGACCTGCGAGGGGTGCGGAGAATGTCGCGCAACCCATGTCCATCACAAAACATACGATAATATTTTCGATGAATTAATGTTTCAATTAGTCGGCCTGTGCGACAGTTGCCACAAAAAGCTGCATCCAGGTGCAGCCGATGAATGACACAAGAAGGCAGCTAGATTATCTATTTGACGACGGCGAAACTTTTGAAATATGCCTGATCGGTACTTCAACTTCCAAGCATAAACTGTGGGGTGATGAGTTCGCCGGGAAGGGCGCTGTTGTTGCCGGTTGGTTCGATGATAAAGACAAGGCAGTCGAGATTATCCAGCGGGTAGAGAAAGAAGTTTCACCATCCGGGGTTTATTGCACACTGAACCCTTGCCAGCCCGCTTTACTAGGCCGGGCCAACAACCGCCTGAAAGTCGTTAAATCCCGCACGTCAGACAAGGAGATTGCTGCAATAAAGCATGTCCTGATTGACGTTGACCCGCGCCGACCCTCTGGTGTCAGTGCATCTGATATCGAACTGGCCCAGGCCGCCGAGCTTTCCAATCTGATTTACAAGGAACTGACCGCCAGGGGGTGGGGCAAACCGATGTGCGCCCATTCCGGCAACGGGTATCACTTGGTTTATAAGGTCTCGGATGCTTACCCGGAAATAATCAAGGGGCTCCTTGCAACCCTGAACAGCCGCTTTTCAACTCCATCCGTTGACGTTGACACCACTGTATTTAATCCCGCCAGATTAGTTAAGGTTTACGGCACGACCGCACGGAAGGGCGAGGACATGCCCGACCGGCCGCACCGGATGTCAACGATTAAGTCTTACCCGGCCAATCCAGTTTATACCCCTGCCGACTTCCTCATTCCTTTTCAGCCTGAACCAGAAGAGCCAAAGAGAAAGGGCGCTGATTATGCAGGCGGATCTTTAAACGTCAGAGACTATTTGGCCCGATATGGGGTGGAATGCGCAGGGGAGAAGTCCCACGGATCATCGACGCTGTTTTTGCTTGAGCATTGCATTTTTGATTCAACCCACACCAATAACGAAGCTGCTATCGGGCAATGCTCAGACGGGAAGCTTTTCTATCAATGCTTCCATAATAGCTGTAATTCAATGACTTGGGGCGACGCTAGACAAATTATCAGCGGTTCTGATAGAATCTCGGATAACGTCAGCAACGTCAGCAACGTCAGCAATGCGCAAAACGTCAGCAGGTGTCAGCAGAATGTCAGCAGAACGTCAGCAGAACGTCAGCATTTGGAAAGTATTAGTCAGGCAAAAGAGGAAAAGCTAGACGTTTATGCTACTGTTAAGGGTTGGGTAAAGGAATACCACGGAACTTTCAGCACTTACGATATAGACAGGGACTTAGGGCTTTTCACAAGGGAAGAAAAAAACTCCCGGTCGAAGGCGCTGGAAAGGTTGCATAAACAAAGGGTTATTGAAAGGAACGGGAGTAAAAGAGGCAACTGGCGGACCAAGGATAGCGAGGTCGAGTTGATGGATGTATTTGGGGCATCAGAAAGCCATGTTAATCTGCCGCTGCCTCTTGGTGTGTCTGAGATGGTGAAAATTTATCCCAAATCAATCATCCTGATCGCCGGAGAGCAGAACGCCGGCAAGTCTGCTTACGTCAGCAACGTAATATATAATATATATAAAAAAGACTACGTACATTCTTTAAAGAAAGAATTGGGTGTCAGTGAATTGGAGGTTTGGTATTTCAACTCGGAGGCCAGCGCCGAAGAACTCAAAAGCCGATGGTCAAACTTTGAAGACTTCCAGATATTCAGGAACGTCAAGGTTGTCTCACGGTCGAATAATTTTCAGGACGTAATCGCCCCGGATGGAATCAACATCATCGACTACATGGAAATATACGATAACTTTTGGGAGATAGGAACCTGGATTCGGCAGGTGTATGAAAAGCTCGAACGGGGAATTGCGATAATTTGCATCCAAAAGAAGTCTGGCGGCGACATGGGCCGAGGCGGGGAGATAACAGCGGAAAAGCCCCGGTTATACCTTTCGCTAAAATCCAACGTCCCGCACGGCGGTATTTGCAAGATTGTCAAGGCCAAGGCATTTGTTGACCCGACTGACAACCCAAACGGCAAGGAGATTGACTACAAGCTTATTCAAGGGGCAGCCTTTATTGAAACCAGCGGGTGGCGGCACATGGACGAAAAAGGCCGGGAACGGGCCAACGCTGAACATAAACTCGGCGGACATTATGACCCGAGGGAGGTTGTTTTTTCGTTGCCGTTGCAGGATGGCGGGGAAGCAGGGTTGCAGCGCAAGGATTTCGACAAATGGGCAGGGGCTTTCCACAACATAGTTGTCTTTACCGAGCTTGAGAAAATCGCGGCTGGCAACCCTTGGCTTACAAGAGAAAAATGGTTCTTCCAGCTATCCGGGTATCTCAAAAAACTAAATTCACAAGTGCGGTCAGCCGCGTAAACAGAACAGCGAATAAAGGAGATTAAACAATGGCATACGACAACGAGCTTAGTGGCTGTCTCTTCAAGAACGACCAAAAAGGCAACACCAAGGCGCCATGGTATAAAGGCTTCTGTGAAATTAAGGGGATAAAGTACGAGGTGGCGGCCTGGATCAAGGAATCGAAAAAAGACGGAAGCAAATTCCTCTCACTGAAATTCACCGCCCCCGATGAACAGCGTGAATACACCCCGGCGCCGGCACAAGAAGATTACCCGGCATTTTGAGCGATGAAACCAACACCAGCAAGCCAGCCCTGCAAAACCTGTATCAGATACAACGGCGGAAACTGCCCAATCGGTGGAGAGGTTAAGCCGTGGTGGACTGGGTGCGCTGTGCATATAAAACCCGGGAGGCTTCGGCCTTAATGCAATTGTTATGACTTTAGGAGGTTTATCATGGACGAAGTTTTTTTAAGATTAGCGGCAAAATGGGAAAGAGAAGCAACCCCACCTCAAACAGAGGACGGGTCTGATTCAGCAAAAATGTCCAACGCGATGGCAAGGGCAAGAAGGGATTGCAAGAAAGAGTGCGCTGAAACATTGCGTAAGCTCGTTGATATTTTGGGCGAGTCATAACGTTGTTTTTAAGCCAGCCGCCGCCACTGGACTGGATTCAAAGAAAGCTGATCCCGGCGGTCGGCTTGAAAAACCTTGTTATGCACACGGAGCGACTTATGGAAAAAGAAAAAGTTTATATGGTTTGTGACTACACCGACGATAAAGCAGCATCTATCTCTGGGTGCCCAGATATCGGGGTTGAGTATATGGGTAATTGTGGTGGCCGGATTCTCCGAGAAGATGGGACGGAAATAGGCCGCCACCATTCAAGTTCTTTTGGTTTTCTCCGGAAAGACTTGAAATCAAAACTGCACGGCACTGATGGTGATTTTGAAGTTGTTGATTTAATCGGCGAGCCAGTACCGGAAAGGTTCGCCGCTATCAGTGCATAACGTTAAAGCTCAGGCGCCCGCGCCACTGAGCTACCCCACCGGCAACCGCAGATCCACGCGGTCGCCACCAATGATTTGTTGTACGCACTACCGAGGACTGCTTTATGCCGAACTACACCTATGAGTACATTGTTTCGTCCTTGATTGTCGGCATGTTTGCCGGGATGTTTTTCAAGGGGTGGAGATGCCCAGCGGTTGTTTTGTTCGTCATTGGTTGGCAGATGCTTACCCCCACAAGACCAGTTTATGAGGACGTACCGATGATGGCAACGTGTGGGTTTTGCACCGAGCTTTTGTTCAATATTTGGCAAAAAGGCATAAGGATTTAAAGGCGTACAACGATAAAACTCAGGGGAAGCGGGAGGAAACGGGTATGGACAGTTGGTTTTGTAAGGAGTGCGACGAAGTACACCAGGAGGGGCAGACTTGCGCCAAGCCCCCGCTTTCCGCTGAAGTGCCGGGTTATGCCATCGACAAGAACGGCATCCAGATATGCCCCGGAGACACGTTGAAGATTTTCCATTTTATCGGGGCGCGAAAGAAGCGCCACTATATGTACAAATTTGTTGAATCAGTTGACGGGAAACTCCTAGTGATAAATCACCTGTCTGGCGGCTTATCGCAGAAATACACGATCAACAATAGCGGTGTGTATCTCGGCATAGAAGTGGTTCAGGGATACTACGGGGTAAGGCCTGGGTTAGATTTTTCTAACCGGCCTAGAATTAAGGCATAACGCCAAATTAAGCCGCCAGCCGGGAACGACCCTCGGTGCACGGCGCTTCAACCTGGTCGGCTTGGATGACTGGTTATGCACAGCTTTACCGATGAACGTGGCAAGAGGTGGACGGCCTGTTGTGAATGCAACCGTGGCGGCAACGGCAACGACAAGGATAAATGCTCCTGTGGGTGGCAATGCACGGAGTGGAATAGTCTAGGGTGTTTCCTCGGTGCTGCCATTGTCGGCAATATTAAGCCCCGCGAGAAGTTGAGCAGATCCAAACAGCGATACAAACGATTCCGTGAATACGGAGAGTGTTTTGATTCCTTCCTTGATTATTGCCGCTGGGACGCCGAACCGGAGCGATCTTGGAACGGTGCATAACGGCCAACCAGATGCCGCCAAGCTCCGGCGTTCAGCTTGACCGCCTGGTTAGTAAGCCAGGCCACGGAGGCATGGGAAGCCACCATTCCGCACGGGCCATGAAAGATGAATGGCTGACTCCGCCCGGAATTGTTTCTGCTTTGGGGGAGTTTGACCTTGATCCTTGCTCGCCTGTTGATAGACCTTGGCCGACAGCCAAGCAGCATTACACAATTTCAGATGACGGCTTGGCGTTGCCTTGGCATGGCCGAGTTTTTTGCAACCCGCCTTATGGCCTGGAAGCGGCGAACTGGCTGAACAAGTTGGCCGGCCACGGAAACGGTATTGCCTTGATCTTTGCCCGGACGGAAACGCAGATGTTTTTTGACCATGTGTGGAGCAAGGCCGATGCGCTTCTGTTTTTCAAAGGGCGACTTTACTTCCACCATGTTGACGGATCCCGAGCAGCGGCGAACGCTGGAGCGCCTTCCGTTTTGGTCGCTTACGGCAAATCAAATGCTGATTGCTTGGCGGGATCCGAAATTGTCGGACAGCTTGTGAAGCTGAACCCGGCTTACTAACATGGTAATATACGGCTCCGGCCATATTCTGAATTTTATGCGACACAGAGAAAAATATAAAAATTATCTGCGCGAGCGGGCGAAATCAGGGGTAAGGGCTAGGCTGGCAAACATCATGGCCCGCCCTGCCCCCGATTACCCGGAAGAGCGCCGGCCCGGGAAAATAACCATCTCATTGAACGGACAGGATATTGTGGTTGACCTGATACCAGAAGGTAACTGCACTCAATATTTGGCTATTTTCAACGGGGAAAAGTGGCGCGTGGCCGGGATGAAGGCAATCCACGCCGAGATTAGAAAGCGGATGCCGCCGCTAAAAGGATGGTGATGGGAGATAAAATAGGAATAGGCTGGAAGGAAACGGCCCTGATCTGCGCTGGGCTCGGGTTGTTCGTCTGGGCGGTATTTTTCGCGTGGTCAGCCGCTGAAGAAAATACCCGGTTGCAGGGCGAAAAGGCCAGGCTTGAACGGGCTATAGAGCGGATGGAAGCGGAGGGTTACCGCAGGTAATCAGCCTGGCAACCTGGATGAAAACCAGCTCGAAATGTTCGCCAGCAGGGCGCCCCGAGTTTCAGGGGTGAGGCCAAGTGAAAAAGGGATATCAACCGCTATAATGGCGACTGACAGCACCACGGCGATTGGCCTGATTGATGCCCGCAGGTCTATTACCCATTGGCTCGGTGTGCCTATCACGTCTCGGTTAAAATATTTGATCAGTGTGTCATACCAGCTGGACATCGACTGCAAGTAAGATGGTAGAATTTCCGGAGAAGTAGTGGCCAGGGTATTTGCCGTGGCCTCTGTGGTATCAGAGTCTTTCTTCAGCCACTTTTTGTTGACAAAGTTTGCAACTGGCGGTACCAACGCACCTGCTATTGCGAGAATCGCTTCAATCCCCATCACATCATCCCCCTTGCGATATCTTTCGCCACGTTATAGGCCACGGACCGGCCCTGTTTGTCGAATCCCCACCGGGCTTTCACTCCCCTGGCGTCAAGGTGAAAGCCCGGACTATTCCAGCTTGGATAAATCCCAAACCCGCAATGGCTGGCGAGTTGG
>Ga0214472_10004869_pt1 | contig 14128 bp, 14 predicted proteins | sample RVTome_6_FD_207662 | JGI IMG/M metagenome (GOLD analysis project Ga0214472, IMG submission 207662) | Soil microbial communities from uranium-contaminated site in the Upper Colorado River Basin, Wyoming, United States - RVT140D175 | ecosystem: Environmental > Terrestrial > Soil > Contaminated >... | reverse complement strand
TCGCGTCGTGCTGGGGCTGCTGATGGTGCCGCAGCCGACTCTGGGGCTGGCGCTGCTGCACTATCTGGCAACGCTGTCGGCCTACCCGCTGGTGGTGATCGCCTCGCACCTGACCTTCGGGCTGCGTCGCGCCGCGCCCGGCGAGGTTGACAAATTCGGGCGCCGGCTATGAGGCGCTCGCCCAAGGACAACGCCGAAAGCGCACGCCAGATCGGGCGGCGCGGGCTGCTGCTCGGGGCGCTGCAGGCGGGCGTGGTGACAACGCTGGCGCTGCGCATGCGCAGCATGCAGCTGGACCGCGCCGATGAATACCGGCTGCTGTCCGAAGGCAATTCGGTCAAGATCCGGCTGCTGCCGCCGGCCCGCGGGCTGGTGTTCGACCGTAACGGCTATCTGCTGGCCGGCAATGAGCCGAACTACCGCGTCACGCTGATCCGCGAAGACGCCGGCGATGTCGCGCAGGTCATGGCCCGGCTGCGCCGGCTGATCGCAATATCCGATGCCGATGCCGAGGAACTGCTGGCCGAGATCCGCCGCCGCAGCCCCACCGCGCCCTTCACCATCGCCGACCGGTTAAGCTGGGAAGAATTTTCGCGCATCGCCGTGAACGCCCCCGCCCTGCCCGGCGTGACGCCCGAGGTCGGCCTGTCGCGCCACTACCCGCGTGCAGCCGATTTTGCGCATGTGCTCGGCTATGTCGGCCCGGTTTCCGATTTCGACCTGGGCCGTATCGAAGACCCCGACCCCTTGCTGCGCATCCCCAAGTTTCAGCTTGGCAAGATCGGCATCGAGGCGAAGATGGAACAGGCGCTGCGCGGCAAGGCCGGCACCCGCCGGGTCGAGGTCAATTCCTCGGGCCGCGAGATTCGCGAACTCAGCCGCCGCGAAGGCCAGCAGGGCGACGCGCTGCAACTGACGCTGGACTACCGGTTGCAGAACTACGCGCAGGCGCGGCTTGGAAATGAAAGCGCCTCGGCCGTGGTGATCGACGTGACCAATGGCGATGTGCTGGCAATCAGCTCGGCGCCGTCGTTCGACCCCAACCTGTTCGTGCGCGGCATTTCCGGCGCCAATTATCGCGCGCTCAGCGAAAACGATCACAGGCCGCTTGCCGACAAGACCGTGCAGGGGCTTTACCCGCCCGGTTCGACCTACAAGATGGTCACCGCGCTGGCGGCGCTTGAAGCCGGCGTGATCACCCCTGACGAAAAGATCTACTGCCCCGGCTATGTCGATGTCAGCGGCCGCAGGTTCCACTGCTGGCGCCCCGCCGGGCATGGCAGGGTGAACCTGCAGCAAAGTCTCGAACAATCCTGCGATGTCTATTACTACGAGGTCTCGCAGCGCGTCGGTATCGACAGAATTTCCGACATGGCGCGGCGGCTTGGGCTTGGCGTGCGGCACGATCTGCCGATGTCGGCGGTGGCCGAGGGGCATGCCCCCACGCAGGAATGGAAAAAGCGCCGCTACGGCCGCAACTGGCTGGTGGGCGACACGCTGAACGCCACGATCGGCCAGGGCTATGTGCTGACTTCGCCGCTGCAACTGGCGGTGATGACGGCGCGCATCGCCTCGGGGCGCGCGGTGCTGCCGCGACTGATCCGGTCGCGCGACGGGGTCGAGGACGAACCTGCCGCGGGCGCGGCGCTGGCCATCGACCCCGGCTTTCTGGAGGCGGTGCGCGGCGGCATGGCGGCGGTGGTCAATTCCGGGCGCGGCACCGCCAACAGCTCACGCATCATGGCCGCCGACATGCGCATGGCGGGCAAGACCGGCACCAGCCAGGTGCGCAACATTTCCGCCGCCGAACGCGAAAGCGGCGTCACCGCAAATGACGATCTGCCTTGGGAACAGCGCGACCATGCGCTGTTCGTGGCCTACGCCCCGATCGAGGCGCCGAAATATGCCGTGGCGGTGGTGGTTGAACACGGCGGCGGTGGTTCGGCTGTCGCTGCGCCGATCGCGCGCGACATCATGTTGTTCGCGCTTTCGGGGGGCCTGCCGCCGCTGTCGGCCTATCCCGAAAGCCAGCGCGCCCGCGTCCGCAGCCAGCAGGAGGAACTGCAACTGGTCGATCCCGACGCCCCCGCCCCGCCCCTGAGCACGCGCGCATGAGCTTTCTGGAATACCGCCTCAAGACGGTTCCCACCGGCATCCGCAAGCTGTTGTTTTTGAACTGGCCGCTGCTGGTTTTGCTTTCCGCGGTGGCAAGCATCGGCTTTCTGATGCTGTATTCGGTCGCCGGTGGCCGCCCAGAGACCTGGGCGGAGCCGCAGATGAAGCGTTTTGCCGTCGGTATGCTGGCAATGGTGGCGATCGCCATGGTGCCGATCTGGTTTTGGCGCAGCATGTCAGCCATTGCCTATCTCGGCGCACTGGCGATGCTTTTGCTGGTCGAATTGTTCGGCGATGTCGGCATGGGGGCACAGCGCTGGCTGGAACTGGGGCCGTTGCGGGTGCAGCCCTCCGAAATCATGAAGATCGCGCTGGTGATGATGCTGGCGGCTTATTACGACTGGCTCGACAGCGACAAGACCTCGCGCCTGCTTTGGGTGGCGCCACCGGTGCTGCTGATCCTGGTGCCCACGGCACTGGTGCTGCGTCAGCCCGACCTTGGCACCGCGCTTTTGCTGCTGATGGGCGGCGGCATCGTGATGTTCGCAGCCGGTGTCAGCCTGTGGTATTTCGGCACGGTGATCGCGGCCGGCGTGGCCGCGGTGGTGGTGGTGGTGCAAAGCCGCGGCACCAGCTGGCAATTGCTGCTCGATTACCAGTTTCGCCGCATCGACACATTCCTTGACCCCGGATCTGACCCGCTGGGGGCGGGCTACAACATCACGCAGGCGCAGATCGCGCTTGGCTCGGGTGGTTGGGCCGGGCGCGGTTTCATGCAAGGCACGCAATCGCGGCTGAACTTTCTGCCCGAAAAGCACACCGATTTCATCTTCACCACGCTGGCCGAGGAATTCGGCTTTGTCGGCGGCATCTCGCTGTTGGTGCTTTACGCGCTGATCCTTGCCTTCTGCATCCATTCGGCGCTGTCCAACAAGGACCGTTTTGCCGCGCTGCTTACCTTGGGCATCGGCGCCACGTTCTTTTTGTATTTCGGGGTGAACATGGGCATGGTGATGGGGCTTTTGCCGGTGGTGGGGGTGCCGCTGCCGCTGGTCAGCTATGGCGGCACTGCGATGATGATCCTGCTGATGGCCTTCGGGCTGGTGCAAAGCGCCCATGTCCACCGCCCGAGGTAACGCCATGCCGACCGCCCTGTTCGCCGCCCCTGCCCGGCTCTGGCCGCTTTACCGCGAACCACTGGCTGCCGCCTTCGCCGAAGCGGGGCTTGCCGTCGTCATGGCAGATGCCGCCACCCCGCCCGAGGCGGTCGATTACATCATCTTCGCCCCCGGCGGCCCGCTGTCAGATTTTGCCCCGTTCACCCGTGCCCGCGCCGTGCTCAGCCTTTGGGCCGGGGTGGAACGGATCGTGGGCAACCCAACGCTGACGCAGCCTTTGTGCCGCATGGTGGATCCGGCACTGGCAGAGGGCATGGTCGAATGGGTTACCGGCCAGGTGCTGCGCCACCATCTGGGGATCGATGCGCATATCCTTGGGCAGGACGGCATCTGGCGCGGCACACTGACGCCGCCGCTGGCGCGCGAACGCGGCGTGACCATCCTGGGTCTGGGTGAACTTGGCCGTGCCTGCGCCGCCGCGCTTGCCGCGCTGAACTTTCGCGTCTCGGGCTGGAGCCGCAGCCCGAAGTCGCTGCCCGGGATCCGCTGCCTTTCGGGCGCCGCCGGCCTTGCGCAGGCGCTTGCCGCGGCAGAGATCCTTGTCGCCCTGCTGCCCGACACGCCCGACACCGAAAACCTGCTGAACACCGAAACGCTGGCACGGCTGCCGCGTGGCGCCATCCTGATCAACCCCGGTCGCGGCAGCCTGATCGACGACGGCGCACTGATCGCGGCACTTGACGCGGGCCAGCTTGCGCATGCCACGCTCGACGTCTTTCGCATTGAACCGCTGCCCCCGGCGCATCCGTTCTGGGCGCACCCGCGCATCACCGTCACCCCGCATATCGCCGCCGAAACCCGCCCCGCCTCGGCCGCGCGCGTGATCGCCGAAAACATCCGCCGCAGCGAGGCGGGTCTGCCGCTGCTGCACGTCGTCAATCGCGAACGCGGCTACTGATCGCTTGCCTTGGGCAAAATATCCGCGCCGCAGGCACAGCTTGCAGCGCACGTGCCCGCATGGCTTAACAAACCGCCGCCGCCCCCCTATAAGGCGAACAGCAACCCGGAGAGCCCCATGCGCAGCGCCACCATCACCCGCCAGACCGCCGAGACCCGCGTTGCGGTGACCGTGAACCTTGACGGCACCGGCGCCTACGAAAACGCCACCGGCGTGGGCTTTTTCGACCACATGCTTGACCAGCTTGCCCGGCATTCGCTGATCGATCTGACCATCCACGCCACCGGCGATCTGCACATCGACGACCACCACACCGTCGAAGATGTGGGCATCACGCTGGGTCAGGCACTGACCGCAGCCCTTGGCGACAAACGCGGCATCCGCCGCTATGGCAATTTCGACCTGGCGATGGATGACGCACTGGTGCGCGCAGCACTCGACCTGTCGGGCCGCCCGTTTCTTGTCTGGGGCGTCGATTTCCCGACCCCGAAGATCGGCAGCTTCGACACCGAGTTGCTGCGCGAGTTCTTTCAGGCGCTTTCCACGCACGGCGGCATCACGCTGCACGTGGACCGCCTGCACGGGCTGAACAGCCACCACATCGCCGAGGCCGCCTTCAAGGCGGTGGCGCGCGCGCTCCGTGCCGCAGTTGAGCCCGATCCGCGCATGGGCGGGGTGCTGCCATCGACCAAGGGCGCGCTTTGATGCTGACGGTTCTGGTCGATTACGACTCGGGCAACCTGCATTCGGCTGAAAAGGCGTTTCAGCGCATGGCGACCGAGGCGGGCGGCGGCGCGGTGCTGGTGTCCTCGCGCCCCGAAGATGTGGCGCGCGCCGACCGCATCGTGCTGCCGGGCGACGGCGCCTTTCCGGCGTGCCGGCGCGCGCTTGATGCCCAGGGCGGTCTTTTCGAGGCGATCGCCGAGGCGGTCACCAGCCGCGCCCGCCCCTTTCTTGGCATCTGCGTCGGCATGCAGATGATGGCGACGCGCGGGCTGGAATACACCCCGACCGCCGGCTTTGACTGGATCGGCGGCGAGGTGGTGCGCATCAGCCCCGCCGACCCCGCGCTGAAAGTGCCGCACATGGGCTGGAACGATCTGGTGATCGACCGCCCGCACCCGGTGCTTGCCGGCATCGGCACCGGCGATCACGCCTATTTCGTGCATTCCTACCAGTTCAAGGTGGCCGACCCCGCCCACCTTCTGGCGCATTGCGACTATGGCGGGCCGATCACTGCGATCATCGGGCGCGCCAACATGGTCGGCACCCAGTTCCACCCCGAAAAAAGTCAGGCGGCAGGTCTGCGCCTGATCGCCAATTTCCTGCGCTGGAACCCGTGACGGCACCCGGGGCGGTGCTGGGCAGATCCGCGGGCAAGGCTTGCGCCTATGCGCTTGTCGCGGCGCGTCATCCCCGCCTGAACCTATTTCACCCGCGTCCAGGTGCCGCCATCGCGGCAAATGAACAGCACACAGCCCTCGACAGCCAGCGTATTGCCGTTCAGCTGCATCTTCGAGCTGTAGGTCTGGTCACGGTCGGGCGACCAGACCTTGCCGCTGCCATAGGCGCCGTTGCCCTTGGCCACCATGTTCCAGACGATCTGCTTGCCGATGTTCTCCGATTCCATCGGCTTGCCCGCCGGGTCGAACGACTGGATCAGCGTGCCGCAGAGCCTCGCTCCGCAAGGCGCAATCTGCACATGGCCCGAATTGCCGTTGTCATCGGGTTCAGTGCGCCAGATGCCCTCGACCGGGTCGGCCAGGACGGCACCCGCCACCAAGATCAGCGCCGCTGCAAAAGCTGTTGTCTGCATGCTCAATCCTCCCGCAAAGCTGCCGCCATCTCGCCACGCCACCCGATTCCCGGCAAGCCTGACGTTGGGTCGCGCCATCGCTTTGCAATTGCACGGCCGCTGTGGCAATAGGCAGGCGCAAAAGCGGAGAGCAGCAATGATCCTTTACCCCGCGATCGACCTCAAGGACGGCAAATGCGTGCGCCTGATCCATGGCCGCATGGACAGCGCCACCGTGTTCGGCACCGACCCGGCGGCGCAGGCTGCCGCATTCCAGGCGGCGGGCGCCGAATGGCTGCATCTGGTCGATCTCAACGGCGCTTTCGCGGGCGCCCCGGTCAACGCCGCGGCGGTTGAGGCGATCCTCGCCCGGGTCAAGGTTCCGGTGCAACTCGGCGGCGGCATCCGCGACATGGCCACCATCGAGCGCTGGCTTTCCAGGGGCCTCGCCCGCGTCATCCTCGGCACCGTCGCAGTGGAAAACCCCGCGTTGGTGCACGAGGCAGCGCGCCACTTTCCCGGCCATATCGCGGTCGGCATCGACGCGCGCAACGGCTTCGTGGCCACCAAGGGCTGGGCCGAAGAAACCGAGGTGCAGGCAACCGATCTCGCGAAAAGCTTCGAAGACGCCGGCGTGGCCGCGATCATCTACACCGACATCCTGCGCGACGGCGCCATGCAGGGCCCGAATATCGAGGCCACCGCCGCACTGGCCCGCGCCGTCTCCATCCCGGTCATCGCCTCGGGCGGCGTCGCCTCGCTCGCCGATCTTGTGGCACTGCGCGATACCAGCGTGATCGCCGGGGCCATCTCCGGCCGCGCGCTTTACGATGGGGCGATTGATCTCGCCGCAGCGCTGGCCGCACTGCACCGCTGATCCATCTTCCTTGGGCAAGTATCCCGGGGGGCGCCGCAGGCGGGGGGCAGCGCCCCCTTCCATCGCCCGCCCCAAGGCGCTACCTAGGGACAAAGGAGCCGCCATGCTGAAAACCCGCATCATCCCCTGCCTTGACGTGGCCGACGGTCGCGTCGTCAAGGGCGTCAACTTCGTCAATCTCGTCGATGCGGGCGACCCGGTCGAGGCCGCCAAGGCCTATGACGTAGCGGGGGCGGACGAGCTGACCTTCCTTGACATCCACGCCACCTTTGAGAACCGCGGCACCATGTATGACGTGGTCACCCGCACCGCCGAGCAATGCTTCATGCCCTTCACCGTGGGCGGCGGCGTGCGCAGCCACGCGGACGTGCGCGCGCTGCTGCTCGCGGGCGCCGACAAGGTCAGCTTCAATTCGGCCGCGGTCGCCAACCCCGATGTGGTGGCCGAGGCCGCCGACCGCTTTGGCAGCCAGTGCATCGTGGTGGCGATTGACGCCAAGACCGTGGCCCCCGGCAAATGGGAAATCTTCACCCACGGTGGGCGGCGCGCCACCGGCATCGACGCGGTCGAATTTGCTCGCACCGTGGCCGCGAAAGGCGCCGGTGAAATCCTGCTGACTTCGATGGACCGCGACGGCACCAAGCAGGGCTTCAACCTGCCCCTCACCCGCGCCATCGCCGATGCGGTAGCAATTCCGGTGATCGCCTCGGGCGGGGTCGGCACGCTTGACCACCTCGTCGAAGGCGTCACCAAGGGCCACGCCTCGGCCGTGCTCGCCGCCTCGATCTTCCACTTCGGCAGCTTCACCATCCGCGAGGCCAAGGAACACATGGCCGCCGCAGGCATTCCCATGAGGCTGTCATGAGCGCCTTGGATCGCCTTGCCGTGACCATCGAGGCACGCCGCGGCGCCGACCCCGAATCCAGCTGGACCGCCAAGCTGCTGGCCAAAGGCCCCGAGAAATGTGCCGAGAAATTCGGCGAAGAGGCCGTCGAGGCGATCATCGAGGCGGTGCGGGGCGACAAGGCCCGCCTTACATCCGAAGCCGCAGACGTGCTTTATCACCTGCTGGTCATGCTCGCCGCCCGCGGTGTAACGCTGGCCGATGTCGAGGCCGAGCTGGCGCGTCGCGAGGGCACCTCGGGGATCGCCGAAAAAGCCGCGCGCTGACATCTTCCTTGAAAGGAAATATCCCACGCGGAGCGCGCTTTGCGTGCCGCATTCGCCTTCGACGGGGTATTTGGCCCAAGCCACGCCTCAGCCGTCGCGCCGCCCCCATTGAACCCGCCCGCGCGCCCGGCTAGCCTGCCCTGACGTTCTTGAGGAGATCAGCCATGCGCGACTACGCCCCCAATTCCTGGGAAGCCCGGGCCGACCGCTATTCGCTTTACGGCTTCACCGATCTGCCCTCGGTGCATGAACGCGGCGCGGTGGTGCTGACGCATGGCAAGGGGCCCTATGTCTATGACACCCTCGGGCGGCAGTATCTCGACGCCAATTCAGGGCTTTGGAACATGGTGGCGGGGTTTGACCACCCCGGGCTGATCGAGGTGGCGCAGAAGCAATACGAGAAGCTCGCGGGCTATCACGCGTTTTTCGGGCGGATGTCGGACCAGACCGTGCTGCTGAGCGAAAAGCTGGTCGAGGTCTCGCCGTTCTCGCGCGGGCGGGTGTTCTACACCAACTCGGGGTCGGAAGCGAACGACACGATGGTCAAGATCCTGTGGTTCCTGCACGCCGCCGAGGGCAAGCCGCAGCGGCGCAAGATCCTCACGCGTTGGAACGCCTACCACGGCGTCACCGCGGTGGCGGCAAGCATGACCGGCAAGCCCTACAACAGCGTGTTCGGCCTGCCGCTGCCCGGCTTCATCCATCTGGGTTGCCCGCATTTCTGGCGCTATGGCCAGCACGGCGAAACCGAGGCGGCCTTCACGCAGCGCCTGGCGGCGGAACTGGAGGCGACGATCATCAAGGAAGGCCCCGACACCATCGCCGGGTTCTTTGCCGAGCCGATCATGGGTGCCGGCGGCGTGATTCCGCCCTCGGCAGGGTATTTCCAGGCCGTGGTTCCGGTGCTGCGCAAATACGGCATTCCCGTGATTGCCGACGAGGTGATCACCGGCTTCGGGCGCACCGGCAACACCTGGGGCTGCGAAACCTACGATTTTGTGCCCGACGCGATCATTTCCAGCAAGAACCTGACTGCCGGGTTCTTCCCGATGGGCGCCGTTATTCTGGGGGACGCGCTGTCCGACCGGGTGCAGGCCGCTGCCGAGGCGATCGAGGAATTTCCGCACGGCTTTACCGCCTCTGGCCACCCGGTCGGCTGCGCCATCGCGCTGAAGGCGATCGACGTGGTGATGAATGAGGGGCTGGCCGACAACGTGCGCCACCTGACCCCGCATTTCGAGGCCGGGCTGGCGCGGCTGGCGGAAAACCGCAACATCGGCGAATGGCGCGGCAAAGGGCTGATGGGCGCCCTAGAGGTGGTGAAGGACAAGGCCACGAAAACCCCGTTCGATGGCTCGCTCAGCGTGTCGGAGCGCATCGCCAACGCCTGCACCGATCAGGGGCTGATCTGCCGCCCGTTGGGGCAGGCGATCGTGCTGTGCCCGCCGTTCATCATGACGCTGCCGCAAATGGACGAGATGTTTGACAAGCTCGAACGCGCATTGACCAGGGTCTTCGCCGAGGTCACCTGAAACGCGAAGGGCCCCCGCGGAGGCCCGATCAAAGCTTCGCCAGCTTCGCCTGCAGTTCGGCAAGCTGTTTCTTGATGGTTTCCAGATCGTCGCGCCCGGCCGGCTTGGCGGTGGCGCTTTCGCCCGCATCCTCGGCGCCATCCTGGCCGGTCCAGCCGCCCATCATGGTTTTCATGAACGCCTGCTGCTGGCGCTGCAGCGCCTCGAACCCGGGCATCTTCGACATCGGGCTTGGAAACGCGGTCAGGTTTTCCATCAGCTTGCTTTGCCCCTCGCGCAGCATCTCGAAGCTGGCGGCCAAGAACTGCGGCACCACGCTTTGCGCCTGCGTGGTGTAGCTGCGCACCAGGTCGGTCAGCACATCGACCGGCAGCACGCTTTCGCCACGGCTTTCATGTTCTGCGACGATTTGCAGCAGGTACTGCCGGGTCAGGTCGTCGCCCGACTTCAGGTCGATGATCTGCACTTCGCGACCCTCGCGGACGAAGGCGGCGATATCCTCCAGCGTCACGTAATCGCTGGTTTCGGTGTTATAGAGACGACGGCTGGCATAACGCTTGATGAGCAGCGGCTTGGCGTCTTCGGCCATGTGGTCCTCCGGACAATTTTGGCAGTGCAGCGAAGCCTAATACGCGGGCGCGCAAAAGCAACAAAAGAAAAAGGCGGGCCAATCGGCCCGCCCCTTCGGGGGTCTGGCGGGGAGGAGACGCCGGACCGCGCCGGATCAGGCTTTCACGGTCGCCGCGGCTTCCTTGACGGTCTCGGTCGCCTTTTTGGCGGCGGCGGTCACATCGGCGGTGGCTTTTTTCACAGCAGCGGTGGCGTCTTCGGTGGCTTCCTTGCCGGCAGCCAGCAGCAGTTCAACGGTTTCCATCTGCACTTTCTTCGCGACTTCCGCGAAAGCGGCAAGGTTTTCCGCGGCGGTTTCGGCCGAGGCGGCGGCGAAATCGCTGATCGCCTTGGCATAATCGGCCGGCTCTTCCTTGGTCTTGGCCAGCGTGCCGACCTTGGCAAGCGTCGACTTGGTCCAGCCCGAGGAAATCTCGGTCGATTTCTCGGCGGCTTCAAGCGCCACCTTGGTCAGCCGCTCGCCCATCGCGGCAGAGCTTTTGAACGCGTCCTGCAGGGCGCTGGTGTCGATCGGGAACGAGGACAGCATTTCCTGCACGGTCTTGGTGTAGTTCGGGGTCTTGGCCATTTCGGTATCTCCGGTTCTGGACACTGCAAACTTCTGAAAGAACATATACACGCTGCAGCGCAGCATATCAAGTGAGAAATGCTGCAATGCAGAAAATACCTGAAGGCGAGTTGAATCAGAGCTCTGGAAGTTCCAGCACATAGGTTCCCGGCGCCGGCGCCAGCACCGGGTGCGCCGAATCACCCGGCTGGCGCGCCGGCACCATGGCCCCTGATCGCGCCGCCAGCCATGCACCCCAATGCGGCCACCAGCTGCCCTGCTGGTAGTTTGCAACGGAGCGCCAGTCTTCGGCCGAACGGATCGGCGCCGCGGAAAGGTAATGGCCGTATTTGTCTTTTGAGGGCGGGTTGACGATGCCCGCGATATGGCCCGATTCCGACAGGATGAAGGTCTTGCTCTTCGACCCCATCTGCGCGATGCCGGCAAAACTTGCCCGCCACGGCGCAATGTGATCGGTTTCGCAGGCCACGGCACAAAGCGGCACCTTGACCCCCGACAGCCGCAGCTTTTCGCCTAGCACGGTGAAGCCTTCGCCGGCGAATTCATCGCGCTGGCACAGCCCGCGCAGATATTCCACCGCCATCCTGCCCGGCAGGTTGGTGCCATCGCCGTTCCAGAACAGCAAATCGAAGGCCGGCGGCGCCTCGCCCATCATGTAGCTGCGGATCGCCGGTTGATAGATCAGATCATTCGCCCGCAGAAAGCTGAAGGTGCGGGTCATGAAATACGACGAAAGCACGCCGTCACGCGCCACCTGCTGTTCGATCCCGTCAACGAAATCGTCCTGCAGAAAGGCGGTGAACTCGCCCTGATCAGCAAAGTCGGTCAGCGTGGTGAAGAAAGTGGCGGCGTTCACCGACTTGTCGCCGCGCTTGTCCATCAGCGCCAGCGTCAGCGCCAGCGTGGTGCCGGCAATACAATAGCCCACCGCGTTCAGCTTTGCCTGGCCGCTGATCGCCTTCACCTCGCTTATCGCGGTCAAGAAGCCGTCCTGCACATAATCGTCCATGCCGATCTGCGCGTAGGAGGCATCGGGGTTTTTCCAGGCCACCACGAACAGCGTGAAGCCCTGATCGACGATCCAGCGGATAAGGCTATTTTGCGGTTTCAGATCCAGAATGTAGAACTTGTTGATCCAGGGCGGAAAGATCACCAGCGGCGTGCGATGCACGGTTTCGGTGGTCGGCGCATACTGGATCAGCTCGAACAGATGGTTGCAAAACACCACGCTGCCCGGCGCAGTGCCGATGTTTTCGCCCACCCTGAAGGCCTCGCGATCGGCCAGCGTGATCAACAGATCGCCCTTGTTCGCCTCGATGTCACGCACCAGGTTTTCCAGCCCGCGCACCAGGCTTTCACCTTCGGTCGCCACCGCGCGTTCCAGCGCATCGGGGTTGGTTGCCAGAAAATTCGTCGGCGCCATCATGTCGATGATCTGCCGGGTGAAATATTCCACCCGCCTGCGGTCCACCGGTTCAAGACCCTCGATACCCGCCACGGCTTCCTCGATCGCGCGCGCCGAAATCAGATACTGCTGCTTGACGAAATTGAAATAGGGGTTGGTGTCCCATAGCGGGTTGGCAAAGCGCCGATCCTTCGGGCCGGTATCTTCGGGCGCCGCCAGCTTGCCCTTTGCCAACACCTGCTGCGCCTCGACATAATGGGTCAGCGCCTTGCCCCAGTAGCTGATCTGGTTTTCCAGCAGCTTGGCGGGGTTTTCCATCCACTCTTTCAGAAATGCGGCGCCCGCCTTGACATAGATATCCTGCCCCGGGGCCTCCAGCGCCGGATTTGCCGGCCGTTTTTGTGCCAAAGCCGCCACAAGGCGTTGCGACAAAGCCTCTACCCGGGCCAGATTCTCTGTCATTTGCTGCGATGCAGCAGGAAGGTCGTCGTCACCCGTTGTCATGGAACCGTTTCCTACCTATCCTCACCGCGCAACATAACGTCGCAGAGGCTGGCGGGTAAAGCGGCGTTTGGGGCAGACCGGGTCAGGAGACGCGATGAAGGGCTTGATGAACTACGACCTGATGGAAACCGTCAGGAACACCAATGAATGGATGGGCGCTTCGGCCCGCGCCGTCGCTTCCTACCCGGTGTGGGGTCTGGTGCCGCATCCGATGTTCAAGGTGATGTCGGCCTGGGGCCGCGTCACCGAGCGCAGCTTTGCCCGCATGGTGATCAAACCCGACTGGGGCATCCGCTCGATCGCCGGGTCCGACGGGCGCGACCATCTCGTCAATGTCGAGACCCTGGTTTCCCGACCCTTCGGCGACCTGATGCATTTCGCCGTTTCCGGCCGCGCTCCGATGGCACGCCGTATCTTGCTGGTGGCGCCGATGTCGGGCCATTATGCCACGCTGCTGCGCTCGACCGTGGCAAGCCTGCTGCCCGACGCCGATGTCTATATCACCGATTGGCACAATGCGCGCGATATCCCGGTCAGCGCCGGCACGTTCGACATCGAGGATTATACGCTCTACCTCGTTGATTTCATGCGACATCTTGGCCCAGATATCAACGTGATCGCGGTTTGCCAGCCGGCGCCGCTGACGCTCGCCGCAACCGCCTATCTGGCCGAGATCGACCCCGCGGCGCAGCCGCGCACGCTCACGCTGATTGGTGGCCCGATCGACCCCGACGCCGCCCCCACCGAAGTCACCGATTTCGGCCGCCGCGTGACCATGGGGCAGCTTGAACATCTGGTCATCCAGCGCGTCGGCTTCAAATACAAGGGCGCCGGACGGCTGGTCTATCCGGGGCTGATGCAGCTGGCCTCGTTCATCTCGATGAATGCCGAAAAGCACGGGCAGGCCTTTGTCGACAAGATCACCGCCGAGGCCAAGGGCGAAGCCTCCGAACACGACAAGCACAATATCTTCTACGATGAATACCTTTCCGTCATGGACATGACCGCCGAATTCTATCTTTCCACCGTCGAGCGCATCTTCAAGGCGCGCGAAATTGCGCAGAACCAATTCACCGTGGCCGGGCATCGGGTCGATATCGGCAAAATCACCGATGTCGCGGTAAAGACCGTCGAAGGCAGCAAAGACGACATTTCCGCCCCCGGCCAGTGCGCCGCGGCGCTCGATCTACTGACCGGCCTGCCCGAGCAGAAAAAGGCGGGCTATATCGAAATCGGCGCCGGGCATTACGGCATCTTTGCCGGCAAAAGCTGGCGCAACACGATCCGCCCGCTGGTGCTCGACTTCATCGATCAGAACTCGGGCGCGCCGGCCAGGGTCACCCCGCTGCGCGTGGTCTGAGCTCCGGCACCGGTCTTGTGACGTAGCGACCCGGTATGGCGCAGGCGATTTGCCACGCCCCAACCTTGCCGCTTCTTCATTGCAGAAATACCCTCG
>Ga0214472_10004866_pt1 | contig 14133 bp, 18 predicted proteins | sample RVTome_6_FD_207662 | JGI IMG/M metagenome (GOLD analysis project Ga0214472, IMG submission 207662) | Soil microbial communities from uranium-contaminated site in the Upper Colorado River Basin, Wyoming, United States - RVT140D175 | ecosystem: Environmental > Terrestrial > Soil > Contaminated >... | reverse complement strand
CGTGCGGGTTGTAGCGCAGGAGGTCGCGATCCTTGCAGGTGCCCGGCTCGCCTTCGTCGGAATTGCACACCACGTACTTGGGGCCCGCGTACTGCTTCGGCATGAAGGACCACTTGAGGCCGGTCGGGAAGCCCGCGCCACCGCGGCCGCGCAGCGCGGACTTCTTCACTTCCGCGATCACGGCCTCAGGGGTGATGCCGTCCTTCAGGATGCGGCGCAGCGCCGCATAGCCCGCGCGCGCCTCGTAGTCCTTGAGGCGCCAGTTACGGCCGTCCAGGCCGGCCATCAGGATCGCGTCGGGACCGTAGTCGAGCATGCTTCAGCCCTTGCGCGAGAGCTCGTCGATGAGCGCGTCGAGCTTGTCGCCGGTCATGTAATCGCACATGCGCTTGTTGTTCACCAGCACTACGGGCGCCATGGCGCAGGCGCCCATGCACTCGCCCTCCTTCAGCGTGAACCAGCCGTCCGGCGTGGTCTCGTTGAAGTCGATGCCGAGGCGCTTCTTCAGGTGGTCGGCGGCGGCGAGCGCGCCCTGCAGCCCGCAGGGCAGGCAGGTGCAGATCGTGAGCTTGTGCGTGCCGGTCGGCTCCCTGTCATACATCGTGTAGAAGCTCGCCACTTCGTACACGGCGACCGGCGCCATGCCGAGATACTGCGCGACGAAGTCCATGGTCTCGGTCGAGAGCCAGCCGTGCTCGTCCTGCGCGACGATGAGCGCCGCCATCACCGCCGACTGCCGGCGCTCGGGCGGGTACTTCGCGATTTCGCGGTCGATCTTCTGCAGGGAATCCGTGCTCAGCATCAGCGGTCGATGTCTCCGAAAACGATGTCCAGCGTGCCGATGATGGCGACGGCATCGGCCAGCATGTGGCCCTTCGCCAGCTCGCTCATCGCCGACAGGTGGGCGAAGCCGGGCGAGCGCAGCTTCATGCGGTAGGGCTTGTTGGCGCCGTCGGAGATGAAATACACGCCGAACTCGCCTTTCGGGTGCTCCACCGCCGCGTACGCCTCGCCCTCGGGCACGTGCATGCCCTCGGTGAACAGCTTGAAGTGGTGGATCAGCTCCTCCATGTTCGCCTTCATCGCCTCGCGCGAGGGCGGCGCCACCTTGTGGTCGTCCACGATCACCGGACCCGGGTTGGTGCGCAGCCAGTCGACGCACTGCCGGACGATGCGGTTCGACTGGCGCATTTCCTCGATGCGCACGAGGTAGCGGTCGTAGGTGTCGCCGCTCTTGCCCACCGCGATGTCGAAATCGACGCGGTCGTAGACCTCGTAGGGCTGCTTCTTGCGCAGGTCCCATTCGATGCCGGAGCCGCGCAGCATCACCCCGGAGAAGCCGAGCGCGAGGGCGCGCTCGGGCGACACCACGCCGATGCCGACCGTGCGCTGCTTCCAGATGCGGTTCTCGGTGAGCAGCGTCTCGTAATCGTCGACGCATTTCGGGAAGCGCCGGGTGAAATCCTCGATGAAATCGAGCAGCGACCCCTGCCGGTTGGCGTTCATCTCGGCGAGCGCGGCGCGGCTTCGCGTGTGCTGCGCCTCATAGCGCGGCATGGCGTCCGGCAGGTCCCGGTACACGCCGCCCGGGCGGTAGTAGGCCGCATGCATGCGCGCCCCGGACACCGCCTCGTAGCAGTCGAGCAGGTCCTCGCGCTCGCGAAAGCAGTACAGGAACACCGTCATCGCACCGAGATCAAGGGCCTGGGTGCCGAGGAACAGCAGGTGGTTCATGATGCGCGTGATCTCGTCGAACATGACGCGGATGTACTGCGCGCGCAGCGGCACCTCGATGCCGAGCAGCTTCTCCACCGCGAGCACGTAGGCGTGCTCGTTCACCATCATCGACACGTAGTCCAGCCGGTCCATGTAGGGCAGCGACTGCAGGTAGGTCTTGTGCTCGGCCAGCTTCTCGGTCGCCCGGTGCAGCAGGCCGATGTGCGGGTCGGCGCGCTGGATCACCTCGCCGTCGAGCTCCAGCACCAGGCGCAGCACGCCGTGCGCGGCCGGGTGCTGCGGGCCGAAGTTCAGCGTGTAATTGCGGATCTCGGGCATCACTCGCCTTGCGCGTAGTGCTCGACGCGCACGATGCGCGGCGTCACCTCGCGCGGCTCGATCGAGACCGGCTGGTAGACGACGCGCCGCTGGTCCGGGTCGTAGCGCATCTCGACGTGGCCCGAGAGCGGGAAGTCCTTGCGGAACGGGTGGCCGACGAAGCCGTAGTCGGTGAGGATGCGGCGCAGGTCGGGATGCCCCTCGAACACGATGCCGAACAGGTCGAACGCCTCGCGCTCGTACCAGTTCACGCTCGGCCAGACCTCGTGCAGCGACGGCAGCACCGGAAACGCGTCGTCGGCGGCCATGCAGCGCACGCGCAGCCGCCAGTTGTGGGTGATCGAAAGCAGATGCAGGACGGCGGCAAAGCGCCGGCCCGCGCGCGGCCGGTCGCCGTAGCCCGAATAGTCCACGCCGCACAGGTCCATCAGCTGCTCGAACCTCAGCCCCGGCTCGTCGCGCAGCCGCTGGCAGGCCGCGAGGTAGCCCTCCGCCGGCACCTCGACGGTTAGCTCGCCGAGCCGCTCGACGGGCGCAAAGCCCGCGGCTGCCAGCGCATCAAAGAGCCTTTGCAGCTTCGGCGTCATCGGGCGATGGTGTTCGTCCTGCGGATCTTGTTCTGCAACTGGATGATGCCGTAGAGCAGCGCTTCGGCCGTCGGCGGGCAGCCCGGCACGTAGATGTCGACCGGCACGATGCGGTCGGCGCCGCGCACCACCGAGTACGAGTAGTGGTAGTAGCCGCCGCCGTTGGCGCAGGAGCCCATCGAGATCACCCAGCGCGGCTCGGCCATCTGGTCGTAGACCTTGCGCAGCGCCGGCGCCATCTTGTTGCACAGGGTGCCGGCGATGATCATCACGTCGGACTGCCGCGGGCTGGGGCGAAACACGATGCCGAAGCGGTCCAGGTCGTAGCGCGCCGCACCCGCGTGCATCATCTCGATGGCGCAGCACGCCAGGCCGAAGGTCATCGGCCACAGCGACCCGGTGCGCGTCCAGTTGATCACCGTGTCGAGCTTCGCGGTGACGAAGCCCTGTTGCATCACGCCTTCAATGCCCATGCCCTACTCCCATTCCAGCGCCCCCTTCATCCATTCGTAGACGAATCCCACCACCAGGATGCCGAGGAACAACATCATCGCGATGAAGCCTGGCGTACCGATGTCGTTCAGTGCGACCGCCCAGGGAAAGAGGAAGGCGATCTCCAGGTCGAACAGGATGAACAGGATCGCCACCAGGTAGTAGCGCACGTCGAACTTCATGCGCGCGTCCTCGAAGGCCTCGAAGCCGCATTCGTACGGCGAGAGCTTTTCCGGGTCGGGGCGGTTCGGGCCGAGCAGCTTGCCGAGCGCCAAGGGCACCACGCCGATCGCGATGGCGACGAGGATGAACAGCAGGATCGGAAAGTACTCAGCCAGCATAGTTGGTGCCCACGAGCAGACTCGAACTGCTACGGCTTTTTAGGCCACTAGCCCCTCAAGCTAGCGTGTCTACCAATTTCACCACGTGGGCGTGTCCCTCAAGTGAAATTATCCTATAAAAATCATTTCGGTATGCCCGATGCGGGCGAGCCCGCGTCGCCGCCCACGGGCGGCAGCGCCTGCGGCCTGGGAACGTCGCCCGCCGGCGCTGCCGGCGCCTGCGGCTTCACCGCGTCCATGACCGTGCCGGCCTCCGAGCGCGGCTTCTCGCTCGCGAGATAGGCCAGCCCGAGGCTGCTGAGGAAGAACACCGTCGCCAGCGCCGCCGTGGCGCGCGACAGGAAATTCGCCGAGCCGGTGGCGCCGAACAGGCTCGAGGAGGCGCCGCCGCCGAATCCCGAGCCCATGTCCGCGCCCTTGCCGTGCTGGAGCAGCACCAGGCCGATGATGGCCAGCGCGATCAGCACGTGCGCGACGATGATCAAGGTAGTCCACTGTCCCATGTCTTCAGCCTTTCCGTTGCGCCTCTTTGCAGATGGCGATGAAATCCTGCGCCTGCAGCGACGCGCCGCCGATCAGCCCGCCGTCGACGTCGGGCTGCGCGAAGATCGCCGCCGCGTTGTCCGCCTTGACGCTGCCGCCGTAGAGGATGCGCGTCGCCTTCGGCAGCCGCTTCCTGAGAAAGCCGTGCACCTCCTGCGCCTGCGCCGGGCTCGCCGTGCGCCCCGTGCCGATCGCCCACACGGGTTCGTAAGCCACCACGGCATCGCCGAACCCGCCGCGCGCCAGCACCGCGTCGAGCTGGCGCGCCACCACTTCCTGCGTGCGCCCGGCCTCGCGTTCCGGCAGCGTCTCGCCGACGCACAGGATCGGCGTGATGCCGGCGCCCTGTGCCGCTGCGAACTTCGCCGCCACCGTCGCGTCGCTTTCGCCGTACAGCTGGCGGCGCTCCGAGTGGCCGACGAGGACGTAGCGGCAGCCGAATTCCCCCAGCATGGCCGCGGATACTTCGCCGGTGTAGGCGCCTGACGCCTGCTCGCTCAAGGTTTGAGCCCCGAGCGCGATGCGTGTTCCCCGCAGCCGCTCTGCGGCCTGCGCAAGGTACGGAAACGGCACGCACACCGCGCATTCGACCCCGGCCGCGACCAGGGCATCGAGCAGCGCTGCGTTCGCCGCCAGGCCGCCGTGCATTTTCCAGTTGCCGGCGACGAGCCGAGCGCGCATCCCGTGACCGTTCGCTGAAAGTGTGAATTCTACCTGTTTTGCCCTGCAGCATGGGGGGTGCGCGCCAATGTTCGCGCCGCTTCGGTCATGGCCTCGCGCAGGTGCCGTGCGACGCGCGCGCGCAGCGGCGCGAGCAGTCCCGGCAAGCGAACGGCGTGGCTGAGCGCCTCGGTTTCCTCGGCGTAAATCCGCAGCAGCTCGAATACGCGGCGCTCGAGCTCGCCTGGCGCGAACGCCTCGCGCGCGCGCCGGCGGCGCTGCCAGGCGTCGAGAACGCGGTGAGCCGTGTCCAGCCCGAGCTCGATGCGTCGCAGCCGCAGCGGCTCGATACGGCCGTAGGGGATCTCGATGCGCACCGGCAAATCGCCGACGCGCGCGAGGAACTCGCGGTCGATCGCGCGCGCCGCGGCCAGGATTTCCCGCGCATCGCCGGGGACCCGCCCCGCCCCCGCGCGCCGGATCACCAGGGTGTCCTTGCGCACTTCCTTGGCGACATTCTCCGCGAGGAAGGGCTCGATCACGGGCAGCGCGAGGCGCACGGGCAGCGCCGCGCGCAGGAGGTCGGTGGTGCGACGGCTGAACTCGCGCAGCAGCCGGCCGTGCAGCCGCGCCAGCGCGTTCACCCGATTCAGGCCGCGCGCGGCTTCACGGCGCGGTGAAAGCCGAGCATGCCGGCGAATACCGTGCGCGAAGTGACGTCCTGGAAGCCCGCGTCCTCGAGCATGTCGCTCAGCTCCTGCGCCGAGTAGAACATCTGCAGCGCCTGGATGAAGTACTCCTTGCAGTTGAGCGCCGCGGGCCCGCTGCGGAACACGAAGCCCGTGAACCACAGGCACAAACGCAGGTAGGCGTAGTAGAGGCTTTCGACGGTCCGGTTTCCCGGCCGCAGCATGTCGCAGTGGTAGAAGCGCCCGCCGGGCTTGAGCACGCGCCGGATCTCCTCGGCGACGCGGCGGATGCGCAGGTGGCGCGAGGCGAACTGCAGGGCCGCGACGTCGAAGGAATTGTCCGGATAGGGCAGCGTATGCACGTCGTCGATCACGCTGCGGATGCGCAATCCCAGCGCCTCGGCGCGCTGCCGGCCGACGTCCTGCATCGCCGCGCTGCGGTCGATGGCGTGCACCTCGAGCGTCGGCTCGCGCTTGAGCAGCGCGATGCCGATGGCGTTGGTGCCGGCGCAGACGTCGAGCACCCGCTCGCCGGGCCTGATGTCCACCGTATTCATGAACTGCCGCAGGAACCAGCCCCACATGCCCAGGCTGGCGATGTAATTCGCCCGGTCGTAGTACGGCGCCACGTCGGCGAACACGTCGTTCAGCTCCTGGGTCCAGACGACGTTGAAGCGCTCTTCCCGGGCGATCTCGCGCGTGGCGATGGGCGGCGGGTTCATCGAGTCTCCCTTCAGATCCGCAGCAAGTAAAGCACCGAGGCCCCGGTACCGGCAAGGGCCCCGGCATAGACGATCGCCGCGACGATGCGGTCGGCCCGCAGGCCGAGGTCGGCAAAGGTGATGCGCAGGCGATGGGCCGCGCTCCACAGCGACAGGAATACCACGCCGATCAGCGCCAGCTTGACCAGCCAATGGCCGGCGAAGGCGTGCAGCCGCTCGTAGGCGAGCAGGTCCGGCGCGTGGCCGAGCGCCGCGAGGAGCGTGAGGAGCATCAGCGCCGGGGTGAGGAACGCGGTGAGCGTTCCGCCCGCGGCGAACGGACCCCAGACGACAGGCTTGTTGGAGACGGCCATGCTCAGAAGGCTCCCGCGAGATACAGGACCGCGACCGTGAGACCTGCCCAGGCGGCGAAGTGCGCGCCCGAGATGGCGGCGTCCGGAACGAACGCCTCGCCGCGCTGCAGCGGCAGCGCCTTCGGGGTCAGGTTGAACCAGGTAATGCTGTGATAGGCGGCAAAGCCCAGCGCAAGCACATGGAACACGATGCTCTCCGGGGTCCTCACTACCTCGAGGAACACTGCCCACGCGGCCGGGCCCTCCGACAGCTGCTTCAGCCCCCACACCATGAGCAGCGTCCAGCCACCGATGAACAGGCAGCTGAATTCGCGCGCCATGTAGCGCAGGTAGCGCGGGTGGCGGAAGACCCACTCCGCGGTGATCGCCCGCACGTAGGGCTTGCGGCTCATTTCTTCAGCCAGGGCATCAGGTGCGCCTGGTACCAGTCGACGGTGCTCTTGATCTTGACCTGCTGGATCGCCCCGGCCGGGTCGACGTGCTCCGGGCAGACTTCGGAGCAGGCGCCCACGAACGAGCATTCCCACGCGCCTTCGGTCGCCGCGATCTCCTGCTGGCGCGCCTCGCGCCCGCCGTCGCGCGAATCCTGGTTCCAGCGGTGCGCGAGCGCGATCGCCGCCGGGCCGATGTATCTCGGCATCAGGGCGTACTCCGGGCAGGCCGCGTAGCACAGCATGCAGTTGATGCACATGCTGTACTGCTTGAAGCGCTTCAGCTCCGCCGGCGTCTGCCGGTACTCGCCCGCCTCGATCGCCTTCACGTCCTTCGGCATCAGGTAGGGCCTGACGCGCGCGAGCTTCGCCATGAAATCGTCGATCACGGTGACCAGGTCGCGCTCGATCGGGAAGTGCCGCAGCGGCTCGACGCGGATCAGCCCCGGGTAGTCGCGCAGGAACGCCTTGCAGGCGAGCTTCGGCTCGCCGTTGATCATCATGCCGCAGCTGCCGCACACCGCCATGTGGCAGGACCAGCGGTAGCTGAGCGTGGGATCGAGGTTCTCCTTGACGTGGTTGAGGGCATCCAGCACGACCCACTCTTGCCTGCAGTTCACGGCATAGCGCTGGAAACGCGGCTCCTGGTCCGTCTCCGGGTTGTAGCGCAGCACCTCCAGCTCGACCAGGCGCTCGCCCATTACTCGTGGCCTCCGGAGTAGTCGCGCACGCCGGGCTGCGACTTCGTGATCACCACGCCGCGGTAGTCGATACGCGGCGCCTCTTTCCCCCGATAGTGCGCGAGCGAGTGCTTGAGATAGCGCTGGTCGTCGCGCGCCGCGAAATCGAGCCGCTGGTGCGCACCGCGCGATTCCTGGCGCGCAAGTGCGCTCTGCGCCACGGCCTCGGCGCACTCGAGCATCGAGCCGAGCTCCAGCGCCTGCAGCAGGTCGGTGTTGTAGACGTTGGTCTTGTCGTGCAGCTCGATGCCGGCGTAGCGCCGGCGCAGCTCGGCGAGCCTGGCGCACGCGGCCGCCAGGCCCTCGCCGCTGCGGTAGATGCCCGCGTGCTCTTCCATCGTCCGCATCATCTCCTTGCGCAGTCCCGCGACGGTCTCGGTGCCGCCCGACCTTTGCATCAGCTCGCGCAGGCGCGACTGCGCCGCGGCGGCGAGCGCTCCGACATGCGCCGTGCGCGCGCCCGACTGAAGGTACTCGATCGCGCTCAAGGCCGCGCGGCGGCCGAACACCAGCAGCTCGGTGAGCGAGTTCGAGCCGAGGCGGTTCGCGCCGTTGATGCTCACGCAGGCGCATTCGCCCGCCGCGAACAGGCCCGGCAACGAGGTCGCCGCCCGGATATCGGTGTCGATGCCGCCCATCATGTAGTGCACCACCGGGCGCACCGGAACGGGATCGGTCACCGGATCGACGCCCATGTAGCTAATGGACAGGTCGCGCACCAGCGGCAGGCGCTCGTCGATCATCTTCTCGCCCAGGTGGCGCATGTCGAGGAGCATCGCGTCGCCCCACTGGGTGGGGACGGCGTTGCCCTTCTTCTGCTCGTGCCAGAACGCCTGGCTGACGCGGTCGCGCGGGCCGAGCTCCATGGTCTTGAGGACGGGTTCGCCCAGCGGCGTCTCCGGCCCCATGCCGTAGTCCTGCAGGAAGCGCCGGCCGTGACGGTTGAGGAGCACGCCGCCTTCGCCGCGGCAGGCCTCCGTGAGCAGGGTGCCGGTGCTCGGCAGCCCGGTCGGGTGGTACTGCACGAACTCCATGTCCTTCAGCGGCACGCCCGCGCGGTAGGCGAGCGCCATGCCGTCGCCGGTCTTGATCGCGCCGTTGGTGGTGAACGGGAACATGCGGCCGGCGCCGCCGCCGGCGACGATCACCGCGCCGGCCTCGAAGCAGCGCATCTGGCCGCTGCGCATCTCGATGGCGACGAAGCCCGCGCAGCGGCCTTCGTCCACCAGCAGCTCGGTGGCGTAGTACTCGTCGAAGCGCTGGATCGAGGGAAACTGCAGAGAAGTCTGGAACAGCGTGTGCAGGATGTGGAAGCCCGACTTGTCGGCGGCGAACCACGTGCGCTGCTTCTTCATGCCGCCGAACGGGCGCACCGCCACCGAGCCGTCCGCCTCGCGGCTCCAGGGGCAGCCCCAGTGCTCGAGCTGGACCAGCTCCCTGGGCGCCTCGCGAATGAAGTAGTCCACCGCGTCCTGGTCGGAGAGCCAGTCGCCGCCGCCCACCGTGTCGTTGAAGTGGTGCTCGAGGCTGTCGTCGGCCTTGATCACCCCCGCCGCCCCGCCTTCCGCGGCGCAGGTGTGGCTGCGCATCGGATAGACCTTGGAGATCAGGGCGATGCGAACGGCGGGATCGGCCTCGGCGATCGCGATCGCGGCCCGCAGGCCCGCGCCCCCGGCGCCGATGATCGCCACGTCCGTGCGGATCGCCTCCACGCCCTCCATACTGCCGCAAGCCGCGCCCTGGCGCTTGACATGCGTCAAATCCGCGCCGCGCGGGCCGCAACCCTAGCCGAAGCGCCCGGTGATGTAGTCCTCGGTCTGCTTCTTCTTCGGCTTGATGAAGATCTCGTCGGTGACGCCGTACTCGATCAGCTCGCCGAGGTACATGTAGGCGGTGTAGTCCGAGACGCGCGCCGCCTGCTGCATGTTGTGCGTGACGATGACGATGGTGACCTTGTTCTTCAGGTCGTGGATCAGCTCCTCGATCGAGGCGGTGGCGATCGGGTCGAGCGCCGAGGTCGGCTCGTCGAACAGCAGGATCTCCGGGTCCGTGGCGAGCGCGCGCGCGATGCACAGGCGCTGCTGCTGGCCGCCGGAGAGATTGTACGCAGGCTCCTCCAGCCGGTCCTTCACCTCGTCCCAGAGAGCCGCGCTCCTGAGCGCCTCCTCCACCTTCTCGTTCAGCGTCACGCGCCGGCTTTCGCCCCGCACGCGCAGCCCGTAGGCGACGTTCTCGTAGATCGACTTCGGAAAGGGATTGGGCTTCTGGAACACCATCGAGACGCGCATGCGCACCTCGATGGGGTCCACGGCCGGCGCCAGGATGTTGACGTCGTCCGGGTAGAGCCGGATTTCCCCCTCATAGCGGTTGCCCGGGTACAGGTCGTGCATGCGGTTGAAGCAGCGCAGGAAGGTCGATTTGCCGCAGCCCGAGGGCCCGATGAGCGCGGTCACCTGCTTCTCGTAGACCGGCATGCCCAGGCCCTTGAGCGCCTGGAAATCGCCGTAGAAGAAATTGAGATCCTTGACCGAAGCCTTGGCCACGGCCGGGGCGGCCTCCTGCGCGGGTACGGCTACCATTTGATTTTCTTCCTCAGCCTGTAGCGTATGTAGATCGCGAGCCCGTTCATGGCGAGCGTCATCAACACCAGCACGAAGCCCGCCGCCGCGGCATTGACGAGGAACGCGGCTTCCGGGCGCGATGTCCAGTTGAACATCTGGATCGGCATCACGGTAAAGGGCGAAGTGAGCCATTCGAAGGAGATGAACGGCGCCTGCGCCTTGACCGGCGACGGCGGCAGGAAGGCGATGAAGGTCAGCGCGCCGATGGTGATGATCGGAGCGGTCTCGCCGATGGCGCGCGCCATGCCGATGATCACCCCGGTGAGGATGCCGGCGAAGGAATACGGCACGATGTGATCCTTGCACACCTGCCACTGCGTGGCGCCGAGGGCGTAGGCGCCCTCGCGGATACCCTGCGGGATGGAGCGGATGGCCTCGCGCGTGGCGACGATCACCACCGGCAGGATGAGCAGCGCCAGCGTGAGGCCCGCGGACAGGATCGACTGGCCGAGGCCGAACTGGTAGACGAACAGGCCGAGCGCCAGCAGTCCGTAGACGATGGAAGGCACGCCGGCGAGGTTGGTGATGTTGATCTCGATCACGTCGGTGATCCAGTTCTTGGCGGCGTATTCCTCCAGGTACAGGCCCGCCGCCACGCCCAGCGGCACCGCGAAGAACGCCGTGGTCAGCATCACCAGGGTCGAGCCCACCCAGGCCGACAGGATGCCCGCCTGCCCGGCGCGGCGCGACGGGAAGCTGGTGAAGAAATCCCAGTCCAGGCGGGGCACGCCCTTCACCGCCATGTCCACGAACAGGGCCGCGAAGGTGAGTATGCCGATCATCAGCGCCAGCACGCCGATGCAGGCGAACACCAGGTCCCAGCGCTTGTGGCTGGCGATGAGGGCGCGGATTTCCTCGAGATTTTTCGCGTAGGCCATCAATACGCCTCGCGGAAGCGCTTGCGCAGTACGTGGCCGCCGATGTTGAAGGCGAGCGTCAGCAGCATCAATGTGAGACCCGCGGCGAAGATGGTCTGGTAGCCGATCGAGCCGTGCGGCAGGTCACCGAGCGCCACCTGGACGATGAATGCGGTGATGGTGGCCGCGGGCTCGAGCGGGTTGAACGTGAGGTTGGGCTGCATGCCGGCGGCCACGGCCAGGATCATGGTTTCCCCCACCGCCCGCGAGATGCCCAGGATGTAGGCCGACGCGATGCCCGAGAAGGCCGCGGGCACCACGACGCGGGTCGCGGTCTGGTAGCGCGTCGCGCCCATGGCGTAGGAGCCCTCGCGCAGGCTCATGGGCACCGCGCGCATGGCGTCCTCCGAGATCGAGCTGACGTAGGGAATGATCATGATCCCCATGACGATGCCCGCCGACAGGATGTTGAAGCCCGGCAGTCCCGGATAGATCTTCTGCAGCAGCGGGGTGACGAACAGCAGCGCGAAGTAGCCGTAGACGATCGTCGGCACGCCGCCCAGCAGCTCGAGGAAGGGCTTGGCCACCTCGCGCACGCTGAAGGGCGCGAATTCCGACAGGTAGATGGCGATGATGGTGCCGAGCGGGATGGCGATCGACAGGGCGACGAAAGAACTGGTCAGCGTGCCCGAGAGCAGCACCATGATGCCGAAATGCGCGTCATCGAACAGCGGCGTCCACTGCGTGTCGGTGAGGAAGTCCCACAGCGACACGTGGGTGAAGAACAGGACCGACTCCTTCACCAGCACGTAGACGATGGCGACGGTGGTGAACACCGAGACCAGCGCGGCGAGGAACAGCACCGCCTCGATGGCGCGCTCGCGCAGGATGCGCGCATTCCGCTGTCTCAATCTGGCGCTGGAGGGCGCCATCGGCATCGAAGCCTGGCCTGGAACGGCCGCCATGTGGAGGAGGTCCGGATTCTAGACGCAAAAAAGCCCGCCCGCGTCACGCGGGCGGGCCGCAATGCAATCCTACAGCTTGGCTTCCATCTTCATCAGCTCGTCGATGGTGAGTCCCACCTTGTTCTCGCCGCCGAACTTCGTGCCGACGGTCCTCTTGGTCACCATGTCCAGGTTGTGCGCGTAGGCGCGCTCGGGGAGCGGCACGTACTTGACCTCCCGCGACAGCTTGGCGCCGTGCTTCATGTAATACTGGATGAACTGCCCGACTTCGGGCTTGTCGAGCGACTTGACGTTGACGTAGATGAAGATCGGCCGCGCGAGCGGGCTGTAGGCACCCTTGAGCACCGCGTCCATCGACGGCGCCACCGGCTGGCCCCGCTCGTTGACGATCGGCACGGCCTTCAGCTTGTCCCGGTTCTCCACGTAGTAGGCGAAGCCGAAGAAGCCGAGCGCGTTCACGTCGCGCGAGACGCCCTGCACCAGCACGTTGTCGTCTTCCGACGCGGTGAAGTCGCCGCGCGAAGACTTGGACTTTCCGGTAATCGCCTCGGTGAAATAGTCGAAGGTGCCGGAGTCGGCGCCGGCGCCGAAGAGCTTGAGCGGCGCGCTCGGCCAGGACGCATTGACCTGGTTCCAGCTCGTGATCTTGCCCTGCGCCGCGGGCTCCCACATCTTCTTCAGCTCGGCGACGGTGAGCTGCTTGAGAAAGCTGTTCTTTGGATTGACCACCACGGTCAGCGCATCGAACGCCACCGGCAGCTCGAGGTAGCGGATGCCCGCCTCCTTGCAGGCCTCCATCTCCTTCTTCAGGATCGGGCGCGACGCATCGGAAATATCGGTTTCGCCGCGGCAGAACTTCTTGAAGCCGCCGCCCGTGCCCGAGATGCCGACGGTGACGCGGTACTTGCCTTTCGTGGATTTCTGGAAATCCTCGGCCACCGCCTCGGTGACCGGGAACACGGTGCTCGAGCCGTCGATCTTGACGACTTCCTGCGCAAACACCGGCGCGGCCGTGAGGACTGCGGCCGCCAATGCAAGGGTTCTCATGGATTCGCTCCTGTTTGAATGACGGGAGCGAGTCTAGGTGGGGGCTGTTACAGCCTTATGACACCGGAGCGCCCGTCGCGGCCCGGCCGATCTCATCGAGCTTCCTCCTCAGCACCAGCCGGTCGAGCTTGCCGAGCGGCAGGCTCATGAACAGGTTGATGCGCGTGGACAACTCGCCGAACGCACGCAGGAACGCCTTGCGCTTTTGCTCTTCACTGCCCTGCACGGCTGCCGGGTCCTGGATGCCCCAGTGCGCCGTCATCGGCTGGCCGGGCCAGATCGGGCACATCTCGCCCGCGGCGTTGTCGCAGACCGTGAAGACGAAATCGAGCGTGGGCACGCCAGGCTTCGCGAACTCGTCCCAGTTCTTCGAGCGCAAGCCCGACGTGTCGATTCGGTTCTTCCGCAACAACTCGAGCGCGAACGGGTTCACTGCACCCGCCGGGTGGCTGCCCGCGCTGTACGCGACGAAGCGGCCATTGCCTGCGGCGTTGAGATAGGCCTCGGCGAGAATGGAGCGCGCCGAATTCCCGGTGCATAGGAACAATACATTGAAAGGTGTGGTGGACATGCCGCGAGCTCCAGATTCTGCCGCGGATGATTCCTCACTTCGGCATGCGCCTGCAAGTTACACTTTTGTTGCGTGCCATGACTCACTCGCATCCTCCGGTTGCGCCAGATCGGACTCAGGGCGGCCCCGTGCTCGGCCTCGCCGCCGCGCTGACTCTCGGCTTCGCCGGCATCGAGGCGCTCGGCGGCTGGTGGACCGGCTCGCTCGCGCTCATCTCGGACGCCGGGCACATGCTCGGCGATGGCGTGGCGCTCCTGCTTGCCGCGGCTGCGGGCTGGATGGCGAGGCGCCCGCCATCGCGGCTGCACTCGTACGGCTTCGGCCGAGCCGAGGTCTTCGCTGCCGTCATCAATGCCGGCGCCCTCCTCGCGATCGCCGCGGCGATCGCCTACGAAGCCGTCGCGAGGCTCGGGCAGCCGCGCGAAGTCCAGGGGGGCGCGGCGGCCCGGATCGCCCTCG
>Ga0214472_10004865_pt1 | contig 14133 bp, 13 predicted proteins | sample RVTome_6_FD_207662 | JGI IMG/M metagenome (GOLD analysis project Ga0214472, IMG submission 207662) | Soil microbial communities from uranium-contaminated site in the Upper Colorado River Basin, Wyoming, United States - RVT140D175 | ecosystem: Environmental > Terrestrial > Soil > Contaminated >... | reverse complement strand
ACCAATCTCAAACAGATAGAGCCTTTATTTTCAAAGACTTACGATTTTAAGACACGAAGCATATGCCTCCGTAACGTGAGAACTTACGACTCACGAGTATGGTATGATGACCACGCGTGAGACGCCACACGGGTTTGCGTCCCTCGTTCTTTCTTCTGGCGGGCGCTGTCCCGTTGACCGCCCGACAACGGTGGACTCAGCACTTTCACCAGCGACAAGACCTCAAGCACGGTGAGGCACTTGAGATTTTGATTTTAGGGGATCGTTTGTGACAAAATGGACAGAATAAAGAGTTGGCTCTCAGTGGAGCGGCGCATGTTGCCGGCACGCTCGCCGGCGCCTATCGCCTATCGGCCTATCGAAGGATGGTGTGATGGACTATCGCAGGTTGGGGAACTCGGGACTACAGGTCTCCGTCATCGGGCTTGGGACCAACAACTTCGGCGGTCGAACGGAGTATCCGCAAGCCGAACGGATCTTGAAGCAAGCGATGGAGGAGGGCATCAATTTTATTGAAACGTCCAACACCTATGGCGAGGGCGCGGCGGAAGCGTTTATCGGCAAAGCCCTAAAAGGGTGCCGCGATCAGGTGCTCATCGCCACGAAAGTCGCGTCCAACATGGGCGATGGGCCCAACCAGAACGGGGCGTCTCGCCAGCATATTCTGACCCAGGTCGAGGCCAGCCTGAAAAGGCTTCAGACCGACTACATCGATCTCTACCAGATCCACTACTACGATCCGTTTACCCCCATGGATGAATCCCTCCGCACCATGCACAATCTGGTGACCCAGGGCAAGGTTCGGTACATTGGCTGTTCCAACTTTGCGGCGTGGCAGGTGGCGGAAGCCATGGGGGTGGTTCGGGCCTTGGACCTGGAGCCGATCGTCAGTGTCGAGCCCGAGTATAGTATGCTCAAACGGGGCATTGAAAAAGAACTGCTGCCCTGCTGCCGGCGCTATAACGTCGGGATTCTGCCCTACTTTCCGCTCGCCAGCGGCTTTTTGACCGGCAAGTACAGACGCGGCCAGGCGGCCCCGTCCGGCACCCGGCTCGCGGTGCAAAAAAAGCGGGCCGAGTTCATTCTCACGGACGAGAATTTTGACGTTCTGGAACAACTTGAAGCGTTTGCCGGCGCCCGGTCCCGCACGATGGTGGAACTCGCCTTCGCCTGGTTGTTAACCCATGCCCAGGTCGGTAGTGTCATCGCCGGTGCGACGCAGCCGGAGCAGATCATCGCCAACGCCAGGGCGTCAGAGTGGCGCCTCACCCCGGACGAGATGGATGAACTCGACGGCGTGCTGCGAACCCTGGCCCTGTCCTGGGATACCCCCACCGCGCACCTGCGTCCCTACAGGCCGTGGTAGCGCGGTAGAAGGTGGGCGATCAGGACCGAACGCCAATGATCCGGTCCCAGTCGGTTGAATGCTGGTAGGCGTAAGCAACCCGCATCAAAAGCGGATCGTCGAAGAAGCGCCCCACGAGCTGCATGCTGACCGGAAGGCCGTCCGAGGATTTGCCCACCGGCACGGCCAGCGCCGGGTGCCCCGTGTAGTTGAAGGGCATAGTATTGAGAGAGCCGCCCCGGTTCAGCGAGGTGAGGTTGTCTTCGACGGCCTCGAGGTAGCTGCCCGGGGTGTGGTTTTTCGGCGCCGTCATGAGACACGTGGGCAGCACGAGCACGTCGACATTGGCCAGGGCGTTGTCGTAGGCCCTGACATAGGTGGGCCGCACATTCTGGGCCTTGGCGTAGACGCGGCCGTGGTAGGTGCGGCGACTGAGCTCGGATGCGATCAGCGAGAGCTTGCTGCGAGGTGCCAGCATATCGGCCTGAGAGGCCCACATTTTGTTGATGGCGGCAATCAGAGAAGCCGGGTAATAGGTCTTGGTAAACGCCCCGAAAAACCCGGTTTTGAACACGGCCAGAGCGCCTTCGCCCGAGACTGCGGCGTGGGCCGCGCGGATGGTCTGGTGTTCGGGGATCGATACCTTGGAGATGGTCGCGCCTGCCTTGGCGAGCACGTCGATGGCCGCCATCACCCGGTCGTGCACGTCGACGTCGGCATTCTCAAAACCCTCTTCGAGAATGCCCAGACGCAGGCCGGAGATGCCGTCGGCCAGGTTGCTGAGCACCTCCATACTGACGGGGACGTCTCGGGTTTGGCGCGGATCGTAGGGGTCGTATCCGGCAGTGGCCTGGAGCGCTGCCGCGGCATCCTCCACGGTGCGGGTCATCGGACCCGTGAAGTCGATGCTCTGGTCCGAGCCGAAGCCGATGCCGAAATGCGACACGAGTCCGAATGTGGGCTTGTGGCCGACGATGCCGGAAAACGCGGCGGGGATGCGAATGGAGCCGCCCTGGTCGCCGCCGAACGAGATATCGACTTCACCGGCAGCCACCGCGGCGGCTGACCCCGATGAAGAGCCGCCGGTGACGTGTTCGGGGTTGTGGGGGTTGAGGGGCCGGCCGTAGTCACCGATGGCGCCGCCGGTGCCGAAGCCGCCACTGAGGCCGTTCATCACGTGCTTACCAATGACCGTGCCGCCCGCCTGGAGCACGCGGGTGACCACGGTGGCATCGAAATCCGGAATAAAGCCCTCCAGGGCGAAGGCGCCGAAGCTCATGGGCATTCCAGCCACGGCAATGTGATCTTTGTAGCTGACGGTTTTACCGCTCAGGATGCCTTCGGACGCGCCCTGGATGCGGCACTTCCACCTCCAGGCGTTGAGGGGATCTTCTTCCGGTCCCGGTTGGTATCCGGGTTCCCGGGCGGCCGAGACCATGGGCGGTTTGGGTTCATCCAGACGAGTTTGCACAAAGGCGTCGAATTCTCCCAGTTGTTCCATGAGGTACTTCCGGTACAGAACCGCTTCTTCGGGACCCAGGTGAATCCCCAGTTCTTTAGCTACTGCCACCACTTCATCGACGTCGGGTACGGCGTACATAGGGTTGTTCTCCTTTTGGAAAATGGATTATCAAAGTTCGCCTACTTCACCACAGAAAATAGCGGCGATTGAGCGGCAAGTCCGTCTCCGGCAAAGCCGGGAGGGGCTGGCCGTTTGACCCCGACTTCGCCGACTTCTGCGAGCTAGAGACCTGGCTCAGCAACCACATCATAGGGTCTCCTAATCCGTTGGGCAATGCGATAAGCAGCAAACGGTGTATTTGCCGTTGTCAGTCCTAGACGTGAGGCTCAGAGTCGTTTATGATCCGACTTATCTCGATCACCCAACGACAAGGAGAACACGTGATGAGTGGATATGTCTACGCGGGCGCCGCCGACTGGGGCGGCAAAGACCCGGCCAAATGTAATCGGGGTCTCTATCGACTCGATACCCACACCGGCGAATGGACGATACTCGATGCCGGCCTGCCCGAGAACGTGGAGGCGCGCTGCGTCACCCTCCACCCGGAAGCGCCTGAGGTGTTATTTGTGGGCACCCAGTGCGGCCCCTACCGCAGTGCGGATGCCGGCAATACCTGGGAGCCGCTCAACTTCCCGGACGATGAGCCGGTGGTCTGGTCCATTGAGGTGCACCCGGCGGATTCTCGCGTCATGTATGCCGGCACCCAGGATATGGCCGTCTATCGCAGTGAGGATAGCGGCGGCCATTGGCGGCGACTCGCGGTGCCCAATCCCAGTGGCCTCTGTGTCATGGGGTTTCCAACCCGGGTCATTCGCATCGCCATTGACCCGACCGACCCAGATGAGCTTTATGTCGCACTCGAAGTCGGCGGTCTGGTGCGCAGCCTCGACGGCGGCAACACCTGGACGGATTGCAACGCGGGTCTTCTCGACCTCGCCAACCAGCCGCATCTGAAGAACCACCATGGCAGCCAGCGGGCCAGTGAAGGGATGATGGACTCTCACGCCCTGGCGGTGAGTTCGGCCCAGCCCGGCACCGTGTTCCTCGCCAACCGGATGGGCTTGTTTCGCAGCGACGACCGGGGAGAGCACTGGAGCAATATGGACATTGGGCGCTTCTCAGAACTCACCTATGCCCGCGATGTCAAAGTCTTTCCGCACGACGATCACACCTTGTTCGGGGCGTTCAGCATTGCCGCCGTGAGCGATGCGGGCTCCCTGTATCGCAGCCCCGATCTCGGAGCCACCTGGAGCCGTTTCGACCACGGGGTCAGCATTGAAAGCACCCTGATGATCATCGCGGCCAGTGCCGCGTCTGCCGACCGGGTGTACTGCGCGGCCCGCCGGGGCCAGGTGTTCGGCACCGAAGACGGTGGCGCCAGTTGGCAAACCCACCCCTTGCCGTCAGGGGTGGAGGGCATCTATGCGCTCGCCTGTGTCTAGCCGGCCTCTAGGCGGTCGATGAACGCAAACACCATGGGGTCGGTGCTTTACTTGCAACCCATCGCTGGTAGAGTAAAGAACTGACCCCCGTTGACCACGAAATCGTGAACTACTGAGCCTGTGAGTTTCATCAGCTTGCCCCTTTTGACTCAACATTTTATGTGACAAGAGCTGTTGTGTGGGTGGCAGCATAGATGAGATGGACGGACAGGTCAACGCTGCTCCGGTGATCGAACGGCTTCATCGCCCTAGAGATGCTGGACAGGCGGAAAAATGTGCTTTACACTTCCTGTTTAGACTTCCTACAAGCTATTTCGGGAGGCACGATGGAGCGCGAGCACGTCCTAAGATTGTTGGCCGCACATAAGGCGACGCTTATGGAGCGCTTTGCCGTTTCCCGGCTGGCTCTATTTGGCTCGACAGCACGCGATACCGCTACTGCGGATAGCGATATTGACATTCTCATTGCCTTTGATGGACCTGCGACTTCAAAGCGTTACTTTGGTGTCCAGTTCTACCTGGAAGACCTCCTGGGTCGCCCTGTCGATCTCGTGACCGAGAAAGCGCTCCGCCCTGAACTGCGCCCATATGTAGAACATGAGGCAGTGCATGTCTGAGCCCGAACGAGCATGGCAATTCTATGTCGATGACATGATTGCTTTTGCCGAGAGAGTTCTCGAGTACACGCAGGGACTCGACCAGGCCGGATTCGAATCACATACGATGATCTTTGATGCTTCGGTCCGAAACCTCGAACTCATCGGCGAAGCTGCAACTCACATTCCCGAAACCATTCGGCAAATGAACCCTGCGATCCCCTGGCGACAGCTTGTCGCGACTCGCAATCGATTGATTCATGGGTATCTTGGGATCGACAACGATATCCTGTGGAGTATCATTCGCGATGATGTACCCCCGTTGGTGACATTGCTGAAAATGCTCCACAGGAATTGATAGCTATCACAAGCGCAATGGGTCAGTTCTTTACTTGACAGTTGATAACTGTCACTCGATTCTCAAGTTTTTTTGTCTTGACAGATTTCGAAAGGCGTGAACACAAGAAAAATCAACGGACTTCTCCCTGGGGGCGGGAGCCGCTCCGAGATTACAGGAAGATTGCCCTGATGTGTAACACCTTGAAAATCAATGGTGATAAATTGCAAGAAGAAAAAACTTGATCATCGAGTGTCAAGTAAAGAACTGTCAAGTAAAGAACTGACCCCCGTTTACCATTAACCGGCAAACGCGGGCATCACCTCCTGGGCAAAACGGCGCAAAGTCGGAAGACCGCCCGGACTGTTGAGCAGGACATACTCGACGCCAATATCGCGCAGCGCTTGGAGCTTCGCGCTGACCTCGTCCGGTGCGCCGTAGATCGTCCCAGCTGCCGCGGCCTCACGCGTATCCTGAAAGTTTGGCCGCTGGGCGAGCCGCTGGGTCCGACGACGCCCCGCCATACGCGTCTCAAGCGCCTGATCGTACTCAGATTTCGAATCGACGATATTAATCGATCGAGCCACCGCCACCCGCATCGGATCGAAGGTACTGCCGCGAGCCTCAACTTCCGCTTTGAACAGGGCGATTTCCTGGCTAATTTGTTCTAACGAATCAAATTGGCCCAAAAGCATGTTAAAGCCCTTCTCGGCCACCTGTTTGATCGAAGCCGGGCTCCCTGCCCCCATCCACAAGGGCGGGTGAGGGTATTGGGCGCTCGGGGGCTCCACCACCACGTTGTCGAACTGCCAGTAGGCGCCATGGTGCGACCATGGGACGTCCGAAGTCCAGGCCTTCGTCATCACCTTCAGGCACTCCTCAAAGCGTGCCTCCGCCGCCTCCATCGACACGCAGAATCCGGCAAATTCGTTGAGCCGGTACCCCTTGCCGATCCCCGCCTCGACTCGGCCCTCTGACAAGAGATCCAGGGTGGCAATCTGTTCGGCCAGTAAAACCGGGTTGTGCCACGGCAGCACCAGGACGGCAGTGCCGAGACGCAACGTCGTCGTCCGAGCCCCGATCCAGGTGAGCAAATTCAGGGTCGCGGAGATTTGGCCAAAGCCGGTAAAGTGATGTTCCACCAGAAAGGTACTGCGATAGCCGAGCGCCTCAGCCTCCACATTGCGCTCGACAAATTCGCGGAACCCTGCGCCACTATCGTCGTTCGGGCCGCCCCGTTTGGCCTGAGCGCTACCGAATAGTCCAAACTGCATGGTCTCTCCTTGTTCACGGGATGGAATGGGCGACCGGAGGGATTCACGGTGCTCCTGCGCGAGTGTAACGCTAGCCCGCAACGCCGTCAATCCAGGGTCAGGATTGGCGGCGCACCTCCATGGCCTCGGCGAGCTGACGGTAGAGCAGTACCGCTCCAAAGATCAGCGCGGCCAACAGCACAATACTCGCACCCGACGCAATATCGAGGTAATAACTCAGATACATGCCCAGCGCCGCAGTGGCGCCGCCAAGCGCAGTGGAAAGCCCCAGCATGCGGGCAAAGTTGTTGGTCAGCATGCGGGCGGTGGTGGCGGGAATGACCACGGCAGCGGCGACCAGCGTGACCCCCAGGACCTGCATCGAGGCCAGGATCGACAGGGCCAGAATCGCCGCAAACACCAGCCGTATGCGTTGCGTCGGCACCCCCGACACCTGTGCAACGTGTTCATCGAATGTACTGAATAACAAGGGCTTGTAAAGTCCAACAAGCGCCGCACCAGCCACCAGGCTGACGATGCTAATGACGATTAGATCACTCGTCGACACCCCGAGGACATTGCCGAATAACGTCGCCTCAAAATCCTGCATAAATCGGCGCATGCGGCTCATCAGAGCCACCCCCACCGCAAAGCTGGCGGTGGTAATAATGCCGATCGCCGCATCGGCATTGATCTCTCGTTTGGCGGCGAGTTTATCGATCAACACCACGGCCAACATGCCCCAAATCCCCGCGCCGATATAGAAATTGAGGCCGAGAAGAAAGCTGGCAATGGCCCCACCAAAGACCGCATGGGCCAGGCCATGCCCGATATAACTCATCTGCCGTAGGACGATATAGACCCCAAGCAGTCCGCAGAGGCTCCCGGTCAGGAAGGCCACCCAGAGACCGTGTTGAAAAAACCGGTATTGAAGGGGCTCGAGGAGTAGTTCCATCGGCGGCTCTCCGTCGCTCATTGCTGTTTTGCCATCAGGGTCGCGACACACGACTCAAATCCAGCTATATCCCCGCCCAAGGCATTGACCATAGCACGCACGTTGGCATGCATCATACCGATGTAGCGATGCTCGGGCTGTCCCGGTTGGCCGGGCAGCACGTCATCCCGCAAGGTATTGACGTAGCGAACCTGCGTTTCGGCGGCAATTTTCTCCAAAATCGAACTCTTAAAGACTTCCGACCCAAAAATGGCTGGCACCTGCGACTGCTGAATCTGCCGGATAATCCGGGCGATCTCGCGCGCTGAGGGTTCTGAGAAGTTGGCGGGTTGGATCGCGCCAATCACCGTCATGTCGTAGCGCCGAGCAAAATAGGGCCAGGAATCGTGGTAAGTCAACAGCTTGCGCTGCAGCGGCGGAATGCTGTCGATGGCGGACGCGATGCAGCGGTCAAGTTTGGACAATTGGCGCAAATACGATTCGGTGTTGGCATCGTAGATGGCCGCGTGAGCCGGATCGAGGGCGCGAAACTGATCCCGAATCAACGCCGCGTAGCGCATGGCGTAAACCACGTTGAGCCAGAGATGCGGATTGGGATGGCCCTGAGACCGGGGAAAACTGAAATCGAACACCCAATCCGCTTTTTTGAGGGTGCGGTCGCCCAGCTTCAAAATGGTGATCGCCGGGTGTCGACTGCTGCGCAGCAGTTTTTCTGTCGACACTTCCAAGTCCAGGCCATTTAAAATGACCACATCAGCGTCGGCGAGGTAACGCATGTCGCGAGGGGTGGGCTGAAAGGTATGCGAATTCACCCCGCTCGGCACCAGGCCGTGGACCTGAATGGCCTCCCCACCCACCTGTTGCACGATGTCGGTAAGCGGGGCGACCGTGGTCACCACCCGAAGCGATGCGGCCAGGCTCGTCGCGGCCGGTTGCCCAAGCCACAGGATCGCCACCACCACACCCCCTATCGCCGCCAGGTACCCTCGGCGCGTCATCACCATGCTCTAAGGCTCCTTCACTGCTCTCGTTAAACGGCCATGACCACAGCGTTCACTATATCATAGAGCGAGCGAGGAAGATAGCGGGGCGGGTCACCCCTCGACGAACTGCGCCTTGGGCACACCTATACATTAGACAAGTAGCCAAACCGAGCGGTAGACTTGTACTACATTGCCTAGGTTGCGATGCACCTACTCAAGGGAGAGATGGCTATGAAAAATACGCGACAACGCGTCAGGACGACCGAACTCAACACGTTGAACGGGCAGCCATTTAACCTCATGGATTGGATCGCCCGAAGCATGGCGGGCAATATGGGTCCGGTGGGCAACAAAGAGGTCTTTCGCCAATCCGACTTCATCTTCATGATCGTCAAGGGGCCAAACCAGCGCAACGACTTTCACATCGATCCCTACGATGAGATCTTTTTGCAGCTCCAGGGCACGATTTATGTGAAATATCGCGACGATGATGGGCACATGCAAACCGCCGAGGTGAAAGCAGGCGAGGTCATGATCATCACCGCGATGACGCCCCATTGCCCCATACGGCCACCGGATACCATGGGCCTCGTCATCGAGCGTCCCCGCGTCCCCGGCGAAAAAGATGGCATTGTCTGGTACTGCGACAGCTGCGGTCACACCCTGCACGAATTGGCCATCGACTGCCAAGATATTGAAACCCAGCTCAAAGTGTCTCTCGATGCGTTTAACGCCGATACCACCCGGCGCACCTGTCCCCATTGCGGTGTTCTGTTCCCCGACCCCACTCAACAGCCGCCCTGGCGACAGCCCAGCAGCCGCCCCGGCGACAGCCCAGCCGCCGCCCCGGCGACAGATCGATAGGGGCCTGAGCCATGGACGCCTTGCCACTCACTCGCGAGGCGGCGCTAGCCCTGGATGCCGCCGATGGGCTCGCCTCGTATCGCGACCAATTTTGCCTGCCACAGGCACATGCGAACGGTCAACACGTGGTGTATTTGTGTGGCCATTCGCTGGGATTGCAGCCCAAAATCGTGCGCGACTACATTGATGAGGAACTGCAAGACTGGGCCGCGCTGGGCGTCGAAGGACACTTCCACGCGCGGCGGCCCTGGCTGTCTTATCACGAAACCCTGACCGCCCAAACCGCGCGCCTCGTCGGTGCCAAACCCGTCGAAGTGGTGGTGATGAACTCACTGACCGTGAACCTGCACTTGATGCTGGTGTCGTTTTATCGCCCCACCCCTGAGCGCTTCAAAATCCTCATCGAAGCCGATGCCTTCCCCTCCGACCGTTACGCCGTCGAGTCGCACCTCAAATGGCATGGCTACGATCCGCAAGAAGCCCTGGTGACCCTGCAACCGCGCTCGGGAGAGGCGACCGTACGGCAGGAGGATATGGCAGCCATACTGCACCGCGAAGGTGAGACGATTGCCCTGATCTGGCTGGGCGGCGTCAACTATTACACCGGGCAGGTCTTTGACATGGCGGCCATCACCGCCATCGGCCATGCCCAGGGGTGTGTGGTGGGGTTTGACTTGGCCCATGCGGCGGGCAATATCATCTTGCAACTACACGACTGGGACGTCGACTGCGCGGTTTGGTGTTCCTACAAATACCTCAATGCGGGACCGGGGGCAGCGGCGGGTTGCTTTGTCCACGAGCGCTATGCCAAGCGCCCGGATTTACCCCGCCTGGCCGGCTGGTGGGGCCACCACAAAGACACCCGGTTTCAAATGCCGGAGCACTTTGATCCCATCCTCGGGGCCGAGGGCTGGCAAATCAGCAATCCACCGATCTTGCAGCTCGCCGCGTTAAGGGCCTCGATGAGCCTTTTTGACCGTGCCGGCATGGCACCATTACGGGCCAAAAGCGAACGCTTAACGGGTGATCTCGCCGCATCTCTTAAACGTTTAATCCACGACCGCACCCTACCCGGCGCAACCCTCATTACGCCTGACGATCCGGCGCAACGCGGGGCCCAATTGTCATTGCAAATGGCGCAGCATGGCCGCGCCTTGCACCAGCGTCTCTCCGAGGCCAATATCATCTGTGACTGGCGCGAACCCGATGTCATCCGAGTGGCTCCGGTGCCGCTCTACAATACTTTTCTGGACGTGTTGACCTTCATCAACGCCTTGGAGACGGCTCACCGCGAGGTCTTGGTGTCAGCCTGATGAGGAGACCCAACGATGCCAGGCATCCCTTCAGACCCAACGATCACCCTCATTGGGGCGGGATTGGCCGGTAGCCTCCTCGCCATCTTGCTGAGCCAACGAGGCTACCGCGTCGAACTCTATGAACGGCGCCCCGACCCGCGGGTGGGGCTTGGCAGTGCTGGCCGGTCGATCAATCTCGCGTTATCGACCCGCGGCCTGCATGGTCTACAGCAAGCCGGACTTGCCGATGCGGTGCGCCAACGCAGTATCAAAATGCCCGGCCGTATCATCCACACCCTCGACGGTGAACCCCGTTTCCAGCCCTATGGCGTCAACCCCTCCGATGTCCTCTACGCCATCTCCCGCGCCGAACTGCAAACCCTCTTGCTCGACGCGCTGGCCCATCGCGCCAATGTCCACCTCACTTTTAACGCCAACTGCGTGGAGGTCAACCCCGCTCAGCAGACGCTGACCCTGAGCCACGACACCACCGGCGAGGCCACCACCCTCACCCGCCAGCACATCATTGGTACGGATGGCGCGTCGTCGGCGGTGCGGTCGGCCATGCTACGGATGCCACGATTTGATTATTCGCAAACCTATTTGGCACACGGTTACAAAGAACTCACCATGCCGCCCGCCCCCGACGGCGCGCACCCGCTCGATCCGCACGCCTTGCACATCTGGCCCCGAGGCACTTACATGCTGATTGCCTTGCCCAATCTCGATGGCAGTTTCACCTGTACACTCTTCATGCCGTTCTCCGGCGCAGTCAGCTTCGAGGCACTCTCCACCCCGGCTGCGATCCACGCGTTCTTTCAGCAACAATTTCCTAGTGCAATGCCGTTCATGCCGTATCTCATCGACGACTTTACCGCTAATCCGACCGGTTCCCTTGTCACGATTAAGTGCTCGCCCTGGCACCACCGCGATCACCTCTTATTGCTCGGCGACGCGGCGCACGCCATCGTGCCCTTCTTTGGGCAAGGCATGAACTGTGCCTTTGAGGACTGTACGGAACTCGATGCCTATATCGCAGCGCACGCCCCGGACTGGGAGCACGTTTTTGCGACGTTTTCCAGCCGCCGCAAACCCAACACCGACGCCATTGCGGACATGGCGGTCGACCACTACGTCGAGATGCGCGATCGGGTTGCCGATCCGCACTTCCTCTTGCAAAAACAGATCGAACAGGCGTTGGCTCGGCGCTTTCCCGAGCAGTATACGCCCCAATATTCGCTCGTTACTTTCCAGCGCATACCCTATGCGCAAGCCCGTGAGCAGGCGCGCATCCACGAGCAGATCCTGCAACAGCTCAGTGCCAATATCACCCATCCAGAACAGCTCGATTGGCAACTGGCCGAACGTTTAATTCAGCGTGAGCTAACACGACCACGAGAGGGCGCGCCATGACATCAAGCAATCCGATCACCTACTGGGACTATTTGCACCTTGACGACTTGCTGACCCTACAGCGTGGACTTGCAGAAGATGACGCCGACATCTCGGAAGACGAACTCCACTTTATTGTCGTGCACCAGGCATTCGAGCTGTGGTTCAAACTCATTCTCCGCGAGCTTCGTCTCGCCAGAGATAAAATGGCCGCCTCATTCGTCGAGGAAGAGACGATTCCCTATGTCGTGCACCATGTGCGCCGCGTCGTGGAGATCTTACGTCTGGCCACCGAGCAATTCCGGGTCATGGAGACCCTGACCCCACAGGATTTTCTCGCCTTTCGCCACAAGCTGGGAACGGCCAGTGGCTTTCAGTCTTTACAAATGCGAGAAATCGAAGCTCTGATGGGGCTACGCGAGCCCGAGCGGGCCGCCTTTGGCCACACCGACCCCCTGACCGCAGTGCTCAGTATGGCGCAGCTATCGCCTCATAGCATGGCGATGTTGCAGCGCGTCCAGCAAGCTCGGCAAGACGTGTCACTGCGGCAGGCCCTCCACACCTGGTTGTACCGAACGCCCATTCAGGGCTCACGCCCTGGTGACGCCAATGACGCCGACGTGGTTCGGATATTTTTAGAGGCGTACTTCAGCGCCCTGCGCCAGCAACAGGCGACGCAAATGGACCAGTTGGAGGCAGACGGCGGGGATCGAGCGGCGATTCAGACGCGCTTTGCCGCCAGCTTACATGCCTCGCACGCCTTTCTCTCGGGTGCCGATGCCGCGGTGTCCGAGCGCCTCCAGATCTGCCGCCTCCGGGCTGCCCTGCTCTTTATCGAGTCGTACCGGGACTTGCCGCTGTTGGCTTGGCCGCGGCTTTTACTCGATACCGTGGTAGAAATGGAAGAAGGGTTGATTCTCTGGCGCACCCGCCACGCCCGCATGGTCGAACGCGTCATCGGGCGCCGTGTCGGCACGGGGGGATCGTCAGGCGTCGACTACTTGGATGAAACAGCCAAATACCGTATCTTTCCGGAACTGTGGGCGGTGCGCACCTTGCTATTGCCACGGGCGGCATTGCCGGCCTTACAGCGTGCGGCGCTGTACCATTTTGCGACACGCGATCCGTCACCCACAAAGCGATAAACGCCTTTAAGCAGGAATTTTAAACGCCATTTTAGCGCTGGCATGCGCGACTCTACTTTGAACACGAGAAAGCAAGCGTCGGGGCCATCATGTGGGGTCCAGACAAACATCATGCCCAGCGAACGGAGTCACGGTTCTCGGCTGCCAGGATTCCGCATCTGGCGTTTTCCTTTTATGTCTCCCACTTCTTATGTCTCCCACTTCTGTCTACCAGGCCCGCCAGCCCCCATCGACATGCAAGACGGCCCCCGTCACATAGGAGGCAGATGGCGAGGCGAGAAACACGATGGCGCCGAGCAATTCGCCTTCCCGGCCAAGACGGCCCATGGGGGTTAGCAATTCCATGCGTTCGCGTTGTGCATCATTAACCCGCCCAATCCTCGGATCGGTAATCATCTCAGTGGGAAACCAGGATGGTGCCAGCGCATTGACCGTAATGTCATAGGGAGCCCATTCGACAGCCAGTTGCCGAGTCATATTGGTAACGGCACCTTTCGTGGCTGCATAGCCGATCGTCTTGTGCACCGAATTCGCACCTTCTCCCAGAACAGAAGAAATCATAATGACGCGGCCACCGTGTTGTCGCTCAATCATCTGTTTGCCAACTTTTTGAGTACATAAAAAAACCGCCGTCAAATTGATGTCCAATGCCTGTTGCCACTTGGTTTTGTCATGGTGCTCAGCGCGGCTCACAGGTGCGACACCGGCATTATTGACCAGGATATCGATGGGTCCCAAGCCGGCGGTGACCTGTTCGATCGCGGCATCGATTTGGTCCTCGTCACGTAGGTCGGCTTGCACAGGAAGTGCCTGTACACCTAGCGCTTCGCACGCTTTCGCAACGGTCTGTAGACGGTCCAACCGCCGTGCGAGCAGTGCGACATTGGCACCGGCCATGGCCAGACCCCGGGCAAATTCGATCCCAAGACCACTCGAAGCACCGGTTATGAGAGCCACTTGACCGCGAAGTCCGAAGAGCTGTTCCAAATGCATTTGCCCCATCG
>Ga0214472_10004864_pt1 | contig 14138 bp, 8 predicted proteins | sample RVTome_6_FD_207662 | JGI IMG/M metagenome (GOLD analysis project Ga0214472, IMG submission 207662) | Soil microbial communities from uranium-contaminated site in the Upper Colorado River Basin, Wyoming, United States - RVT140D175 | ecosystem: Environmental > Terrestrial > Soil > Contaminated >... | reverse complement strand
CCTGGCGCGTCCTCTACGCCGCGCAGCAGCAGCAGGTGCTGGCCACCACGGGTCCGTACGCCCATGTCCGCCATCCGCAGTATGTCGGCTTCGTCCTGGTCATGCTCGGCTTCCTCTTGCAGTGGCCGACGCTGCTCACGCTTGCGATGTTCCCGGTCCTGGTGTGGATGTATGTCCACCTGGCCCGACAGGAGGAGCGGGAAGTGCGTGCCCTGTTCGGAGAAGTCTATGCGGAATATGCGCGCCGCGTGCCGGCATTCGTGCCCCGCGTCGCTGGCCGACGCGGTGAGGTCACGCGATGAGCACCGTCGGCTCTGCCGCACCCAAGCGTCGTCGCGGTCCTTTCGTCAGACTGAACGCCGGTACGCCCGCCGAGGCTTTCGTCACCCGCGCTTTGCTCGGGCATCGGTCGCCGGATCCACGAGTGCAGCAGCCCCGGATCGATGCCCGCGACGTCCACCAGTTTGTCGGGGTCGAGGATGCTGAGGCGCCGGTAGCTGAATGTGAGGATGCCGTTCGTCTTGAAATCGCCCAGCACCCGGTTGACGTGGATCCCGGTCAGGCCCGTCGCGTCTCCGATATCCTCCTGCGTCAGCGGCAGATGCATCTCCTCGATCCGATGGCCGGGCCACTGCAACCGATAGCGGATGAACAGCTCGAGGATGAGATGAGCGACGCGCTCGCGCGCCGAGTGCCGCCCGATGCTGGTCAGATGAGCGAAAGACAGGCTGCTGTCGCGCGCCATCAGCCAGGCGAGCCGCAGCCCGATCTCCGGATACTGTCTCGATAGGGCGCCGAGAGCCTTGTGCGGAATGACGCAGACCACCGCATCGGTCAGGGCTTGGACGCCATAGGTCATCCTTGCGCCGTGTGCCGGATGAAAGCCGAGCACCGCGCCCGGCAGCGCGAAGTGCAGGATCTGCCGGCGCCCGTCTTCGAGCAGGTTGTAGAGGACCATCCAGCCGTCGACGAGATTGTAGATCGCGTCGCATGGTTCGCCGAGGCTCAAGAGTTCCTGCCCGGCCTGCACGCGTCGGTCGCCCGACTTGTGGCCAGCGATTACGCGCAGCGCGTCCGGGCCGTAACCCTCGCAAAGTCCGCCGACGCGAGCCTGGCAGGTCGTGCAGTCTACATGGAGGGTTGCTGATTGCCTTGTGGAGGTCGCCATAATTGCGTTTCCTGACGTCGAACATTGCTTCTCACATTGGCGTAGCCAATGCATTGCGACTGGCAAGGTCGGCCTCGCGTTCGACGCCAGAAGGGCGTTTGTGCCCGCTGGCGGATGGTAAGTTCGCTTCCTGGGCGCCTGTTCGAAGCGATGCTGTGACACAGACGCGACGAGTGGACGACTCGTGGCGAGTCCGCCAGCGCGCTTGCGCTGTGCATCGGACGAAGGAAGTAAAGCACCCGTCTCCGTGAGACGAACCGCGACCGGCCGATCGATTAGATCAGAGATCGGGGAATCGGCGGGTCCTGTTCGAGGATAGTCGAACGCCGGTTGCGCTCGTTGGCCAGCAGCGGCATCGCAGAGCGCAAAGCTCGCGATGTGAGAAGGTCGGCCGTCGTAAGAAACGTCTGTGAGCACGAGGTCTCGGGGCACCCGTGGGATGGCGCGTCCCCGTGCCCTTCACTCTGACCGTGCCTCCCTGACTCGCCGTGCATGGACGTCAGAGCAAAACCATTGGCTGTAAGGCTGCTGTCCGCAACGCTCCCATTCCCGCTCTGTCCGAGCGTGAGCCCGGCGAGGAGAAGCATGGTAGCGAGGAGCCGGACCATTCGTTTTGCACCCGAAATAGCCTCTACCCGGCTATGCGCCGCAAATCATCGGCAAAACAGCCCACACGCGAAAAGCTGCAGCGTGAAGGATAGGTAAATTTTGCCACGCGCGAGTTGATCCAAATCAAGTAGCTGTGCGGCCGGAATGTTTGATCGAGTTTAAAGACGGGCCTGCCAGGTACTCTCTATTGTGAACGCTTAAAACCGACCCTTTGGAGCGGCAACCCATGGCCGATCAAATCTCCGCACCCCGCGTGGCGTCAAGGATTGCTGTGACGGTCATGGAGCCCGGATCCGGACCCGTACCCTGCCCGTTCTTCGGCAAGTGCGACGGCATCGTGGTGCACATCGCCGACACCGACGCGCGGGAATTCCACCGGAATCCAGCTCGCACGCCGCAGTCCTTGTGCGACCTTCTCCTGGCCACCGGTGTCGATGGGCTTATCTGTGGCGCCATCAGCGACCCCGAGATCAGGAGGTTACGTGCCGCGGGCATCGACGTGCGCCTGGGTTCTGGCAGATACTCGGTCGAGGAACTCGTGGCCTGCTTCTGCGACCTGCCGGTGGCGTAGGTTCAATATCTGCTCGACTTACGACGTGGGCGGCACGGCCAAGGCGATGCAGCAGGCGCTCGAGATTGGTTCCGCTCGCGCCACGCTCTGTGGGTGAACGCGGCGGCGCAATCGCGCATGGAGTCGCGCGAGTGCGGATCCCCGTGAGGGCGACTCCAGCCGCAGGCTGATCGATGCCCCGGCACGTCGAAGCCGCAATAACAGGAGAAACGACATGCATGCCAAAGACGTCATGACCACCAGCGTCGTCACAGTCGAGCCGGACACGGATGTGCGCACGATCGCGCGGTTTCTGATCGAGCGGCGGATCAGCGCCGTTCCGGTGGTGGACCAGGCGGGCCGCGTCGTCGGGATCGTCAGCGAGGGCGATCTGATGCGGCGGGCCGAAGCCGGAACGGAGCGACACACTTCCTGGTGGCTGGAGCTGCTTGCAGGTCCCGAGGAGAAGGCGCGCGATTACGCCAAGTCGCATGGTCTCACCGCCAAGGACGTCATGACCCGTCCGGCCGTCACGGTCGCCGACGACGCCCCGCTCGGGGAGATCGCGACGCTGCTCGAACGGCACCGGATCAAGAGGGTGCCGGTCGTCCGGGATGGCACGATCGTCGGCATTGTGAGCCGGGCGAACCTGCTGCACGGGCTCGTCGCCAAGGCGGCGGCACCGGCCGTGGCGTCCGACGACGCTGGCATCCGGGAACAGGTTATCGCCGGCATAAAGGCAGCGGGGATCCCCGAGACTTACGTCAACGTGGTCGTGGCCGGCGGCATCGTCCACGTCTGGGGATTTGTCGGTTCAGAAGCGGAAAAGGACGCCATCCGCATCGCCGCGGAAACGGCGCCCGGGGTCAAGACGGTCCAGAACAACGTCGCTGTGGGTGCGTATCCCACGCTGCGCGGTGGCTGGGCATAGCCAGGTTTGCGGTCGAGCGGCAAGCGTTCTCGTCATCTGCACTGCGACAACGCGGGTAGCGACATGGGATGGCCGTTCAGCGCCGCAGACAGACGCAGTGTGAAGGGTGACCACATGAGCAGGAAGACGCCCAAGAAAGGCGCGCGGCAAGACGTCGCGGGCATCAGCAAGCAGGACTATCGCGCAGCGCTTCACGCCCTACAGATCGAGCTGGTCAAGCTGCAAAAGCATTTTATCCGGTGCGACGATAAGATCCTGGTGCTGTTCGAGGGGCGCGACGCCGCAGGCAAGGACGGCGTCATCAAGCGCATCGTCCAGCACCTCAGTCCGCGCGAGACCCGCGTCGTCGCGCTGGGCAAACCGTCCGATCACGATCGCGGCAGCTGGTACTTCCAACGCTACGTGCCGTACCTTCCCGCGCCGCAGGAGTTCGTCCTGTTCAATCGCAGTTGGTACAACCGCGCCGGCGTCGAGCGGGTGATGGGGTTCTGCACCGAGGCGGAGTACGAGGAATTCATGCAGACGGTGCTCGGCTTCGAGCACATGCTGGTGAAGTCCGGAATCAAGCTGCTCAAGTACTACCTGGACATCACCGAGAACGAACAAAGAAAGCGACTCGAGGATCGGCGCAAGGATCCGCTCAAGCAGTGGAAGATCAGCCCCATCGACGCGCAGGCCGCGAGACACTGGGCCGACTACAGTCTGGCACGCAACGAAATGTTCGCGCGCACCCACAACCGCGTAACACCGTGGATCGTCGTGCGCGCCGACGACAAACGCACCGCGCGTCTCAACCTCATCAAGGATCTGCTGTCGCGCCTGCACTACGACGACAAGGACGAGGCGATACTGCGCACGAATCCGAAGATCATATTCCGGTTTCAGGAGCCATACGTTAAGAACGGGATGATCGCTTCTTGAGTCCCCAGCAACGGCACGCCGGTAGGCGAATGAACAGAAAAGGATTGAGCGCGGCTGCGATAGTCTCCTCGCGACGACCTCGGCACGGCGGGCAAACGGCGCCGCTCGCCGCTGAGCCAGGCAGTGACCCGGTCTGCGGCAACAGCGTGCACCCGTACCACACGCGCCGCCGAACACCGCGAGGGAGGACTGTATGACCGGCGACGCGCCACACGTGATCTGGTTCGAGAACCTCGGGCGCGGCGACGTGGCGCGCGTCGGCGGCAAGAACGCTTCTCTCGGAGAGATGGTGGGCCATCTCGGCGCGCAAGGCGTCAGCGTACCGCCGGGGTTTGCGACCACGGCCGACGCCTACTGGCGTTTCGTCGAAGCGAACCGGCTCCAAGAAGCGATCGAAGGGGCTCTGGACGACTTCAAGGCCGGCAAGGGCTCCCTCCAAGAGACCGGTCAGGACATCCGGCGTGCCTTTCTGCGCGGCGACTGGCCCGACGCGACCGCCCGGGAGATCCTCGAAGCCTACCGGGAGCTCTCCAATCGGTCCGGCGCCGCCGACACCGACGTGGCGGTGCGCTCCAGCGCGACAGCCGAGGACCTGCCGGACGCGAGCTTTGCGGGCCAGCAGGAGACCTTCCTCAACATCCGCGGCGAAACCGCCCTGCTTGATGCCTGCCGACGTTGCTACGCTTCGCTCTTTACCGACCGGGCCATCAGCTACCGCGAGGCCAAGGGCTTCGACCACCTCAAGGTCGCGCTCTCGGTCGGTGTCCAGAAGATGGTGCGCTCGGACCTCGGCGGCGCCGGTGTCATGTTCTCGATCGATACCGAGACCGGTTTCGACAAGGTCGCCGTCATCGACGCTGCCTGGGGACTCGGGGAGAACGTCGTCCAAGGGACAGTCGACCCGGATGAGTACCAGGTGTTCAAGCCGCTCCTCGACGACACAGCGCTCGCACCGATCATCGAGAAGAAGCTCGGCGGAAAGGCGCTGAAGATGCTCTATGCGACCGGGGCCGAGCGCGCCACGCGCAACGTGCCCACCTCGACGGCGGAACGCGCGTCCTTCGTGCTGGACGATCAGGAGATCCTTCAACTCGCGCGCTGGGCATGCACGATCGAAGCGCATTACGGCATGCCGATGGACATGGAGTGGGCCAAGGACGGCAACTCAGGCAAGCTTTACATCGTCCAGGCTCGGCCCGAGACGGTCCAGTCACGCAAGGATGCGGGGGCCCTCAAGTCGTACCGCATCAAGAGCAAAGGCCGCAAGCTCGTCGAAGGCCTCAGCATCGGCGACGCCGTCGTCGCGGGGAAGGTCTGCCTCATCCGCAGCGCCCAGGAGATTGAGCGGTTCGAGGACGGAACCATCCTCGTCACCGAGACGACGGACCCCGACTGGGTGCCGATCATGAAGCGGGCAGCCGCGATCGTCACGGACCACGGCGGGCGCACTTCGCATGCGGCCATCGTCAGCCGCGAGCTCGGACTGCCGGCGATCGTCGGCACCGGCGATGCGACCGAGATTCTCCATGACGATCAAGACGTGACGGTTTCCTGCGCCGAGGGCGACAAGGGCTTCGTCTACGAGGGGATCGGCGCGTTCGAGGTCGCGGAGCTGTCGCTTGACGACATCCCCCGGACCCGCACCGCGGTCATGTTGAACCTGGCCAACCCGGCAGCCGCGTTCCGGTGGTGGCGGTTGCCAGCCGACGGCGTCGGTCTCGCCCGAATGGAGTTTGTAGTGGCTAACCACATCAAGGTGCACCCGATGGCCCTCGTGCGGTTCGACACCCTGCGCGACGACGACGCCAAGCGCCGAATCGCCGAGCTGACGCGCGGCTACGCCGACAAGACCGAGTATTTCGTCGAGCGACTCGCACGCGGACTGGCGCGGATCGCGGCCGCAAACCACCCGAACCCGGTCATCGTGCGCATGAGCGACTTCAAGACGAACGAGTACGCAAACCTCATCGGCGGCGCCGAGTTTGAGCCCAAGGAGGAGAACCCGATGCTCGGGTTCCGCGGTGCCTCGCGCTACTACTCCCCGCGCTATCGCGACGGCTTCGCGCTGGAGTGCCGGGCCATCCGGCGCCTGCGCGAGGAGATGGGCCTCAGGAACGTGGTGGTGATGATCCCCTTCTGCCGTTCGACCAAGGAGGCCGACCGGGTGCTCGAGGTGATGGCGGAAAACGGGCTCAGGCGCGGGGAGAACGGGCTCGAGATCTACGTCATGTGCGAGATCCCCTCGAACGTGGTGCTCGCAAAGGCGTTCGCCGAGCGGTTCGACGGCTTCTCCATCGGCTCCAATGACCTGACCCAACTCACGCTCGGCGTCGACCGCGACTCGGACGAGCTTGCGGAGCTGTTCGACGAGCAGGACGAAGCGGTCAAGTGGATGATCCGAACCGTCATCGAGGCCGCGCACCGCTCCGGCGCCAAGGTCGGCCTGTGCGGCCAGGCGCCCAGCGACCATCCGGCCTTCGCCGAATTCCTCGTCGCATGCGGTATCGACTCGATATCCGTGAGCCCCGACAGCTTCATAGCCGTCAAGCGCCACGTCGCAGCGGCCGAAGCGCAGCGACGCGACGCGCAGGCTGCCTCGACGCAGGAGCCACCGTCATGAAGAAGCCGGCCCGACCTTCACCACGGCACTGCGCGACGAACACCATCGCCCAGCGGATAGTCGCAACACACCACGACTTCGGCTTCCTGCCGAATTCCGCACCCGTTCTGCGCTTGGCGCGGACAGCACATCCATCACCGGGTGTGCCGCTTTCCCTTCGCATCGTCCGCCTCACGTTGGAAGCCGCCATAGTGGCTAACTGCGTTTCTGACGCTCGGCCGGCGCACGCCCAGGATTTCCCTGGGCGTCTTGGCGGCAATTTGGATGGCGACGCTGACCGACTCCTCCCAGGCGAGCAGCCGGCCGCACCTGAAAGTCAGCTTTGCGCCGTGGAAGACGGCTAAGGAGGCGCGATGAAAACGAGCGTTATCGAAGTAGGCGGGATGCTGTCGGCATTGAGCGCGCACGGAGTGGAAAAGCAGCTGGGCAAATTACGCGGGGTCGAACGTGCTGAGGTGAATTATGTCGCGGGCAGCGCGACGGTGGTCTATGACGAGACGGTGATCGACCTCAAAGCGATCAAGGCCAGGGTGCATAAGTGCGGTTATCACTGCAGCGGCGAACTCGTGCCCAAGCACCTGTGCAAGGCCGAGGATCCGCCCTCCGAAGGGCGTTAAGGAGGCACGATGAAAACGAGCGTCATCAAAGTGCACGCCATGCTGTCAGTATTGAGCGTGGACGAAGTGGAAAAGCGGATTGGCGAAGTGCCGGGTGTCGAAAGCGTTACCGTGAATTACGCTGCGGGAAGCGCCACCGTGCGCTACGACGAAACTCGACTCAAGATCGCCGATATCAAGTCGGCCGTGCGCCAACGCGGGTATGAGTCCGCCGCGCCGGGCGCCGCACCCGCGCCCACCTCCGCTGCGTCGAAACCGACCGCGGACGCTGCTGCCGCCGCACCCGCACCCGACGCCACGGCTCCCGCAGGCAAGGGCCACGAGGTCCACGCGGCGCCGGACGCGCCGCCCGCGAAGGCGACGGAGATCGCGCACGAGATGGGGCACGCCGGCACGGATCTGCCGGCCATGGTGCGCGACATGCGCAACCGTTTCTGGATCTGCCTGGTCTTCAGCGTGCCGATCTTTTTCTACTCACCGATGGAGCTGTTTACTCCGCCGGCGCCACCGTTTGATCTGGACCTCAACGTGTGGCTGCTGATCTTCGCCACCCTCGCCGTCGTCTATCCGAGCTGGCCGTTCTTCGTCTCTGCCTGGCGCGCGCTCAAGACCGGCACCTTGAGCATGGCGGTGCTGATCGTGTTGAGCGTCGGCACCGGGTATCTGTTCAGTGTAGTCACCACTTTCTTCTTCAAGGAGGCCGGGCAGTTCTTCGAAGCCGTCGCCGTCCTGCTGGTTTTCATCCTGCTCGGCCACTGGCTTGAAATGCGCGCCCGTGCGGGTGCATCGTCGGCCATCAAGGCGCTGATGGATCTCACTCCGGCGAAGGCCTCGGTCATCCGCAACGGCGCCGAGGTTGAAGTTCCAACGGCGGAGGTGTTGGCAGGCGAGACTGTCGTGATTCGGCCGGGCAACAAGATTCCGGTCGACGGCACGGTGGAGACCGGCGAATCGCTGGTCGACGAGTCCATGCTCACCGGCGAGTCGATGCCGGTGCAGAAGGGTCCGGGCGCCACGGTGATCGGTGCGACCATCAACAAGAGCGGCAGCTTCCGCTACAAGGCGACCAAGGTCGGGGCCGACACGGCGCTGGCGCAGATCGTAAAACTGGTACAGGAGGCGCAGAACTCGAAAGCGCCGGCGCAACTCCTGGCGGACCAGGCCGCGCAATGGCTGGTGATTGCTGCGATCGTCATCGGTCTTGCGACCTTCGCGGTGTGGTTCTGGTGGATCGGAGAGCCGCTGCTGTTCGCGGTGACGCTGACCATCACGGTCTTCGTGATCGCCTGCCCCGATGCGTTGGGACTCGCAACGCCGATGGCGGTCATGGTGAGTACCGGCCTCGGCGCGATGAACGGCATCTTGTTCAAGAACGCCTCGGCGCTCGAAGACGCCACCAAGCTCACCACCATCGTCTTCGACAAGACCGGTACGCTCACCATCGGCCAGCCCGAGGTCGTGGAGATCGTGACGGCGGACGGGGTCACCGAGGACGGGGTGCTGAGCGCCGCCGCAGCCGTCGAGCAGGGCTCCGACCATCCGCTGGCCCAGGCCATCGTGCGCCGGGCGGCGAAGCTCACCGTCGAGACACCAACCGGATTCGAAAGCCTGGACGGCATGGGCGCGCGCGCCGAGACCGCAGGCGGAACGGTGTTCCTCGGCAACCGGCTGCTGATGGACACGCAAAAGCTCGCGCTCGGTCCCCTGGAGGCCGAAGCCGCCCGCCTGCAGGGGGACGGCCGCACCGTAGTCCATGTGTCTCAGGCCGCTCGCGTGATCGGCCTCATCGCCATCGCCGATGCGATCAGGCCCACCTCCAAGGCCGCGGTGGCCAAGCTGCGCGAACGCGGCATCGAAGTGGTGATGCTGACCGGCGACAACGCGGCCACGGCCAAGCGCATCGCCGCGGATCTCGGTATCGACAGCGTGCTGGCCGACGTGCTGCCGGCCCAGAAGGCCGAGAAGGTCAAGGCGCTGCAGGCCACCGGGAAGAAGGTCGGGATGGTGGGCGACGGCGTCAACGACGCGCCGGCGCTGACCCAGGCCGACGTGGGGATCGCGATCGGCGCCGGCACCGACGTCGCGATGGAAAGCGCCGATGTCGTGCTGATGAAGAGCGACCCGTACGACATCGTCGGCGCGATCGAGCTGTCGCGCGCCACGGTGCGAAAGATGCACCAGAACCTTTGGTGGGCGGTGGGCTATAACGTGATCGCGTTCCCGCTCGCTGCGGGCGTGCTGTACCCCTTCGTGCTGAGTCCGGAGGTCGCGGCGCTGTCGATGTCCGGCAGCACCCTCATTGTGGCGATCAATGCGCTGCTGCTGAAGCGCACCAAGCTGGCAGGGATCCGTCGGCCTGGCAAGAAAGCGACGACCGGGACGCCCGACGCGGCAACCAAACCGAAGCCAGGTGAGGCGCCTGCGGCGCCGGCAAACCCGCAACCCGACAGGAAAGCAGCCGCGTCAGGGCCTCCCGATTGAAAAGGAAATCAACATGCCCATGAAGAGGCAAAAGCATAAGCTCAGCGACAACCCATTGTCGCCGGATCTCCTGCGCAAGATGCATGCCTACTGGCGGGCCGCCAACTATCTGTCCGTCGGTCAGATTTATTTGTACGACAATCCGTTGCTCAAAAAGCCGTTGACGCTGGAGCACATAAAGCCGCGGCTGCTGGGCCACTGGGGCACGACGCCGGGGTTGAACTTCATCTACGTGCATCTGAACCGGGTCATCAATCAATATGACCTCAATGTGATTTATGTCACCGGCCCGGGGCACGGCGGACCGGCGCTGGTGGCGAACACGTATCTGGAGGGCAGCTACAGCGAGGCGTATCCGAATATCTCCCGGGACGAGGAGGGCATGAAGAAGCTGTTCACGCAGTTTTCTTTTCCCGGGGGCATCCCCAGTCACGTTGCCCCGGAAACCCCGGGCTCAATCAACGAAGGCGGGGAGCTCGGGTATTCGCTGGCGCACGCGTATGGCGCAGCGTTCGACAATCCCGACTTGCTGGTTGCCTGCGTGGTGGGCGATGGCGAGGCGGAAACCGGCCCGCTGGCGACCAGCTGGCACTCGAACAAGTTCCTCGATCCGGTGCACGACGGCGCCGTACTTCCCATCCTGCACTTGAACGGCTACAAGATCGCCGGCCCCACGGTGCTCGCCCGCATTTCCCGCGACGAGCTTGAAGCGCTCTTCCGCGGCTACGGTTACACCCCTTATTTCGTCGAGGGTGACGACCCGAAAGAGATGCACCAGCTCATGGCGGCCACACTCGACACGATCGTGGCCGACATTCAACACATCCAGCGCGATGCTCGAAAGAACGGGTTCAAGCACCGGCCGCGCTGGCCGATGATCATCCTGCGCTCGCCGAAGGGCTGGACCGGTCCCGCCGTGGTCGACGGCAAACCGGTGGAAGGGACATTTCGCGCGCACCAGGTGCCGGTGGCGCAGTTGGCGACCAAGCCCAGGCACCTGAAAATTCTCGAGCAGTGGATGAAGAGTTACCGGTCGCGGGAATTATTCGACAAGAACGGCAGGCTCCTCGCAGAACTGGCTGAGCTGGCACCGAATGGCGAGCGGCGAATGGGAGCAAATCCGCATGCCAACGGCGGGCTGCTGCTTCGGGATCTGAGAATGCCGGACTTCCGCGACTACGCGGTCAAGGTAACGAAGCCCGGCGCCGTGCAAGCCGAAGCGACGCGCGTGCAGGGTCAGTTGATCCGCGACGTGCTCCAGCTCAACGCCGACGCACGCAACTTCCGCGTTTTCAGCCCGGACGAAACCGCGTCGAACCGCTGGAGCGCCGTGTTCGAGGTGACGAACCGTTGCTCGACGGCAGAAATCATTCCCACCGACGACCACATCGCGCCCGATGGCCGGGTGATGGAGATGTTGAGCGAGCATCAGTGCGAAGGTTGGCTCGAAGGATACCTGTTGACTGGCCGGCACGGTTTCTTCTCCTGCTACGAAGCGTTTATCCACATCATAGATTCGATGTTCAACCAGCACGCCAAGTGGCTGGATGTGACCCGCCAGATCCCGTGGCGGCGGCCCATTGCATCGCTCAACTACCTGCTGTCTTCGCACGTGTGGCGTCAGGATCACAACGGCTTCACTCACCAGGACCCCGGCTTCATCGATCTGGTAGCGCACAAGAAGGCGGGCATCATCCGCGTGTATCTGCCGCCTGATGCCAATACCCTGCTATCGGTGACCGATCACTGCCTGCGCAGCCGCCACTACGTCAACGTCATCGTTGCCGGCAAGCAGCCGTCGCCGCAATGGCTGGACATGGCGTCAGCCGTCAAACACTGCACCGCCGGGCTCGGCATCTGGGAATGGGCCAGCAACGACGCGGGCGGCGAGCCCGATGTGGTGATGGCCTGCGCCGGCGATGTACCCACCCTGGAGACGCTGGCCGCGGTGGAGATTTTGCGGCGGCATTTCCCGGAATTGAAGATCCGCGTCATCAATGTCGTGGACTTGATGGCGCTGCAGCCGCAGACCGAACATCCCCACGGCCTGAACGACAAGGATTTCGATGTTCTGTTCACCAGGGACAAGCCCATCGTCTTCGCCTACCACGGCTATCCTTCGCTGATCCATCATCTGACGTATCGGCGAACCAACCATCACAATCTGCACGTTCGTGGGTACAAGGAAGAAGGCACCACCACCACGCCCTTCGACATGGCGGTGCTTAACGACATTGATCGCTTCCATTTGGTCAAAGACGTCGTCGATCGGGTGTCGAGCTTGGGCCCGCGCGCTGCCTATCTCACCCAAATCATTCGCGACAAGCTGATCGACCACCAGCGCTACATCCGGCAGCACGGTGAGGACATGCCGGAAATCCGGGATTGGAAATGGGGCGCCAGGGAAACGGCGAAGACAGGCCCCGGGCGCAAATGAGCGGCGTACTGCCGAAGGTCCATTTAGTCCGGCATGGCGAAACCGCCTGGACGCTCAGCGGTCAGCATACGGGGCGCACGGACATTCCGCTGACCGAGCGGGGCGAGCACGACGCGCGGGAGCTGGGCGCGCGGTTGCGGGGCTTGATCTTTACCAAAGTGCTCACCAGCCCGCTGCAACGGGCGCGGCGGACTGGCGAGCTGGCAGGATTCGGAGAATCCGCGGAGATCGATCCCGATCTGATGGAATGGGACTACGGCGATTACGAAGGCCGGCGCACGTCAGACATCCGGGCCGAGCGCCCCGGCTGGCGCCTGTTCGAGGACGGTTGCCCGGGCGGGGAAACATTGGCGGAGCTGAGTACGCGCGCGGATCGTGTTATTGCACGGATTCGTGCACTGGAGGGTGATGTGCTGGTCTTCGCGCACGGCCACCTGTTACGCATCCTCATGGCGCGCTGGATTGCACTGCCTGCTCTGGAAGCCCGTCGCTTGTATCTCGAGACAGCTTCCCTACCGACAGGCCTGACTTCTCGGTGCCTATGCAACGGGTCGCATTCGGCACCTCGGGACATCGTGGTTCCGCGCTCGAAAAGACCTTCAACGAATCGCATGTGCTCGCCATCAGTCAGGCTATTTGTGATTACCGCAAGCGGCAGAGCATAAGCGGCCCGCTGTTCCTCGGCATCGACACGCACGCGCTGTCGGTGCCGGCTTGTGCCAGCGCGCTCGAAGTGCTAGCGGCCAACGGTGTCGAAGTGATGCTCGCGGAACACGACGAATACACACCAACTCCTGCGGTTTCTCACGCAATACTCACCTACAACCGTGGGCGCACGGCAGGCTTTGCAGATGGCATTGTCGTCACCCCCTCGCACAACCCGCCCGATAACGGCGGCTTCAAGTACAACCCGCCCAATGGCGGGCCAGCGGATAAGGATGTCACGGGATGGATCGAAGCCAGGGCCAATGCGTTTCTGGAAAGCGGCCTCCAGGGCGTCAAAAAAATGCCTTACGAGAAGGCGCTGCACGCCGCCACCACGCACCGGCACGACTATCTCAACGCGTACGTGAGCGATCTCGACAAGGTGATCGACATGGAGGCGATTCGCGGCGCGGACATCAGTATGGGGGTGGACCCGCTCGGTGGCGCTGGGGTTCACTATTGGGGTCCGATCGCCGAACGCTATGGTTTGAATCTCACGGTGGTGAACGAAGTCGTCGATCCGACTTTCCGGTTCATGACTGTCGACTGGGATGGCCGTATTCGCATGGACCCCTCCTCGCCCTATGCCATGCGGAGTTTGATCGGCCTGAAGGATCGCTTCGACATCGCCTTCGCCTGCGACACCGACCATGACCGGCATGGCATCGTCACTCGAAGCGCGGGCTTGATTCCGCCCAATCACTACCTTGTGGTAGCAATCTTCTATCTCTTCCAGAACCGACCCCGGTGGGGCAAGGAAGCCGCGGTAGGTAAGACAGTGGTGAGCAGCCAGATGATCGACCGCGTGACCGAGAAGCTTGGCCGGAAGCTTTATGAAGTGCCGGTCGGCTTCACGTGGTTCGTCGACGGCCTCCTCGACGGTTCGCTTGGATTTGGAGGCGAGGAAAGCGCCGGCGCATCGTTCCTTCGCCTCGACGGCACGGTATGGACGACGGACAAGGATGGAATCACCGCGGCACTGCTTTCGGCGGAAATCACGGCGCGAATCGGCCGCGATCCAGGCGAGATCTACCGCGAGCTCGCGTGCGACCTTGGTGAATCTGCCTTCGATCGGATAGAAGCCCCCGCCACTCCAGAG
>Ga0214472_10004863_pt1 | contig 14139 bp, 32 predicted proteins | sample RVTome_6_FD_207662 | JGI IMG/M metagenome (GOLD analysis project Ga0214472, IMG submission 207662) | Soil microbial communities from uranium-contaminated site in the Upper Colorado River Basin, Wyoming, United States - RVT140D175 | ecosystem: Environmental > Terrestrial > Soil > Contaminated >... | reverse complement strand
CTGGCATCAGAACGAAATCAACATCATCCGTCTGAGGGTTACCGAACATGTCATTGAAGTCTTCTGCTTTGGTTTTCTCGTTGAAATACATATCCGTGTCCTATTATTTAATAGATTTATACATCAGCTACATTTATACATCAAGAGAAAAATACCATGTTTTAAGGTTTGGGGAGTAAGCTTGACGAGTCTTTTCGTTTCGTTTGGCGGTATTGTATTTGCGAAACAGCCGGAGGGTAGCGAGTTCTGAACCAAAGACATACAAGGTGCCTTTGATATGCTCAACTTCAACAGCTTCTTTTGCGATATACGCAAAGTCATTTTTTGCTCGTTTGATCATGCTTTCAGTTATTACCATATCAGTATCCTCCTGTAAGAACAACAGCCCATCCTTCAACGCCGTTATTCTCGGATTCCCATGTTACGCCCTGACGAACCAACTCAGCAATAAACTGAGCCATCTGTTCCATTTGATCATTTCCGAAACGCACTTTCTTTGAGTTGTTCATATCAATCTCCGTTTGAAGTTGTTCTTGATTATGTAACAACTATACCATAGGTATTTGTATAAGTCAAGGAAAAACTATCTTGCGTCTTCTTCAATTATGGATTTATATAGTTTTAAGAAGTTATAAAAGGTGTATTGTCTATAGGACATCAAGTGCCTTATAATCAATTTGAGTATTTGGGAATCATCGGCTTGATACTCTTCCGGGTAAAACCCTATTAGATCATCAAAATATCCCTGATTAAATCTCTTGGGATAAAATGCGTTACATATCACATAAAGAAGATCTATCATTTCAGAAGAATGTGAATGTACATATTGGTTGATAACAAGGCCAATGCTCTTATCGTGCTTTTCTTGTTCGGATTGTTCGCGAAGTCTTGTGTATGGTACCTTGATTTTGTTTATATCCATTCGCAAAGCTGTTATATGTTTGATGTATATGCTTTCTAAATCATTAGTAAGATCATCAAGCTCTGTATATATGACCCAGTCTAAAGCTGTGCCGCGAATTGCTTTTGAGAATCTATAATCAGCTTGTGGCATAATATTATCCTATAATGTAATAAGGGATCTGGCTACGCAAATCGTTCCTTTTTAAGTTCCGAAAGCGTATGAATATCAGAAGCATGTTTGTTTCCAAACTCTGCACCAGCATAAAACGCATTCAGCACGTCTGTTTTTACGTCTGGTCGTTCATCTCCATCATATTTGTCAGCATATGCTTCAGCAGCATCTATAAGTTTGTCTGTATTCATATATCCTCACATATACATATTTTTTCCATCATACATCTCTAAAAATTATGTTTTCAATTTGTGTCGGTATTCTTTTTCCAACCCATTCAACTAATGCATCTTTAAATGAATCATAATATTCTGTATCATGACCACATGCAAAACATCGTATCCACTGAGTAGCATTTTCACCTTTCCGCATATCGGGCATCGGTGCAACGAGTTTCATAATATCAGTCCCGCCACATTTTGGACAATTCCCCAATGTTTGACAATTGGGACATTCATTTTTATGTGTTGAATGCCAATGATGCGACATAATACAACTTTTTTCATTTGTTTTCATATTATTATTCCTTAATTAATTTATCCACATCAGCCTGATTAAATTCAAGCTCCACATTAACTTGCTCAATTCGATATATCTTGTATCGAAACTGGCCCTTTTCAAGCGTTTTGGGATTGGATGAGTTGGCAATATCGTTCTCCACATGCCATTCTTTCATCCTAACTTTAAGGTTTTGGTATGAATTGAATACAAGTTGCTGCTCATATGGATATTTAACCCATTCACCACCGGTACATATACCGAAAAAACCATAATGTGGGTACCATCTTTCTATTACCAACTGTACAATAAATTTTGTTTTATTTTCGGCCATGGTTATTATTTTCCACTTATTACTCTATTATAATTTCCTCAACCAATACATCCAAGGCGGGTTTATCGGTTCTCCATTGTCCTCTCTAAATCCATGATTTCCGCAGAATACAACCGTGTATGGTTCTCCTGTATCTTCGTTGTATTTAGTTTTTATAGCAGTAACAGTATCTTCGCCACCTGTACACAGGCTATTTATCAGTTCCACGCAAACTCGTTCTCCAACTTTATACTTTGCCATAAATTATACCCAGCCGAAATTAACTGGACCTCCCAAAGTTAGTGTTCAGGCCGTATTCGGTGTTTGCTTGCTCTTGGCAAGTTCACCTGCGGCCAATTATCCGGTTGTTATGCCTTCTGAGTAAGCCTATAGCCAGGGCAACTCCACTGGACCCCTGTACTCATTTCAATCCAGTAGAAATTACTACTATCTGGCCCAGATAAAACCTTTGCGGTATTTGGCCGATACATTTCAGATGGCGTATCTTCCACCCTTACCAAAGTACCGGCGGCATAATCAGCCATTACAGGCGATTTACTACCGTCGGTGTTATTTTCGTGGGCCAGTTTTAATGCACAATCGCAGTAACCCCCAGCAAGGCACTCATCTGTGTGTTCCATGTCCGTACTCCTGAGTTTTATCGTATTATCTCACTTTGTATTGTTTTTTTCTTTTGGTCATGGTTTTCCAGCTCCTGAAATCTTTTCTGGTGCTGTTCTCCCCGCCATGATAAGGGCAACGACTGCAGAAAATTTCATGCCGTGATTCTCTTACCAATTTAAGGTTCAGTTTGTAGATACGAGAGTTTGTTGTTGTATCCATTTCTTTCTTTCGTTTGTATGCCATGTTTAGTCCTCCTTTTAAGGTTTCTAAACATAGCCTCCTGTATATTCACTCATGATAATTCCCCTTATTTATTGAATCCGTTGTCCCATTCTTTATCCCAATAGGAAGACTTTTCTTCTTCAGTACCAAGAAAAACCAGTTGTGGGTCTCCTTGATATCCAGAATTGCCGCAAGATGGGCAGAAGATATCTATAACATCAACTTTTTTGCCACTACAAGTACCCCATGCAATATCGATCCTCTCAAAATTCTGAGAACATTGTTCACAATGCCACATCACAGTACCTCTTTCCAGAAAATCTCTGCCGCCGTGCATACATGCTTATGAGAATCATTCACATGAGACATAGCAAAAGCATATTCAAGGATCTCTTCAACGATGGCTTTCCAATCACTACCAAAATTGATACCGAGAGCAATGATATCTTTGCTATCTATGATATCATGCATACGAGCAACCTCGATTACATTCTGAACTGAATCAGGAACATCAAATCTTGTCACTTTTGTGATTCTTTCGGTTTTCATAATATATCCTTTTGTTGTTTTTGATTATATAAGGACTATACACTACTTAGTGAGGAATGTCAAGATTTTTCTCCTGCTCCAATAGATTTCTGACCCTTTCAATCTCATCCTGACTATGAGGCGTACCACCAGCATTAAAATCAAGATACCATTGAAGCACTTCAGCTCGGGTCTTGACAGAAGCAACATTCCATGAGAATCTTGCTGTAATGATATCAGGTTTGTTAGAAAATTCAGACAGATAGTGGCCGAATACTTTGATCTCATTTCTCATGAATCGTCTGACTGCTTCAAGCCTTTGTTTGCCATCAACAATAACATAATCACCTTTCCAACCACTCATCCATCCAGGATGATTAAAATATAATTCCTTGCCGGATGTACCACCTTTCAGGATATACTCGCAAAATGCCGACTGCTGTTGTTCTGTCCAGACATGGCCTCTCTGGAAATCAGGATTCAGATCAAGCTCAAGCTCTTCAATAGCTGTTGAGATATGGGACTCAAGATGATTCCATCCGATATCAACACGATAGGAGCAATGAGGAAATGTGCGAAAATCACTAAATTTCATTGTCTGTGCCTCTTATGAAACATAAGCGGAAATGTCATAACGATTCAACGGATCTTCTACAGTACCAGCACCATGAGCGGTCATGACACCATAGATTGGTTTGTTGCCAAATGCTATCTCAAACTTCCACACCTTGGAAATCGGGATACCTCTGTAATCTTCTTGATACTGAGTATTTGTTATGATGATATCAAAACCTGCCTCTATAATGGCACGAAATGATTTATGGATTGGTTGCCAGTATTCATCAGAAAACAGGCCGGAAGTACATTCACGAAGGATCTTGTTAATTCTATTTTTGGCTGTTACTCTGGTCATGGCGATCTCCTTAGTGAAAGTTGTTCTTGATTATGTAAGAACTATACTTTATATTTTAAGGAAAGTCAAGGATTATTTTACTGTAGTAGATGACAGTAAGATAATAATGAGTAACTTCGTCATTATTAACCACAAAGCAGAATTATCGAAACAACGACAATAGCACCTAATTCAATTGTACTCCATATTACAAACCCTTCAGATATTTGATGCTCAGGAACACACATAGGATAATGCTGTGTTAATAGAAGATAAGCATTTTTCATAAAAGCAATGCCATGAAAAATTAACAGATACACCAACAAAATTTTTAACAACATAGTCATTTCTCCTCTTTAATTGATATTTCTTTCCATTCCAAATTTCCTCGTTTATCCTTTCTTCCTGTGAATTCAATATCAGGATTCTTTCTTGTGATCTTTACAATGAACATTCCTCTGCTTGGATCAAAATAATGAATAGGTGGTTCGTGCCAAGAACATGCTACGTTATCCGCCCATCCCATTGACATAGTGCTCCGATCATACATTGCGACAAGATTTCCGTTTTCATCTCTACGAAAGAGACAATATAGATATTTCTTTTTACTTGCCATTTTCTTCTCCTTAAAGGACGATTTGCATAAGGTGTGGAATAAGGGTAGTTTTTATATCTTTTCCATATCAATATTCCGGAACTTATTCAGATTCAGAATCCGGACCTTTATCTATGAAATTAATATACAATCAATCAACCTTTGATCAGGCTTCTGACCACCATCACATCAGCCTTAACTTGATTGGGAGTATATTTGGATACCATTGCAATTGATATCGTAACGTCTCCAACGATCCCTTACACCACGCCTTATGAAAACCCTCCTTTATTACGAGTTAAACCAATTCTGCGGATACCTTAATATTGTAAATTACTTCATTGCCATCTGAATCATGAATCCAGAAATGAGTTTTTCTTTTTTGATTACCTTCTATGGCAATTCTCTGAAGAGCTTTGTCCTTGGTTTCCGCTGATAACCACTGCCCTTCAATTTGATCAAAAGAGTAATTTATATCTACCATCATGTCCTCCTTTTTCGAAATATCAATCCCAGTTCAGTTCTGTTTTCTTAAAACGGCAAACACAACCTTCGATTTCGACATCAGCAGACAGTTTGGTCATTTTGACAATCTTACCATATTCAGGGAAAGTACCACCGGTATAAACTTTTACAGCATCACCGACTTTGAATTGTTTCATGGTCTGCTCTCCTTTGTCTACTTATTTTACCCTTTCAGATGTATATGCTGCCAATAAATGAACAACAGCTACACATTCTCTCAACAAACATTCCATCAGCATCCTTGTTTATTGCAGGATTAACTGCCCCCGGCCAACTATAGTCAGCAGGATCACTCATCACATTAAGATTTTGACACTTCGGACATTCCCACTTGTAAATCTTTTCAACCCACACTCTCGCTCTTGACATATCAAATCTCCAAAGTAAATGTTTTCTTGATTATGTGACAACTATACAGGAGAATGATAGATTTGTCAAGGATTATTATCGACAGTCTATCTGAACATCTTCGTTTATGAATCCTAATGACTCTAAATACGCAGCAATGATGACGTATGCCTTAGTCACATCATCCATTGCCAGCACCTCTTCCTTGGTGAAGTTAGAGGCTTTTATATCCGCCATTTCATGCCAATCGGTAAAGAAAGAACAATTGCCTTGCCATTCTTCCATTAGGAAGTCAGAGACGCTCTTATAAGCAAGAATACCTTCACGAAAGAATAAATCATTACAGGGATTCCAATTAAGGTCATACATCTCTTTTGCAAAATAAAAGATGCTTGCAAAATTTACCTGATATACTTGGGGTTTTTTCATGCTCTGGTTTCTCCTTTGTGTATATAAGACCATTTACCACAATGACTACAATAGTATTCCTTATACTTGTTAAATATAGATTTACATGATGGTTGAAACTCTATCCATGTATGCCAACAAAAAAATTCAATTATTTTGTCAATCATTTTTTCTTACCTATTTCTCTGGATCTTTTCGAAAAGAATACTTGTTAAACCCTTTCTTGGCAATCATATCTTTGTCTGATATCTCTACCATGACAGGAGACTTGCCACCAAGGACACCGGACACATACATATCCAGTTCCATAAAGCAAGTGAATGGATCTTTGACCCTGAAAAACTCAAATTCAGACAGCATGGGATTGATCACTACCTTATGGTAGCCGACATCCCGTTCATCAACTGGCTGTATAAAGTAATCATTGGCACCACATATAAGAAAAATCGGGCTATCTATAAACATTGGATCAAAAGTGCTAACCGTTAGTTCATCAAAATACTTCCGACATGTCTTGCTCAAGGACTCATTTGTTTGGCGATACCTGCCGTATATGGTTTTGGTGTTCTCTTTTAGACCAAATTCATCCCCGAAAATACGATCAAACACACCATTAACATCATCTTTGTTATATATAAAGAGCGTATCTGATTTATACAGATCCCGAAAGTAAGAACGAACCTCTATACGAAGACCATAATATATTGTACCACAAAAACCAATAGCGATAGATTCAATATTCAGATTGGAAGAGGTTCTTATAGCTGGTATCTGATATCCTCTATTAAAAGTGTGAGCATATCTACTTTTGCCTGGAAAAAGATGGGACAGAACCCGAATGGATTCTTTTTCAGGAAGATCGGTAGGGATTCGGGTATAGACGCAGGTCTGATCCTGTCCATAAGCTTGAACATTATCATAATAATCCCTGAAATTGCTTATAATCCTCATTTACTCACCTTTGATGCGTCGGTTACCAATCGCCATTCCGATGTCATCAAAACGGACATCTTTTGTATATGCAGTTGATAAACGAAGCCATTCATTCTTATCACAGATCACGATTTTCTTTTCAAGACGCAAGGAAATCTTCTGAGATTTGACACGAAGAGATACCATCTCACCTGTTCTCCTGTTGTATACCTCTTTGCGATAATGACCCCCAACGATCAACACTCCATCCGTTGCGAGAAAGGAACTCATGAACTTCTTTTAAGTGAGTTGAGCGAGATTTCTTATTCATGATGGTCTCCTCTATTATAATTTTTTAAAGAAGTTGATGGGAATTGAACCCACACGAGATTTACATTCTTTCATTAACATGTATGGAAAGAACCACTCTCCGTTTCCGGATGCTTTACCAATGTCACTACAACTTCTTTGTTTTTAAGGAAATCAAGAGAGCCGGAAAATAACCGCTTCATCAGTAATAGAACCTCCACGATTATTTGTTTCAGCTACTTGTCACCGGTAATGGAGACATATCAACACCTATGTTACGCCGCCTCTCTTGATCAATTTATATAAACACTATATCATAAAAAAGTTGAACTGTCAAGCTTTACTTTACACTTCCTTATAGTTAATACTTGATTTCTGAAAAAGAATCCTCGACCTTCAAAGGGTAATTCTCATAACCACATGGTTTATCAGTCCTCTGACATCGACCATCATAATGGTTATAACACCCAAAAGCGGACGTTGTGATCTTCCAATCCACATGATAACCATCAATGACCATACCGGGGATCTGATTGACCCTTATAGGAGACTGCTTGCCTTTTTTATAAATGATCTCGCATTTCATATTATTCTTCCATGCCCAGTCCTCAATGACATTGGGATATGCATTGGAAAAGAAACAATCCTGGAACATTTCAACAGTGCCCTCAAAAGTTGCACCATCATCAATAATGATTTTCTCAATAGTATTCATATCTCTCTCTTTTTTAATTAAACCCACTGATCAACCTTAAACCAGCTAACCTTTTTGATCTCTATTCTCACTTGGTTGCTCCAAGTCGCTTTGATCTCTGATACAAACCAGCCATCAGAAATCCACCATTTCAGTTCTTCTATCAGCTTACTGCGAGTGCCGATTTCATCTTCATTAAAGTTGTATCGCTTGCACTGGAAAGGTTTGCTGGACATTTTGTAATATTTTGAATTGGACTTGATGATTCTGACCATCTCATCAATATGCTGCATGGTCTCTTCAACTGTGGTGTAATATGTGTTGGTGGTTGCTTTTATCATATCATCCCCCATATTGTTGGCTTTCGTTCTTTGTATGGTGTATAATAATCTAAAAGAGGGGTATTGTCAAGAAAAATATTCAGATGTATTGGAAATACAATAATGATAAGGGATACAGAGAATCCCTTTTTAGGAAAAGTTGTATGTTTTCCTGAAAAAATATATTGATTGTGAAAGTATAGTAAAGAGATAGCGAACCATCTCTTTACTATAAGATTTGATTATCTCAGAGCTTCCGCACTGAGGGCAATGGGTGGAATGACCTGACCATTCATATTTACACCACCTGCAGTAGTACATTTATATCTCTTTTTCTGTTCTCTCAGGTATACCAAAATTTGACAGAATGGAAGTTTCTATTTTACCGGTTGCTATCTTTTTGAATTCAAATTCTATCTGAGAACCATTCTTTTTGATATTTTTTCCGGTAACTTCAACAAGATAACCACCATCGACACCTTGAAGACCTCTCAAAAGAGTGCCCTTTTTTAGATCCTGTTGTTTTGCCATCCTTGATGTCTTTGCTTCTCTGCCATATTTTGCAAACACAACATATCCTTTATATGATTCTTCTTTCTCATTCAGATATTTTTCAATCTTTTCGACTATTATGCTACTCATTTCATCTCCCCATATATCTGTAATACCAGTTTATCTAACTCCTTGTCAGACTTGATATTAGTATTTATCGCAATGTCTGTAACTTGCTTGATTATGTCACCAACCTGCTTTGAGGGTTTTAATCCTGTGAGTTGCATAACTCTCTGACCATCAATCACTTTTACTACCGTACCAGCGGTCTTATCTCCCCATTTTTTGGTAATTTTTTCCATTCCATCAATAACATCATCAAATCTTCTCTTATTGAATAGAATGCCTCTGCAGGAGTCATCGCACATTGAGACAGCTTTCAGCAGCTCCCAGTTCTCATCCTTTACTAAAGCAATAATCTTAGAGGGCTTCATATCAAGTGCTGAATGCATCTTCATGTGATTTACAGCAGCAAAAAGAATAGCATCTTTTTCCTTATTGGGCAACTTCAATCTCTTGGCAATGGTATCAATGAGGTCTTTTGCCTCCTCTGCATGCCCATGAAAAGTATGTTTCCCATCAATGTTAGCATAGGTAGTTCCTTTCCCTATATCATGCAGTAGAATTGACATATTGATAAGTGGATCAGCAATTTGATTCTTGCGAAGTGCTGCCATTACATGATCAAATGGTGTTCCCTTGCCTCCAGAAGTATATGCTTCTGGATGAAATTCTTCCACTTCTCTAAAATCCTTCAGCTTCATCAGCTCAGGAAGGATGATACCAAGCATTCCAACTTCATCAAGTATCGCAAGGGTATCAGCAAACTTATTTCCGGACTGTGAGGCCATTTTGAACAATTCATCCTTGATACGCTCAGGAGATAAGTCTTTGAGTTTATGAACATTCTGTTTAATGGCTTCTTTGGTCTTTGGCTCAATATCAAAACCAAGCTTACCAGAAAAACGGACAGCTCTCATCATTCGAAGTCTGTCTTCTTCAAACCTATCATGAGGATTACCAACAGTTCTCACTACTTTGTTCTTAATATCTTTTTTACCATCAAAGTAATCAACGATATTACCATCAGCATCAATTCCCATTGCATTGAAGCAAAAATCCCTACGAGAAGCATCCCCTTTGAAATCCTGGCAAATTTTTACAGAATCCGGCCTACGACCATCAGAGTATGTTCCATCGGTACGAAATTGGGCTATTTCAAAACTATAACTGCCTGATTTTACTACAACAATACCAAAATCCTTCGATTTCCCAATATCATATGTTTTATACATTTTATCAAGGATATCAATCGGACAATTAGTTGCAATGTCAATATCATGAGGCTCTTTATCAAGGAAAAGGTCTCTAACCGAGCCGCCAACAATATATGCTTTGTACCCTTTCTTATTGATATCATTGAGAATCTTGACACCAGCTTTGAGCATGGCATTGGTTTTCAGGTATGTTATCCATCTCTTCTTGTCATCTGAATTCTCAGTTATGTGTTGGGATAGTCTTGTCATTGATATCTCATTTAGAATTATTGAATAATGGTTACTTTACCATGATATTTGATTTTTGTCAAGGATATAATGAATGTTGTGTTCTTTCTTTAAAAGCTGTGTTCCATGAGTCCTGTACTATGCGACCATCTGAATTGCTTATCTCTAACAAAATAATAGCTTTTTGCATCCAGCCATATTTCATAGCCTTTGGTGTAAGCTGTTAAGAAGCCTTTGTTTGTGGTAAAATAATCCTTGAAGGGTTTAGAAAGGGTTATGTATTCATATTTCTCTATCTTTTCCCGTCTACTGATATCCCATTCCTTTATCTTCCTTATCTGGAAATCTTTAAAATATCTTTCAATGAAATACCCCCCATACCATCCTTTGTCCGGAAGATTAAGATCCTTTGCCTCTACCCAAGAGAAATTAAACTTTCCAATAGGAAATATCATATATGCTTCGCCAAAAACACCTGCATGATATCTATCAGAAGTGGCTATGACAGCTTTATCTCTTCTTACATGACCATAATGAGCAAGAAATGCATTTAAAGAATTAGCATTTTTAGGGGATAATCCTTTAGAAATCCGGCCTTGTCTCACATTATTCTTGCCGAACCTTATCGATTTATCCATACCTCTATATAATGGCTCATATCCTTTGATAAGACGTAAATAATACTGACAATCCTTTTGAATCAAAGAATTTATTTCATCAACAGGTAAAGATATAAGAGATTTATCTTCTGTTATGTATTGTGTTAGTCTGGTCATTTTATATCTCTTTTTGTAACTATTTACCAGACATTTATCTTAGGTACATAGGAAACAATCTTATTGTAAATCCTTTTTGCTAAAATATCAATCTTTTTAATTGATTTGCCGCTCTCTTTGACCTTCAGATAAGTTGCTCTTTCGATAAATTTTCCACCTTTATCGCTTTTCTTCTCTCCGGTATCAACTTTTGCCTGATTAAAGACAATCCAGATATCACCGTCCATATATTGTTTGACACCATCACCCATATCAATAATTTCTTTCATAGTCAAAGAAGCGCCTTTATGTGTATCCATGAATATATCATCAGGCACCACTCGGCTTCTTTTTCTATTCTGTTTTGCGGCAACAACAACATCATTCAGAACCCAAACGATATGGATATTCTTCTTATCATATCCAAGCATTTCAAGCTGTTTAGATACATTATGAAGTTTTGTGATATTCTGCAAAGTAACATCAAATATCAGATTAGGCTTTTTTTCTGCCGGTTTTTCCATAATTCCAGACATAACAAGTTTTATCTTTTTATCCATTATGTTGTATTCTTTAGCCAGAATGTTATGAAGTAACGATACATCATCAGGATTATTAAGTTTCATCTTTTTTAGATCTACCCCTAATTCATCCTTTACTCTCTTGGCAAACTTTTTGGTTGCTATCGCCATACTTTTCAAGTGATCAACATCAAACACCTTTCCTTCTATTCCTAAAAGGTTTTTTAAAACATATCCTTTGCCAGATGCCGCTCCACCAGCCAGTATGACCACATTACCGAACCTGGGATATAGCTTACCACCGAGTGTTATCTGTTTTTCGTTTATAAATTGTTGTAATCTTGACATAATATTGTTTCCAGTTTTTCTGTAATTCGTTTCATTCTATCACATGTACATTTCAATACAGTGATAATCTCCTCTTTTTCCATATGTTCTGACAACTCATCTGCATATAGGCATGCCATCCTGATACTTTTGAGATCGTGTATTATTTCTCTCAACATCAGATCACTTTGTTATCCTTTTTAGCTGTTTAATGGTATCGTTTGCGTTTTTATGCAAAATCCCAATACCACCTTTTGATATGAACTGCTCAACATTCCTTTCTAAATCATCTATCAGAATAGATTTAGGAGATGCAAAGTTTTGTTTGTCCTGACCTTTGACAAGATGTATCTTATTGTATCCTGATAATTCTCTTTTAATCCATTTGTTCTTGCCAGTGACAGCATGCTGCTTGTTCTCTTTGGCCTGTGGGAATGCTGATAGAATGTTTGGATTGTACTGCTTAACAACGCCCCAAAGCTTCTTTCCGTCAGAAGTCCATGGCAGACCGGCCCAGAAGTCAGCACCAATATCAGCAATAACTCTCCAATCCGATGATTTTACTTTCTCCCATTCTGCATGAGTATTAAAAGTCTTACCTGTGGCAAGAGACGCGCCTTTAAGGAAGTCAGTAAGCACTCCATCAAGATCCACATAGATAGTATATTCTGTGCTCTCATGGATGTATTCTTTGAGTCTCATGTTCCATACACCTTTTCGTGTTTGGTGTTCCACAAGGCAACACTTATGGGTTTTATTTTCTTTAATTTCGGTGCCTTATCAACTAATTCTTTTAGCAACTTATCATCAATGACACCCTGTTTGACCATAAACAGGCTAATATGAGGCATTATTTTTGGAAATTTGAATGTCTTGAACTCATCAGAGACGTTTCTGATACTCTGTATGAATGTATCAACAGGACTGTACTCGATAACTATGAAATCTTTTGGTACTCTCTTACCTCTCAGTATCTTTATACCTACAGGAGTCATAGTATAGTCAGTTTTGATATCATGCATCGCTCTGACAAGTTTATCCTTATTATACTTACCAATAATTTGTGATATTGTCAAGTGATAATCTGTTATTGCGTCATAAGGGAAATCATATCTAATGAGCCAGCTTTCTATATACTTTGATATGCGCTTGACATCAGAAGACTTGACAGACAACCCGATCATAGGATCTATAAGTTTCTTGCCCTCTGTTATATACTGGCACAATCTTGACATGATTACCTTCTAATAAAAGCTTTCTTCTTGGGATCATATTCCCAGTCTTTATCAAGATTTAGAGATTTAATAGCACTTATTATCTTTTTCTCTGCATTAGCTGCAAGATGTTCGTCTGCCCATTCATCAAGATTTAAACGGGCTATTAGTTCATCTGTAAATGTCTTATGCCCTGATATAACCTTTTCTCCTGGTTTGGTATCAATATAATGCCACACATCCATAGCAATCTTTTTGCCTATCTCTGGCGGCAAGAACTTAAACTTGCTAAACACTGCTTGCTGTGATATGCTTTTTGACTCTGTTGTCAAATACTCTTTAAATTTCATAATTTCCTCTATTAATGTGATTTCATGGTATCATATTCTACTATATCAAAATATGTATCAGTGAATTTCTTCGGAATTTTTATTTCTGCTTTGATGTCAAAGACATCACATATCTCTGTGATGATATCTGCCATCTCATTAACAGTTAGAATACCATCAGCAAGTCTTGGTGGAATGTGTTTTGTTACAATATCATAACACCTTTTACCAGCTTTCAGATAATTTATTATCTTGCCTATTCCCATTTTGCCCTCTTTTGTTATGTTATTAATATTGCGTCATAAAATGCTATTTGGACCCTAGCAGTATAACCCAATATTTACATATACCATCTTTCCAAATATGGTTTGTATTGTTCATTGATAATGTAGTATTCATTACAAAATACAATACACTCATTATCTGTTCTTTTTGCTTCCCAATCTGTTCTTAAATACTTATTCAGATTTCTTGTTTTGTATCGTTTGAGAAGTGGCACGAACTCTTCTTTAAAGTATAACTCTGCCATCTTCTGTTCAGATATTTTCTTACCCAAATATCTTTCTGCTTTCACTTCGACATCATAGTCAAAGTGGTCATATCGTTTATACAGGCCGCTTACGTCATCGTTCCATGCATACTTAAATGCCCCTATCGGGAAAAACAAATATGA